>WNFE01002706.1_pt1 | contig 13108 bp, 4 predicted proteins | sample 5400451 | NCBI WGS metagenome assembly WNFE01 (sample SAMN13153344, study PRJNA577476) | soil metagenome | isolation source: 200 cm saprolite under Douglas fir tree site 2 hole 2 | place: USA:California | collected 2015-04-18 | reverse complement strand
CACGGTTGCGGTGTGGCTCGTGCTGCCACTCGTCCCCGTGATGGTCAGGGTCGAAGTACTCTGTGGTGCTGTGCTGCTGGTAGTGATGGTCAGCGTTGCCGAACCCGGCGCGTTCACCGAGCTCGCACTCAACGTGGCCGTCACTCCCGCCGGTGCTCCGCTCACGCTCAGCGCAACAGCTCCGCTGAACCCGTTCACGACGCCGACGCTCACCGTAGAGCTGGTGCTGTTGCCGGCCGTCACCGTCAGCGAACTCGGGGATGCAGATACCGAGAAGTCGGGTGGCGGTGGCGGTTGCACCGTCAACGATACGCTGGCCGTGTGCGTGAGGCTGCCGCTCACACCTGTGACGGTCAACGTGTAGCTGCCCGCTGCAGTTGTGCTGCTCGTGGAGACACTCAGCGTCGAAGAGCCTGAGCCGCTTACTGACGACGGACTCAACGAAGCTGTAACTCCTGCTGGCGCACCGCTCACGCTCAGCCCTACGGCTCCGCTGAAGCCGCCGGTTGCGCCCACATTGATTGTGTAACTGGTGCTGCTGCCTGCCGTTACCGTCTGGGTGCTCGGTGTGGCCGACAGTGCGAAGTCGCCGGTTCCACCGGCTCCCCCTAACGTAAAGCTGCAAACCGTCTCGGAGCCAACCTCGCTGAACGCTCCTACCCAGTTCAGTTGCGACACCGCCGCCTGCTCCGTGCGGAAGGCCAGGTTGGTGCTGATGGTCTGCTCCGTCCCGCCCTGCGGCGTCACATAGGCAGCGTAGGTGTGCGTCGCGATATTCACCACCACGCGGAAGTGATATTTCACCCCACCCGTGTAGGGAATGACCGAGGTAGCCGTGTACGACCCGCCGCTGCGCGCATCAATATCCCCTGAGGGATTGAAGCGCGTAATGACTGCGAAGCCGGTGTAGGCCGTCTGCACCCCATTCGAGAGTCCTACCACAGCGTTGATGCCCGACGCCGAAGGCGTCGCGTCATACTCCGCCGTGAAGCTTCCCGTCTGGTTGGCGAAGACGGTGTTCTGCCACGCCCCGGCAGCCGTTGTGGTCACGCACACCGGTGTGTTGTTGACTGTCAAGCTCACACTGGCTGTGTGGGTTGTGCTGCCACTCGTCCCTGTGATGGTCAGGGTTGAAGTACTCTGCGGTGCTGTGCTGCTGGTAGTGATGGTCAGCGTTGCCGAACCCGGCGCACTCACCGAACTCGAACTCAACGTGGCCGTCACTCCCGCGGGCGCTCCGCTCACGCTCAGCGCAACTGCTCCGCTGAACCCGTTTACGACGCCGACGCTCACCGTGGAGCTGGTGTTGTTGCCGGACGTCACCGTCAGCGAACTCGGGGATCCTGATACCGAGAAGTCAGGTGGCTGGATTGGGTTCACTTGCAGGGCCACGCTGGCGGTGTGCGTCAGACTGCCGCTCGTCCCGGTGATGGTCAAGGTGTAGGGGCCGGTCGCTGTCGAGTTGCTGGTGGTGACACTCAGGGTCGAGGACCCGGAGGTGCTCACCGAGGTTGGACTCAGTGTGGCTGTGGCTCCTGCCGGCGCTCCGCTCACACTCAGGGCTACAGTTCCGCTGAAGCCATTGAGTGCGCCTATGCTCACCGTATAGCTGGTGCTGCCGCCGACGGTCACCGACCGCGAAGTCGGGTTCGCCGACAAGGTGAAGTCAGCCAGTGCGTTGATGGATAACATCACAGTTGCGGTGTGCGATGTGCTGCCGCTGGTGCCCGTGATGGTCAGCGTATAGTTGCCCGGCGCCACCGTGTTGTTGGTGGTAATGCTCAGGGTGGAAGATCCCGTGCCCCCGCTGATCGAGCTGGGATTGAAGCTGGCCGTGGCCCCCGAAGGCAGGCCGCTCACCGTAAGCGCTACGCTTCCTGTGAAACTATTGAGCGGACTTACCGACGCGGTGTAGCTGGTGCTGCCCCCCACGCTGATGGTCTGCGAACTAGGCGATGCCGCCAGTGAGAAGTCAGGCTGTGGTGCTGTACCTGCATCGGCCCCGTGAGTGAGAGTCTCAAAGACCATCATGTGGTGGTCAACTTCTACCGACTGTGTCCTGACGCCAGTGGTCAACCATTGCAATGTCAGCGGCAATGAATCTCCCTGGCGGTTGTGATAGTTGTTGTAGCCAATTTCAAACGTTGGATGCGAAACCAGAATTACGTGTCCGCCGCAAACCGAACTGGGCACGGGATTGCCTAATAGATAGCGGGCATGAAACTCCAACGTCGCTTCCAATCGCGGCTTCTCTGATCCGTAGAGATCTACGCCCTGAATACGGGCGGTCTCAGCAGCATTCATGGTCGCTGCGATGCTGTACTCGGTGTGTCCAAAGTCGCGGCAGGTTTCCTGTGATACGCCGTTGACGCTGTTATTGAACACAGTCTGCCCGTTCCAGTTCAGCGTTCCGCGTGGAGGCGGCACGGGGTTCGGTCCATCAATGGGGAAGTAATAAAAGTTAGCCGGCACGCGCTGATGCCAGAAGGTAATTGCATGATTGAACAGGTTGGGGTCGTCGTTATAAACCGCGATGCCGAGCATACCCTCGATCATGCTCAGCTCCCAGTTGCCGTTGCCACCGTGCCCATTGATGATTTGGGGCAGCATGGCATTGTTCATCATGGTGCCAAAGGTCTGAGCGTCGGCCACCGACCAGCCGGCATTGCTGTGGCGGATGATCTCCGCCGCCCGCGCCCACTTTGAAGATCCCCAGGCCGCTTGCAGGGGAGCATTCGAGTTGGTGTAGCTGGTGAGGTTGCGCCCGTAGGTGTTCAGGATCGTGATTGCATTTTGCGCGTAGGCATTATTGCCGGTGATCCAATACAGCAATGCCTGCGTGTAGGCGGTACTACCGTCCTCGTCCTCAGCCGAGCAACCGTTGTCGGGCATGGAGATCGGTCCGCAGTCTATGACTCCGCCCGACGGGGGACCTTTGGGAGAGTAAGGTGAAGTCGTTCCATACGTGCTTCTTTGCGCGTTCAAAAACTCGGTATAGATGGGATCGACATGGCTGTTCACCTGCGCTTTAATAAAATCCAACTGCGCCCTGCTGACCAGGACTCCTGGATGCTGGAAGGTGGGCGGCGCCTGGGCGGCGGCAAGCTGGCTTGCGATTACAATCAAAACCAGGGCGAGCACAACCCACAGAAGTGAATGCTGCTTCGTGGACTCTCTGCGGGTTTGCTCTTGCTTTCTGCTGGTTACATTGAGATCTCCTGGACCGACCTCGAAAATTTCGGCCCTGTGAAACTTATGCTGTGTTGGTTCCATGCTGTTGACTCCTTGAAATGTTTGCTGCGTCCCAAAGTGCTTTGCTTCGGGATCCGGTTGCACCTGTGGATGGGGGTAAAGATGAAGGTGGGTGGAAGGTGAACATAACCGCCAAGCGCTTGCCTGTGATCTTGCGCGCTCGTGACTTTTGACAGAATCTGAGGACTTACCATCCGTATTCTCCTCGCGGCTAACGTCAGAGATTGATGAGGGTCTAAGTCGTCGTATTGTTGCTGGTCTAGCTGAGAGAACCGTGCATCGCTTACCGTTCTACTTCGGCGCTACCCGGCCCTTCAACGACAAAACCGTCGCAAACTTTAATTGGAGTTCCCGGATTCGGCAACTGAGAATCTCCGTCTTTAACGGAGACTCGCAGATTGGATTTCCCGGTTTTGGGCAACAGAGAATCCCCGTGTTTAACGGAGAACTCGCGTGCACAATCTATTTAGATCTAAGCCCGGGTTCGGGCGTGCATTTTTACAGTTGCTGTATCCCCGTATAGGAGTGGCATCAAACTGTTGCATTTCCAGGGATTCTCAGCCCTCATTTTCCTGAGAGATCCGCAGAGCGCCGAAGGCAGTTCGGCGTTGCAGAAACTCTCCGGTTCTCATGGGTAAGCTTTTGATTTGTTCCTTTGTTCTAGTTTTCGTTAAAGTCTTCAGGGTCACGAAACCCGTGGAGCACGGGCGCGCGTCGAGACCTACGCAGACCGCTTTGCTGAAATTTCAACTTCGCCGCTTACTGAATTTCAATTCCGTTGTTCGCGGCGTTGTTTGTCGTCGTGGTGAATAACAATCTGGCCGCTGGCATTTGCCGTGGCAGCAGCCAGATGTTTTTCACTCTTAAATCTCTTCTCCACTTCCATCGCCATCTCGATGTCAGCTATTTACAACCGCATCAGCGAGAAATGCACACGGCCCCATTGCTTACTGAATTTCAATTCCGCTGATGAGGGCCTTGTTGGTGACGGTGGTAAAGACGAGGTTGATTTGGCCGCTGGCGTTGGCGGTGGTGGTGAACTGCCTGATCACCGCTTTGTTCATCGCGCCGGCCGCCGCGAAAACGTCGAAGTTAGTGAGCACCTGCGTGCCATTGATAGAGACGTTGAAGACACGCTGACCGGCTGCTGTCCAGAACGTTTCAGCAAAGTGCAGGCGCACGGTATGGCTGGATCCGGCGGTGAAGCCGGGAATCGTGTAGCTGAACGTGGTGCCTGCGCCGATGGTCGCCGCCACCCGCGCCGTCTGGTACACCGCCGTCGGCGCCGGATTGGTCACTCCGCTCAAGTCAATCGTGTTGGCATGATTGATCGTCACCCCACCGCTAAAGTCGGTATCAGCGACGAACGCGCCCACTCCCGGTCCACCCGAGTTGATGTCAACTGGACCTGATGTGGATGCCGATATGATTTCGATTCCGGACACGGAGGCATTGTTTACCACGGATGTGAACTGAATGCCATACTGGCCGCTCGAATTTGCATTGATCACAAACTCTCGGATCACGGCTTTGTTCTGGGCGCCGGCAGCGGCAAAGATATCGAAGTTCGTCAACACCTGCGTGCCATTGATCGAGACGTTGAAGACACGCTGACCGGCTGCTGTAAAAAAGTTCTCAGAAAAATGCAGCCGCACGGTGTGGGACGATCCTGCGCCAAAGCCTGGAAGCGTGTAGGTAAAGTTGCCGAAGCGGCGCGATTGGTAGACGGCCATCGGAGCCGGATTAGTCACACCGGAGGTATCCACTGCGGCGGTGCTGGTCGAGGTTGAGCCGCCGATAAAATCCACATCTGCGGCGAAGGAACCTACCGCCGGTCCGCCAGCATTGACGGCGTTGACATGGACAGCGGTAGGAAAGTCGCCATAGACGCATACTTGTCCACTGTCTCTGGCAGCCGTACCGAAGCTGCTCAGATAAACCTTGCCGTTGGCTATGACGGGATAACTGTACTTGGAGTAGTTGTTGCAACTATCGCGGCCGGCATTCTGCTGCGAGTCCCAGAGTTCGCGGCTGACATCGTCGGCGTCAAAGGCGCGGATGAGGCCAGATGTCGTGGCGTGGTTGGCATCGCCGCTGAGAACACAATTCGCCCAAAGCACTCCGCTGCCGGTCGCCCCTCCGTTGGCTGAAACCGAGAGCATGCAGCCCGGCATACCGCAGGTGGCCGCCGTCATGGTGCTGGTGTGAAGTGCGGAGGTATTGAGAGTCGAGCCGTTGAACTGGAATTCCCGTAGAAAGTCGTTCTCTCCCCACACGTAAATCAGCGGGCCGCTGCTATTGCTGTTCCAATACACCGGGGAGCCGTGGATATGCAGCGTCGCGCATCCGTTGTGCACGAAGGTAGCCTGGAACTTCTGCACGATTTGCGTGTCGTTGTTGACCAGGTGGCCCATGTTATTGGTATCCAGGAGGAAGAAGATGCCATCTTTGCCTCCACCCAAGATGCGGCTGGTTCCGGGAATCAGAAGGGGTCCGGCAGAACCCAAGTCGCGGTCACCGTTATTCATTGAAGCAAAATCGGAGGGCATAAACCAGTCCTGCACACTTAAACCATTGCTGGGATTGAGTTTAATGAAGCTCTCTGAGAATTGACCAGCACCTGGATTGGAACTCCCGTTACCCGTCTCCCAGTAGAGATCGCCATTGAAATCCACGGTTGCGCCTTGTCCGGCCTGCCAAATGCCACCCTGGGAGCCGCCGGGGGTGTCGTTAAAGACATGGACCTGTTGCAACGTCGAAGCGTCATACCCCATAACAAAACCGTGATAGGGACCGAAATCGCAGTACGATGACCACGCAATATAAACAACGCCTTGAGAAAGGGTCAGCGCCGGGCGCTGGTTCTGACTGACGGGATCAAACCCGTTTGCCTGGATCGTCACGGCAGAAGCGCGATCGTTTCCGGTTGTGATATCAATCGCCCGCAACCTCTGAAACGTACCACCGCCCTCGACCGTGCGGGCCACAAAGTACATGGTGTTTGTGGAAGAATCAATGACCGGCGTGCCAATGATTCCAATGTGCCCAACCATGTCAACGTAAGGGTTGCAGAAACCACCGGTACCAACTTCGGTATGGTCGGTGGGGCGGCCGCCGTTATTAAAATTGCGCGACCAAAGGGCAGTGCCACCCCGGTCAGCGTCGAAGGCAAATACGCTGTTGTTCGCCGTGGCGACATAGACCACGTTATGCGTCGCGCCGCCGATGCTGATACCTGCAACATACAGTGGCGACGCCCACACTTGGTCATCGACTCCCAGTTTAAACAGCAGACCGAACTGGTTTCCGTTCACGTTGGATGTATTGAGCATGGTCTCGTTCAAATTGGCGCCGGTTCGCTGGTTGTCATTGTGCTGGGTTAAAACGCTTACCTGCGCTGATGCCCATATATTGATGAGCAACATAACCACTGCCAAACTCAAAAACGGCACACACTTCCGCGTTTGTGTCATTTTCTTCATTGTGTCGCTGCCTCTCGTGGATTTCGCTTCTTTCGATACGACCAAGCTGCCGCAGAGCTTTTGGAGCGGGGAGATTCTCCGTCTCTAACCCTGAGGAGTCAAGTTTCATTGTGTTAATCTAACAGTTTTTAAAGTTAACTTAACAGGCTTGAGACCTGAAAACAAACGGTTTACCTTGGATACCCCGATTACAAAGTGCGCTACTTCGGTTGATGGCTCCGTTGAATGGTGGACCGGTTGGATTTCTTGGCTCCATCAATCACCGTTACTGTATTATCGTCGTAATTCACGACGTAGACCTTGTTGGTCACCTGGTTCACCGCCAGCGCTTGCGGATGTATTCCCACAGTCAACGAGCTGCTGCGCTTTGTGCTCCCGTCAAGCACCATCACACTATTGCTGAATTGGTTGGCCACGTAGATTTTGTTGGTCAGTGTATTCACCGCTGCAGCGAACGGGTCGTTTCCGGCCTCCACGCTGCTCGTGTTGTTCGTGGCCCCATCAATTATGGTGATATCGTTGCTGTGGGTATTGGTCACGTAAATCTTGTTTGTTACCGTGTTTATCGCTATAGCGACCGGATCATGGCCTACTGTTACCGTGGTGGCGCTATTTGTCACGCCGTCAATGACACTCACAGTGTTGTCGGTGTGCTTCTCCATGTGATTATTAGCCACATAGACCTTGTTGGTCACAGGATTCACCACAAGGGTAATCGGGTTGGTTCCAACGCTGACTGTGGAGGTGCGGTTGGTGTCGCCATCAATGACCGTTACGCTGTCACTATGGCCATTGGCGACGTAGATCCGATTGGTCACCGGGTTCACTCCAACAGCGCGCGGCTGCCCGCCTACATCTACCGTACTGGCGCCCTTAGTTGCCCCATCAATCACGGTCACGCTGGAGCTGCCACCATTGGCTACATAGATTTTGTTAGTCATTGGGTTCACCGCCACGGCGTCCGGGAAATGCCCTGCACTCACCGTATCGGTATGGTTCGTCACCCCGTCGATCACGGTTACATTGTCGCTATCAAGGTTCGCCACATAGATCTTATTAGTACGCAGGTTCACGGCGACAGCGTATGGATGGGTTCCGACCGTGATTGTGCTGGTGTTGTTCGTGGCCCCGTCGATTACGGTCAGAGTAGAGCCGTTTGAATCGGCAACGTAAATCTTGTTGGTCCTGGGATTTACCGCCAGGGCAGCCGGTCCGCTCCCCACTGGCAACTTCGCTGTTACCCTCTGTGCGCCGGCTGGCAGAGAGACAACGAGCACGACCAGAAAAAGACCCAGGATCACGGCCAATCGCATTCCCTCTTTCGCAGCAACTAACAACGAGAAATCATTTTTCAATGTTGTGTGGTCCCTTCTTCTGTGCTCCCAACAGCCACAGCGGCTTCAGAAGCCCTATTTCGTGCACAGGAGTTTCCGTTACTCTTCTCGATCGAGTCAAGTTATGTGCGTTAACCCAACTGTTTACTTGGCAGATTTAACTGCATGAAACTTGACTACTAAACAGTGCACCACCTATGATCGCCGAGTTTTTTAACAAACAGGTATAGAAAAATTTATCCCGCCCCTCAAAATAGGGTTCCTAAGTGTAACGTACTCACTCTCCTACCGGGACTCTTCCCACAGGGGCGGGCTTTTTCAGACTTGGAGTATTCACCTTCGACGGCGTACTCAGCAAATCAGCTACAAGGTAAAAACATTATGAAGCAGGAATGAAGCCCTTATTGCGAAAATCTGAATCAGGAGAAACTAAAATTATGCAAACAACGGAGTTTCAGTCAGAACCAAGAACGGCCATGGAGCCAAGATCGTGGGTAAGCTTCATGTATTTGCTGGCAATGTTGCTTCTGTCGCTGCCACTGGCACAGATGGCCAGTGCGCAAAGCTGGAACCTGGTCTGGAGCGATGAATTCAATGGCCCGGCAGGTTCGGCCCCGAACGGAGCCGATTGGTCGTTTACCCTCGGCAAGAACAATGCCAACGGTGAACTGGAGTTTTACTGTCCACCTGGGTCGAATACCTCTCCCTGCAGCGCCAGCAACCCTAATATTTTCGAAGATGGTAAGGGCAACTTGGTCATACGTGCCATTAAGACACCGAGCGGAACATGGACCTCGGGACGCATGAGCACGTCGGGGAGACACACATTTCAGTTCGGACGAATGGAAGCAAGGATGAAGCTCGTCCCGGCCGCTGGCTTCTGGCCGGCATTCTGGATGTTGGGCACTAACATTGGCAGCGTAGGCTGGCCAACCTGCGGAGAGCAGGACATCATGGAATGGGTTCCTCAATATACTCCGACGACCACGTCCTCCACGATTCACGGACCTGGATATTCCGGAGGGAACGGCATTGGCCGGCGATTTACCTTCCCGAACGGCGGCAGGATCGATGATGGCGCCTATCATACCTATGGAGTCGTCTGGTCACAAAACCAGATGCAGTATTACAGAGACGATTGGACGAAGCCTTTTTTCACCGTGTCTCCGAGCGACATTCCGGCAGGCACGCAATGGGTATTCAACCATCCGTTCTTTATCCTGTTGAACTTCGCCATCGGAGGCGGCTTTCCTGGCCCTCCGAATAGTTCGACCCCGAGTCCCTCGGATGTATTGGTGGATTATGTCCGCGTGTATCAGCCTTGCTCCTCCTGCACGCAGCCCGTCGCCATCAATTCCGGTGGAGCAGCAGTAGCTCCATTTGGTGCCGATAGAGACTTCACCGGTGGTTCAACCTCCACGCACGCGGTGACGATCGACACCTCCCACGTAACAAATCCGGCGCCGGCGCAGGTCTATCAATCCATCCGCTTCGGCAATTTCAGCTACACCATCCCTGGCTTTGCGGTGGGATCAAATCACACTGTGCGCCTGCACTTTGCCGAGACTTTCTGGACCGCTGCCGGCCAGCGCGTCTTCAATGTCTCGATCAACGGCGCGACCGTGTTAACCGACTTTGACATTGTCGCTGCCGCGGGAGCCACGCATCGGGCAATCGTGAAAGAATTTCCAACCACTGCGAACTCAGCGGGCAACATCGTGATTCAGTTCGTTTCGGTAACCAATAATGCCGCAATCAATGGAATCGAAGTCCAGTAAGACAATCTGGGCCTTGTGCTGTTTCACCCCCCCAGCCGCTCGCGTCATCTGACGCGGGCGGCTGTGAATAACAGTGGTCCCGATTGGGACCCATAATTCCCTAAAGGAGACGAACAGTTTTTATGGACAATGAATTCGAGATGAAACACCCCTCCAGTAATTGTCGTGGCGGTACGGCAGAGCGAAGCGGCAGATTTTATGTTCCCCAACTATTCCTGTCTATTCTGATGGGCATGATCTTGCTCTCCACCGCAGCTCAACCATCCATGGCACAGAGTGTCGGCGGTAAGGTCTTTGCGCCGTATATTTTGACTAACAGCCCGGTTCTCGTCTCCACATCGCAGTCTTCGGGCATCAAGTTCTTCACGATTGCCTTCGTGATCAGTGGTAGTGGCTGCCAAGCGTCACTTAACGGAACCCCTCTTGCGCAGGAGAACTCAATGGCCAGCTCCATCAACGGTCTTCGCGCCATTGGCGGCGATGTGATCATTTCTTTTGGAGGGGCCGGGGGGCAGGAACTGGCCCTCACTTGTGGCACCGAGTCGAGCCTGCAAAGTCAGTATCAAGCTGTCATTAACAAGTACAACGTCAAGGCGCTGGACTTCGATGTAGAAGGCTCGGCTCTCGACAATACCAACGCTAACGATCGCCGCAATGCCGCGCTCGCTGCATTGCAAACCGCAAACCCCGGCCTTGTCATCTCCTATACCTTGCCTGTAGCTACCAGCGGCCTGGAGCAGAATTCCATCAATCTTCTGCAAAACGCGCAAGTGCACGGAGTCAATGTAAATGTAGTCAACATCATGACCATGGACTACGGCATTGGCGTCACCGACATGGGAGGGGCTGCCAAGAGCGCTTCGAACGGCACGATCAATCAATTGCAGTCGATCGGAATGCCGTCCGCTCTGGGCATTACGCCGATGATCGGCCTCAACGACACTGCACCGGAAACATTCACGTTAAGCAACGCATCTGCGGTAAGAATGTACGCCGACTCCAATTCGCGGGTAACCCGCATCAGCTTCTGGTCGGTCGGACGCGACCAGCAGTGCAGCGGACCCATAACCTCTGCGTCCGATAGTTGTAGCGGGGTTAACCAGAGCATGTGGCAGTTCGCTCACACCTACACGAGCTTTGGCGTAGGCACTCCGCCTCCGCCCCCTCCGTCCATCGATCCCAACGCCTGGTACAACGTGGTGAACGAAAACAGCGGATCGTGCGTGGACGCCAGGAAGTTCGGTACGGCAAACGGAACCGCCGTGCAGCAATGGGCTTGTGGCAGTCAACAGGTCAACCAGGAATGGCAGTTCCAGCCTACGAGCGGCGGTTTTTTCAAGGTCGTGGGTCGCAACGCGCAGTCGGAAGTGTGGGACGTTACCCACGTGGGCACGGCCAACGGCAGCCTGATCCAAACCTGGACCTACGGGGGTGGACTGAACCAGCAGTGGCAGCCGGTTTCAACCGGCAACGGCACTTTTAAGTTTGTCGCCCGCAACAGCGGCCGGTGCCTGGATGTGCCGGCAGCCTCTACCGCCAACGGCGTGCAGCTGCAGATCTTCGACTGCAACGGTACCAGCGCTCAGTCTTTCAAACTTGTCCAACAACCATAAGGCCTCTCCGCAATCAGATTCCTCCACCAGCACGGCATTTTGCAGTCGCTGGTGGAGGAACATTCGGAAAAGGATGGTTGAAACGTAAGGTCAAAAATGAAACAACGCATTCTATTTTGTGTTTTGATTTTGTGTGGATTCCTGGTTTTTGCATCCGGAAGTTTACGGGCACAATCACCGGTGACAATTGCTCTGAGCCTCAGTAATCCAGGCGCGTCCATCCCTCAGGACTTCAACGGCGTCAGCTATGAGACCTCGGCGCTGGTCGGCGGTAACTACTTCAGAAGTTCGAACCAGCCGCTGCTGCACATGTTCAGCGTCCTGGGGATCAAGAACCTGCGCATCGGCGGGAACAATTCGGACAGGGGGACACTGCCTTCGCAGTCAGAAATCATGTCCGCGGTTGATTTTGCGAACGCCGCCAACTTGAAGCTCATTTATAGTCTGCGCTTGAAGACCTTCGATCCGGCGGGAGCCGCGGCCACCGCGAATTTCATCTTGAGCTCGAATCCCGCCGGCTTGGTATGCTTCGCGGTCGGCAATGAGCCGGACTTATATCTCAGTGGCTATCCTGCGTACAAATCGGAAGCGCAGGCCTATTTTTCCGCCATCCCCGACCCGCGCGCCAAGTTCTGCGGACCTGACGTGGCCGGAGGCTCCTCCTGGGTGGTCAGCTATGCAAAAGATTTTGCGCCCGGAGGAAGAATCGCGTTGGCCGCCCGGCACAACTATTTCGGCGGCAACGGCCAATCCATCAGCGCGGCGGCGGCGAGGGATTTGATGCTCTCCACCGGTTTCGTGAGCAAGTACCAGTCTAGCCATGATTCCTACGTGCCCCAGGTGCTGGCCACCGGGCTCACCTATCGGCTCGCGGAGACCAACAATTTTTTTAATGGCGGTTGTCCCGGTGCCAGCAACTCGTTTGCCTCAGCGCTCTGGGGCCTCGATTACATGTACTGGTGGGCAACCCATCAGGCCGCTGGCCTCAACTTCCACACTGGGGACCATGTTTCCGGCGCCACAACCTCCTATGCTCTTTTCCAGACCTCTTCGAGCGGTTACCACGTTCATCCTCTCGGGTATGGCGTCAAGGCGTTTGACCTTGGGGGGCACGGGCGGATCGTGCCAGTGACTATCGGAAATCCGGGCGGGGTCAACTTGACGGCGTACGGAGTTCTGGCCGCGGATAACAGTCTCTTCGTGACCATCATTAATAAGACGCACGCTACCGGGGCCGCCACCGCAAATGTGACCATCCAGCCCGGAGGGAGTTACAGATCGGGTGAAGTGTGGCTGTTGCAAGCGCCGAACAACGATGTTTCGCTGACCGAGGGAGAGACCTTGGGCGGGTCGGCCATCGGAGACGATGCCAGTTGGACTGGGACGCCAACGCCCCTTGCATCATCCGGGGGAAACTTCCTGTTAACACTCTCGCCCGCCACGGCCGCCGTCGTGAAATTAAATGCGGGCACCCAGACTGGGCCGTTGCCTCCGACCGGGCTGAACGCAATGGCGGGTAACAACCAGGTAAGTCTCTCCTGGATTGCTTCGGCGGGCGCCAGCACCTACAACGTGAAACGCACCACGACAAGTGGCTTAAACTATGCACTCGTAAAGTCGGGCGTGACCGCAACCAGCTATACCGATGC
>WNFE01005834.1_pt1 | contig 13109 bp, 9 predicted proteins | sample 5400451 | NCBI WGS metagenome assembly WNFE01 (sample SAMN13153344, study PRJNA577476) | soil metagenome | isolation source: 200 cm saprolite under Douglas fir tree site 2 hole 2 | place: USA:California | collected 2015-04-18 | reverse complement strand
GCTGGCGTGGTTGAACGCGTTGAATGCCTCTAGACGGATCTCGAAGTTGAAGTGCTCGCTGATCTTAGGGATATTGGTCCGCTTAATGACGCTGAGGTCCTGATTGAAGATGCCGGGGCCATTCCATCCGTTGAACGGAGTGTTGCCAAACTGCCCAGCAGCCGGGAAGTCGAAGCAAGGGGTTGTCTGGCCCGGCGTGCAGAGTACCGGTCTGCTGGCCGCCCCGTTAATGGTGATCAATCCGGAGTTCGGGTTGATGAAAAAGACGCCCGCGGGAGTCTTAAAGACGCCGAGCTGGCTCTGGAACTGACTCATCGACATATTCCTCAGCATGGCGCTCTCCGCCACATTGGTTGCACCGAGGCCGCCGCCGTTCGGGAAGCGCCCTGACGATATCGTGTACGGCGCACCCGTGCTCCACCGCGTCAAGCCCTGCAAGTTCCAGCCGCCGATGATTAAGTTCTCAAAACCGTTGACATGGCCCAGCAGCCTGTGACCCTTGCCGAACGGGAGTGGAAAGAGGACGGTGCCTGACACATTGTGGGTTACGTCGAAGGCCGCGCGGCTCTTGTCCAAAGCCCGGTCAGCAATCGAGCGATAGACTTGGCCTTCCGTCTGGCTGCTGAGGGAGCGGAAGTCTCCCAATGTCTTGCTGAACGTATAGTTAGCTATAAAGTATACGCCGCTCGAAAAGCGCCGCCGCGCCTCCAGTTCCAATCCGTGGTAGCTGGAATAGCTGCTATTGTCCACGTAGTTCGCGGTGCTGGCCCATGGCATGGGTACGAAAAAGTTCAGTGGGAAAAGCGCGCGGTTGGCGGCATAGGTGGGAGATGTTCGCAGGGTGTTAAACATACTGCCCAGGTTTAAGCCTTGGGATGGCGTCAGCGCGGTTACGAATGCCGGGCTGGCGAACCCGGCGGTCGAGCCGCGGCTGAAGCCCTGAAACAGAGTGTTGAGAATTGGCAACTGTGTCTGACCAGCCAAGCCCCAGTCAGCAAAATTATTAGCGGTCGGTTTAGTAATTCCGGCTGTTCCCTGCGCCGCCATGCAAGCCGCGGCATTGGCCTGGCAGATTTTCAGATTATTGGAGGCATCGTTGAATTCGGTCAACACGTTGGCCACGTTGTTGCCACTCGCATCAGTCCACGGATTATTTAGGATATTCAGTTCGTTAAAATTAGAGGTTCTATACAGCTTCACGCCATGATTGCCCACGTAACGCGCCTCTACCGTGATTCTGGCCGCAGTTTCGCGCTGCACGGCAACGTGCCACTCGAGTACGTACGGTACCGATAGGTTTTGCTTGAACACGTTAATCGTATTGCTGCCCCCGTTTTGAGCGAAAACCGTCTTCTCCGACACGGGGAATTGGTCCGCCGGGGCTGTCAGGGTCGGAAACGCGGCCGGATTAAAGACACCCGTCGGGACGGTGTTCGCCGCGACGGTGAACAACCCATTGTTGCCGGTTGACGACGGCGCAAAGAGCGTAAATCCGTCCTGCGTGTAGTACATTGCAAAACCGCCGCGGATGGCGGTCTTGCCGTTATTGAATGGATCCCAGGCAAAACCTACTGTCGGCGCGAAGTTGGTCCACTGTTTGTTGTACAGCGGCTTGCCGTTGTTGCTTCCCGCGAAGTTGAACAACACATCGGAGACAGCAGGAGTGTTGAGCACATTGAAGAAATTACCCGGACCAGCCGGTCCAAATACTGCACCGACGCGGTCATCGGGCTGGAGAATCAGTTTGTTGCGCAGGTCAAACGGTCCCTGGAATTCCCAGCGCACGCCGTACTGCAGCGTCAGGCCGGGCCGAAACTTCCAGTTATCCTGGAAGGAACCAGCAAAGTTTTGTTGAGACGGCGTGGTGAGGCGAGGCGTGCCTGGGATGAATCCGGAAGTCGGAGAAGTATGGTTGAAGCCTTCCGACGTCGAACCAAGCAGCCCGGTGACCAGATCGAAGACCCTGGATGCGTTCGTCAAGTCTCCTGAACCAATGTTGCCGGGGAACGAGGTATTAAAGAGTCCATCTGGGTTTTTGGAGTTGTTCCCCAACTGGATCAATTGCGGAATGGTGTTGAAAAAGAAGTTATTGGACAGAATCCAGCGCCACTCGCCTGTGAACTGCATATTGTGGTGGCCCTTCACCCAACTGAAATTATCGGTAATCTGACGCACCGGCGTGTTGCGTCCCTGCGGGAGGTTCGCAGAGACGATGCTAGGCTCGAAGAGCGTCCCGCCGGCCGTGATCGAAAACGAATTCGGCACAGCCACTTGGAGACCTTTGGTTCCCGCGAAATTGTCCCCGATGGTGAAGGTCACGGGCGCGCGCTGAAGACCAAAGCGCGCGGTATTAGCCTTGTTGCTGCCAAAGGCCGAGTGAAACGCCCACGTGAACACCTGCCGCTTCGATGCCTGACCTCCGCCAGGCGAATTCGGGAAGTACTGCTCGATGGTGTTAAGGAAGTCATTGGTCGTGCGAAAGTTGGCCTGGTTGTAGACGAACTCGATCGAGTGCGATTTGGTCAACTGATGGTCGAGGCGAGCGGTGTATCGATTCTGGTAATTAAACCCTGGCACGTTCCACGTAAAGCAGCGCAGATTGTTGCCGTCACCACCGGAGCAACCTGCGTCGCCGTTGGGGGACGGCACGAGCGCGTTGTAGTAGCCCATATACGCCGAGTTGATCACCGCCGGTTGACCCGTGTTGGTCGTGCCGCCGGTATTGTTCGTCATCCCTACGCCGGTGACCAAGTTTACTGTGTTCAATTGTCCGTTGTCCGCCCGTTTATAGGTGAAGTTGCCGAGACGTGCGGCATCGCTCAGAACCAGGCGCGGACGCGCGCGGCTCACCGGCTCCCGAAAGGCTTCAAAGGCGTTGAAAAACCAAGTCTTGTGTTTTCCGTTGTAAATCTTGGGAACATAGATCGGCCCGCCGACATTGTAACCGATGCGGTTCTGCAACTGGAAGGGCCTCGGAATCCCAGTGGCGTTGTTGAAATAGGTGTTGGCGTTCAGAAAGCTGGTGCGCTGGAACCAGAACACGGACCCGTGCAGGGCGTCCTGGCCACGCTGGGTCACTATGGTGATTTGAGCAGCGCCGAAGCCCGCGTCTGTTCCCTGACCGGCGACGGAGACGCTGAATTCACCGACGGTATCTACCGTGGGAGCGCTGATGGCAAAAAACGCGCTCGATTTGACGGTGTTGTCCGCGACGTTGACCCCATCTTGCGTGATGTTGGTCGCGTTTCCGCGCATGCCATGAACGAACGAATCGCTCGTGTTGCCGGGCTTTACGATCCCCGCCATCCCGTTGATCAGATCCAAGGGGTTGCGAGTGGGCAGCGGAAGATCCAGAATTTGCGTGCGGTCAATGCTGTTCTTGATTTCGGCGCTATCGGTCTGTACCACCGCCTGCTCCGCGGTAACCATGACTTCCGAGCCAATCGCGGCCACGGTCAGATTGACGTTCACGTGCGAGGTCTGCGATACGTTTACCTGCACGCGATCCACAACTGCGGTGGAGAACCCGCTGGCCTGCACCGTGACGTGATAGAAACCAAAAGGAAGTTGGTCCATCACAAACTCGCCGTTGTCCGCTGTAATGGCCGTGTACTCATGGCTGGTCGCAAGGTCCACTGCCTTCGCGTGGGCCCCAGGGATGGCCGCACCCGTCTGATCGACGACCAGACCGGTGATCCTACCGGTCAGAATCTGCCCTTGTGCTACCGTCACTGCCAGTAGCAGAACAACCAACAAAGAAATTACGCCCGAAATCGTCCCGCGCGCTCGCCCCATACGAACACCTCCGCCAGATTTTTTGTCTTTCTCGAGTCGATTACCTGGTGACCACCACAGTCACATACTGGCAGACGCCCGCACTTTCCATACCAAGGACAGACCTAATTTATAAACTTTAAACACTTACAAAACAACGGAGTTGTAGGCCAATGTATTTAGCTAGAGTTTATACAGTGCTGGCGGAATATCCTAGATTCAATAGATAATTGCCATCCACATACAGAATGTGGAAGCCTAGAGGACAAAGGGAGTTGAACTCAGTATTAGTACCATCAGAACTGAATCGCCCTGCCTTGAGGAATCTATACACATCCGAATGTGAAAATTTAGATTCACTTTAGCATCCCGTGAGGAAAATTCCAGAGCACTCGCTCTACAATCCCCCATCGACAGCTCAGCCAACCACTCGCAGCAACCCAGAAAATCCTCGACCATTGCGGAATTGTGCCCTACGGACCCATCGGAGCACTCGCGCATCTCCAAATCGGCAGAACCTATGCCATGCGGGGTGACACCGCCAATGCCAAGGCTGCCTATCAAGATTTCCTCGCGCTGTGGAGAGACGCGGACCCGAACGTCCCCATCCTGTTGCAAGCGAAGTCGGATTACGCAAAACTCCACTAGGCACGCGTAATTTGTGATTGTGAACTGCTGCGCACTCCCTCCCCGCACTTGCACTTCCGCCGCCGATCGACATTCCATCAACGGTACGCCCGCATGTCCAGAAATGCATTAAGACTGAGGGCAGTCCCCCAGATTTCTGATAGAAGCGAGTCAAATTTTGAGTTGGCGTCCGTCATCCCGAGAATGACACCATTTCTGCATGTCTATCGCGAGTGGCTTGCTGACTTCGCCATCTTGCTTGGTATTTTTAGTGCGTGTCACTGAGCTTGGCCATTTCCCAGTTGACCCTCCCAGTGAGACTGGCTCAGTGCGTGGCATTCCTCCGATCCGCCCATCTGCGGCCCGGAGGCGCGCGTGAACCACGACTCCGAATTTATTTCGACCGCATTGGATCGCAAAGATCCCGGACAAATCCTCGTCGGCACGAACGCCGTCGAAGGCTACAAAGCCTCGATGAACGGCGACGGCCTGCGCATTCTGGATCACCTTCCACAGATCATCGAACGCAGCGCCGAAGCGCTCACTCCCGCCGAAAAAGAATTGTTGAAGTGGGTCGGCGTATTCTTCCGCAAACCTACACCCGGCAAATTCATGATGCGCATTCGCATGCCCAATGGCTTTGCGAAAAGCGAACAACTGCACACGATCGCCGAGCTCTCGCGGCGGCTTGGCAACAGCGTTCTGGACATCACCACGCGGCAGCAGATCGAGCTGCGCGGCTTCACTCTCGACACTTTGCCGGAAATCTTCGAAAAGCTACGGGGCGTGGACCTGCGCACGCTTCAGACAGGCATCGATAACGTTCGCAACATCAACGGTTGCGCCCTCGCTGGTTTGACGCCGCACGAGTTATTTGACGCTTCTCCGGTCGTCCACGAATTGGATCGCATCATCGTCGGCAGCAAGGGCAACCCGGAGTTCACCAACTTGCCGCGCAAGTTCAACATCACCGTGACGGGCTGCACCGACAATTGCACGCATTGCGAGTCACAAGATATCGCCCTCGTTCCCGCGAAGAAGGCCGGCCGGTTCGGATTCAACGTGTTGGTGGGCGGTAAGATGGGCTCGGGAGGATTCACCGTCGCTTCACCGCTGAATGTATTCGTCGAAATCTTTCAGGCAGCGGCGGTGGTGATGGAACTCACCAAGATTTACCGCGATTTCGGCCCGCGTGAAGCGCGCTCCAAGTGCCGTTTTGCTTTTTTGATTGAGGAATGGGGCGTTCGCCGCTTGCGTGCAGAACTTGTCGCGCGCCTCGGCCATGAGCTCGCGTTCCAGGGTAGAGATATGCGCGGTTCGACGCATGCCGACCATCTCGGTGTGAGTTCACAGAAACAGGCGAATCTTTCGTCGGTGGGGCTTTGCATTCCAACCGGCAGAGTAAACCCGGAACAACTCGACGAGCTCGCGCGCCTGGCAGACATCTATGGGAACGGCGAAATTCGTCTGACGATCGGACAGAACGCCATCATTCCGAATGTTCCGGCAGATCGCCTGACCGCGCTTTTGGAAGAACCGTTACTCAAGCAGTTCTCGCCTCGTCCTTCTCCATTCTTGCGCGGATTGGTCGCCTGCGTTGGCACGGATTATTGCAATCTCGCTCTCATTGAAACGAAGAGCCGCGCGATCGCTCTCTCTGAGAATCTCCAAAGCAAAATGGGGAGCGGCGTGAATCCTCTCTCGATCCACTGGTCGGGATGCCCGGCTGGCTGCGGCAACCATCAAGCGGCTGACATTGGGCTGCGCGGTTTCAAAACAAGAATTGACGGGAAGATTGTGGATGCTGTCGCCATCTACACCGGCGGCCGAACCGGCCCTCATGCGGTCGCGGGCCGGGAGATTCTGGAGACTGTGCCTTGCGATGAATCGCTTCCGGGTGTCGTGGCGGGCGTCATCCAGTCCTATCGATTCGAAGTCGAGGCGAGGGAGCACGCGAACCTAAGCGACCCACTGTTCGCTGCCGCAGCGACAGCGGGATTGGCATCGTGGCGGCTCGCGCGTGCGTAGCCGCGAAAATTTGCGCCATGGAGAAAAAACGATGACGGACTATGTGAATCCCAAAGAACTGTTGCAAGAGGCCGTGCAGTTGGCGAAGCGAAAGTCCGACCTGCCGATCCGCGACATGTTAGTCAGAGGAATCCTCGCGGGCGCATTTCTTGGATATGCGACATCGCTCGTGTTCGTTGTCCTATCGCAAGGTCTCGCTCCTATCGTCGGCGCAATTCTTTTCCCGGTCGGTTTCGTCATCCTCGTCCTTCTGGGACTGGAATTGGTCACCGGCAATTTTGCTTTGCTGCCGGCGGGCGTAATGGCGGGGACGGTCAGCGTTTCAAGGCTGCTCCGCAATTGGGGCTGCGTGTATCTCGGAAATTTGATCGGGAGTTTGCTTTATGCGGCGTTATTTTATTTGGCGATTACCAGTTGGCGCACCGGCAACGGCGGCGCGGTTGCCGACCTTGTCAAGCAGGCGGCACAAAAGAAAACATTGGCTTACGCGGCGCTGGGCCCCAGTGGCTGGGGCGCCGCCTTCGTCAAGGCGGTTCTGTGCAACTGGATGGTAACGATCGGTGCAATGCTGGCATTGAGCTCGCGATCCACGGTTGGAAAAATCGTTGCCATGTGGCTGCCCATCATGACGTTTTTCGCGCTCGGCTTTGAGCACTCCGTCGTAAACATGTACCTCATTCCATCGGGCATGATGTTTGGCGCACCCATTTCCGTAGTCCAAGCACTCTTCTGGAACCTGCTTCCCGTCACGCTTGGCAATCTTGTTGCGGGCGCGCTCTTGACGGGCGTGGCGCTTTATACGACTTATCCCGCTAAAGCAAGTCCAGTGGTAGGTCAAACAACGGACTTAGCGATTTCGCAGAACGAGCAAGAAGCTTCCTTCGTGGTCGCCGCCGGCGTTCGCTAGAGCTCTCTTTGCCTTTGCGTGATTATCGACTCTCCGTTACTGCGAAGATCCGCAGCGCACCAGCACTTCCGCCGCCAGATCGGCATCCATCAACGCCAAACGCCCATGCAACGCCGAACAAACTTGCTGCGATGTGATTCCCAAAGCTCCGCGCAAATCCGCTCCCGAAAGGTTTGCGCCATCCAGCTCGGCGCCGCGCAAAATCGCGCCGGTGAAAAAAGCTCCCCGCAAATCCGCTTTTTTCAAATCGGCGTCGAGCAAAATTGTGCCCTTAAGAATCGCACCGGTGAGGTTCGCTTCCTCAAGTTTCGCCGAGGACAAATCCGTTTGCGCGAGATTTGCAAATGACAGCACCGCGTGCTCGAGCCTTGTGTCGCGCATGTCCGTTCGTGAAAGGTCCGTTCGAAGCAATTGGGCGTTTCGCAAATTGACCGCATACAGCGACGCTCCGGAGATTCTGGCGTTCGAAAGCACGGCGTTTTCAAACGTGCCGTAAGAAAGGTCCACGAAGCGCATGTCCGCCGCCGAAAAATTTGCGCCGGTGGCTTTGGCGGATACAAAAACGGCATGGGCCAACTGAGCGCGGTCGAAAACCGCGGAGCGCAGCAACGCTTCACGCAAATTCGCTCCTCGGAGGTCAGCTTCGGAAAGATAAACCCCGTCCAAATTTGCGCGCCAAAGTTTTGCATTGATTAAAAATGCTTTGTAGCCACGCGCGAATCGCAAATTCATCTGATTCAGCTTTGCGCCCGCGATGCCCTCCACGGTCTCATCGCTCCAGGCTTCGCCCCGGGGCGGAGGTGTCGACAGCGCCGCTTCCGTCACATCCGCGTACGGCCGGTAGCCCACGGACTGAAAGACCATGGACGCCCAGCGCCTCACATCCGCAGGAGACTCTCCCCCCGACGTGCCGTGGTCGAACGGCAATCCCCTGTTCACGCCGAGAGAGAAAAGAAAAAGAATGAGTCCACATGCCAGCGCCGCGCGCGTGGTTCCCAGGATCATTCGAATGATGTTTTTTGACTTCGGCAACCGGATGTCGCCAGGCCGCAGCACCCGCGACACCACAAAGGGAACGCTGGTCGCCGTCGCCACGGACAGTGTTATGAGAAACACATGCAGAAGTGTTCCCCGGAAATCCTGCCGCGGCAGATACCGCAGCCAAAAAAAGAACATCGTCACGGGCACAATCCAATAAGCCAGCACCGTAGAGAGCACCGTTTCGAACGTGGTCATGGCCGATTTTGTATCGCCCTGCCACCGGAAGTGCCGCCGCACCAGCCCCATCAGGTACCACGGGCCGTCTTTCTCCAGCGTCTGTCCATCTGGAAAAACGGCAGGGAGAGCAGCCATGCTTCCCCATAACCTCAATAATAGAAAATGAAATCGCAGGGAAAGCACCAGCAGAACAAGCGGGCCGCCGAGATACAGCCCCGTCATGGGCAGGACATTGCCTAGTCGCAAGGAAGGCACTGCGGACGTATTGAGCAGCAGACGCACGTCCGTGGTGAACGCAATCAGCGCGCAGCAGAGCAGGCTCATTCCTACTGTTAGAAAATAAAACCACCGGGCAATTTTTGTGGCATCGCCGATCGCTTTCGAGCTGTCAACCGCGGAAATCGATTCGGGAAGCACCGCGTCGAATAGATTCGTTCCACCGAGCCGGCCAAACCACAGGCCTTCCGAACCATAAAGGTTTGCGCCCATCAAATTGGCGCCCCGCAATTCCGTGCCCAACAAATTGGCGTTCTGGAGATTCGAACGCACTAGGCTCGCTCCTCGTAAATTGGCCATCGATAAATCCGCGCCCACCAAATTTGTTCGATGGAGATGGGGTCAGGTCCGCTTTCGCCAAATTTACTCCGCAAAGATCCGCCTTGATGCCGGATTCTCCGCCCGACTCCACCCAAATTTTGTGTTGATCCAGAATTTCGGCAAGATCAATCAGCGAGATTCCGATGGAATCTGCTTCGCTCACGGGTTCCGCGGCAGCGGAACTTTCCGTTGAAATTTCGCTCTTCAGTTCTTCAATTTCTTTCATTGCATCGATCTGCAGACCCATTCGAGCTTTTTCCCCCGACTTTCTCTTTCCGTTTTCAGGCATCCCTATTGCACCCCAGCAGTTGGAACTGACGCGCTCTCGCGCTCCGCACTACGCTCGAATCTTTCGGATTCGAATACTCCCGGCCTCGTTTGAAATCCCCCGCCACCGGCCGCGCTTCTGCTGGGCTGCTCTACATCCTCTCCTACCAGCGCTGTGGAAATCGCCTGCCCGAAAGTACAGGCGGCGCATGGGTAACTGCTAGTTCTATGCCCAGGAATACCCGGCCAATGCCAGGCTCCATTTCCGTTATGCTGTAGAAGTAAGCTCTGAAAGTGCGCCTTCGCGAAATCTTTGAGGGCCAGGGGACGTACTAATATCAGAGCTTTCGAACGCTCATTCCTGTCTTAGATGCGCAAACAGGCTTTTTCGCTGCGTCTTCACTCGTCACCCGAGGTGCCACGTTGGCCACGGATTCTATCGCCATAGCTCAACCGAGCCTGCGTGCACCTAAATCAACAGTAGCTGGTGCGTCGCACACAATTTTTCTCCTCGCGGTGATCGCTGCATGGAGCACCTGGGGTTACTTCGGCTCTCTTCGAATGCGCACGGTGCAGAATCCGCATCGCGCCGGTATGTATGTGCTTACGGTATTGTGGGAATGGTCCGTCGTCGGTTACATCGCCTGGGGCGCCAAACGCCACGGCTCTTCTATGTGCGAACTCATTGGCGGAAAGTGGAACAATTTGAAAGATTTCTTAAAGGATGTCGCCATCGCCGCGGGGTTTTGGCTCATCGCCCTTGCAGTCTTGTTCTGCACCGCGGTTGCGCTCCATGCCACAAAGGGTGGCCAGAATATCCGCTACTTGCTTCCGCAAAACCAGTTGGAAATTTTTCTTTGGATTTTTACGTCCATCACCGCTGGCGTTTGCGAAGAAATTATTTTCCGCGGATATTTCCAGAGACAATTCAGCGCATGGACCGGAAATGTATCAGCGGGCGTTCTGCTCTCCGCTGCCGCGTTCGGCGCAGGGCATATCTATCAGGGCTGGAGATCGGCCATTATTATTCTTGTGTATGGTTTGCTGTTTGGGATTCTGGCGGAGATGCGGAAGAGCCTGCGGCCGGGCATGATGACGCATGCGTGGCATGACGGGTTCTTCGGATTGGCCGGCAGACTGATTGCGAAGTGAGAGAAAGAAAACTAGAAACTAGAAACTAGAAAATGATTTTCCGCGGTGAAGAGGCTTCACGTGAATACTGCCCATCTGGTCATTACACTCGTCTTCGCAGCGATGGTGGCGTTTTCCGGCCTCGGGAAGATACGCCGCGATCCGCGTATCGTGCACGTAATCCACGAGGTCGTAGGCGTGCCGTTGAAGTACTTTTCGCTTCTGGCCGGATGTGAGCTCGCCGGTGCATTGGGCCTGGTTCTCGGTATTTGGTGGCCAGCAATGGGAGTGGCGGCGAGCATCGGCCTCGTGCTCTATTTTGTGGGCGCGACTGTGTCCCATCTGCGCGTAGGCGATGTCAAAGGCGTTGGACCCGCCGCGTTTATGTTGACAGTTGCTGCGGGAGCACTCGTCTTGCGTATCTTGACTCTGGGCACTCCGCAGTAGGGACTTTGGGGGAAAACCAAAACCCCCAGGTAGAAAAGCGTTACCTGGGGCACCCGCGGGATTGGCTGGCAGACTGATTGCGAAGTGAAACTAGAAATTCGAAATTAGACACTTGAGGATGGCGCTACGCACATCAAAAAAGTTCTGGAGATCAGTCTAAGAATCTTAGCTGTCTGCCTGCTGTTTGCTGTGTGCATGGGGGTCGGCACGGCTCTGTCTGGCCTGGATCGTGTGGCACAGCAAAGCCAACCGGCCCAGCAGCAGGCCCCGAGTGAACTCTTGGTTCCCCTTCTCATCTTTTCCCTCAGCGTGGGAGTGGTTGTGTCTTATTTGATTCTTCGCTCGAGCTGGCACGGTTGGACGCTGGCTGGCGCGATGTTCGTAGGCATGTACGGAATATCGACGGTGGTGAGCCAACTCGAATCGATATTCCTTCTTTCGAGTAAATTGCCCCATGGGATGATCAGAGCCCTCTTTGCACAAGGAGCGATTGGCACAGCGTTGTTCGCGCCTCTGGCGGTCTTGGTGCTGGGCAAATGGCGGGCGGCAATGCCCGGCGTGGCGTCTCCTGCGCCTGCAGGCATGCGCGCCGCTTCTGCCGCATGGAGACTTGTATTGCTGATTATCGCCTTTGTGTTCCTCTATTTGTTCTTCGGCTACTATGTCGCCTGGCAGAACCCCGAATTGCGCAGGTACTATGGCGGTCCCCATTGGCCCAACTTCATTGCTTCGCTGAGGGGGAACTGGCAAAACTCCCCTTGGATCTTTCTGCTCGCATCGTTTCGTGCGCTACTCCATGTTGCGTTTGTGTACCCGCTGATCCGCATGCTTCGCGCCGGGCGGTGGGAATCAGCCTTGGCCGCTGCGCTATTTTTGGCTTGCTGGACAACCGTCTTGCTGCTGCCGAATCCGTTGATGCCTGCCAGCGTAGCGCGCAGCCATTTCTGGGAGACCCTAGGGTTTAATCTGGTCTTTGGCAGTCTTCTTGGCTGGCTCCTAAGCACTCCGCCATCGGCCGTTGAGAGAAGTGAACCGGCTGCTTCCCACGCGTACTGAAATTGAAACTAGAAAATAGAAAAGGGACAAGAGCGAAGACCCCACCCTTGCAAAAAACAAACTCGCAAGGGTAGGCCACCCAGGGCGTTTTTCGGAATTAAGGCGCTGCCACCCGCCAGAATCAAAGTACAGCAAACTACATACAGGAAACTACGTAGTGGGATAATTACGTCAAAAATAGTGCAACCACTTGTCGGTCAACTGCCTCTGCTGCTACACTCAACCTCGCCCACCCAGAGGACATGTCCCGATGACCGAAGGCCAAGTCTACCACTGTCAGAATCGTGTTTGTGACGCTGAAATCCTCGTAATCAAAGGGCCGCGCGAAGCCAGCGCAAACCCCAGATGTAGCTGCGGCGCGGAGATGAAAAAACCTTATAGCCCGCCAGTCTTGCGAACCCTCGATCCTGATGATGAACGTGTCAGGCTCTTTGCAGGTAAGTCGAAATTAACTTCCTAGCCCGCTCTGAAATGGAAAGGCAAGCCCGTGCCAGGACTTATCAGCATCATCTCCGCGCTTGCCCTTGTCTTGAGCGGTGCCTGGCTCCTCCACGATGGAGTCTCAGTGAGGGACCGCCTCCAAATAGAGATCATTGCCGGCGCCACCCTTCTGTCTGCCGGCGTTGTAAGCTTCGTGCTCCTTCTAAGAGGTTGGATAAAGTGGAAACGGGAGCTCGGGAAATACAAAGAAGGATAGAGCGTTTCTGAGCACAGGATTGCTATGCTCACTCGCTTCATTTGTCTGTAATAAAAAGGCGTGCAAGGCAATTCATCCCATAAAGAAGATAGCGAGGCGCCTAACCATCCGCAGACGAGGAGGCTGTGGCGTCCAGCACTGGCGGCTAGGCGCCCTTAATGATGAGCCAGAGCGTTCTCCAAAGGAAAACTGGAAACTAGAAAGCAGAAACTAGAAAGCAGAAACTAGAAGCCATCTCATAAATACCTCAGGAGGATGACGGCACAAGCGAGCTGCACCATCCCGAGGAAATTCTCTGGGTAGTATTCCCAGCGAATGACCACGCGACGAAAATTATGCAGCCAGGCAAACAAACGCTCG
>WNFE01004164.1_pt1 | contig 13110 bp, 13 predicted proteins | sample 5400451 | NCBI WGS metagenome assembly WNFE01 (sample SAMN13153344, study PRJNA577476) | soil metagenome | isolation source: 200 cm saprolite under Douglas fir tree site 2 hole 2 | place: USA:California | collected 2015-04-18 | reverse complement strand
CTCAGCCTCCCGGGAAAGGATTGCCGAAGCGGCGCTCATAGGCGCGAATGTAGGCCTCGGGGGAGGGTTTCAGGTGACGCCGCGTCAGCGCAATCAGGTCGTCGCGGCGCGCGGCGCGCAATGCTCTGACCATTTCGACGTGGTCGCGGCGTGCACTGTCGAGCGCTTCCGGGAAGGCGTTGGCGTAGGAGCGAATGCCAAAGACTTTTTGCGCGAGACGCTCGATGGTCTCGATCAAGCACGCATTGCCGCACAGACCGAACAGAGTCTGGTGAAAATGCAGGTTGGTGTAGAATACCGTGAGCATGTCACCGGCGTCCACCGCGGCGCTGTGCTTGCTTTGCAGTTCGTCGAGCTTGGTGAGGTCGCTCGCATCCACGGGAAGCGGAAGTATGCGCGCGGCCATGACTTCCAACTCCTCGCGAACCGCGTAGATCTCCGTCACTTCCTTCGGCGTGAGATCGCGCACCATCGCGCCGCGATTGGGAATGCGCTGAATGAGCCCCTTCTTTTCCAGCTCGAACAGGGCGAGGCGAACATCTCCTCGATGCGTGTTGAAGTGCTCGCACAGGTCCTGTTCGATCAGGCGCTCGCGCGGGTGGCGCCGGCCGAGGACGATGTCCTCCTCGAGGCTCGTCGCGACGACATGCGCGATACCCGGCTCGCGCGCGCGGGCGGGCGAGATCGTTTCCGACGCCTGCGGCTTCGCCGCGGTACCCGCAAGTCGTCGCACGCGCTTTGGTCCGGCGGTTCGGCTGACGGTCATCGGCAAATCTCGATCTTCGGTCGTGGCTGCCTGGAATCTCAGGGGTTGCGGCACGCGGTTCCAGCAAATGGCTTAGCCGAAAGGCAGATTGTATACAATATTAAAAACTTTATTGTATACGGCGGCAGCCCGCGCTATGCTCGATCCTGCGCCCGTCTGCGGCGCCAAGGGCCATCAACGGGAGGAACGCAATGACCACAGGACGACGGATCGGCGGCTATGCCCTCGTCGGCGCATGGGCCGCGACGCTGGCTTTCGGCGCGTTCGCAACGCGGGCGAACGCGGCGGAGACGCTCAACGTCTGTCACGGCGGGCATCCGATCATGGAGGCCAGCATCAAGATCCTGGAGAAATGGGCCAAGAAATTCGACGTCAACGTGACGTCGACGACGATCGCCTATGCCATTTTCGTGCCGAAGATCACCCAGATCCTCACCACCAACAGCCCGCAGTGCGACATCGTCTGGCACAACGACGACTGGGGCCAGCTCTGGAAGCAATATCTCGTCACCACCGACGACGTCCCGGGCGTCGCCGATTTCCCCAAGCCGCCGCTCGACGCGTTCTGGAACGACGACCACAAGCTGACCGTCGTGCCGATGGTGCATACCGTGGGAACTTTTTTCTACCGGACCGATCTGGTTCCGGAGAATGAGGTGCCGAAGACCCTCGATGAGCTGGTTCAGGTCAGCGAAAAATTGCAGAAGGCCGGCAAGGTCAAATGGGGCTACGTCGGCGGCATGGCGATGAACAACACCTGGTTCAGCCTGTGGTGGTCGATGTGGAACAATCAATGCGACATACTCAAGCCGATCTACGCGCGCACGGTCAAGGAATGGGCGGCAGATAACTGGACGCCGATCATCGATCAGCCCTGCCATCAGGAGATCGTCGAATATTGGTGGGACGCCCTGCACAAGAACAAGATCAGCCCCGAGGCGATGACGACCTACGGCCGCAATGAGGCCAACGCCATCTTCGAGGCCGGCGACGCCGCCTTCACGGTGGCCGACTCGACGTTCTATGGCGAGTTCAACGACAAGAACAAATCGCTCGTCGCCGGCAAGGTCGGGATGGCGAAATTCCCGTACGGGGCGCGCCGCAAGCAGCCGATCTCATGGGACGACATCTGGGGCTGGGCCATTCCCAAGGCGGTCTCGCCCGAGCATCAGAAGCTCGCCAAGCAATTGCTCGGCGCGATGCTGACCGACACCGACGGCCAGATCGGCATGTGGGACGCGACCGGCGGGCCGCCGCCGAGCGTCAAGGCGTTCGAGGTGCTGCAGCAGAAAGATCAAGTGTTCCGCAACCTGCAGAAGGCGGTGTTCGAAGGCGAGCACGTGCACTCGGCGTATTATTTCGCCAACTGGCCGCAGCTCCATAAGGCCTATTCCGACGTGGCCATCAAGGCGCTGACCGGACCGCGGGAGGCGATTCCCCAGGTGCTCAAAGACGGGGTGAAGACGCTCCACGACGTGGCTGCCGCGCAATAGCCGGATGGTAAGTCCCGCGCGGGAGCTCGATGTCGCGTCCACGGCAGGCGGCGCCGCCCGGCGCCGCCTGATCGCGCTCGGCGAGAAGGAGCGCTTCATGCTGCTCCTCAGGCGGCGCCGCCCGGCGCCGCCTGATCGCGCTCGGCGAGAAGGAGCGCTTCATGCTGCTCCTGATCGCCCCCGCGGCGGCGGTGCTCGTGCTGTTCCAGGTGGTGCCGATCGTGATCGGCGCCAACGCCAGCTTCCGTGACTGGCAGCTCTACAATCCCAAGGAAACCTGGATCGGATTGGCGCACTACGCCTCGATCCTGAGCGATCCGATCTTCCTGTGGGTGGTGCTGCCCAACACCTTCCTGCTGATGTTCGCGACCGTGGCGATCTCGCTCGTGCTCGGGATGGCGCTGGCGCATCTGCTCAACTGGAGCTTTCCCGGGCACCGCCTGGTCCAGACGGTGATCCTGCTGCCGCAGATGATCGCTCCGGTGATCGCCGCGACCTCGATGCGCTGGACCTTCAACGATCAGTTCGGGGTCGTCGCCGCGTTCCTGCGCCAGGTGGGATTCGGCCAGATGTCGTGGCTCGCCGAGCGCTGGCCGAGCTTTCTCATCGTCATCTTCACCGACGCGTGGATCTGGACGCCGTGGTTCGCGCTGATCCTGCTGGCGGCGCTGAAAAGCCTGCCGCGCGAGCCGTTCGAGGCGGCGCAGATCGACGCGGCCGGGCGCTGGCGCACCTTCACGCACGTCACCTTGCCGATGCTGCGCCCGGTGATCGGCGTATGCGTGCTGATCCGCTCGATCGACGCGTTCCGCACCTTCGATCAGGTCTGGGTGATCACCGGCGGCGGTCCCGCCCGCTCGACCGAGGTGTTCAGCATCTATGCCTATGTCGAGACCTTCCTGAATCTCGATTTCGGCCGCGGTTCCGCCGCGGCGATCATCGGCGCCGTAATCATCCTCGTCGTCGCCTGGCTCATGTACCGGACGATCGACCGGCTGACGAACATCTCGCGATGACCCCCGCAAGCGCAGCGATCGAGCCACGCCCGGGGCGCCGGATCACTGATGCGCTCGCGCCCGGCGGCCGCATGGCGCTCCTGGTGCTGATCTTCGCCGCCATCCTCCTGCTGTTTCTCGGCCCCGTCGTCATCATGGTGGTCACGTCGCTGCGGCCCGGCTGGGCGGTCTATTACATCTATCGCGGCACCGCCTTCACCGTGCAGAACTATCTCGAGGTGTTCGCCAGGCCCGCCGTGGTGCACGCGTTCGTCAACAGCTTCATCCTGGCGACGCTCGCCACCTTGTTCTCGCTCGGGGTGACCATCACCAGCGGCTACATGCTGTCGCGCTTCCGAGGTCCCATTCCGCGCGGCTGGTTCGGGACCATCTATTTGTTCCGGACCGTGCCCTACATTTCCTGGGTGCTGCCGCTCTATCTGGTCGATTATTACCTCGGCATCTACGACACCTATGTCGGCATCCTGCTGCCGCATATCGCGGTGCATATCTGCTTCTTCTCCTGGATCATGAAGGGGTTTTTCGACGGCATCGATCCGTCGATGGAATATGCGGCGCTGATCGACGGCTGCACCCGCTGGGGAGCGTTCCTGCGGGTGGCGCTGCCTTCGGCGGTGCCGGCGATCACCGCGCTCGCGATCCTGTCCTGGCTCTACACCTGGAACGAGTTCCTGTTCGCGCTCATCCTCACCGGGCACAACACCGCGATGATCACCGTGACCATGGCGCAATTCGTGACCGAGCTCGGCACGCAATGGAATCTCATGAGCGCGATGGCGGTGCTGGCGATGGGGCCGGCGGTGCTGGTGACCTTGTTCGCGCAGCGATACGTCATTCGCGGGCTGCGCATCTGACCGGCCGGTGAGCCGGGACACCGGAATTTTGGGCGGAACCGTCGCCATGGCGAAAGTTGCATTGGAGCAGATCGGCAAGTCCTACGGGGCGGTTCCGGCCGTGATCGACCTCGATCTCGAGATCGAGGACGAGGAATTCGTGGTGCTGGTCGGTCCCTCGGGTTGCGGCAAGTCGACGACGCTGCGGCTCGTCGCCGGCCTCGAGGAGGTCACGTCGGGCACCATCCGCATCGGCCAGCGCGTGGTGAACCGGCTGCCGCCGAAGGACCGCGACATCGCCATGGTGTTCCAGAACTACGCGCTCTATCAGCACATGACGGTCTACGACAATCTCGCGTTCGGCCTGCGCAACCGGCGCACCGGCGAGGAAATGATCCGCCAGGAGATCGCCCGCGCCGCCGAGATTCTCGGCATCGGCAATCTGCTCAAGCGCAAGCCGCGGGAGCTCTCCGGCGGGCAGCAGCAGCGCGTGGCGCTGGGGCGCTGCATCGTGCGCCATCCGCAGGTTTTTCTGTTCGACGAGCCGTTGTCCAACCTCGATGCCGAGCTCCGGGCCCACATGCGCATCGAGCTCAAGCGCCTGCGCGAGCGCATCGCCGTCACCTCGATGTACGTGACCCACGACCAGGTCGAGGCGATGACGCTCGGCGACCGCGTCGCCGTGATGCGGGACGGGCGCATCCAGCAGGTCGGCACGCCGCTGGAGATCTACAACCGGCCGAAGAACCGGTTCGTGGCGGGCTTCATCGGCGCGCCGGCCATGAATTTCCTCGACGTGAGGCTCGAGGACGCCGGCGGCGAGCTTTACGCGGTCGCGCCGGGCTTTCGCATCCGCGTGCCGAACGAGCGCGCGGGCCTGCGCAATCTTTCCGGCGATCGCGCGCTGCTGCTCGGCGTGCGTCCGGAGCATACCTTGCTCGGCGAGCCGAAGCCCGAGCACGGCACCTCCTTCGATGCGGTCGTCGAGGTCACCGAGCAGCTCGGCGCCGAGCTCCTGCTCGGCGTGCGCGCGGCCGGGCGCACGCTGATCGCATCGCGCATCGACCCGGAGATCGAGCTTCATCCCCACACGCCGGTGCGCATGTCGCTCGCCCCGCGGGGCTTGCATTTCTTCGACCGGGACAGCGGCGAAGCGCTTCGCTGAGCGGCAAGGATTCCAGCGGGTTCTCCCAACGGGCAGCAGGATCGCCAGCATGTACGCACTCGAAGGCAGGGTCGCGCTCGTGACCGGCGCCGGCTCCGGAATTGGCCGCGGCATTGCGCTGCGCTTGGCACAGGAGGGCTGCGACATCGGCGTGATCGACATCGATGGCCGCGCGGCCGAGGCCACGGCCGATCGCGTCCGCGAGATGAAACGCGCCGGCGCGGTCGCGGCCGCCGACGTGACCGACATCGCGGCCGTGCAGCGCGCCGTCGACGCGCTCGTCCGAACGCTCGGCAAGCTCGACATCCTGGTCAATAGCGCCGGCATCCTGCGCATCGCCAAATTGGCCGAGATGACCAAGCAGGACTGGGACGACACGTTCCGCATCAACGTCGACGGCGTCTTTCACGCCTGCCGGGCCGCGATCCCGCATTTGCGCAAGCACAAGCGCGGGCGGATCATCAACATCGCGTCCTGGCTCGGCAAGACCGGAAAGCCGTATTACGGCGCCTATTGCGCCTCGAAATTCGCCGTCATCGCCCTGACCCAGACGTTGGCGCTCGAGCTCGCGGCCGAGCACATCAACGTCAATGCCATCTGCCCCGGCGTGATCGTGGAGACCGGCATGCGCGATCGCGCCGAGGCCGAGCTCAAAGCCATGGGGCTGCCGAGCGCCGCGGAGCGCGTCTCGGCTATTCCGCTCGGGCGGCTCGGCAAGCCGGACGACGTGGCGCGCATCGCCGCGTTCCTCGCCTCCGACGAGGCGGCCTATATGACCGGCCAGTCGATCAACGTCACGGGCGGGCTGTGGCTGAGCTAGCCGGCGAACTCGCAGCTCGTGACCGATCGCCGCCCCCGCGCAGCCGCTCCGAGACTGAAAGCGGGCATTCCCTACCTGTCACGACATGGCGCAGATGAGCCACAAGCGGACCTAGTGGCCGCCGCAATAGTGGCGAAAGCGACGCGCTCGCAATCTCTCCACGTCCAATTGGCGGCCGAGTCAGCCCCTAAGTTTTATTGCCGTCTCAGCGATCTTGCGGCCCTGGTATCGGGCGCCCTTGAGCTCGTTTTCGGTGGGTTTGCGTGATCCGTCGGCGCCCGCGATTGTCGTCGCACCGTATGGTGATCCACCGGTGATCTCGTCCAAGGTCATCTGACCGGCATATCCGTAGTCAAGCCCAACAACAACCATCCCGAAGGGCAGAAGATTGGTAATGATCGAGAACAGCGTCATTTCCTGGCCGCCGTGCTGCGTCGCCGTCGAAGTGAAGGCACCTCCAACCTTGCCATTCAAGGCACCACGCATCCACAACCCGCCTGCCTGATCGATAAAATTTGCCATTTGCGACGCCAAGCGACCAAACCTAGTACCGACACCAACGATGATGGCGTCGTAGTTCGCTAATTCTCGACTGTTGCCACCGGCGCTGGCTGATCAAGCTTATAGTATGACTTGCGGGCTATCTTCCGGAACCCGCGTGATATCAACCTGCGCGCCCGCTTCGCGGGCCCCTTCTGCAACGCCATTGGCCATCGTTTCGATGTGTCCATAAGCCGAATAGTAGAGCACCAATATCTTTGCCGTGTCTGTCCCCGTTTCTCTTCAACGTTGGCTGGCGCGAAGCCGCAATGCTGTCGACCGCGGCTAAATAGAGACCGCAGCTTGCTGGCTCATTCTGATGCGCCGCATCGATAGCGACACTGCCTTACTTCCGGCGGCCAATTAGAGTTTAGCCGGCACCTCATCAAGGAACCGTCAGCATCAGAGACATGCCACCATCTCGATTAATCGCAGCGACTCAACCAAATCCCATCACGAGGGCGAAGGGTCGAGAAACACGTACAGCGCCGCAATCTTGCCGTCACGGACGATGATCACATCCAGGCCAGTGTAGTCCGGCTTTTCGCCACGCGGCCCCGACCCCCACGCCAAGCGACCGGCGCTATGCAGCGCCTGCGGCGCACCGTGAGGCGTGTACGAGAAGTGAGGGTGCGTCGCACGCAGATCGCCTGCGAATTGGTCCAGCGCGTCATGACCGACGAAAACGCCGGGCGGCACATCCAGGACACAGTCATCGGTGTAAAGTTCTTCTATCGCCGCGCGACGGCGGGCGGCGTCTCCCTCGCCGAAAACCTCCTGGAGGTTTCGGTGCAGCAGTTCATAGATCCTGTTGTCAGACATAGTGTGTCTCCGTATTTCATTGCGCTCTTTGAGGCATGGGCTTCGCTCTCAGAGGTTGAGGAGAGCGCGAAGGTGTAGAGGATGCGCGTTCAGGCCGCCTTGGCCTTGCTACCGAGAAGCTGCATCTCCCAGGCAAAAGCGATGCCTGAGCCACCGCCGTGCCGGGCGAGAACTTCGGCGAGCGCGCCCAACGTTTCAGTGCGTGCCCAGTCGCGCTGCCACTCGCACAGCACCGCAAGCCAGTTGAGCGGCGTTACTCCGGCTTGCAGCATGCGCCGGATCGCCATGTCATGCGCTTCGATGGACACGCCGCCCGAGGCGTCCGTCACGGCATACACCTCGTAACCTTCGCCTTGCGCCTGAATGGCCGGCATTGCTAGACAAACCTCGGTCCAGAGCGAGGCAATGACGAGCTTTTTCCGTCCTGTCTTCTTCACTGCCTCGACTACGCGCTTATCCTCCCAAGCGTTGATGAAGCTGCGATTGATCGGCCTTTGATCTGGAAAGACGTCCTGAACGTCCTTGATCAACAGCCCGCCGCGTTCTTCCAGAACCGTGGTCAGGATGGTCGGTATCCGGAACAGTTTGGCGGTCTTGGCGAGCCCGACGACATTGTTGACGACCAGTGTCGGCTCATGACTGTGCAAATTGGCGAACTGGAACGCCTGATGATCGATCAGCAACAGCACGCTGTCCTGAGGTGCCAGCAGTACTTCGAGACCGGCGTGGGGATTGCGAGAGTCGCTCATGGTCGCTCCTTGCCGAAGATGGGCGGATTGAAGAGTTGCAACTAATCTGCAGGGCCGTTCGACTTGGGCCGAGGATCGATGCGATCGATCGATCCTTTCGGGGTCCGCCTACACCTAGGCGCGCAATGATCCGCTGGACAGATTGAGAAATAGAACGCATATTTGCCGAAAATAGAATGATCCCGGCCGCATGACCCCCGTTCACGATCTCAACAACCTCTATTTCTTCGCCAAAGTAGTCGATTTCGGCTCATACACCGCGGCGGCGAAAGCACTGGGCTTGCAGACGTCGAAGCTTAGCCGCCGCATCGCTGCGCTGGAGAGCGAACTCGGCGTGCGCCTCATCAACCGCACGACGCGGCGTCTCTCGCTCACCGAAGCGGGCAAGACGTTCCATCGCCATTGCTTGGCGCTCCTCGATGAAGCGCAGGCGGCGAAAGACGCCATGAGCCAGATTCTTGCCTCGCCACAGGGGCTCGTGCGCATCTCTTGTCCCACCGGTCTGCTGCAAGGCGGCGTCGCCGACACCCTCGCGAGCTTCCTCGCCAAGCATCCGCGAGTGCGTATCGCGCTCGACGCCACCAATCGCCGCGTCGACGTTGTCGACGAAGGCCTCGACATCGCTATGCGGGTACGCCAGCCACCGCTGGAGGATTCCGATCTCGCCATGCGCGCGTTCGGGCCCGACGAGATGATCCTCGTCGCTAGTCCCGAATTGATTGCCGCGCACGGCGAACCACAAGCGCTCGAAGATATTGCACGAATGCCGACGCTTTCGATGGCGAGCGCCGACGAGCGCTCGACCTGGCGCTTCCTCGGCATGGACGGCGAGCCCGCCGAACTGACACACTCGCCGCGCCTCTGTACGGACGATCTCTTCACGCTGCGGCGTGCGGCGCTGCAAGGAGTTGGTGCAGTCCTTGTCCCGCGTCTCCTCGTTGCGAACGATTTGGAGGCCGGCGCGCTCGTCCGATTGTTGCCGTCGCTCAAGGCTCAAGCCGGAATCGTGCACGCTGTTTTCCCGTCGCGGCGCGGAATGATTCCCGCGGTGCGCGCGCTCCTCGACTTCCTCTCAGAGACTGGAGAGAGACTGTCCGCCTGCTCGCGGGCTAGCTAGCCCGCGTGCCTATGTCTTGACGGGTTGCAATGCCGAATTTTCTGGAAGTGCGACTGCCAAGGTCCGCTCCGGGTCAGCGACGGCCCTAGTGGCTCACGCGTCCCGAGTCTCGTTCACTCGCATTAGCGGACATTCGCAAGCGCCGACGGAGGTCAGAGTCGCGCCCCCAAGTCGGGTGCTTCCCGCGAGATCCCCGCTGCATCGCTGCATTTACCCGGCCGCGGTCTGCAGCCGGCTGACGTAACCATCGACCAGCGCCGCGAGCTCGTCCTCCAGGGGAGAGGGGAAACGAGTATGCAGCTCGCGCAACCCGTACGTGTCACGACTCCCTTTCACCGCGACATGCTATAGCCCGCGAACTCGTAATACGAGATCCGGTTGATCCATTCGCATTGACGGGGCGGGATGACGTCGACTACGGCCCGAAATTGTCTTCGCCGAGTCCGTTGCCGCCGTAGAGCCATTCCAGCGTGTCGTACCAATCCTGCTGGGTCTTGGCGCGCAGGATCGCGTTTCGCAGCTGCGCGTGGGCGCCGTCGGGGTGGTAGACGTGCTCGCCCATGGCGCGCGACTGCAGTTGCACGCGCGTGGTGCGCAGCACCCGGCGCGCGCGATATGCCTCGAGCGCCCGCTCGAAATCGTCCGGAAAGGCCGCGACCATGTGCGCGAGACAGACCGCGTCCTCCAGCGCCATGCAGGCGCCCTGCGCCATGTATTGCAGCATCGGATGCGCGGCATCGCCGAGCAGCGCGACGCGGCCGTCCACCCACCGGTCGATCGGGTCGCGGTCGCACAGCACCCAATATTTCCAGTCCTTGCCGGTTTGAATGATCTTGCGCGCCTTCTCGTGCACGTGCGCGAAGCCCTGCATCACCTCGGGCTCCGGCACCGGCACGCCGGCGGCCGGTTCGCGCGCGTCGTTGTGGCAGGTGATGACCAGGTTGAAAACCTTCCAGCCCGAGAGCGGGTAATGCACCAGATGGCATTTCGGGCCGGCCCACAGCGTCGCCGCGTTCCAGCGCAGGTCCTGCGGCATCCGCTCGGTCGGGATGACGGAACGATAGGTGGTGTGACCGGCGACGCGCGGCGGGCCGTCGGCCGCCACTTGCTTGCGCACATTCGACCACAGCCCGTCGGCGCCGATCAGGCCGGTCCCTGTATGCGTCTCGCCCGAGGCGAGCCTGACCGTCACCTGCTTGCCGTCCTGCTGATAGCCGACGACCTCGCCGTCGACTTTGAGCTCGATCTTGTCGTGGGCCCGGCACGCGCGCACGAATACGCCGTGCAGGTCGCCGCGATGCACGACCGCGTAGGGGTTCTTGAAGCGGGCGCGGAACGGCTCGCCGAGATCGATATGCATGATCTGCTCGGCGGTCAGCGCGTCCATCAGGCGCAACGCGTCGATATAAACCGCCATCGCCCGCGCGGCTTCGCCGACGCCGAGATAGTCGAAGGCGTGGAACGCGTTCGGACCGAGCTGGATGCCGGCGCCGATCTCGCCCAAGGCCGCAGCCTTTTCGAGGACGAGGACGGAACAGCCCTTTCGCGCGAGCCCCAGCGCGGCGGCCAGTCCCCCGATGCCGCCGCCGGCGATGAGAACCCGGTTCCTACCCTCCCTGCTCGCAGGCATCTTCCTCTTTCAGCCATGCTCGCCGGTCGGGCGACTGCCATGATACCGGCGCGAGCGGCCAGGATTGGCGTCGATCAGAACCATGGCGGAATATTGGGCCGGATGCACGTTCCAGGGTGCGAGGGTGGAGATGAAATCCTTGAAAACCAGCACCTGCAGGTGGCCCAGGAAATAGCCGAGATGGGTCCCAAAACGGTCATTGGCCTTCGATCATCAGGCGCCGAACCATGCGATCGATTCTCCATGCGGGCCGGTCCATGCAACGGCACGGCCGTTGATAGCCAGCAGAAAGAGACCGCGCCGCGGCGTGGGTGGCGCAGCTCTTGCGATATCGGGGAACACGCTCGGAGCCTCGTTGCTGATCCAAACTGCTCTTGATCCGCGCATTGCCTGTGCGAACTGCTCGCGATGAATCTCCGACGCCACATAGGCCAGCACGGCCGTGTGAAAGACGACAAGCGTTGCGCACTCCGGCGCTTCAGCCATCAAAGCGGCCAGATCGGTGAGCAGGTTCCCTTTCACGATCCTCGGTGGCTCGGCTTGCGCGACGGCCAACGCGGCTCGAAGCCGATGTACTCGCTCTTCTTGTCCAGGCCACACCAGCGTTTCCAACCACGCCGTCTCCGCTGTTGCGTTCACATCGATCGGGTTCAAGTCGATCCCGGCTCGCCACGCGATTATCGGCAAAGCGCTCGGAATCGGCACCGCCCCACTGGCGCGACATTCGAACACCGGTGGCGAATGGGTTTCTTTCGTCGGAGGCTCGAGCCTGGCCACGCCGTAGTCGTAGCCGTAACGATCGGGCAAAAGGCACAACCCTGCGGATGCGCCGACTTCCAGCAGAGCCAACGGCTGAGGCAGTCGAGCCAATAGCGGCAGCAGGACCGCGCACCTCGCCGGCTCGTTGGTCTGCGTCGTGCGAGACAGCATCAGTTCGCGGATGGACTCATGCTTTCGGCGAACGATGTCGATGAGCTGGCGCTCGCCATTGGGCACGCCAAATAGGTGGCGCACGGCGGCGAGAAAGAGATTGGGCTGGCGCCTTTCTGCGGGCAGAGTCGCAAGAAATTCCAGCACATCGGGGGAGCCGGCAACTGCTTGGGCAAGCCTTTCGTAAATCTCTGACGAGCCCCTTGCTTCCTCCGCCGCAAATGTCGCGTAGCGGTCGGCGATTCGTTTCCGTTCGCTGACCTCGTTTGGCTTGCGCAAATCCTATCTATCCGTGGGCGTGCTTGCGATGATGGTAATGCGGAGCCGCTCTTCGCCCGAGGTGCCGCACGGGGCCGGCAGGGCGCAACTCGAGGCTGGCAACGCCCACCGCGACATTGAGTCCGGTCTGTCCCTCGAAGCTCAGCGGCTGTAACGCGAAGGAATTCTCCGAACCGCCCACCAGCGCATTGGCGTTGCCGCCTACGACGACCGCGGCGCCGGCGGTAAGCCCGCCGTAGTTCCCGGCAAGATCGCCGGGGCCGATCCGGCGCGTGGGCGCGAACACCGCCCAACCCAGTGTCGATTGCTGCGTGAAGCCGATATCGAGGCCGACCCGCCGCACCAGCCCATAGTAAGGGTAGCGTGCACCGCGGTCCGATCGGAACCAGCATTGCAGCTGGTGCACCGAGCCCACGACGAAGCTCGCGCTCCCGGCTCCGCGGCATTCGAGAATCCCGGCTTGAATCCGGGATTGGCTCGCGGCCGGCGAGCAGGTTGCGGCAACGGCCGCACATGCGAGCGCACACATCATGGTTACGCGTTTCATGGCTTTTACTCACCCTCGGTTCGGACTCTGGATCCACCACATGCCTGGTGAAGCGAACGAGACATTCAAACAGCAATCAGTGAGAAATGCGGCGCCCACGAGGCAATCGGTGGATCATGTTTCGTCCAGTCGCCACATTCTACGTGACCGATCGACCGAGAGCGCGAGCCGACCGGTTACGCGCACGCGTCATCTGGCCCTGCTTGCGCTTGCGCGTCCCCGCATGATTGTGGCCACATCGCCCGATGAATATTCTCCTCACCTCGGCGCGGATCGGCGAAGTAGAGATCCGCAATCGCATCGTGCTGCCGCCGATGACGACGCGCACCGCGGATGCCGAGGGCTTCGTCACCGATGACACGATTGCCTATTACCGGGCGCGGGTCGAAGGCGGCGTCGGCCT
>WNFE01002705.1_pt1 | contig 13111 bp, 18 predicted proteins | sample 5400451 | NCBI WGS metagenome assembly WNFE01 (sample SAMN13153344, study PRJNA577476) | soil metagenome | isolation source: 200 cm saprolite under Douglas fir tree site 2 hole 2 | place: USA:California | collected 2015-04-18 | reverse complement strand
GAGTTGGCCGCGGACGCGCTCGATGGCGGCGCGCATTTTGCGCGCGTTCTCTTCCTGGCGAAAATCGTAAAACGGCTCGTTGACGAATAGACCTTGATGGGATTGCGATGATGATGAAGTGCGAGGCTGGACAGGGGCTTCTAGGGTTGCCATGGGAGAAATCCTTTCGAAAACTGCTCCTTCAAGCCTGCCAGATGGGCAGTAAGATGTCTTAGATATTTTACACCTCGGAGAAGAGGGGGCGGGCACGCGATCTCTTCGGTTGTGCTCACCGGAGGGTTGGTCCACTCCACCGCTGGCTCACCGCAATTGCATAGGCCCTTCGGCGCAAGAACTCGGCTTCAGGATCACAGGGATGATGCGCTTTGAGTTCTGCTGAATGAAGGGCTTTGCCTGGGCGGTGGAAATGGTTGTAAGGTGTGTGCGGTATGGTACAGAAGGCGGATTGCTGCCAAACTGTTCATGAATCCAAGGAGCCCCTTCGCCAGAAAGAAGGCTGCCATGGAGAAATATCGCGTCGACGAACTGCGAGCTGAGCTGGATGAGCTGCTCAAGCAGCAAACCGAAGTCCTGGAATCACGAAGCTTTGGCGCGGCCACTGATACCGAAATTTTCGAATACGAAATCAGGCAAGAAATCATTCACGACATTTGCAATGAACTCGCCAACTCCGTTTCAGCGTAGCGCCCAGCATGCTGCCGCCGATGTTTTGTGAAATCGCGATTACCTATCCGGCGACCGCGGCGAACACTTTCTACGGGCACGTGATTTGCGCAGTGGCGGAGACCTGCTTCGTTGTCATGGTCATTTGCGACAACGGCATATTCTGGTCCACCGGAGCAACCGCATAGATCGTGCCCGGTGTTTCTCATGAGAGCCTGCCAAATACTAAGCCGGATAGCGGAGCGTTCCGCCCATTTACCCGTGAAAAGCCGTCGTCAGACGTAGCTTGCCGCGTCTCAGCCCGTGGCACAGGTTCTTCGGGTATCGCGACCCCGGCGCTGCCGGAAGAGACGTTGCAAGCAACCTCTCTACAGATAATTCTACCAACCCTGCCCCATTCAGAAAGTTCTTCGTGCCAGCCGCTGAGTTCCATCTCGACAAAGCGGATGATAGACTCGAACGTTTTCATTCGGCAACCGTCGCCTGTAGGAGAGGCTGACTTCATGGACATCAAGCACGTTGGGGTAATCGGCGCCGGGACCATGGGCAACGGCATCGCCCACGTATTCGCGCGCGGTGGATATTCGGTGGTTTTGTGCGATGTGGAGCAGCGGTTTCTGGAGCGTGGGATCGCCACCATCAACAAGAATCTGGATCGCGAAGTGGCGAAAAACAAGATCACGGCGGAAGACAAAGCATCCGCGCTGAAGAAGATCGAGCCCGTAACCGACCGCGCCGAGCTCGCGAACTGCGATTTCATCGTGGAGGCCGTCACCGAGAAGTTTGAGATCAAGGCCGAGATTTTTCGCGATCTCGACCGCCTGGCGCGGCCGGAAGTAATCCTGGCATCGAATACTTCGTCAATCTCGATCACGAAACTTGCGGCTTTGACTAAGCGGCCCGACAAAGTGATTGGCATGCACTTCTTTAATCCCGTGCCGGTGATGAAGCTGGTCGAGGTGATTCGCGGGCTGGCTACGTCGGAAGAGACTTTTGCCACAGTGCGAGACTTGGCGGTGAAGCTCGACAAGACACCGGTCGAGGTAAACGACGCTCCAGGATTCGTTTCCAACCGGGTGCTGATGCCGCTGCTGAATGAGGCCATGTATGCGGTGATGGAGGGCGTGGCCACAGCGGAGGCCGTCGATGAGGTGTTCAAGCTGGGCATGGCGCATCCCATGGGGCCGCTGACGCTGGCGGATTTTATCGGGCTCGATGTTTGCCTGGATATTATGCGCGTGATGCAGGAGGGATTGGGTGATCCGAAGTACCGGCCGTGTCCGCTGCTGATCAAGATGGTGGATGCGGGCTGGCTCGGCAGGAAGAGCGGGCGCGGGTTTTATCGGTATTGAACATTGCTGATTGAAAAATACATTTCGGGCGAGCGCGTCTTCGGTTTGCAATCATCCATCAACAATCAGCAATGACGACTGAGACAGATGCGCCGCAGACGAGCGATGCGCCGTTCTATTTCATGGCCGCGCTCGCGGGTATTGGCACGGGATGGCTGGACGCCGCAATCAATGACCTGCTTTTCACCGCTCTGCTGGTGCTGATGGCGTGCATGCTGTTGGGACTGTTGCGGCCGCGCTGGCCATGGCGGTGGGTCGTAGTCCTGGGACTGTTTGTTCCTTTAACGGAGCTCGCAGCTTGTCTGATTCTGACGGTCAAGCCGACGCGGGCGCAGGTCTATGGATCGTTTCTGGCGTCGCTGCCGGGGATTGCGGGGGCTTACGGCGGATCGCTGCTGCGTGGGGTAATTGAGAATTTGCGGCAGGGGAAGTGAGAGCAGTGGCCAGTGGTCAGTGATCGGTGCTGCGTTTTGGTTCTCACACAAATCACGCGACCGAAACCGGACGCCGAACAGCTGGAGCCCGGAAGCGGTTTCCCAAGGTATCGGATAACCAAGAAGTTACTCCCTAATCCACAAGGGAGACGCGTATGCTCCCTAACATGTGTGTAACGGTTTCGATGCTGGCCAGCGGCAGCAAAGGGAATTGCGCGTTCGTGGCCAGCTCGCGGACAAAAATCCTCGTCGACGCCGGCATTTCGTGCCGCGAAACCTTCAAGCGCATGAAGTCGCTCGGGGAAGATCCGCAATCGCTTTCCGCGATTCTGATTACGCACGAGCATACCGACCACGTGTACGGGCTGGCAACGCTGGCAAAGAAGCTGCGTATCCCGGTTTTCATGAGCGAGAAAACGCACCGGGCATGGGCCAAGACTCTTCGTAGTCTAAACGGCGAGCGGCCAAAGATCGAAAAGTTGGAGGAGTTCAGATCTGGCTACGCCTTCCAAGTGGGCGACATCGATGTAACCCCCTTCACGATTCCTCACGATGCAGCGGATCCAGTTGGTTTCACGTTTCGATCCGAGGGCATCAAGGTAGGATTTGCAACGGACCTCGGTCGCTTGCTGGCCAACGTACGCGACCAATTACGCGGCTCCGACATTCTGGTGGTGGAATCAAATCATGGCGTTGAGTTGTTGCGATCGGGGCCCTACCCATGGTCGGTGAAACAGCGGGTCGGAAGTCCCACGGGGCACCTGTCGAACGAGAAACTCGCGGATTTCTTTACCGGGGACTATGATAATGGTGCAGCGTTTGTAGTGCTGGCGCATCTCTCTCAACAGAACAATCACCCAGAGATAGCACGGAGAGAAGCGGAAAAAGCGCTGGCCGAGCGGGGTGGCTTGTTTCAGAACCGGGTGCTGGTGGCGGTGCAGTCTGAAGTATTGCCGCCCATTCAGCTGTAGCTGCCGCTGTAGTCCTTTATGAGTCAGCAGTGCATGGATCCGATTGTAGGCAAGATTCTGGCGGGCTGGAGATACGACATTTCCGGGCTGGCGGTGGAGATGCGTGGTGACTACGAAAGCCACTTCGTGGAGTGCGAACACTGCCGCGGGCGGCAGCGCATTCACCGCATCATCGACGTAGGCTTGATCGCTCTGGCTTCGGTTTCGGGCTTCGTCTTTCTTCTCGCCTTTGGAGTGATCCGCCACTTCGGTCCGCGGCACGCCTTCTGGCTCGAGATCGCGGCGTTGGCGGGCTTTGCGCTGTCGGCGCTCATCTGGCTGGTGGTGGCGGTGGCCACCCCCGCGCCGGTTACGGTTCTGGATGTGGCCCGGGAAGGCGCGCGCCGCGTGCATGACCGGCTGCCGCAGGAGATTCGGGAACGCTTGCCGGAAGAGTTGCGCGTGAAAATCACAGGAACATAGTTGTGTCCCGGCCCCTCGTTCAAATCGTCGCAATTCTGTTATTGAGTGCCACGGTCGTCGCCGGTGCGGCAGGGATGCATGTGCTGTCTGTCGCAGCGGCGCCTGCCCCGGTGGCCGGATGTCACCATGGCCGAGTCCCGTCTCATGCGCCGCCCGCCGACTATCGCTGCTGCGCCAGTGGTCATCGCACCGCTCTGCTGAATCGTGTTTTTTTGCCCCGTCCCACGCTGCAAGCGGTGGCGGCGGCCTGCGCGATCCACGCCGTGGCAGTCGCGACTTTCCGTTCCCCATCTCCCACCCCATTTGAGTCTTCCGGTGGCCCACCCTCCGTTTCCATTCTTAGAATCTGATACCAACCTCTCTCCTTTCGTTGGCATGCGCTCATCCCGCGTGTCCCCAGGCGGTTTTCTTTTTGTCGTGGAGGGAGGTTTCTCGTGGCCAGAGTTGGCTTGTGTTCGCTTGTTGTGTGCTCGGTTGTGGTTGCCATGTTGTTGTGCCGCGCCTCGGCGCAGGAGAACTCCATGAGCGGGATGGACATGGAGAAAAATGAGACTTCGCAATTGCCTTCGCCGCATGCCGGGTCGGGAACCGCATGGGAACCGGTTTCCGTGCCGGCGCGCGAGTGGATGCTGATGCGCGGCGGCTGGGAACTGATGGCGCATGGTCAGATTTTCGTAGATTACAACCAGCAAGGCGGACCACGGGGCGCGGGTAAAGCGGAATCGGTAAATGTGGGAATGCTGATGGAACGGCATCCGCTTGGGCGCGCAACACTTTTGTTTCGTGAGATGCTTTCGGCGGAGTCGCTCACGTCGCCGCATCCAGGATTCCCCGAGCTGTTTCAGACGGGAGAGACTTACCACGGAGCGATGCTGGTTGATCACCAACATCCGCATAACGTGTTCGCGGAACTCTCGGCGTTGTACACGCTCCCCCTTTCCGAAAAAGTCTCGTGGGAATTGTACGGCGGGCCGGCCGCGGAGCCGGCTCTGGGACCGGTTGCCTACATCCATCGCACGTCGGCTTCCGAGCTGCCGCTGGCGCCGCTCGGCCATCATCTGCAGGATTCCACGCACACCAGCTTTGGCGTGGTCACAACCGGATTTGTGATCGACCGCGTCAAACTGGAGGCTTCGGCATTCAATGGGCGCGAGCCCAATGAACAGCGCTGGAGCATTCAGTTTGCGCCGCTGGACTCCTGGTCGGCGCGGGCTAGCGTCGCGCCCACTCGCGACTGGACCGCGCAATACAGCGTTGGACGGCTGGAGCATCCTGAAGCGCTGGAGCCAGGAAGCCAATTGCGGCAGACGGCATCGCTGGAATACAACCGTCCGCTGGCCGCGGGCAATTGGGCGACCTCGCTGGTGTGGGGACGCGTGCACAAGATTGATACCGGAACTAATCTCAACGGGTACCTGCTCGAATCCACACTGAACTTCTTGCGCCGCGATTACGCCTTTACCCGGCTGGAACTCGTCGATAAGGACGAATTGTTTCCCCAGGCGCCGGTGCATCCCGCCTATCGCATCGGCGCGTATACCTTTGGCGGAGTGCGGGATCTGGTGCAGAACCGCGCCTGGCAACTGGGCCTGGGCGCCGACGTCACGCTTTACTCGAAGCCGGCGGTGCTGGATCCGGCGTATGGAAATTATCCGGTGTCATTCCAGATCTTTCTTCGTCTGCGTCCTGGACTACAGGCCTCGGAACATCATTAGTGCGAAAAACTTGTGGCACCGGCATCTCGCCGGCCCTGCATTTGTATTGCTCAGGTGGGTTCTGGCCCAAAAATCACTTACCGCTCGCCTCGAACTGCGGGAGAATGTACGCAATGAGGGGCGCCATAAGAATTTTGCGGTTGGTGCAATGGGCGATGCTGGCGAGCATTCTCCTCTATGCAATCGTTGGCGAGGTGGTCGGTTCGGGCGCCCGCGCCGCAAATCCCTCTTTGAGTTACGCCTTCACCACCGCCGGAGTGGCGATTGTGGGCGCGATTTTCGTGGTCCGGCGGACTCTGGTGTTGCGCACCGCGGAAAACCTGCTCTCCCATCCCGATGATTCCCTCACTCTGAATCACTGGAAAACTGGGTACCTTGCGACCTACGCTTTGTGCGAAGCGCTGGCGCTGTTTGGGTTGGTGCTGCGTTTCACGGGATCCAATTTTCAGCAGAGCCTGCCCTATTACATTGGCAGCTTTGTGCTGCTATCGTTTTTCGGACCGCGAGAACCGGTTCACTCCTGAAGTGCTCGCCCTGGAAGTTATCCGATGCCTGTTTCCATGTGCGTGGTGAAATAAAGATTTATATTGATTTATCAGGACCAGAGGGTAAAATAGGACTCGTAGAGGGTCTGGAACCATGCCAGCCACGAAGACCAAGAAATTCACTCCCGAGATTGACGCGCAGCTCTACAAAGAGTTTGTTGCGGTTGCCGAGCGGAATGGGCAAACCAAGCGGCGTGTGCTCGAGCAAGCGCTCGAGTTCTATCTGCACCATGTGGTTCCATCTCAGCACCTCGTCCGTCCCGAAGTGATGGATGCCTTCGAACAGTCGGTAGCGCGCAACCGCGACCTATTGCAGCGCCTCGCCAAGTGAAATGACGGACTACCTTACGGTAGCGGAAGTCTACCGCATGCAACATCGATTGATCGAGTTATTTGGCGGCCTCCATGGTGTCCGCGATAAGGGCGCTGTTGAGGCCGCCGTTTTTCGTCCGCAAACCGGCTATTACAACTCCATCGAAGAGGAAGCCGCCGCGCTGATGGAGTCTCTCGGCAACAACCACGGATTCCTCGACGGCAACAAGCGCATTGCCTTCACCGCCGCCGATGTCTTCCTGCGGCGCAACGGCTTGTACATCGAGGTCGAAGGCCTTGACGGACACGCCTTCATTTATGGCTCGATGGACCGGCACGAATTCCGCTTCGCCAAAATCCTCGACTGGATCCATCAGAACAGCAAGCCCCTGGTTTAATTCCGTCTGGTCTAATTCCGTCGCAGTGGCAGTGCGCTGATCGCAGTCTTTGATCCAAACTCGCTCCCGCCTTTACGCCTTGATATGGCAGCTCGCCAATCCGCGCTTTTCCAGATACTGCTGGTGGTAGTCCTCGGCGGGATAGAACGTCACCGCCGGAACGATTTGCGTCACAATCGGTTTTGAGTAGCGATGCGCCTTCTCCAGCGATTCTTTCGAGGCGTGCGCTTCGGTCTTTTGTTCAGGCGTGTGGAAGAAGATCGCGGAGCGGTATTGCGTACCCCAGTCCGGCCCTTGCCGGTTGAGTTGCGTGGGGTCGTGATTTTCCCAAAATACTTTTAGCAGATCGCTGTAGTGAACTTTTGCAGGATCGTAATCCACTTCGACCGCTTCGGCGTGGCCGGTACGGTCGGTGCACACTTCTTTATAGCTGGGGTTCTCGGTGTTTCCACCCGTATAGCCGACGCGCGTGCCCAGCACTCCCGGCATGGCACGGAATGTCGCTTCCACTCCCCAGAAACATCCTGCTGCAAATGTGGCTTTCTGCATCTTAAGTCTGCTCCTGCGCCGGGATGTGGCGCCTGAATTTTAAACTTCCTGGCTGCGTCTTATTAGATGACGAATTCGCCAGAAAGTCACGTCCGGAGCGGCAGGTGGCCTTCGCGGGTAATTGACGCTGTGGGAGGATTCGGATAAAGTGCGGGCAAGGTTGTCGCAGGTGCTGTCCCAGGAGAAGTGTGTGGTTTTACAATCCAGCCGCCCCAGGGTTGTGGCGAAGTTCGCTGTCTGTCTGTTCTTGGCGCTGGCGGCCGCTCAGCAGGCGCTGGCAGTTCCGAACTTCAGTCCGCAGCGTCGCGTTGGCTACATCTCGGGCGATCAGTGGGAACCCGCGCTGGCGGCGGATGGCCACGGACACATCTACATTCTTTTTCCGCAGTACGGCTTGGTCAGCGGCTGCCCGTCCTGTACCGCGCCTACCATCGCTTTGTCAGCCAGCAATGACAACGGACTTTCCTGGGAAGCGCCTCATCCCCTCCTCCCCTTTTCGACCGGTCAATTCGATCCGCAGATCGTGGTGGATCCGGTCGACCGCCAGACCCTCTACGCCTCCTGGCTGCAGAACAACAAGCGCGATGTGATGGTGGCAAGGTCGCAGGATTTCGGACACACCTGGAATCTGGCGGTGGCGGAGCGTTCGGCCGGCGACGCCGACAAGCCCGTGCTGGCGGTGCGCGGCGCCGATGTCTACGTGGGATTCAATCACCAGCAAAAATTCCTGGTTGCCGCCTCGCACGATTATGCCCAAACCTTCACTTCGGTAACCGTGATTCCCAATGCGGCGCCGGGGTGGTCGCTGGCCGGCGGCGCCACCGTCGATCCCAATGGCGGCGTGTACTTTTCGTGGATGGCTTACGCCCGCCGGCAACTCAGCACGCGTCCGGTAAACATTTACGTGAGCCGGTCTTCCGATGCTGGACGGAGCTGGAGCACCGTTCTGCTGGATGTTTCGAGCGCGCCGCCGGATTGTTCCGCCCAGGCATGCCCGGCTGAATTTCTCGGCGCTCAAATCGCGCTGGCGTCCGACGCGGCCGGAACGGTCTACGCGCTATGGAACGCCGGTACCTCGCACGGCGCTCCCGAACGCATATACTTTTCGTCTTCTACCACAGGCGGAGCAACCTGGTCCGCGAAAGTGGATGTTTCCTCCGCGAACGCTCAGGTGGAACATTGTTTCCCTGCGATTACCGCAGGCGTAGCCGGCGACGTGCGCATCGCCTGGATGGACAGTTCTCCACTATGGAATGTTTTTCTCCGCAGCTCCAGCAACGGCGGCGCGACCTGGTCGGACCAGGTCCTACTCTCCGGCCCCGCGCGCGGCTATGACTACATTCTGCCCGGCGGGTTTCGCTTCCCCTTCGGCGATTACTTCTCCATCGCCATCGATAACCTTGGCAATACCCACGTGGCGTGGGGCGAGGGCCGCAACTACAAGTCTCCGGGCTCGATCTGGTACACTCACGGGCGTTAGGGACTTGCTGTCCCAGGCGTCATTTCGCTCCAGTCTTATTCGTCGATTTGGCCTACCCTGCATTCGTAACGGGCGAAATAGCCCGATCTTCGTTTGTTAGCGGAGGTGCTGCATGAGGGTCATGGGTGTGAACTTGTGGGCGGTATTGGTAAGCGCGCTGGCCACCATGGTGGTCGGCTTCGTTTGGTACTCCCCTTTGTTGTTCGCGCGCCGGTGGATGGTCTTGATGGGGCTCGACCCGGATGACAAGGTCAAGATCGCCGAGATGCAGAAAAGCGCAGGGCCGTCTTACGCGCTCTCCCTGGTGGCCAGCGCACTCGCTGCGGCGGTGTTGGGGAAAATCATTGCCATTGCCACAATCGGCACGGCGTTGTACGGCATGAAGGCGGGACTCGCGGTCTGGCTGGGATTCGTAACCACTGTGCAACTTACGAATTCTCTTTTCAGCCGGCAGCCAGCCAAACTTTACGCCATCAATACGGGCTACCAGTTGGTGTGCTTCCTGGCGATGGGAGCGATCATGGGAGCCTGGCGCTAGGAAGAATCGCTGATTGTTGGTACTGGCTTGGTTTGAAAGATGCTCATGTGGGAACAGCCGCCCCCGGCTGTCCGTCGAGCGAAGCTCGAAGGTTTTTTCGTCACGGCCGGCAAACTGAGCCAGCTATGCGATTGCCTCTTCTATTACTCCAAAATCATGCCCCCGACCAGATCGGCGAGCCGGCTGACGCCCCGATCCTCGCACCAGCGCTGCAATTCATCGACAATCTTCTCCGTAGCGCAGGGGTCCCAATAGCTGGCGGTGCCAATCTGCACGGCGCTTGCGCCCGCGAGCATGAACTCCGCAACGTCGGCTGCGGTTGAAATTCCTCCCATGCCGATTACGGGAATGTTCACGGCATGCGCGGCGTCGTAAACCATACGCAAGGCGATCGGCTTGATGGCCGGGCCCGAGAGTCCGGCCGTGACGTTGGCGATGCGGGGCTTGCGCGTATCGGCGTCGATGGCCATGGCCACAAAAGTATTGATCAGCGAGATCGCGTCCGCGCCCGCCTCCTGCGCGATGTGGGCCATCTGCGCGATGCTGGTTACATTCGGCGAAAGCTTGACGATCAACGGACGGCGCGCAACCCGCTTCGCGGTAGTTACCACCTCGTCGAGCGAGCGGGGATCGCAGCCGAATTGCAGTCCGCCCTCCGACGTGTTGGGACAGGACACATTCAGCTCGTAGGCCGCGATGCCTTCCCCGTCGTTCAGAATCTCGATGGTTCTTTCGTAGTCCTCGCGGGTGTAGCCGAAAATGTTGGCCAACACCACGATGTTTCTTATCTGCCGGAGTTTGGGCAGCTTCTCTTCCAGAAACGCAGCCGCGCCAATATTCTGCAGGCCGATGGCGTTGAGCATCCCGGCCGCCGTCTCCCACAGCCGCGGCGGCGGGTTGCCGATCATGGGCTCGCGCGAAAGCCCTTTCACCACGAACCCTCCCAGCTTGTCGAGGTGGACCACATCTTCGAACTCCACGCCGTAGCCAAAAGTCCCGCTGGCGGCAATGATCGGGTTCTTCAGCTCGATGCCAGCTACGCTCACCCTGAGATCGGGATTGTGGCTGCTTTCGCCAGATGTCGTCATCGCGGTTGTAGTGTACCGCGACTGGGGCTTTGAAGGGATGCATGTAGGGACAAGCCGCCCTCGGCCGTCCTGCGGAGCGAAGCTCCCCCTGGAGCCTGGTCTGGGATGCCCTTGTGCGGCTGCGCTTGTGTGGTGCGGGCACTCTTGCCCGCTGCCTTTGACTTTGATTTCTATTTTCTTTGTTTGCACCACCAGGTCTGAAGTGCCCCGCTCTTCCGATCCCGACACTCACCGCTCCCAAAGGTCCAAGGTCCGAGAGCGATACTGCGGCAGCATCTTGCACATCTCCCTGATTTTCGCGGCCTGTTCCGAACTCAGGTTAAGAAACTCGAAACCGCAGAGCTTCCCCAATCTGCGTCGTACCACTGCCGCGGCCGGGCCGCCGCAAACCGGCCCCAGTTCAACCCTATCCCCCATCTTCAAAGCAGCCCCAGTGATCACCGACATTCCACATTCGCTTATCTCCACGCTCATCCCTGCCGCGTCCAGGACACTGCTGGCACGCACCGTAATCGGCGCGCTGTACCGGTAGCGGGGAAATCTCCTCCGTTCGGAAATGCTCAGCGGAACCTCTGTAGCAATCGGACTATGGTTCATGATCAAGACTCCTTTCTTACGCTCCCCGCGCCTTACCCGCCACAAACGCTCCCGCCGGCGGCGCTTGATTGATCAGCAGCCAGAACATCCCGACCTGTCGAATCGTTTCGGCAAATTGATCGAAATCAACCGGCTTCTGAATGTAAGCACTGACCCCCAGGTTGTACCCGTCGATCAGCTCTCTCTGTTCCTTCGAGGATGTGAGAATCACGACCGGGATCGCCTTCGTTCGCTCATCCCCTCGGATTGTCCTTAGCACCTCCAGCCCATCGACCTTGGGAAGTTTCAGATCGAGCAGCACCAGTTTAGGGGGTTGGGAGAACGACCGATCCTTATATGGGCCGCGGCAAAACAGGAAGTCCAGAGCCTCCGCCCCATCCTCCGCGACTTGAATATCGTTGGAGATTTTGTTACGCCGCAACGCAAGAACTGTTAACTCCACATCCTCGGCGCTATCGTCCACCAGCAGAATCTCAACTTCGTGTGACATTGACCCCCCTTGGTTGATTGCTACCTTTGGTCTCTTGCTTGTGTTGTTTCCGGACGATCCGACCGTAAAGAAAAACGTCGCTCCTTCATCGACTTTCGCTTCCGCCCAAATCCTCCCGCCGTGTTTGCGAATAATGCGCTGCACAATCGCCAGTCCGACGCCTGTGCCTTCGAAGTCCCGCGCCTTGTGCAACCGCTGAAAAACTCCGAAGAGCTTGCCTACGTATTGCATCTCGAAGCCCGCGCCGTTGTCGCGCACGAAGATTACGCGCTGGTCGTTCCTGCTGTGTTTGTCCCACTTCAATCACGGCATGCTCCCGCTTCCGCGTGTACTTCACCGCATTCGACAGCAGATTTACGAATGCCTGTTTCATTAACCCGGAATCGCATTCCATGCTGAACAAGTTCCCGATTCTCCGCGACGTCCCGGTGGATTTGTTAGAGTCCACATTCGAACGGCTTCAGATACCTCTCATCACCCGTCAGTACGTAACCCCTCTGGCTGGCTTCAGCCTTCGTGATGTCGATTAGAATCCTCTCAAGGCTCTCGACGGCGAGGTGAGTAATGTGTGACCAACTCCCGATCCTCCTCGTCCCGCGACGTGCTCCTCAGGGAAAGCACGCCGATGCCCAGCAGAATCATCAGGGCGGACGCAGCTATCGCTTTGCTCGTGAAGCTCATTGGAAGACGTAGAAGTGCGTCTGGTGCCTCAATCGGACAAAGAGGGGTAGGACTTTAGCGAGCATTTGCAAAGTTTTATCAGCGTCAGCCTCGGCCTGCTCTGCAAAAGTTTTCCCCACTCTCCCCTTGACTTCCCGTAAAATCCTTGTAATAACTAGTCGGTCCTTCTGGACGGGTTTGGAGGTGTGTCGGTTTGGCGGAAATTCGACTGCAAGAGGGTGAATCCCTCGAAAACGCTCTGCGCCGCTTCAAGCGCAAAGTGCAGCAGGAAGACATTATTAAAGAAGTCAAGCGCCACTCCTTTTACCTGAAACCCGGTGAGAAGAAACGCGTGAAAGCCGCGCTCGCTCGCAAGCGCGCCCGCAAAAAAGTTCGCAAAGAGCAGGATTGACGAGAGAAAGATTAAAGCAGTTCAAGGAGTAAGACGAAAGCAGTAAAGGGTCGCCCCTTCCCGGGGGCGGCCCTGCTCTGTTGGCCCCCACCGCACAGAGCTGCAGTAGGGATTATTCAGTATTCGTTATTCGTTCGGCATTCAAGTAAGCAAAGCTGTACCCACGCCCCGTTCTGGGTGCGTGGCGGGCCGAGTCCAGGGGCAGTTTGAGGGGGATTACAGATCCTGTGTTGCTCTGCGCTCACCGCTTCCCCGCGCGTGGCCAGCGCTCCACGGGCATAAGGGAGCCATCCTCAATGGAATTTCAGGACAAGGTACTGACCTGCATCGACTGCGGCGCCGAGTTTGTCTTCACCGCCGGCGAACAACTGTTCTTCCACGACAAGCAGTTCAAAAACGAACCCAAGCGCTGCAAGACCTGCAAGTCCAAGCGCGTAGCCATCCT
>WNFE01002704.1_pt1 | contig 13111 bp, 13 predicted proteins | sample 5400451 | NCBI WGS metagenome assembly WNFE01 (sample SAMN13153344, study PRJNA577476) | soil metagenome | isolation source: 200 cm saprolite under Douglas fir tree site 2 hole 2 | place: USA:California | collected 2015-04-18 | reverse complement strand
CCATGATTGGGTTTTGTGCGTGGACGCGGACGAGCGCGTGAGCCGGGAGCTTCGCGAGCAAATCACCGAGGAGCTCAAGGCGCCGCGCGGCTTTGTCTACGCCATGCCGCGCCGCAACCGTTTTCTGGGACGCTGGCTCAAGCACGGCGAAGGCTATCCCGACTGGAGCGTGCGCCTGTTTCACCGCGCGCATGCGCGCTGGAGCGGCGAGCCGGTGCATGAGAAGGTGCTGACCCGATCGCCGGTGCTCAGGCTGTCGGGCGATCTGCTGCACGATTCCGCGGAAACGCTGGAGAAATACCTCGACAAGCAGAACCGCTACACGAGCCTGCAGGCCGAGTCGCTGCGCGCCGCGGGCCGCCGCGCGAACGCGCTGCACCTCGTGCTCTCGCCCCTGCTGCGGTTCATCAAGTTCTACCTGCTTCGGCTGGGCTTTCTCGACGGCGTGCCGGGCCTGGTGCATATCGCGATCGGCTGCATGAACAGCTTCAACAAGTACGCGAAATTGAAAGCGCTGGAGCGCGCCGCGGAATGACGGTTCTGGTCACAGGTGGCGCCGGCTTCATAGGCTCGAATTTTGTTCTTGACTGGTTCGCGCGCGGCGGGGAGCCCCTGGTCAACCTGGACAAGCTCACCTACGCAGGCAATTCCGCGAACCTCAAGGGTCTCGAGGGCAATCCGGCGCACGTATTCGTCCACGGGGATATCTGCGACCGGGCTCTGGTGCGGCGGGTCCTCGAGGAACACGCCCCGCGCGCGATCGTGCACTTCGCCGCCGAAAGCCACGTCGATCGTTCCATCCTCGGACCCGCCGAGTTTGTTCAGACCAATGTCGTCGGCACCTTCGGATTGCTCGAGGAAACCCGGGCCTGGTGGGGAAAGCTCGCGCCCTCGCAACGCGGGGATTTCCGGTTCCTGCATGTTTCGACCGACGAGGTATTCGGCTCGCTCGGACCCCGCGATCCGCCGTTCAGCGAATCGACCCCGTTTGCACCCAGCAGCCCCTACGCCGCTTCCAAGGCGGCCGCCGACCACCTGGTCCGGGCGTACCATCACACCTACGGGCTTCCGACTCTCGCGGTCAATTGCTCGAACAACTACGGCCCCTACCAATTTCCCGAAAAGCTGATCCCCCTCATGATTCTGAACGGCCTCACCCGCAAGCCCCTGCCCGTGTACGGCGACGGGGGCAATGTGCGCGACTGGCTCTACGTGCAGGATCATTGCGCCGCAATCCGCCAGGTCCTGGCGCGCGGCCGCGTCGGTGAGAGCTACAACGTCGGCGGCAATAATCAAAAGACCAACCTCGAGGTGGTGAACGCCATCTGCGCGCTGCTCGACGAAGCGAGGCCCAACCGCAAGAGCCCGCATTCCACCCTGATTTCATTTGTCAAGGACCGCCCGGGCCACGATCACCGTTACGCGATGGACTCGACCAAGATCTCCAGTCAAATCGGCTGGAAGCCGGCCGAGAGCTTCGACTCCGGGCTGCGCAAGACGGTCGCCTGGTACCTGGACAACCCGGATTGGGTCGCCCATGTGACAAGCGGGGCCTACCGACAATGGATCGAGAAGAACTACGCCACGCGAGGCGAGGCATGAAAGGCATCATCCTCGCCGGCGGCTCAGGCACCCGGCTCTACCCGGTCACGCAGGTCGTCTCCAAGCAGCTGCTGCCGGTCTACGACAAGCCGATGATCTACTACCCGTTGAGCACGCTGATGCTCGCCGGCATCCGCGACATCCTCGTGATCTCGACGCCCCAGGACACCCCGCGCTTCGAGCAGCTGCTGGGCGACGGGGTGCGCTGGGGACTGAATTTCCGTTACGCCGCGCAGCCGCAACCCGGGGGCATCGCCCAGGCGTTCCTCATCGGCGAGAAATTCATTGACGGCGAGCCTTGCGCGCTCGTGCTCGGCGACAACATCTTCTACGGCCACGACCTGCAGTCCGACTTGCAGCGCGCCGCGAAGAAAAAGTCGGGGGCGACGGTGTTTGCCTATCCGGTCCGCGATCCACAGCGCTACGGGGTGGTGGAGTTCGACGCGGCCGACCGCGCGTTGAGCATCGAAGAGAAGCCCAGCCGGCCGAAGTCGCGTTTTGCCGTGACGGGACTTTATTTCTACGACGGCGAAGTCGCTCGCATCGCGCGATCGCTCAAGCCATCGGCCCGCGGCGAGCTCGAGATCACCGATGTCAACCGGCACTACCTCACGCGCGGCGAGCTCGACGTTGTTCCGCTGGGACGCGGGCACGCCTGGCTCGACACCGGCACCCACGAGTCCCTGCTCGAGGCGAGCCAATTCATCGAGACGCTGGAACGCCGCCAGGGAATGAAGATCTGTTGCCCGGAGGAGATCGCGTGGCGGATGGACTACATCAGCGCGGGGGAGCTTGAGCGCCTGGCGGTGCCCCTCAAGAAGAGCGGCTATGGCGACTACCTCCTTTCGCTGCTGCGGGACGGGGCGAGTCCTCGCGCCGCATGAAGGTCGTTCCGACACGACTCTCTGATGTGCTGCTCCTTGAGCCCCGAGTGTTCGGCGACGCGCGCGGATTCTTCTTCGAGAGCTGGAACGAGCGGGAGTTCGAGCGCGAGGGAATCCGCGCGCCCTTTGTCCAGGACAATCACTCGCGCTCGGAGAAGGGCGTGCTGCGCGGGCTGCACTACCAGATCCGCCAGCCTCAGGGGAAGCTCATCCGCGTTGTCGCCGGCGAAATCTTTGATGTCGCGGTGGACATCCGCAGCGGTTCCCCTACCTTTGGTCGGTGGGAAGGCGTTCGCCTGAGCGCCGAATCGCACGAACTGCTCTGGGTACCGATAGGTTTCGCGCACGGGTTCTGCGTGCTGAGCGAATCCGCAGAAGTGCTCTACAAGACGACAGATTTCTACGCGCCTGAGCACGAGCGCTGCATCCTCTGGAACGACCCGGAACTCCATATCGATTGGCCCCTCTCGGGCGCACCGACGCTATCCGCCAAAGACGCAGCGGGTGTGCGGCTCCGGGATGCCGAAGTGTTTCCGTGAAAATTCTGCTGACGGGAAAGAACGGGCAGCTCGGGTGGGAGCTTGCGCGGACCCTTGCCCCCCTGGGAGAAGTCATCGCATTTGACCGCGCCGAACTGGATCTCGCGATTCCGGATCGGATCGTTTCCGCGGTGCGCTCTGTCCGTCCCGATGTTGTCGTCAACGCCGCGGCTTATACGGCAGTCGACCGCGCCGAGAGCGAGCCGGAACGCGCGCACGCGATCAACGCCACCGCCGCGGGCATCCTTGCTGAGGAGGCCAAGCGCGCCGGGGCGCTTTACGTCCACTATTCCACCGATTACGTGTTCGACGGAACCAAGGCGGCTCCGTACCTTGAAGAGGATGAACCCAACCCCCTCAATGTCTACGGTCGCAGCAAGCTCGCCGGAGAGCGTGCGATTCGCAGCGTCGACGGGCCCCATCTGATAGTGCGCACAAGCTGGGTATACGCCGCGCGCGGCAAGAACTTCCTGCTGACGATTCGCCGCCTGCTGCGGGAAGGGCAGGAACTGCGCGTGGTGTCTGACCAGGTCGGCGCTCCGACCTCTGCGGAAGCGCTCGCCCACGCAAGCGCGGAGCTCCTGCGGCGCCATACCCCTGCGGCGCTCGGGGACGTCCGCGGCATCTATCACGTCACCGCCGCGGGGTGCACGTCCTGGCACGGGTTTGCGAAAGAGATCGCAAGGTTGGAGCAGCTTGATCTCTCGGTCCGCATTGTATCGATCGCGTCGAGCGAATATCCGTCGCTCGCGCGCCGGCCCGGAAATTCGTGTTTGTCTAACGAAAAGTTGCGTCGGGATTTTGGCGTCGAGTTGTCGCATTGGATGGCATGCCTAAGGGCGTGTCACGGGACACTGGAGTCCGCCGCTCAGCTGGCTAGCGGCACACGGTATCAGCGATAATAACGACAAGGAGAGAAAACCCAGGATGCGAATTCTTGTAACAGGCGCCTTCGGCTACAAGGGAACAGTTGATGATCTCGAGCCACATCCACGCTTATTCCAGAGGTGAGTGAGGTGGATCCCTTGGTTTCCATCGTCGTACCTTGCTACAACCAAGCCAACTATTTAAAGCAAGCTATCGAAAGTGTCTTGTTGCAAGACTACCCAAGAATCGAGCTGATCGTGATGGATGACGGCTCGACCGACGGCACCCGAACCGTGCTGGCCTCCTATGCCGGAAAGTTCCACTGTGAATCCCATTCGAACATGGGGCAAGCCGCGACGTTGAACAAGGGCTGGAGGATGTCCAAGGGCGAGATCCTTTCGTATCTCTCAGCCGACGACTTCCTCCTCCCCGGGGCCGTCAAGAAGTCGGTCGAGAAACTGCTCACGGACCCTAAGATCGTTCTGACCTATTGTGACTTCAACCGCGTCGATCCCGAGTCACGCGTCCTATGGCGAGTTCGTGCTCCCGACTACAGCTATCGGGATCTTGCCGTGGGCATAGTCTGCCAGCCCGGGCCCGGGGTCTTCTTTCGACGCGACGCGTTCGAGCGCGCGGGATTCTGGGACGAACTCCTGAGACAGATTCCTGATTACGCGTACTGGCTGCGACTCGGCCTGGAGGGTGCGTTCGTGAGAATCCCGGAAGTCCTCGCTGCGTACCGGGTGCATGACCGGTCACAGTCGCTTGCCCCCATCACCCCGAGCCGGGCAGAAGAGATCGTGAACGTCATCTCCGCACACTTCGGGGGGGGCCGCGTTCCGCCGGAGATTGCTCGGGCAGAACCGGAAGCGATGAGCAACGCACACATCATTTCAGCTCGCCAGCACCTGCGCTCGGGCCGCGGCCTGGCTGCACTGAAGCACGTGCGACACGCTTTCGAACTTCATCCATGCAGCTACCTTCGCCTCCGGACGTGGCGGTTGATTGCAAACGGACTATTCAACAGGATCGGGTACAAGGTTTTCTGGCGGCTCAATCGGATCTTCTCCAGAGGATAAACCAGGGGTGCAATGAGGCAACCGCCCCATGGAAGAGGCAGAAGCGATTCTCACGAAGATGGCGGCAGTCTACAATTGCCGCAGGCCTCGTCGGCCTTACGGGAGAAATTCAGTCGGCATGCGCCTGATTCCAGGAAAGACGGTCGTTGCTATGGTACCTTCCGAAGCATTCCGATGAGAATCCTGGTTCTCGGCGGGGACGGGATGCTCGGGCACCAATTGCTGCGGCAGTTGGGGACCCATGATGAGATTTATGTCACACTCAGGCGAGACCCCAAGTCGTACGACTCCGGCTTGTTCGACGGAAAGCGGACGTACTTCGGGGTGGATGCGTGCTCGCCGGAGAGACTGCAAGAGATCATAGCGGCCTGTCGCCCAGAGGCCGTGATCAATGCGATTGGGGTCGTCAAGCAGCGCGCTGAAGCGAACGAGGCGATTCAGAGTCTGGAGATCAATGCCCTGCTGCCGCACCGGCTGGCCGTGATGTGCGAGGCTGCCGGGGCAAGGCTTGTGCACTTCAGCACCGATTGTGTCTTTTCCGGACGTCGCGGGAGGTACCGGGAGACGGACGTTTCGGACGCAGAAGACCTTTACGGACGCACCAAGTATCTGGGCGAAACCAGCGGCAATCACTGCCTGACACTGCGGACCTCCATCATCGGTCGCGAGCTGACGCGGAAAACCGGACTGCTCGAATGGTTCCTGGCGCAGCGCGGCACGGTGAAGGGGTATACGAAGGCTGTTTTTTCGGGATTTACGACGCTGGAGATGGCCCGGATCATCAAGAAGGTGCTTGCGGCACGGACTCTGCTCTCGGGGGTCTATCATGTTTCGAGCGAGCCAATCAGCAAATTCGAGCTGCTCACAATGATCCGCGATGCTCTCAGCCTACCCATCCAAATCGAGCCGTATGACGAGTTCCAGTGCGACAGAAGCCTGGATTCGTCCCGGTTCCGCGAGGCCTTGGCTTACCGACCGCCCGAATGGAAGGCAATGGTTGAAGAGCTCGCGCAGGATATTCGAGGAGTCAGGCGATGATTTTCGAAGGCAAACGCATCGTGGTCACCGGCGGAACGGGATCCATGGGGAAGACTTTCGTCCACAGGGTTCTGACCGGAGAGCGGGGTACTCCAAGGAAGGTGATCGTATTCTCCCGAGACGAAGCGAAGCAGCACTCGATGCGCATGTCGTACTTGCACAAGCACGCGACCACCGACGAGGTTATCTACCGGAACTTCATGAATGTCCTCGAGTTCAGGATCGGGGACGTTCGGGATTTCTCCGCTGTCTGCTCGGCGGTAAAAGATGCCGACATCGTCGTCAATGCGGCGGCGCTCAAGCAAGTTCCCGTGTGTGAGTATTTTCCAATGCAGGCGGTGATGACGAACTGCATCGGCGCTTACAACATCGTCCGGGCGATCGAGGAAAACGGCTACCCGGTCCAGACCGTGGTCGCAGTAAGCACCGACAAGGCGTGCAAGCCGGTGAACGTGATGGGAATGACCAAGGCGGTTCAGGAACGGATATTCATGGCGGCCAACATACTGAACCCGATCACGCGTTTTGTCTGCGTCCGATACGGAAACGTGCTGGCGTCACGCGGATCGGTCATACCGCTGTTTCACGACCAGATCCGCCATGGGGGGCCGGTAACCGTAACCGTGCCGGACATGACCCGGTTTTTGCTGACCCTTAACGAAGCGGTCGACACCGTGTTCGCGGCGATCGAAAATGCGAAGAGGGGTGAAACCTACATTCCGCGTGCCCCCTCTGCTACTGTCATGAACATCGCTCGGGCTCTCGTCGCCGGCAGATCGATCAAAATCGACGTGGTGGGAATCCGCCCGGGAGAAAAGATGCATGAGATCCTGGTGTCGGAAGAGGAGGCTCATCACTGTGTGGCGAGAGGTAAGTACTATGCGATCCGCCCGATGCTGCCGGAACTCGCGGACGACTCTGCCAGGGAACCCAACGCCCTGAACAGCGAATACAGCTCGGCAGATGCCGTCCTCGACCAGCAGGGTACGATGGAATTGCTGAAGCGGCACGGATTGCTGGACGTGCTGAAAGACTTCGAGAGCGCCGAGGAAATGCTGCGCTAGCAACGAGGAAGGCATTCTGTATGGCACTGAAGGTGATGACAATCGTCGGCACACGGCCGGAACTGATCAAGCTGTCGAGGGTGATCGCCGAGCTCGACGCCCGCCTGCCTCACGTGCTGGTGCACACGGGACAAAATTTCGACCACGAGTTGAACAAGATCTTCTTCGAGCAACTGGAGATCCGCAAGCCGAATCATTTCCTGGAGGTCGCCGCCGAAACACCGGCTCAGGCGATCGCCAACATCATTGCCAAGTCCGACGAGGTCCTCGAGAAGGAGGGCCCCGATGCCCTTCTACGGGATCGTGTTTGTGCTGCGTTCGGGCATCGCCTGCGGCATCCAATCCCAAATCGCACGGCGCAGAGTCAAACACGGCAGCGGCCTGGGCAAGACCCGCTGGGTGGTGGAGTGCACCATTGCTTGGCTGCATGGGTTTCGTCGACTGAGAATTCGATACGAACGGTTACCCAGCATTCACGAGGCATTCCTCAAAATCGGCTGCTCCCTCATCTGCTGGCGCTTCCTCAAACATGCTTGAGCCTATTTTTGAAACCGGTTCTAATGCACTTAGGCACTCGCCGTTGAGCCCTGCGGCAGCGCGAACTGTTTCGGAATGAGCGCGCCGACGGTTTCGATCGTTATCCCGGCTTACAACCACGCCAATTTCCTGGAGCAGGCGATTGAGAGCGTTCTCGCGCAGGATTACTCGAGGATCGAGCTGATTGTGATCGATGATGGCTCGACCGATGCAACGCCCCGGATCCTGCGCAACTACGAGGGGCGCGCGCGGATCGTCCGGCAGCAGAACGCTGGTCAAGCGGCGACTCTCAACCGCGGTTGGACCATGGCCCGCGGTGAGCTCCTCGGTTACCTCAGCGCCGACGACGTCCTCGACCTCGCGGCCGTGCGCGCTGCCGTGGAGGCGCTGGCGTCTCATCCCCGCGCGGTAATGGCGTACCCCGATTTCTACTTGCTCGACCCGCACTCGGCCATCATCCGTACCGTACGCGCGAGCGATTTCCGCTACAGCGACATGCTGCTCCGCCTCGAGTGCCCCCCGGGACCGGGCGCGCTGTTTCGCCGCAGCGCCTTTGCGGCGGCCGGAGGATGGAATCCGGAGTACCGCCAAATGCCTGATCTCGACTTCTGGCTGCGAATCGGTTTGATGGGGGACTTCATCCACATCGCGCGCGTGCTGGCCGGCTTTCGAGTGCATCCCCGATCCCAGACCTACGCCGCGGCGTCGGAAGAGCGCGCGGATGAGCCGGTAAGCATCGTGTCGTCCGTCTTTGAAAGCGGTCAGTTGCCGGGCGAGCTGGCCACGCTACGCGACCACGCGTTGAGTAACGCGTACATCGCCAGCGCCCAGCTGCACCTTCGCGCCGGCCGCGCCCGGGCAGCGTGGGAACGCGTCCGCCGGGCGGCCGCCCTCCATCCGCGCAGCCTCTTCACGGTGCGCTCAGCACGGTCGCTCGTGAACGCGCTCCTCAACCGGGCCGGGCATCGCCTGCTATGGACCGTGCGCCACGCGTTGAGCCCATCGACCCGCGCCGATACCTGAATGTCTATTGTCGCAGTCACCGGCGCTACCGGTTTCATCGGCAGACAGCTGCTCGAGCAGCTTTGCCGCCGGCCGGAGCGGGCCGTGCGCGCCCTTGCCCACGGCACGGTGGAGACCCAACTGCCGCAGCGGGAGCGCCTCATGTGGGTTCGAGGAGACCTCGCCGACACCGCATCGCTGAGTGCGCTGCTCGAGCCAGGTTGCAACCTGATTCATCTGGCGTTCCCCGAACGTTGGTCGCGTAAGGACCATCTGGGTGCGACGGCCCGGCTCGCCACGACGGCGGCCGAAATCGGGGTCCGAAGGGTTCTTCATTGCAGCACCGCTGTCGTTGCCGGACGCGCGCCCGAGCAACGCGTGACAGAAGAGACGTTGCCGCGCCCGACAACAGAGTATGAGCTTACGAAGCTTGAGATCGAGAACGCGTGGCGAGAGCATTGCGGTAATCGCGTGGAGCTCGTGATTCTTCGCCCCACGGTGGTGTTCGGTCCGGGCGGACGAAACCTTCTAAAGCTCGTGGAAGCCCTGACCACGGGAAGCCGACTGGTCAATTATCTCCGGTCATCGCTCTTCGGTAGGCGCCGGATGAATCTGGTGCCGGTGCAAAATGTGGTCGCGGCATTCGAGTTTCTGCTCGATCTCCCTCGGCCGCTCAACGGCGAGGTCTTCATCGTGTCCGACGACGAGGACCTGTTGAACAACTTCCGCGACGTTGAACGACGGCTCATGGACGGGCTCGCCATTCACGACTACTTGGCGCCGCCTTTTCCTGTGCCGAGATTAGTGTTGTCGGGCGCTCTCGCGCTGGCCGGCCGCTTCAATACGGATCCCGGTCGCTTCTACGACGGACAAAAGCTTGCGCGCGCGGGCTTCACTCGCAAGCCGTACTCTCTCGACAGAGGGCTGCGCGAGTTCGCCACCTGGATTGCGTCGGGCCGGCCGAAAATACAGGCCAAGACCGGATGAAGGTACTCCACGTCACTGCGATTATCGATCCGGTCGCGGGCGGCGGTATCGCGGAGCGCACTTTCCAGATCGCCCGCTTCATGGAGCGGGCCGGGGTCAAGTCCGTCGTGCTGACCCTGGACCTGGGACTCAGCGCCGAGCGCATCGAAGCGCTGACGCCGGCGAGCCTTACCGCGCTGCATTGTGTCATGCCCCGCTTCTACCTTTTTCTCGTGCCTGAGCCGAGGATTCGCGAACTCGTGCGTTGGGCGGACGTCGTGCATCTGGTCGGGCATTGGACAGTGCTGAATGCGCTCGTCTCGCGCGAAGCGCGGAAGCAAGGCAAGCCATATGTAGTCTGTCCCGCCGGCGCGCTTCCGATTTTCGGCCGCTCCCCCTGGCTGAAGGCAGCCTATAACCGACTCGTCGGCAAGCGCATGGTGCGCGATGCCAGCGGGTGCGTTGCGATCGCCGTGAACGAGTTCGCTCACTTCACGGATTACGGGGTCCCGCCGGAGCGCGTCACGCTGATTCCAAACGGCGTCGACCCGGATGAGTTCAGTGACTCCGACAGCGACTCGTTCCGGCGCCGATTCGGGCTGCCCCCCGCTCCGCTGGTACTTTTCCTCGGCCGCTTGGCACCTATTAAGGGCCCCGACCTGCTCCTTCGCGCGTTTCAAAGCATCGCCGCGTCCCACCCCGCAGTGCATCTCGTTTTTGCGGGCCCCGACGGCGGGATGCTCGGCGAGCTGCGGACCGCAGCGAGCCAGGGCTCGAGTGCCGAACGAGTCCACTTCATCGGGCCGATACGCGGCGCTGAAAAATCCCGCGCCTGCCACGCCGCCAGCCTGCTCGCCGTGCCCTCCCGTCAGGAGGCGATGTCGCTGGTGGCGCTCGAGGCCGGAATTTGCGGGACGCCGGTTCTCATCACTGACCAGTGCGGCTTCGATGAAATAGGCTCTGCGGGTGGCGGGCTTGTGGTACGCGCGAGCGAAGACGGGCTTGTGAAGGGCTTGCGCACGATGCTCGCTTCACCCGATGAACTGGCCGCGATGGGTGCGAGGCTGCGCCAATTGACACTCTCGCGATATCTGTGGAACGGCATCGTCCAGCAATTCGTCAATCTCCTCTCGCAGATCACACTGGCGCGGGGTCGCGCGTGAGGATCTTGATCGTCACACAGTATTTCTGGCCGGAGAATTTCCGCATCAACGACCTTGCGCTCGGGCTCCTGGAACGCGGCCACGAGGTCAGCGTTTTCACCGGGAAGCCGAATTATCCCGGGGGCAGCTTCTTCCCCGGTTACGGATTTTTCGGACGCGTGCAGGAGGATTTCCGCGGCGTGCGCGTCATTCGCGTTCCCCTCATACCACGCGGCTCCGGCGGACGCACGGCGCTCATTCTCAACTTCCTTTCCTTCGCCCTTTTCGGCTCGCTGCTCGCCTTCCGCTGCAAGGGCGTTTTTGACGCTATCCTGGTCTACGAGCCGTCGCCCGTCACCGTGGGGCTGCCGGCGCTGGTCTTGAAGTGGGTCAAGCGCGCCCCGGTGCTGTTCTGGGTCCAGGATCTGTGGCCGGAAACGCTCTCCGCGACGGGTGTCGTGCGTTCAGAGTGGATGCTGAAAATGGTCGAAGGGCTGGTGCGATTCATCTATCGCCACTGCGACCGCGTCCTCGTTCAGTCGGGGGCATTCGTTGCGCGCATCGAGGCCCTGGGCGTTGAGGCTCGGAAGATATGCTATTTCCCGAACAGTGCGGAGGAGCTGTACCGCCCAGTCGAGTCCGGGCCGCAGCCAGCGTCCGAGCAGGAGCTTCTGCCCGATGGATTCCGGGTCATGTTCGCGGGCAACATCGGCGCCGCTCAGGATTTCGAGACTATCCTCGCAGCAGCCGAGCGGCTGCGCGCTCAGCGCGACATTCACTGGACGATCATCGGTGACGGACGCAGGCAGGCATGGGTGGAACAGGAGATCGCGCGCCGGGGCCTGCAGGACAGCGTGCACCTGCTCGGCAGGCATCCGTTAAGATCCATGGCGCATTTCTTTGCGTCCGCCGACGTCATGCTCGTCACGCTCAGGCAGGACCCTGTTTTCGCACTGATCATCCCCTCCAAAGTCCAGTCATACCTGGCGTGCGGGCGTCCGATCGTCGCCGCGCTCGATGGCGAGGGCGCGCGCGTTGTGGCCGAATCCGGCGCGGGAATCGCGGCAAGTGCCGGGGACGCCGGGGCGCTGGCGGAGGGAGTGCTAAGGCTCTACCGCATGCCCAAGCCGGAGCGGGAGGCCATGGGCCGGCGCGGGCGCGAGTATTTCGAGCAGCACTTCGAACGTTCACTGCTCTTGAGTCGCCTCGAACAGTGGGTTTCGGAGCTTGCGTCGGAACGGCGATGCGCATCCTGATCCTGGGTGGCGACGGCATGCTGGGGCATCGTCTATTGCGGCAGCTTGCACCCCGCCACGAGACGCGCGTCACGCTGCGACAACCGCTCGACGCCTACGGATGGCCTTTGGTGCGCTAATCGGGGCAGGGACGATCTTGTTGACGCCGAGGGTCGGAGTGACAGGTCCGGCAATCAGTTGCCTAGTCACCATGATAATGGGGCCTGCAATAGCCACTCGAATCTTTGTGCGGGCTCGCAGAGAGTGGACGTTTCCGAGGGCCTGATGTAATGATAATTCCGGAGACCGAGGACCCACATCTTAAGGGCAGAGGATATGAGCGCAGGGGCGCCTACTAAATTGATCGGGAGGTTGAAGCGCAATCGACATGTCCACGCACTCTGGAGACGGGTCAAGACGGTGGCAGCCCTCTTGCGTTGGAATCTCCGGGTTTTTTCGGGCTTGGTGACGACGGGTGGGTTCGCAGGAAAACGGCGGTTGCTGGTCATCTACGATTTCGTAAGCCAGCCTTTCAGCATTGGAGATGTCCTCGTCATACAGGAGGCCTCACCATGCCGCTACCTTCGCTTTCGGACTTGGCAATTGCTCGCAAATGGACTACTCAACAGGATCGCTTACAAGGTTCTCTGGCAGATTAAGCGGGTCTTCTCTAGAGGATGAACTGCGTGCGTCTCAGGCGACCACCGAGCATCCATGGAAAAGGACATAGGCGGTTCTCACGAAGATGGCGGCAGTCTACAATTGCCCCGGGGTCTGGTCGACCTTAATGGGGAATTTCAATCAGCATGCGCCTGATTTCGAGAAGGACGGTCGCTGCCGTACCCCCCGAAGCATTCGGATGAGAATTCTGGTTCTCGGCGGAGACGGGATGCTCGGGCACCAGCTGCTGCAGCAGTTGGGGACCCATCACGAGATTTATGTCACACTCAGGCAAGACTCCAAGTCGTACGCCTCCTTCGATTTGTTCGACGGAAAGCGTACGTACTTCGGGGTGGATGCGTGCTCGCCGGAGAAACTGCAAGAAATCATAGCGGCCTGTCGCCCGGAGACGGTGATCAACGCAATTGGGGTAGTCAAGCAGCGCCCCGGGGCGAGCGACGCAATTCAAAGCCTGGAAATCAATGGTGGGAATCCG
>WNFE01002702.1_pt1 | contig 13115 bp, 11 predicted proteins | sample 5400451 | NCBI WGS metagenome assembly WNFE01 (sample SAMN13153344, study PRJNA577476) | soil metagenome | isolation source: 200 cm saprolite under Douglas fir tree site 2 hole 2 | place: USA:California | collected 2015-04-18 | reverse complement strand
CCGCATCGCCGTCATCGGGGCAGGCGCCTGGGGCACCGGCCTGGCAATCGTGCTGGGACGTAACCGGACTCATCATGTTCCACATAATGTCCGGCTCTGGGCTAACGAACCTGAAGTTACCGAGAGCATCGCAAGAAACCGAATCAACGAACGCTTTCTGCCCGGGTTCATTCTGCCAGAATCGATTGCAGCGACCAGCGATCTGAATGCCGCGCTCGACGCCGCGGAGATCGTCGTCAGCGTGATGCCCTCACAGCATTGTCGAGCTCTATTCGAGCGTATGGCGCCGACGCTCCGCCCCGAGACACTTTTCGTCAGCTGCACCAAAGGACTTGAAGACGGGACCCTGCTGCGCATGACGGAGGTGATTGGCGATGTCTTAGGAAGCCGCAAATTCAATCCTCGCGTGGCAGCACTCAGTGGCCCGTCGTTTGCCAAGGAAGTGGCGCGCGGCGATCCGACAGCCGTGACCGTGGCATCCGTCGACGGCGGAGTGACGCGCGCGGTGCAACAAGCGTTCAACGACTCCCGCTTTCGCGTCTACACCAACGATGACGTGATCGGTGTGGAGTTAGGCGGAGCGCTCAAGAACATCATCGCCATCGCCGCCGGGGTGTGCGATGGCCTCGGCCTCGGCCACAATTCGATAGCAGCGCTGATCACGCGAGGTCTGGCCGAAATGGCGCGGCTGGTCGTGGCCTGTGGTGGCCGCCTCGATACCATCGCCGGACTCGCCGGACTGGGCGATCTGGTTCTAACCTGCACCGGAGATCTCTCGCGCAACCGCAGCGTCGGCGTCGAACTAGGCAAAGGCCGCAGACTGCCCGACATCATTGCCGACATGCACGGAGCAGTTGCCGAAGGAGTTTTTACCACCAAAGCCGCGGTTGGTTTAGCCGGTAAGAAGAATGTCGAGATGCCGATCACCGCGCAGATGTTCGCCATCCTCGAAAACGGCAAGTCGCCGCAACAGGCCATCGAAGAATTGATGACGCGCGCAGCGAAGTCCGAAATCTAGCAAGTCTGTCGCGGACATTCATGTCGGACAGGCTTTGTCCATGCAGTCTCTCTTGTCGTGGCACGTCGCTCCGACTCGCGCTACTTGAACAGGATCTTGGCCATCATCCCCTTGTCTTCGTGATTCAGCAGATGACAATGAAATACCGACATGCCTTTGATGACAGGGTCGGTGAAGTCCAAGATGACATCGACCGATCCGCGATACGGAACATTCACAGTGTCCAACCACGCGGGATGCGCGAGCGGAACGCCGTTTTCCGCATAGGCCAGGAAGTGGACCTGGTGGATGTGGAAAGGATGCAGCTCGGCAGTTTGGTTGACAATTCGCCAATGCTGATAAGTGCCTGTGCGAGCGCTTGTCATCGGGCTTGCGTCCGGCGCAAACTTACGGTCGTTGATGTAGAAACCGTTCTTGTCCTCCGTGAAGGTGACAATGAAGTCCGGTGCAACCTTCTTCAGCGGCTCAACGTCGATCGGCTTGTAAAGCGGCGGGCGGCCATCAATAGCATGCACTTGCTCAGGCGGCGGATTTGAACTGGGCCGATCTGAACCGGGTTGCACGAGATCTGCCAGCACCATGCCAGGATTGGGATCGCCGTCCGGACCCGTATCTACACAAAGCGTACGCAGAACGCTATGTGTTCCAGACGGTGGACCGGTGACGATAGCTTCGAGCCGTCCCGCAGGCGCCAGCAGTAAATGACTGGTGGTGCGCGTCGGGGCCTCGGGATCGTGATACGCGAGTGGCATTCCGTCAAGCGCCACGATTTCAAACGTCTGTCCGTCAAGCTGCAGGTCCAGGTAGCGGTCCGCCGAGGCATTCACGATGCGCCAGAACTGTCGTTCTTTAGGCGCGATCTCGATTCGTGGGCGAACTGCCCCATTCACGGTAAAAATTTCTTCGACTGCCTCCGCTTCTCCTCCACATCCCTTAGAAGGGATGTCAACCTGGCGCCTGAGTTTGGCTGCATCCTGGTCATGCTCAATAGAGCGGCCGCGCAGGACAATCACACGCTCACGGAGTCGCCCTACTTGGGGGGCATACCGTTCCATTCCCTCGATGACGATGGCTCCTGACATTCCGTCCAATACTTGCCGGTGACTCTCGCCATGGGGATGGGTGTGGTACCAGAACAGGCCGGGCGGATGATCGCGCGGAATCTCAACCGAGTAGCGCAAAACCTGGCCAGGCATGGCCAACATTCCGAGCACGTCATCCTGCGGGGCGTCCGGCGAGACAGTGAACCCATGAAAGTGCAAGTTCGTCATGTCCATGCACGGATTCACTGCACAAGTTTCGCTGGACTTGGCGGGGAGATCGTTGACGTAGGTGATTTTCAGAACGTCCCCAGGGGAAGCACGGATCACAGGAGCGACCGTCCCACCGTCGAAAGCGAAGGCGTCCCGGCCATCTTCATTCACCGCATGCAGCGTAAGGGATACAACGTGAGTTTTCGCCCGCACCTGCGGAGGTTCCGGCAATGAAACAGTTTGGGCCCAGCCCATGGCTGCGAGAAACATCTGCGCACCGAGGAGAACAATGTGCGTGGGTTTTCGCGTCCTTTGATTCGTCACTAGCAATTCCATTGTTATCCCACCCGTTGTTTGTTCCAAGATCGTTCTGTTTCTAGCCAAGCCACTGCGGGTTCGCGACGGTGCCGTCAAAGTGGTGAGTAGTTTTGTAAAGCTCGAACTGGCCCGCTTCCGCCGCTTTTGCCGTTTTTGCGAGAAGGGCTGCTACATGGGAAGAGTCCATCGCCTGAAAAGTCCGGGCGGCGGCGAGAGCTTGCTGAAGGATGGGGAGCGAATCGCAGCCAGTGATGACGACGCTGGTGGGAAGATTCATGGCGTAGTGCAGACACTCGACCGCTGTAACGCTCTTGCTCCTGAGAATGAAGGGGTCCCCCATTGGCTTCATGCCGAGAACTCCGACGCCGTCTCTGGTCAAAATCGGCAAGACCTTTTTTTCAAAACTGTTGAAATGGGCGTCCATTACATTGAGCGGCATCTGAACGGCATCGAACGAGAAGCCGTGCTTCGAGGCGGTAGCCAGCATCTTCAAATGAATGTCTGGACTCTTGTGGCCCGTGAAGCCGATAAAACGGACTTTGCCAGCCTTTTGTGCTTCCAGGACGGCCTCCATCGCTCCGCCTTTGGCAAAAATGCGGTCCGAATCGGAATCGCGAATCACTTCATGGAACTGCAGTAAGTCGATGCGATCGGTCTGCAACCGCCGCAACGATTCATTGATTTGGGTTGCAGCCGTGGTCTTGTTTCGGCCATCGATCTTGGTCATCAAAAAAGCCTTCTGGCGATAACCGTCGCGTAAGGCTCGGCCCATTCGAATTTCGCTCTCTCCACCGTTATAGTCCCAGCAGTTATCAAGAAAATTGATCCCTTCATCGATTCCAGTCCGAATAATGCGGATGCTCTCTTCGGGATCGCTCTGTTTGCCCAGGTGATATCCGCCGAGCCCGACCAGTGAAACTTTTTCACCAGTGCGGCCCAGTGTTCGATATGGGGATCCGTTCTTACTCGCCGGCTTTGCGGCCCCACTCAGCATTCCAGCCATCAACAGCGACCCTGCTGTCATGCCCAGAAAATCTCTCCTGCTCACCGTGGTGTCGAGATTCGCGAACATTCTGTCTTGCAAGGGCGTCCGATCTGAACAATCGGGGTGTGATTGATTCGAGTCACTGTCGTGCGGAGCCATGTGGAGAATCCTCCTGTGCAATGCTACCTCGGCAGTCTTCCGGCAAGGCCGTTGTTGCCTGAGAGCGGAAAATCGCGGCGGGGGTTGCTATCCTCGCCGCGTTGTCTTCGACTAGCCCGGCACGATCACCAACTCGTCTCTTGGTATCGCATCCAGCGTCGCCTGGTCGATGTTGAGATGTGCCTTTACCAGCTCGGGCGGGGTGTGGGCCAACCATTCCGAAAGCGACAGGTCTTGATAGAAGCTGCTTTTGAACATCTCCAGGAAGATCAGGTCTGTATCCCCTGTATTCTCGATGTAATGCAGCAGGGTTTTTTCCACGTACCCGACGTCTCCCGCCTGAAAGTCCATGGTCCGAGCGCGGTTCCCTGTCGCCACCACGGTCATTCTTGCCTTGCCCGCGATGTAATACTGCCATTCGTCGGCGTTGGGATGCCAGTGCAGTTCCCGCAGCCCTCCCGGGTGAAGCGTGACCATTGCCATCGCAACATTAGTAGAGGCCTTGAAGGTGCTCGAATCAACGATGCGTACCTCTCCGCCTTTGGTGCGCTTGGTCGGCGGCATGTCCATTGTATGAAAGGCGAAATCCTGCGCCGACTGCCCAAGCGCTCCCGCGGCCGCCTTCTGGTCTGCCTCCAGTGATCCGGGAACTGCAGTCTGGAAAATGAATAACTCCTCCTTGGGTAGATTTTTCAAAGCCGATTCGGCAACCCCGAAGTTCTTTGCCAGGACTTCGGGCGGGAGGTGAGCCATCGAGTCGCTCAGCAGGACCGTCTCCGACTCCGAGAAATCTCCATCGTCGAACACCAGCATGAATTCTGCGCCGTCCGGCTCGAGGCCTTGAATCGAATGTGGAATCCCGCTGGGGAAATACCATAGATCATTTTTTTTCACGTCGGCGACAAAGCTCTTGCCGTCACGATCAATGGCCGTGATCCGCGCCGTGCCGTAGAGCATGATCGCCCATTCGTCCGCCGTGTGCCAATGCAGTTCGCGAACGCCTCCGGCTGTTAGTCTCATGTTTACGCCTGCCATGGCCTTCGAGACGGGCAGTTCCCGAACTGTCACCTCCCGTGACCATCCGCCTTCGTAAGTCCGCTTGTTCGCAAAAGAGAACGGATATTTGAAAGTTCGAACCAGGCTCTTGGAATCCGTGCCGGGCGGCCACGCGGAATCGGCGTTCTGTGCGTCCAGTGCCGAATTTGCAGGACCGGGATCGGTGGCACTCTGGCCAGTCCGAGCTTGTTGGCCTTCCTGCGCCATAGCGCTGCTCACCGCCAAACTGCCTGCTACCGTGGCCAGGGCAGCCGAGCCGATGCCAAGAAATCCGCGACGCGAAAATTGATCTCTGGTGCCGTCATTCTCCATTGCGCGTAACCCCCTTTGTACACTCGGCCGCCAGCCGTAACATTCCAGGGGGGTAGTCGAGGTCGACTTGACTCAGGAAGCCAGCTCGGCAATCCCCGTTAGTTCCAGGTATTCTTCTCCAGACAATTGCAACGATGCCGCCTGCACATTTTCCTCCAGATGCTCAATCGAGGAAGTCCCCGGGATGGGCAGCATAACCGGAGACCGCATCAACAACCACGCCAGTGCGACCTGAATAGGTTTCGCCTGGCGGGCGTTCGCAATCCTCTCCAGCATCCGGCCGGCCACGCTTCCCGCTCCTAGCGGGAACCAGGGGATGAATGCGATCCCGTTGCGTTCGCAATAATCCACGACGTAGTCCCATTCACGATCGGCAAAACTGTACCGGTTCTGGACCGATGCAATTGGCACGATTGTCCGCGCACGCTCGATGTGTTCCACCGTGACATTGGACAACGCCACCAACCGGATCTTCCCTTCCGATTGCATATTCGCCAAGGTTTCAAGCGACGCCTCGAACGGCACTGCCGGATCGGGCGCGTGCAGTTGGTAGACGTCAATGCGGTTCAGGCGCAATCTTTTGAGGCTGCCTTCCACCGCCTTACGCAGATGCGCCGGGCTGGCGTCGTGGGTCCACTGGTTCGGTCCGGGGCGATTCCATCCGCCCTTGGTCGCGATGACAAGGTCCCTGGGGTAAGGCGTCAACGCTTTCGCGATCAGCTCTTCGCTGACATAGGGACCATACGAATCCGCTGTGTCTATGAAGTTGACTCCCAACTCCACGGCACGGCGAAGAACCGCCATTGCTGCCACGGGATCTTTAGGTGGCCCCCAGATTCCTTCGCCCGTAATACGCATAGCTCCGAAACCAAGGCGGTTAACCGTGAGTTCACCACCCAGTGAAACCGTTCCGCTCGAAGCGGCCCGCAGACTTGTAGTTTTCTCGTTCATATTCGTTCCTCCAACTTCGTGTCTCCAACATATCTAGCTTTGTCCGACGACGCCGTTAACCTCACCTCGCGGCGTGCCAGCTCGAATCCGGGCCGCGCTTCAAGTCTTTTGCGACTGTCGTCGTCCTAGAACCGAGGTCCTTTTCATACACAATACCGTTCTTGGTAACTATGAAAGTCATGACCCCTGACGACCGGTAATCCGCCGGATACGCTACCAGCGTCAGGCCGCCGGTCTTTCTGCTGCCGCCGGCAAGACGGCTATCGGTTCCCGCCGCAGTATTCACTGTCACAATTCGAAAGTAGTACCCGTGGAAAAGAGACGACTGGTTGTCCGTGTCACGAGCGGTGTTGTCCGCATTCGCGGTGCCGCCACTGACCAGGCTTTGAGCGTATTGGCGGATCGGGTCGTCGATCGGGTCATCGCCCGTTGTTTCAGTCTCGCTGCGCTCTTTTGCCTTTGCTTTTGCCAGTACATGGCAGACCTGGATTGCGGCGGTCTCATTCTCTCCGATTGTCCGGAACAGAATTTCCTGCATACCGGTATCGGAATCGAAGTACCATGCTCCCTCCTTTGAAACCAGCGGGATGGGGAAGGGCCAGTTTTCCGCGCCGATGTACAGTACCGTGCTTCCGTCGGGCCCTCGGACCAGACGGTGCATCTCCCGATACTTCTGGCTGAACCGCTCGCGTTCGAGTTTGTCCTCGAGCTCGTCGCTCGACGAGGTGACTTCCTTGCCTGCTCCGAGGATTCTTTCCACAGCCTCCTCGTCGCTATTTTGGACAGCCTGGAAGAGAGCGTTACTCGCTTCTTGCGGTGACGAAAAGGTTTTTGGTCCCGATTTCTGCGCGAGACTCCATTGACAGTCGCCCACCACCAGGAATGCAAGAGCGGCTAGCGCAGCCATCCAGTTGAGCCTCCGTCCGGAAGATGTCTCGGTTATCAGATTCGCCGTGTGCATCATTTGGTTCTCCATTTCGTAAGTTGTTTTCTACGAATAAAACCGAGTTACCGGTGACCTCCGCCACCGTGAGAGCCTCCACCGCCGTGGAAACCGCCGCCCCCGTGGAAACCGCCTCCTCCGTGAAAACCTCCACCGAAGCTCGACTGCCCGCGAGAGGAGAAGCCTCTGGCGACTCCTCCATGATTAAAGCCGCCGAAGGCGCCGGAATGAGTACCAGACTGGGCACGTGGCGCCCCAACTCCATGTTGCGGGGCTACGAAACCATGCTGCGGTGCTGATCCATGGAACCCCGGATTTCCGCCCGGGCCGCGGCCCTGAAATCCGCTTCCACCATGAAATCCGCCACCATGATTGAAGTTCGCGCGCCCGCGATTGAAGGTATTGTGATTGGCGAAGATTCTACTGTGGGATATGTAGGTGTTGTGGTTGAAAAGGATGCCGTGGCGGTGCCAGTCATATCCCCAGTTGTGCCAGCCCCAGCCAAACCCGCCAAAGAAGCCAATGCCAAAGCCGAAGCCAAACGCAATTCCCGGTCCGGTAAGGTACAGTCCTGGATACCAATACCAGTCTGGCCAAATGCCGATGGGCTCTCCATAGACGAGCCAGGGATCGTATTCCGGAACGTAAACCACCTGAGGGTCGGCTGGTTCGATCACGATAGTCTGTCCCTGCTGCGTCACCTTTTCCTGTGATGTGCTCGTTAAGTTGCCGGCCTTCTCCGCACGATCGCGCATGACCTGAACAGCGTTCATCACGTCCTGCTGTTGGTTGACGTAAGCGTCGCCGAGCGATGAGGTCCAGGAGAGATTCTTGTCCATGTTGGCGAGCACCGAAGGAAACTCCACGAGCGCCTTGACGCTCGGATCCCAAGGTTGTTTATCGACTTCTTGGCCTAGTTGTTCTCCCTTAAGATCGGGATGCTGTTGCATCCACCGGTCTGCTTCCACAATCTGGTCGGGATAAGTGGCGGCTGCGAGGATTTGGGCAACCAACGCATCCGGATACAATGCGATTGGCGCCACGAGTTGCTGCAGCTGTGCCGGCGTCTGTTGCGCGGCCTGAACCGGCGGTTGTGAGTTGGATTGGTCCGCCTGATCGGCGAACGCTCCGGGCGCCGTGGTTAACAAAAGGCAGCAGGAAAGAAAAAGCGACAAACTCTGTTTTAGAAACTTCACAATCAATTCTCCTTCGGCGGGGCCCATCGGCGAACACCGCACTCCATAGACGGTAAACGCAGGGCCGGGCAGCGCCAGGTCTGTCGTTATCAGCCAGCCAGGCCAGCGGCACTGCGAGGCACAAACTGCCAAGCCGTGAGCGGACATCCCAGATGGTCGCATTGACACGCGATTTCCACGTCTTCGCTTCCCGCATCACGACACGCATCTCCGCAGTACTCTTTTCCATTTGGTACATCGCAAAGACATGGTATGTGTGCGCACTTTTTCGTCTTGTGACTCGTCATTAAATTAATTCCATCCTTTCCAGCTAGAACCAATTTCTCCGATCGCTATAGCACTGCGACTCTTGACGGATTGCACGCGGATTTCCAAACATCGCACTTGCCTCTGCACAAGGTTTTCCAAGGGTTAGGTCGGCAGGACAAAGAAACCTGATGTGTCCGGAGTGTCGACCGGCGGATAGCGGCGTCGGCATTTGGACGGTCCCGCCAGTTTAGCTCCTGGGCAAGACCCGTGAGGCTGAGGCGGTTGCGCTATCATGTTCTCCGTTCAGCTTCCCGCTAAGAACACGTTGACTGCGGAGGTGAGTCTCATGCCGCTTAGCCAAGGCTACAGATTCCGGCGTGCAGTCGCTCAATGTTTGTTCGGCAGCTTTGCTCTCAATGCGTTCTTTACCGCGAAGCTTCATGGAACCGGTATGGGACTGTCCATCAGCCGCTCCATCGTTGAATCGCACGGCGGCCACTTGTGGGCTGCCGACAACTCTCCGCGGGGCGCAAGTTTCTATTTCACTCTACCCGCCAAAGCCGAGGCACATGAATGACGCCCACAACCGCTCCCACGGTGTTCGTCATTGACGACGATGCCTTGGTGCGTGCGGCCATTCAAGGCATGCTGAAGTCGGTTGGCTTGCGGTCCGAGACCTTCGGGACCACGCAAGAGTTCTTGCGCAGCCAGCGGCCGGATGGGCCAAGTTGTCTGGTTCTGGACGTGAGACTTCCTGGAGTCAACGGCCTGGACTTTCAGCGCGAGTTGGCGGAAGCGGGAATCAGGATTCCTATCATCTTTATCACCGGTCATGGAGATATTCCGATGTCGGTGAGAGCCATGAAATCCGGTGCGGTGGAGTTCCTGACCAAACCCTTCCGGGACCAGGACTTGCTGGATGCGATCCACCAGGCTTTGGATCGCGACCGGGCGGCGCGTGAAGAGCAGAGTAAACTGGCGGGATTGCGAAAACGCTACGAATCGCTGACCGCGCGCGAGCGCCAGGTCATGCGCCTGGTGGTTTCGGGCAGGCTCAATAAGCAAATAGCCTTTGAGCTCGGGACCAGTGAAATCACCGTGAAGGTCCATCGCGGACATGTCATGCGGAAGATGCAAGCTGAATCGCCTGCGCAGCTGGGCAGAATCGCGGCGAGACTTGAGCTGCCGCCCGGCAATCGCGAATGAAGGTCCCCTCCAAACTTCGGCGCTACGGTCTGGCGACGATTTTGTGCGCTGTCGCCCTGGTGGTGGCTTGGCCTATCGATGCCCCTTCGTCGTGTTTTCTTCTCGCGGTCACGGTGAGCAGCCTCTTCGGGGGCTTGGGACCGGGCCTGTTCTCCGTTGCTCTCTCCGCCCTGGCCTTCGACTACTTTTTTCTGTGGAGGACATTTCCGCCTGCCCGCGAGTCGGCTACCTTCTTGAGGTTTGCAGTCTTCCTGGTAGCGGCGCTGCTGATCACCGGGTTGATGGAGATGAAGCGGCGCGTCGAGGAATCTCGCAACCGCACCGAAGAAGCGCTGCGTCAGGCGCATGCAGACCTCGCGCACGTAAATCGGGTGACCGCCATGGGAGAACTGACCGCTTCGCTGGCGCACGAAGTGAATCAGCCGATTGCCGCCGCCATCACCGACGCCAACACCTGTTTGCGCTGGCTCAAGCGCGATCTCCCCGATGTGGAAGAGGCATGCGATGCTGCGTCGAGAGTCGTCAAAGACGCAACCCGTGCGGCCGAAATCATCAGCCGAATCCGCCAGCTCTTCCAGAAGGGCGCTCCGCAACGGGAGTTGGTTGATGTAAACGAAGTCATTCGAGAAATGATCGTTCTGCTGCGCAACGAAGCAACGCGATACTCCATATCCGTCCAGACGGATCTGCCGCCAGACCTACCCCAGATCATGGGTGACCGCGTGCAATTACAACAGGTGCTGATGAACCTCATCATGAATGGCATCGATGCGATGAAAGATGTGGATGGGACACGCGTGCTAATCGTCAACTCGCAGCGAGCGGAAAACGGGCAACTGATGGTCTCGGTCAGCGATACCGGCGTGGGGCTGCCCCCGCAGCAGGCGGACAAGATCTTCAGTGCGTTCTTTACGACCAAAGTTCACGGAACTGGGATGGGACTTCGGATCAGCCGCTCCATCGTGGAATCGCATGGCGGCCGCTTATGGGCTGCCGACAACTCCCCGCGCGGCGCAAGTTTTTATTTCACTCTACCCAGTGAAGCTGAGGCACATGAATGACGCCTTCGGGGCCGCCCATGTTGCGCAATACCGTTTGCTGGTTGTCAGCCATCCCGTTTTTGGGTGCGGCTTCTCAATACCGCCTGAAAAGACCTGCCTCTCCGATCAGGGCGGTATAAGAGCGCCTATACCAAGGCATAATTGCGTCCTTATTGGCGATGCTGCTAGATTCCTATTATGGCCACTCAGGGGAAGACGAACCTAGTTGCGATTGTCGATGACGATGACTTGATGCGCAGCGCATTGCAGGGCCTGCTGAAAGCGGTCGGATTCCCGGCGCGAGCATTTGCGTCGGCGGAGGAATTCCTCGAGTCAGGCCAACATCGCCAGACTGCATGCCTGATCGCGGATATCCGCATGCCGGGAATGTCCGGTCTGGAATTGCAGGCCAGGTTGAACGCTGAGCATTGCAGGATTCCGACTATCTTCATCACGGCACACAGCGACACAAAAATGCGGATGCAGGCGTTGAGAGCAGGCGCCGTGGAGTTCCTGGCAAAACCGTTCGACGATGAAGTCCTGCTCGACAGTGTTCGAGCGGCTCTAGAGAGCTGAGCTGTAACAGACGTGTCCGGGTATGCACCAGGAGGTTCTCTGTGGAAGCTTTCGAAAGATTCGAATCCCGGGACCAAGACCGTTATCGGCGCAGATTCGAGCAAATCATAGGTAATAGTCCTGCTCTGGAAACAGTGTTGGAACAAGTCGAACGCGTTGCGCCGACGGATTCCACCGTTCTAATTCAGGGCGAAACAGGTACCGGCAAGGAGCTGATCGCGCACGCGGTTCACAACATCAGCTCGCGGTGCGGACACTCGTTCGTAAGGCTGAATTGCGCTGCGATTCCGCTGGATCTGCTGGAAAGTGAGCTTTTTGGCCACGAGAAAGGCGCGTTCACTGGAGCCATAGCGCAAAAGATTGGCCGTTTCGAGTTGGCCGACAAAGGCACGCTCTTCCTGGACGAGGTGGGCGATATTCCACCGGCGCTCCAGCCCAAACTGCTGCGCGTCTTGCAGGAACAGGAGTTCGAGCGCTTGGGCAGCGCTCGAACCCACCAAGTGAACGTTCGGCTCGTGGCCGCCACGCACCGCGATTTGCCGGAGATGGTGAAGCGCGGCGAATTTCGCAGTGACCTCTACTACCGTCTGAATGTGTTTCCGATCCTGCTGCCACCGTTGCGGGCGCGCCGCGAAGACATTCCGGCGCTGGTGACGCATTTTGTCGAGATTTTTGGCCGCCGGATTGGTAGGGAAATAGAATACATTCCTCCGGAAACGATGTCTGCGCTCAGCTCGTACGAGTGGCCGGGGAATATCCGCGAGCTGCAGAACCTGATCGAACGCGCCGTAATCCTTTCAAACGATGGCGTGCTTCCTAATCCTTTGCCAACGGCAAGCACTCCAGGTGTCAGCGTCTCGCCGGCCGCAATTACTCTGAAAGACTCCGAACGCGCTCTGATTTTGCACACGCTTGAAGGAGTCGGTTGGGTGATCGGCGGCCCGAAAGGCGCAGCCACGAAACTTGGCTTGAAACGCACTACGCTGATTCACAAGATGCAGAAGCTTGGGATCTCCCGATGGCAGTGGGGCCGATCGGCGTCGTAGTAGACGAGACGAATTTCCAGTGCTCGCGGCGAACGGTAAACGCAAGTCCACCTACCCTCCAAGCCATTCAACTTTTACTTCTAAAGAGGGCCCCATTCGCTAGCCGTTAATTGGAATTGCTGCTCACCAGCTTGCCGCAGCATTCCGGTCGCTCCGGCAGACTTGATCGCTCCCATCCGCCGCCCAGGGCCTGAATCAGCAATACTGTGCTCGCCATTCGACGCCCCAGGATATTGACCGCCGTGACCTGATCCGCGAGAGCGGCACTCTGCGCGGTGGTCACCTCGAGATAACTTGTGACGCCCCCCTTGTAGCGAGTGATCGAAAGGTCTAACGAGTGCTGGGCTGCCACGACGGCTTCATCCTGCACCTTGGCCTCGTTTTCCAGAATTCTCACAGCCGCCAGATTATCTTCCACCTGTTGGAATCCAGTCAGAACGCTCTCCCGATAGGAAGCGACTTGATAGTCATAAGCCGCGCGCGCCTGGTCGTTGAGCGAACGGCGTCTTCCCCCGTCGAAGACAGTGCCCAGGGCCGACAGTCCCACAGACCATAGGCCGCTCGGTCCAGTGAGCAGGGTGGTGATGGTGGAACTTTCGAATCCTCCCGACCCGGTGAGGTTGACGAGTGGATAGTAGGCCGACTTCGCGACTCCGATCTGGGCATTGGCGGCCGCTACTCTTCTCTCCGCAGCTGCGATGTCAGGGCGTCTTTCCAGCAGTTCGGAGGGCACGCCTACAGGAATGCGCGGAGGCGGTGCGTTGAGGGGCAGCGGCGGAAGGCTGAACTCGGCGGGAGGTTTCCCGA
>WNFE01006821.1_pt1 | contig 13118 bp, 9 predicted proteins | sample 5400451 | NCBI WGS metagenome assembly WNFE01 (sample SAMN13153344, study PRJNA577476) | soil metagenome | isolation source: 200 cm saprolite under Douglas fir tree site 2 hole 2 | place: USA:California | collected 2015-04-18 | reverse complement strand
CGCGGGGGCAGCATAGACGCGCGGCTGGTCCAGGACTGCACCACCGGGAGACGCAAAGTTCTCGGTGCGCGCGTCTCCGACATAGTTTTCCGGAGACCTCAAGTCGCCCCAATCGGCGGCAGCTTCAGCACCCTGGGCATCGACCGAGACCAGTTCATGAGCGATGCCGCCGATGCCGGCCTCGGCCAGCAACTGTTGAAGAATCATTTCCGACTGTTCGTAGGCGCCCTCGCCGAATTGATGATAGCGAATACGCCCCTGCGCATCGACGAGATAGAGGGCCGGCCAATAGTGGTTATTGAAAGCACTCCAGATCGCATAGTCGTTATCGATTGCGATCGGATACTCGATCCGCATGTCCTTCGCGGCCCGTCGAACGTTCTCGAGGTCGTGCTCAAAGGAGAACTCAGGCGTGTGCACGCCGATCACCACCACTGCGTGATCCCGGTATTTCTCGGCCCACGCGCGGACATAGGGAAGGGTGCGCAGCCAGTTGATGCAGGTGTAGGTCCAGAAGTCGATGAGCACGACTTTTCCGCGCAGGTCGGCCGCCGCGAGTGGCGGCGAATTGAGCCACGCGGTCGCGCCACCCAGAGAAGGCAACTCACCTTCAATGGGTAATGGAACCGCCGCGGGGTGTCTCGCGGCGAGCAAGAGCTTGTTTGCTTTCATGATGAATGCCTTTCATATGCTTGGATGTGTCGACGAGGTGCGTCTGCACCATTCAGGACGCCGGCATCGATCTGTTTCAGTGAGCCTCGTGGTTCGGGAAGCGACCAGCTCACGGCCGCGGCCACCCACTCGCTTCGCTGACGGCAGCGATCGCGCTCAGGATCACGTCCGTGACGACCTGTGGCTGCGAGATCATGATCACGTGGGAGCCATCGACCTCGGTGATCGTCGCCCCGGCGCGCTTAGCCATGGAACGGATGACATCGCTACCGGCCGCCTTGTCGCCCGTAGCAACCACGGCCCAGGAAGGCAAGGTCTTCCAGGCGGGCACCCCGGACGGCTCGGAGAACGCCATCACGGCGGCGGGGCGCTGGGTGGCGGCCATCACGGCGGCCTGCTCGGCGGGAAGATCGGCGGCGAAGGCCTCATGGAGGTGTGCCGGATGGATCGCAAACTCCACGGCGGTCTCCTCTCCCCGTCCCGTCGGATAGTGGAGCGGGACCAGGGCGGTGTTCAGAATGCTGTCCTTCGAAGTGCTTTCGACCTCGCCCAGGCGCTCCCCTTCGTCGGGAGCGAAGGCAGCGACATAGATCAGGCCGACGACATTCCTGGCTTTGGTGGCGGCGTTGGTGATCACGGCACCGCCGTACGAGTGGCCGACGGCCAGGACTGGGCCGGGAATCTGGTCGAACACGCTGGCGAGGTAGGCGGAGTCACTGGAGATACCACGTAGTGGATTCGCGGGGGCAGTCACCTGCACTCCGCCTGCCTGCAGCCGCTCGATCACGCCAGTCCAGCTTGACGCATCGGCAAAAGCGCCATGCACGAGCACGACGCTGAGAGGACCGGCACTGGTAGGGGTTGTCTGAGTCATGAGCGTTCCTTTCTTGGGTGAGTGTCGACAAACCAGTCAACGGGATCGTTGACAGATCGGCCAACGAGTACATCGTTTCTGCTGTGGTGCAGGACGACGGGCACACAGTGTGCCCTTCGTCCCCCTCTCCGATTAGCGCAGGGATCTGAAGCCCGCGCGAACCTCTTCTGAAAAGAGTTGCGGCTGTTCCCAGGCGGCGAAGTGCCCGCCTTTGGGGAGCCGGTTGTAATGAATCAGTTTGGGATACGCTTTCTCTGCCCAGCTCCGCGGGGCTGCATAGATCTCATCGGGAAAGACGCTCACGGCAGCCGGAATCGCGACACCTTTCGGGGCGAAAAAGGCAAGCTTGCTTTCCCAATACAGACGAGCCGAAGAGACTGCCGTGTTCGTCAACCAGTAGAGCGTGACGTTGTCGAGGACGTCGTCTCGCGTCAGGCCCTCAGGCTGACCGTTAAAGACGCGTGCGATGAGCGCCTGACTGCGCTCGTCGTGGTCGAGCATCCAGGCGGCTAGCCCGACAGGTGAATCCGCAAGCGCGTACAGCGTCTGTGGGCGGTTCCCCATCTCCTGGGCGTAGCCCAGGCCGTGCTTGTAGAAAAAGTCGAGCTGATCCCACGCGCCCTTCTCCTCGGCTGAGAGGCCGGATGGCGGCGGGTCGCCGAACTGGAGTGCCTTCGCAACATCGTCCGGGATGGTGGCAGGCATGTTGGTATGGATGCCCAGCAATTCGGGAGGTGCTTGCAGAGCCATCTGCTCCGTGACAGCATTCCCCCAATCGCCGCCTTGCGCCACAAATCGTGTATATCCGAGGCGCTTCATCAGCACGATCCAGGCGCGTGCGGTGCGAATAGGATCCCAGCCGGTCGTGGTCGGCTTGCCCGAAAAGCCATGGCCCGGCAGCGACGGAATCACGACGTCGAACGCGTCCGATGCGCTCGCGCCATGTGCCGTGGGATTGGTAAGTGGATCGATGATCTTCAGCTGCTCGATGACCGAGCCGGGGTATCCGTGCGTGACGATGAGCGGCAACGCATGCTCATGCTTCGAGCGTACGTGGATGAAATGCATGTCGAGCCCATCGATCTCTGTCATGAATTGCGGGAGGGCGTTCAGCTTCGCCTCGCACGGACGCCAATCGTAATCCGTCGCCCAATAGCGCGCGAGTGCCTGAGTCGTCGCCAACTGCACGCCTTGCGATGCATCCGTGACCGTTTCCCGCTCAGGCCACTTTGTCGCGTTTATGCGCCTGCGCAATTCGGTAAGTTCCGCTTCCGGCACGTTGATGTGGAAGGGGCGGACTGCAGGTGTCGTTTCGTGGGTTTGGGTTTCCATAACAAATCTCCTTTGTTTTGGTAAATTTCAGATGGGTCGTTTGACGGGGAAGTCCCCCGATCTCTCGAACGTATCCGTCAAACGACATGATGTCGAAGTCTAGTAACCGTCGACATCGATGACAGCTTGGGCAAAGGCCTGGGGCGCTTCTTGGGGCAGATTGTGCCCGACGCCGCCCGTGATGACCCGGTGTTTATAGCGGCCCGAGAATTTCTTGGCATAGGCACTGGCGTCCGGGTGTGGTGCCCCATTGGCATCGCCTTCCAGGGTAATGGTGGGCACGGTGATGTCCGGACCTTCGGCGAGCCGCTGTTCCAGATCGTCGTATTGTGGGTCTCCCTCAGCCAATCCGAGCCGCCAGCGATAATTATGGATCACGATGCTGACATGATCCGCATTGTCAAAGGACGCTGCGCTGCGATCGAACGTGGCGTCGTCGAAGTCCCATTTTGGCGAAGCGATCTGCCAGATGAGCTTCGCAAAGTCGTGCCGGTATTTATCGTAGCCGGCCCGGCCGCGTTCCGTGGCAAAATAATATTGATACCACCATTCGAGCTCAGCCTTTGGCGGCAACGGCACCTTGCCGGATTCCTGGCTGCCGATCAGATAACCGCTCACGGAGACGATCGCCTCGCAGCGTTCAGGCCAGAGTGCCGCGATGATGTCGGCCGTCCGCGCGCCCCAATCAAAACCGGCGATGATCGCCCTCTCAATCTTGAGAGCATCCATAAGAGCGATGATATCGAGAGCGACCACCGACTGCTGGCCATTGCGGAAGGTGTCGCTGGAAAGAAAGCGCGTCGTGCCATAGCCGCGCAGATACGGGACGATCACCCTGTAGCCCGCCTTCGCCAGCAAAGGCGCAACATCAACATAGCTATGAATATCGTAAGGCCAGCCATGCAAAAGAATTACCGTGCGACCATCGGTGGGGCCAGTTTCAGCGTATCCGACATTCAGGACGCCGGCATCGATCTGCTTCAGCAAGCCGAAGGACGTGTTCGTCCCGTTACTCATTATACTTTTCACCTTTCTTAACAAGACTTCTCGCTGCATTATGGCTGGCCAGCGAAGAGAACAGGCACACTTTCTCACATACATTTTCCTGTTGGTCGTTGCATAAAGCTATGTGAGAAAAATGATGCCACTGCTCAGACGGACTCAGCCAATCGGACGAAAAGTTATGCGATAATAAAGCAACGCGTTACAGAGGTCACGAGGTGGGCAACCCATACAGGGAATGCCGGGGGACGCAGTCCCCTTGCCGGAGCGTGAGGTGTCCTTGCTTCCTTCCCTTTTTCCTCGCCTGCGGCTGCAGGCGGCACAAGAATCACACCTAAGTAGTTACCCGCATGTGCCTTCTAATCCTCAAAAAACAGATCAGTAGATATTGCTCCACTCACTTTTGAGTATAACATCCGCTATTTATCTATAGCAATGCTATATGCTGATAAGTGTTGTGTTTATAGTAGATTTCTAAGCAAATTCTAACCTTTCTAAGCAAATTCTAACAAAACTACATCAGTAGATATTCATCGAGAGAGAAGAAGTGTATTTAGATCTTATGAGGAAGAGTAACTGCTCAGGTCAGGGATTGCAGAGGCTGTTAAAATAGAGCGATAACAGCAGAAGAACGTATCGTGCAACTGGAAATGGAACTGGCACGAGAGCGAGCTAAGGCGGCTCGAGTCGAGGCAGAGAGGGCCTCGGAGCGAGCCGAAAATGCCTCCCTGCGCCAGCAGATGGGGCCTATTTCCCTACCTACGCGAAGTGCCCAGACGTTGCACACACATCTTCGCAGAGTCGGACGGCTACTGCACATCATGCAGGTCGCAAACGGCTCGCGTGATGTGCGGCATGACGACAAGCGGGCTGGTCAAGCGAGTCTGTGCGCAGTGCAGGCAAACACAAAAGCGAACAGAAAGCTCTGCAGGCGACGATCACCGGAACTCTTCCCAGACAATCGCCACCTTGCCCGTCTTACCACTATCGAAGAGTTCATAGGCCTGCTTTGCCTGTTCGATTGGAAACCGATGCGTCACCATCACTTCTGGATGGAGGTCCCAGCGCACGAGGTGTTCTAGCAGATCCTCCATTTGTGGCAGGCTGCACACCCATGAGCCATGCAGGGTCAACTGTTTGTGGATCAGCAGGGGACTGGGTTCAAAGGTGACGGTGCCACCCTCGCCGACGTAGACGACACGCCCCCACTCGCGAGCGGCCTGCAGGCAGAGGCGGCGTGCATCAGCATTGCCCGAGCAATCTATAGCTACCTCGAAGCCCTGTCCATTTGTCTTGTCAAGCAGCACTTTGAGCGCATCACCACTCTCGTCCGGTGAGACGATATCCGTGAAGCCCAGTTGCTGCGCGAGGGCGCGTCGCTCCGGCACAAATTCTACCCCCACGATCTGTTGCGCCCCCATCGCCCGGCAAAGCAGTGCGGCTCCGATCCCAACGGGACCCAGGCCCGTGATCAGCACAGCATCCCGGCCTGATACGTCTGTACGAATGCAGGCTGCATATGCTGTCCCGAGGCCGCAGGCCACCATTGCACCATCCAGGTACGTTAGCTCATCGGGAAGGTGAACGAGGGTCTGTTGGTCAGCGAGCAGAAACTCGGCATGGCCGCCGGGACGCTGCCAACCATAAGCAGCACGTTCCGGCTGGCTGCAACTGATCATCCAGCCAGCACGGCAATCGCGACACTCACCGCAGCCAGCGATGTGATAGACGATAACTCTGTCGCCCACGTTAAAATGTGCTACGCCCGGTCCAACCTGTTCAATGATGCCACATGGCTCATGCCCGGCAATAACTCCCTGGTAGGCTTCGGGTCCTGTCCCCTGCTGAGCTGGTCGATAGATCGCACGCAAGTCGCTGCCGCAAAGCGATGAGGCTTTCATGCGGATCAGAACCTGGCCATGTCCCGGCTCTGGAACGGGAAATTCGCGTAATTCGAGTTGTCGATTTCCTGGCAAAACAACACCAGTCATTGTTGCCATAGTATCAGTTTCCTTTCTGGGAGACGCTCCTGACTACTTTTGTGACTTGACTCAATTCCTGGCTCTTCCCACGGGTTGCGCAACGAGATGAAAGCAAGGAATGTGCCTGCTCAAAAAAGGCGCGTTGCATCCAGGACTGTTCATAGGTGCTTGACCAGTGATCGAACCGCTCGATGTCTTTTTCCCGCTGTGTCGTTGTCATAGGTGTCCCTCCTTTCCCCTCTATGTACGGTTGGCGCCATCCTCCTGTTGCAGCGATTTTCCCACGGGAGGCGCAGCAAGTTTTACCTCATCAATAATCTGATGTGAAAGCATCCCTCCCGGCTCTCCTGCTTCTAGGATACTGCTGGCGAATCCAAAGGGCGTGGGCCTCACCCCAGCCCTCTCCACTGCGTGGAGAGGGAGCAGACGGAGAGAGTTCGCCAGCAGTATCCAAAGGGCGGCGGCCTCACCCCAGCCCTCTCCACTGCGTGGAGAGGGAGCAGACGGAGAGAGGTCGCCAGCAGTATCTTCTAGAAGGCAGAGACATTTCTGATCCCTTGCCAGAAACATGCGCGAGCATTGAGTGAGCCTGTGGAGGCAGCTCAGAAAAATGTGCAGTTCGTTGCGCATCCCGTGGGTTAGCAGGGCTTATGCGTTCTAAAAAAGGCAAGGGAAAGGAGACAAACCCCCTCTTCTCTGGTAGGATTGAGTTCTAAGCAAAAACCGATCCGTCCAGAAAGAAGAGGTATATGCAGTATATAGAGTCCGTCGTAGATTGTCTAAAGGGAATAGCCCAGCAACATCCAGAGTCAATTGATTGGCAGAGCGCATGTGAGCACGTGAAAGATCCAAGAAGAAAACAAGGGCAACGCTTCAGTAGCACATCCATCTTGTTATGAGCGTTGGGCGCGATCCTTTCCAATCATCTCTCAGCATTGGCAATAGCCGAGTGGGGGGCAGGACAAAGTGAAGAGATAAAAAAGGCGTTAGGATTTGAGAAAGGTGTGACCCCCCATCAAACCACGCTACAACGTCTCTTGCGGAGATTGAGCGTAGAAGAGAGAGAAGCAGCATTTCGCGGTATTTTTCTGCACCTCTTGAACTACGACCAGGAGCAACGAGGAGGATGTGCCGTAGCCATTGATGGAAAAGCGCACAGGGGAAGATTGAAGTTTGAAGAGGAGCATGGCTATCCGGTGCATGCAGTCAGTATGGTAGAACATCAGACGGGGATAGTGCTGACCCAAGGGCATATTGAGAAAACAGACGTCGAAACCAAGGGGAAGCAGAAAACCAAGAGCAAGCTCACAGGGGAAAAAGAGCAAGAGGAGCAAGAAGCAAAGAAACAGAAGAGTGAACTTGCGGTGGCTTGCCGCCTCATCCAACACATCGACTGGAAAGGCAAAGTCCTGACAGGAGATGCCTTGTATTGCCAGAGATGCTTGTGCTCTGCGCTTCGTCAGGCTGGAGGGGATTAGCTGTTTCTGGTGAAGGGAAATCAGCCTCACCTGTTTGAAGATCTGCGCTTGCTGTTTGCTCCACTCACACCTGCAAAACGAGCAGGTGAGGGGGTCTTGCGATTACCTGAGCAACAAGCTCAAACGACTGAGAAGGCGCATGGGCGTTTGGACCTGCGAAGTATTCGGGTTTCTTCAGAACTCAAGGGGTACTCCGATTGGCCTGGCTTAGAGCAAGTCTTTGAGATCCGTCGATGCTGGCAATCCAAGGGTGTCTGGAAAGAGGCGGTACGCTATGGGGTGACAAGCCTGCCTGCTCTGCTTGCCATACCTGAGCGCGTGCGGCACCGCTGCAACGAGGACATTGGACCATTGAAAACTGCTTACATTCCGTCAAAGATGTGACCATGGGCGAGGACAAAAGCACGATACATGCTGACAATGGACCCAAAATCATGGCGGCTTTACGCACTACCGCTCTCAGTTTGCTCCGTTGTGCTGGATTTTCCACCATTGCTGCTCGGATGCGCTACAACAGCACTCATCCTCAAGCTGCTTTGGAGGTCTTGTCTCTCTCTCTTTTTTAGAACGCATAAGCCCTGCGTGGGTTAGCTAGGCTCTTGCTCTAACTCGCTTGCTTGTGTTATACTTTTCTCAATGAAGGACGCTGTTTGTTCTTCTACAAGCTCTGCAGCTATCCCCGGCCCAACGAAGCTCCTATTCGCGCTACCTGGGTAATCTCCCTAAACGACCTCGATGAGCGATGTCTAAGCCATCGAAAGCTATTTGGCTCCAGCGCAGGTGCCTCCTAGCAATAAGCACATAGCATTTTTCCAGGAGGATGGCCGATGCAACACCGGACCTCTACGTATCCGCTCTATAATCCTCGTTGGGAGCATGATGCCTGTGGCACAGGCTTTCTGGCCCAGATTTCTGGCGAGGCCAGCCACCAGTTGGTGCAAACCGCGCTTGAGGCGCTTACCCGCCTCACCCATCGCGGCGCACAAGATGCCGACGCCGAAACGAGTGATGGTGCCGGTCTACTTACCCAAATTCCTGGTGCATTGTTTCGCGAGGAGTTGCAAGCACGGGGAATCGCTGATCCTGCTGATCTCGCCGTCGGTATGCTCTTTTTGCCTTCACAAGACCGCTCGCCGGCTGACTATCTTCAAAGTCGCCAGGTCTTCGAGCAGACTCTCTCTGAAGTAGGTCTCGTGCCCTCACAGCTGCATTGGCGCAATCCACCTCTCGATTATACTGTTCTCGGCGCACGTGCCCGTGCAACTGCGCCCAGCATCGTACAGGTACTACTTACCCGCCCCTCTCATCTCAACATAGAGCAGTATGAGCGAAGCCTTTACTACGCCCGGCGCCTGGTTGAGCAGCGCTGGCAGGAGGCAGGTATCAATGATGCCTATGTAGCCTCGCTTTCTCGTAGCACAGTTGTCTACAAGGGGCTGCTGGCTCCAAATCAACTGGCGCGCTTCTATCTCGATCTGGCCGACCCTCGCTATACGAGCGCCTTCGCCATCTTTCACCAGCGCTATAGCACCAACACATTTCCCTCGTGGCCGCTGGCTCAGCCCATGCGGCTGCTGGCACACAATGGCGAGATAAATACCATCCAGGGCAATCGCAACTGGATGCAGGCACGCGAAGTGGCGCTGTTCTCGCCGCATTGGGGCAGCAGATTCCACGATCTCCTGCCAATCATTCAACCAGGAGGAAGTGACTCTGCCGAGCTGGACAATGTCTTGGAACTGCTCGCGTTTTCTGGCCGTGACTTGCTGCACAGCATGCAAATGCTCATTCCCCCGGCCTGGGAGCACGATCCCGAGCTGGAAAGTGCCCGGCGTGCCTGGTGTGAATACCATGCCGGGCAGATCGAACCCTGGGATGGCCCGGCTGCACTCGCCTTTAGTGATGGTCGTTTTGTCGGTGCCGCCCTGGATCGTAACGGCCTGCGCCCCGCTCGTTATACACTGACCTCGCACGGACTGTTGATCCTGGCATCTGAGGCGGGTGTTGTTCCCTGCGAGGCGCACGAGGTGGTCGAAAAGGGTCGGCTGGGGCCGGGCGAGATGATTGCCGTGGACCTGGAACACGGTGTATTGCTGCGTAACTCTGAGATCAAGGCAGCTCTTTCGCAATACCAGCCATACCAGCAGTGGTTAGACACGAACCTCGTCCACCTTGCCGATCTCCCCCAACAGGCAGAGCCAACCGCTGCGTTTGATAGAGAGACCCTGTTTCAACGCCAGCAGCTCTTCGGCTACACCCACGAGGATGTTGAGCTGATTCTTCGTCCAATATTGTCGGAAAACAAAGAGCCTGTATGGAGTATGGGCGATGATACGCCGCTCGCGGCACTCTCTTCCCAGGCGCGTTCCTTCTCGGACTACTTCCACCAGCGCTTCGCGCAGGTGACGAATCCACCTATTGACCCCTTACGTGAACAGATCGTCATGTCACTCGACTGCTACCTTGGCCATCGCCAGAACCTGCTGAGCGAGACTGCCCTGCATGCCCGTCTCTTGCACCTGGAGACTCCCGTGTTAACCGGGTCCCAACTGGAGACCTTGCGTCACCTGAAAGCCTTTCGCTCTCAAACGCTCAGTGCCACATTCGAGTGTGATGCCGGGCCGCCAGCGCTTGAGGCTGCCCTGGACAGGTTGGAGCATGAAGCGGTTGCCGCGGTTGCCGGGGGCGTCACGCTGCTCATCCTGAGTGACAATCAGGCCAGCCCGGCTCAGGCACCGGTTCCAATGCTCATGGCAGCCGGCGCGGTCCACCAGGCCCTCATCCGCTGTGGGACACGCACCCGCACTTCCTTGATCTGCGAAACCGGCTCTGCCTGGGATATTCACCAGCTTGCGCTCTTGCTCGGCTACGGTGCCGAAGCAGTCGTTCCAACAATGGCGCTTGCAAGTGTACGCGCGTTAGCAGGAGAGCGACACCTGGAGTCTCTCACGCCCGAGCAAGCCGAGGAGCGCTATCTGCACGTCATTGAAGACGGCCTTCGTAAGGTCATGGCGCGTATGGGTATCTCTACCATCCGTAACATCATCGGTGCTGGCCAGTTCGAGATTTTCGGCCTGGACCCGCAATTGATCCAGCGCTGCTTCGCGGTTTCCAGTTCTCAGACAGTACACCTGGGCAAGGTCAGTTTTACCCAGGTTGCCGGGCAGGTGATCGAACGCGTGAGCAGGAACAGGTCACAGGGCGCGCAGGCAACAGCCGCCGCGGAGGAGAAGTCGGGTATTACCGAACTCAACCGGCGCCGCAAATTGACCGACATCGGATACTATCGTTTCCGCCGCGATGGCGAGTATCATGCCTATAATCCCGTAATCATTCGCGCATTGCAAAAAGCGGCGCAGAGTGGCGATAGAGCCGACTACCAGAGCTTCACGGAACTGGTTTACCGGCGTCCTCCTACCACTCTGCGCGATCTGCTCGCATTCGTGCCGGCGAATCCAATTCCGCTGGAGCAGGTTGAACCGATGGAGTCAATTCGTGCGCGTTTTGTCGTCTCGGCAATGTCTATTGGCGCGCTAAGCCCGGAGACGCACCGCACCATTGCCGCCGCTATGAATAGCATCGGGGCGCGCAATAATACCGGTGAAGGTGGCGAAGACCCTGCCTGGTACCACGAGACCCTCTACGGCCATCCCGTCAGTAGCAAGATCAAGCAAGTCTCTACTGCCCGTTTTGGCGTCACTACCGAGTACCTGGTGCGTGCCGAGGAACTAGAGATCAAGATGGCCCAGGGATCGAAACCGGGCGAAGGTGGGCAGTTGCCACCAGGCAAAGTAACCCCCTTTATCGCACGGCTGCGCCATACCTCATCGCACGTGCCGCTGATCTCTCCGCCGCCACATCATGATATCTACAGCATCGAAGACCTGGCCCAGTTGATTTATGACCTGAAGCAGGTAAATCCGCGAGCGCGTGTCGGCGTCAAGCTCGTTTCGAGCATCGGCGTAGGCACCATTGCAGCGGGTGTCGCCAAAGCCCACGCCGACTACGTCCAGATCAGCGGGCATGATGGCGGCACAGGTGCCTCTCCGCTGCAATCCATCAAGCATGCCGGCATTCCCTGGGAGCGCGGCCTGGCTGAGACCCAGCAGACGCTGGTGCGTAATGGCCTACGCGGGCGTGTCAGGGTGCGTGTAGATGGTGGTTTGAAGACGGGGCGTGACGTGGTGATCGCGGCGATGCTGGGAGCGGAAGAATTTGGCTTCGGCACCGCCAGCCTGGTAGCGCTGGGCTGTGACATGGCTCGCCAGTGCCACCTGAATACCTGTCCTACAGGCATTGCGACACAGCGCGAGGACTTGCGCGCCAAATTCGCGGGTACGCCACAGATGCTCATCAATTACCTCACACTGGTAGCCGGGGAGGTGCGCGAGTGGCTGGCGCAGTTGGGCGTGAAACGGTTGGATGAATTGATCGGACGTGCTGACCTCCTGCAATGCGACGCGGAAACAAGCATCGATCTTGCGCCGTTGCTCGTCGCGAGCCCTGGAACGGGAGGCACGGTGGGCGACGTTTCCAATAATCCTATCCGTGAAAGCGGGGGAAGCACGACGGGCGACCATAAAGGCCCTGCGCGTGCTCTGACCCAATCCCCGCTTGCCGAGCGGTTACTGGCTGAGGCAGAACCGGCGCTGCGCGGTGAACACAGCGTGCTGGTACAACATCACATCTCCAACTCCGATCGTTCTATCGGTGCAAGTCTCGCGGGAGAGGTCGCGCGCCGCTACGGTGACGCGGGTCTGCCGGGTGTGAGTATTACCTGCGTGTTTCAAGGTGCAGCGGGACAAAGTTTTGGCGCGTTTTGTCTGCCCGGCCTGCACCTGATACTGCACGGCGAGGCTAATGACTATGTGGGCAAGAGCATGACCGGCGGGCAGATCGTCATAGCGCCGCCAGCCGGTGCGAGTTTCGCAGCGCACAATAACATCATTCTCGGCAATACGGTGCTCTACGGTGCAACCGGTGGACAATGTTTCGTCGCTGGCCGTGCCGGTGAGCGCTTCGCCGTACGCAATAGTGGGGCGCTGGCGGTTATAGAGGGTGTAGGCGCGCACGCTTGCGAGTACATGACAGGCGGTCTGGTGGCTGTGCTGGGTGAAACCGGGCCGAACTTTGCCGCTGGCATGTCCGCTGGCGTCGCCTATGTGTTGGATTTGACAGGAGTTTTCCCGGCGCGCTGCAATACAGAGCTGGTGGAGTTGCAGCGCCTCGAGGAGCCGGATGAGATAGAGGCATTGCGTACCATCATTCAATGGCATCGCAAGAAGACGCGCAGCTGGCGCGCTGCCCAGATTTTAGCCGAGTGGAGCCGTATGCAGCGTGCTTTCTGGCGCGTCTTGCCGCGTGGTACTGCGCGTTCGGCATGCGACTATGTAGACTCCCATGTGTATAATGCTGAGCTGATCGGGGCGCCTCATCCATGGTAGGTTAGATGAACATGCAGCGGCCTCACCCCAGCCCTCTCCATCTGCGATGGAGAGGGAGCAGACTACGCGGGTTGAGAGAACGCGTCGCACATCCGTATTACTGGCCGATCAGCCCTTTCCGGCGCATCTGTTCCAGGTCGTATTCTGCCGGGGCTACAGGGCTCACGCCGGCCTCGGCACATGCCCGGCCGACCAGGGCAAATCCAAGCCGGAGTCCCTCGACAAATTGAGATGCTTCATTAGCAGAGGCCAGGCTGAGGCATTGCTGTTGTAGTTCTATAGCCTGCTCTACACTGTACCGGGCGTAATACCCTTGCAAAATCGAGGCATGGGG
>WNFE01002699.1_pt1 | contig 13120 bp, 8 predicted proteins | sample 5400451 | NCBI WGS metagenome assembly WNFE01 (sample SAMN13153344, study PRJNA577476) | soil metagenome | isolation source: 200 cm saprolite under Douglas fir tree site 2 hole 2 | place: USA:California | collected 2015-04-18 | reverse complement strand
CGTGTGGGATTGGCGAGGTTTTCCAAGGCGTTGGCAATTCGGCTCATATGGATCGCGAGTTCGTCGGTGACGGTTGAAGGTTTCATCGAAACCCTGCGTTCACGGCTGATAGCCAACATGAGCGCTGCGACTGCCAGCAGCAGACCGCCCGCGACCAAGAGTTGAAAGGCGGTTACGTTGGATAGCGAAATTCCCGAAACTGCCAGGGCGGTAATAAACAGCATTATGTCCTCCTTTTGAGGCTTCACTGGGCGCTTGGCCAGGCTTTCGAATCGCTGGGTGGAGTCAAGTTCGGTTGGTTGGACGCGAGCCTTGAGTGCAGTTAATGTTGCGCAGGTTTCGGCGTTAGGCCATACCCTATCTCCTGCATGGGGGTCTTTTCTTAATGAGGTTGCTCCCAGCCTGGGTGAGGCTTTTTTGCTGGCGGTCTGGCGTGGTGGTTCGTATAATCTTCGAAGCGATTTCACTTCCCTAGTCGTTCGGCCTTCGTTCCTTTGCGCTGGCGAACTGACGCGAAGGACATGAACATGAAGATGTCCGTCATCCAAATGGTCTCATTGGTTTAATCCGCGCGCGTCGCGGCTCCAGACTCTTCCCGCTCCTCTACTACCAATATTTTTCGGCCTGCGCTGGCCGCTGGTTGCTACAGTGCGCTTGCGCGGAATGCACAGGACTTTATGGAAACACAACATGCAGTTGCGACGGCGCCGCCGTCGCTGTGGAGCTCGATTCGCGAGGCAGTCCGCGGATCGCATCAGGACTACACCACCGGCAGCTTGAACCGGGCAATTTTGCTGCTGGCGATTCCGATGGTGCTGGAAATGGTACTGGAGTCGCTGTTTGCGGTGGTGGATGTGTTTTGGGTCGGCAGACTGGGAGCGGACGCCATCGCGACCGTCGGACTGACGGAATCGCTCTTGAGCTTGGTGTTTGCAGTGGGGCTGGGATTAAGTCTTTCCACGACGGCGATGGTGGCGCGACGCATCGGAGAAAAAGATAAAGGCGGAGCGGCCGTCGCCGGCGTACAAGCAATCGTACTTGGGCTTGGGGTGTCGCTAGCCATCGGGCTGCCTTGCTTTTTTCTTGCGCCGCGATTGCTGCAGCTTATGGGTGCGTCGCCGCAGGTGGTTACGGTCGGTTCGGGCTATGCGCGTATCGCGCTGGGCGGCAGCGGCGCAATTCTGATGCTGTTTCTGAACAACGCCATCTTTCGCGGAGCGGGTGATGCGGCGATTGCGATGCGACTCTTATGGGTGTCAAACATCATCAACCTGGTGCTTGATCCCTGCTTGATTTTCGGTTGGGGTCCTTTTCCCAAGCTGGGGGTTACCGGTGCGGCGCTGGCGACGTTCACGGGGCGCAGCATCGGAGTCGGCTACCAGTTTTACCGGCTGCTGCGCGGTTCTGAACGCATTCGAATCCTGCGCCAACACGTTCGAATCAACTTCGGTGTGCTTTTGCGACTGGTACGAGTGTCACTGACCGGAATCCTGCAATTCGCCATTGCACACACCAGCTGGATTGGGCTGGTACGAATTGTAAGTATTTTTGGATCGGCGGCACTGGCCGGATACACAATCGCGATTCGAATTGTGATTTTCGTGATTCTGCCTTCATGGGGACTAAGCAACGCCGCTGCTACTTTGGTGGGACAGAACCTTGGCGCGAAACAACCAGAGCGGGCGGCCAGCTCCGTGTGGCGTACCGGTTTTTACAACATGATTTTTCTAGGCATCATCGGCTTGCTGTTCGTGGCGTTTGCCGAACCGATTGTGAAGCTTTTTACGCACGACCCACAGGTGGTTCCACTAGCGGCAAGCTGTCTGCGCATCATCAGCTATGGCAATATCGGCTACGCATACGGGATGGTGATGCTGCAGGCGTTCAATGGAGCCGGAGACACGGTCACGCCAACGATCGTCAACTTTTTCGGATTTTGGCTGTTGGAAATTCCACTAGCCTACTTCCTGGCGATTCCGATGCACCTGCAGGCGCGCGGCGCCTATATTTCCATTGTGGCGGCGGAAGCTGCGATTGCCGCGGTCAGTATTGTTCTATTCAAACAAGGGCGCTGGAAAAAACAACAAATCTGAGATTAGTGCATGGATTTCGGGTCGTTCCGCGAGATCGCTCGCGGGAGTTCCCTTCTTTATGTAGAATTCTGTCCGTTCAAGAACTCGCTCTGGGGAGATTGCATGCGCAATTCGAGAGGTTTGTTTCTCGCCCTAGCGCTGCTTATTTCGTGCAAAGTGCTGGCGCAAGAGCCTCAGCCGCCCGTTCCAATCGTTCCCAAGAAAAGTTCGGAGCAGGCGGCGGTACAGACCCCGCCTTCGAATCCGCAAATTCCGCACCCGCTGGACGCCGCCGACCTGCGTGCGTTTTTCGATGGCATTATCCCCTTGCAGCTGGACCGCGCGGACATAGCGGGCGCTTCCGTGTTGGTGATGAAAGACGGGAAACTGTTGCTGCAAAAAGGATACGGCTTTGCCGACGCGAAGGAGCAAAAGCCGGTTCATCCGGCCACCACAATTTTTCGCCTGGCATCAATTTCCAAGCTGTTCACCTGGGTTTCGGTGATGCAACTGCAGGAACAGGGCAAGCTCGCTCTGGATACCGACGTAAACAATTATCTGGATTTCAAGATTCGTCCGGGCTTCGACAAGCCGGTTACTCTGCGAAACCTGATGACACATACCGGCGGATTCGAGGAAGAAGCGCGCGACATCTTGCTCATCAAGGCCAAGAAGAGTCCTACATTGCGGGATTTCTTAATTGAGAATCAGCCACGGCGGCTTTTTCCTCCAGGAACCATTCCGGCCTATTCGAATTACGGAGTGGGAATCGCGAGTTACATGGTGCAACGGATCAGCGGAGAGCCGTTCGAACAGTACGTTTCTGAGCATGTCTTTGCGCCGCTTGCGATGACCCATTCCAGCTTCGATCAACCACTACCGCAAGAACTGGAAAAATTACCAGCCGAAGGCTATCGCGGAAACACAGAAAAGCCGGCGCTAGGATTCGAAATCTTCACTCCAGCAGGCGCTGGTGGCATTTCTTCTACCGCTTCGGATATGGGCCGTTTCGGGCAGGCGCTCCTGAACGGCGGCCAGCTCGACGGCAAGCGAATCCTAAAAACTGAAACTCTGAATGCGATGTATACGCCGCAGTTCCGCGCCAGCAATCAACTGCCTCCGATTTGCATGGGTTTTTATGAAACCTGGCGAAACGATTTGCGCTGGATCGGCCACGAAGGAGACTTGATCGCGTTCCATAGTCTTTTTTTTCTGGAACGCTCCCAAAAGCTGATCTTGTTCGTATCCTTCAACTCCGCCGGCGCAGCTGGAAAGGTTCGTCCGGAGTTGGTGCAAATGTTTTCGGATCGCTACTTCCCTTCCAACCAGAAGCAGACGTTCGTCAACGAATCGCGCGAAGAATTGAAAACGATCGAGGGCACTTATCAGTCCACGCGGCGCGCCGACAGTACTAAGGTACGACTGATCAGCCTGATGTCACAACGAACCGCGAAGCTCGATAAAGACGGCGTGCTGGAAATGGAAGGCGTCAACGATTTGCGCGGTCACACGATGAAGTGGAAGCCGATCGGCAAAGATTTGCTGCAGCAGGTTGACGGCCAACACCTGCTATTCGCAATTCGTGATGGCAACGGAAAAGTTCTCCGCCTGGCCGCTGATTTTCCTGGCGTCCAAGCGGAACGAGTGCGCTGGTATGAAAAATCGAAAATTGTGTTCTTTGCAGCTGGTCTGAGCCTGGTGGTGCTCTTTTCGGTTGTTCTTGCAGCGCTCAGCCGAACCATCCGAAGATTGGCGCTACGAAGCCGGCCGCGGCACGCGCCTCAGCCGGCCACGCGATGGTTGCCGTTTGCCACGCAGATAGCGGCGTCGATCTGGGTGGTGCTGCTGTCGACGATTTTTGCTGTATTGGCGGCCGCCGGCGACGATCTGGCGCCGCCAACCAAGGCGTGGGACAAATACTTCTACTTGATAAACGCGATCACCGCGGTCGCACTTTTCTTCAGCGTGCTGGCGATTTTTTCCGGCCTTCTAGCGTGGTTGCGCAATGACCTGCGCGCGATCACGAAAGTGAAATTTTCTTTGGTGGCACTGGCCTGCTTGTTCCTGATGTGGTTTGCGATTCACTGGAACATCATCGGACCGGCGACTCGGCTTTAGCCTGGGCGCGGCTGACCACGAGAGATTCCTCGCTGGGCCGTCTGCGCCGACAGGCTTCCCGCGACGCCGGACGGGCGGAATGACGGCGAGCAGGATCGCGTTAATTCCTGATGATCACAAGTTTGCCGCCACTGCTACGCTTCCGCTAAACTTTCTAGTTCCGCAGGATTTCACGGAGAAACCATGCTTGTTGTCATGCATTCCCACGCCACCGCAGAACAGGTTCGCGCAGTCTGCGAGCGTATCGAATCGCTGGGGCTGAAATCGCATCCGATTCCAGGAGCGGCTCGCACCGCGATTGGGATCACCGGCAACGATGGCGCCGTGGATTTGGGGATCCTGGAATCGTTACCCGGCGTGGCCGAGTGCATTCCAGTCAGCAAGCCTTACAAGCTGGTGAGTCGCGACGCCAAGGAAGAAGATTCCGTCATTCGAATTCCCACGCCATTGGGTGACGTCCTGGTTGGCGGCGTGCACCTGGCACTGGTGGCAGGTCCATGCGCGGTGGAATCTGAAGCGCAATGTATGGCGGTTGCGGCGCGGCTCAAGCCCACTGGAGTCAGACTTTTTCGCGGTGGCGCTTACAAGCCACGGACGTCGCCTTACAGTTTTCAGGGGCTTGGCGAACCCGGATTGAAGATTCTTGCGAAAATTCGCGACGAATTTGGCTTTGGCATCATTACCGAAGCCATCGACCACGAATCGCTGGACCTGGTGGAAAAATATGCCGACGTGATTCAAATTGGCGCGCGCAACATGCAGAATTTTTCCCTTCTTAAGCGCGCGGGCCGCGCGAAAAAACCGGTGCTGCTGAAGCGCGGGATGTCGGCTACGCTGGATGAATTTCTGATGGCGGCGGAATACATTTTGTCAGAGGGAAATTACAACGTGATGTTGTGCGAACGCGGAGTGCGCACCTTCTCCGACTTTTCTCGCAACACGCTGGATCTCGCGGTGGTTCCTGCCGTGAAAAGACGCAGCCATTTGCCGATTCTTGTTGATCCCAGCCACGGCACGGGAAAGCGGCACAAGGTACTGCCGCTGTCGCGAGCGGCGGTTGCGGTTGGCGCGGACGGACTGTTGGTTGAAGTGCACCATGAGCCGGAAAAGGCGCTGTCCGATGGCATTCAGTCGATTTTGCCGGAGGAATTCGCGGAACTCTCCGAGGAGATCCGCCAGATCGCGGCGGTGGTGCATCGCAAGGTAAATTGATTCATATCATTGCTGAGACCCGCGGGCAATTACGTGAGCCTTGTAGACGCAACGAAGGGCCCGGCCAAGGCGACGATCGAAAGGCGGCATCGAGCGTACGTCCGGGCAGCAACGGGCACGGCATGCCGTGCCCCTACCAGAAATTGAAGACTCGAAATCGTTGGTATGAATAGGCCCTCTAAATTTCGAATCGTCTTTTTGTTTGCGATTCTTTTTATCGCGGCGATTTTCGTGATAGCGCGCGAGCATCGCCCTTCTTTCTTGCGACCAGGATTGCGGCTTTACGCCTATGTAAGCACCGCGGACGGCGCCGTATCCGTCGTCGACCTGGTAAAACTTGCGACCGTAGCGCATGTGCCGGTGGGCGGCGATATCTCGGCGATGCGCGAACATCCCACGCGAGCGGAGATATGGGGCGTCAGTTCCAGCGGTGGCTTTGCCTGGGTGCTCAATTCGCGGACTTCGCAAATCATTGCGCGGGTTGCGGTAGGCGCGCTTCCCTATTCGATGGATTTTTCGCCGGATGGCAGGCGGTTGTATGTCCCCGCGTCCGGCAATAACACTCTTGTAGCAATTGATTGCAGCACGCGGCAAGTGGTTGCGCGCAGCGCGACGGGAACACAACCTGTCGCTGCTCGCGTTTCACCCGACGGCAAACTGGCTTTGGTACTCAACAAGAAAGACGCTACGGTCGGCATTTACGACGCGTCCTCGCTGCAACTGCGCGGTACAGTCGGCGTGATTCCCGAACCCGAGGATGCTCTTATCCTGGACGATAATTCCGCGGCGTTCATTCTGAGTCGAACGCAGAAGCGCCTTTCGGTGATTGATTTGCGAACCGGTCTGCTGCTGACGAATCTGGAACTGGCGGGGATTCCGTCGCAGATGATACTGAAGCCCGATGGCGGCGAATTGTATGTTCTTTCGCCCGAATCGCACGGGCTACAAGCGATTAATACTTGGACCCACGAAGTGGGTGACTACGTTCTTTTGGGATCGGCGCCGACACGCGGCGCGCTGCTCGCCGATACCGGCGAGCTTTATGTTTCGGACACCGCTTCCGGCAACATTACGCCGTTGGATGTGAATTTCCGTCGCGTCAGCCGCCCGATTCCGGCCGGACAAAGTCCGGGCGCTTTGCGCTTCGATCCCGGCGATAAAGCGCGATTGCTGCTGGTGGTTAGCCAGGGATCTGGGGATCTTTCCGTCATTCGAATTGCGTCGGACCGCGCCGGTGGATTACTCACGATGATTCCTGTCGGGGAGCAGCCGCGGGAGCTTGCGGTAAAGTTGTTCTAAACAAATCGTTAGCCCCGGGGTTTCCACAAAAAGGCAGCGGCGTAAAGCCGCTGCTACATGAAGAAAGATTCGAAGAGTTGCGGGCGGCATCGCGCACAGCCCCCGCGGGGGCGGGGCAAGCAAGAGTGGCTGTGCTACTTAGAAATCCTTACGGGGCTAGCGGCTCGACAGGCCAGGCGAAGTGCTCTTCGCCAAGTGCGACATGCAGTGCGCCCTCCGCTGGTAGAACGTCCAGGGGTAATCCGCCATGCCACAGCGCGACGCTAAGCTGCAGACGCGAAATTCCTCGCAAGTCAAAAAGCTCCTTGCTAATGGCCAATTCCAAAATTTGTTCGAAGGCTGCTTCCGCGGACCCCGCGGGATTCAGCAAACAGATGCGGTCCTGTTCCACAGCGTATTCGACCAATTTACCGTGCGACAATTTGGCCATCATGGTTACGTCGGTGTTGGCGTGAATAGTCACGCGGAATTCGGCATCTTCGAGTTCCGCCAATGCGTCCGGAAATGCATCCAGACGGATGCACAGTCGCTCCGCTTCGAATCCGTAGCGCAACTCGCGCAGATAGTACGTGCGGCCATGCATCGCTCCGCTGCGTCTTTCCGGCGAATATAATCCGGCGCCCAGCCATTCGAAATACGAGGTGTCGTGGCCGTTGACGTCCACGCGCAAGTACTCCGAAGGCGGCAAATGCAGGGCATGCTCGGGCTGGCGCTTGATGGGCTTCGCAAGTTCGTCCGGCGCGATTTTGCCCAGGGCGCGATAAATTCCCGTCAGATGCTTGCGATACAATGCGTCGAATTCAGCGTCATTCGCGGTGCTGTGTTCTGGTCCATACCACCAGCACCAATCGCTGCCTTCCGCCGCGAGCAGGGATTCCTTGGCGTCTTGAAGCTCGGCGTCGGTGGGCGCGTCCTTGCGTGCCTGTGCCTTGGCGTCTTCCGCGCTCGCGTAGGCTTCGCGGGCGTCCCAGAGAAGGTCCCACGCCTGTACATCCTCGGCGTGGCCGATCCACACGTCAAAATTTGCATTGATCCATGATGCGGGGAAGATTGTTTGCGTTTCGGAGATGTCTCCGGCGGCAGCAATGGCCTCGCTCGCGGTCAGCGCGCGGAAATCCGGATCGGCCTGAATGCGGCCATAAAATTCGCGTAGGAATTCGCGGCCATTTCCCGGATAGTACTCCCAGGCATTTTCTCCATCCAGAAAAAGGCAAACGGTAAGCGGCTGCTTGCTCTGTACGCGTTCGCCAATCGCGCGCAACCGGCCGTGAAGATCGGCGGCACCGGCTTTGGCATCCATTCGGCTGTACACAAATCCGATCAGATCAGAAATGTGGTGGTCGCGGAAAAGTCCCGTAATTTCCGATGATGACGTTTTCAGCCGCCAGGGCCGATACAAGCGCTCGCCATTTGCGGCGACACCGGTGCCGTCGCGAAAAAATCCGAGGTTCAGCGTACGCCCCAAGACTCCTTCGTCCGTGCCAAACCACTTGAAGCCTTCTTCGGCGGCAATGGCCAGTGCCTGATCGGAGACAGAACCTTCCGAGGGCCACAGACCGGCAGGCTGCACACCGAAAACACGCTGGTGGTACTCGCGCGCGCGCCGCAACTGTTCGCGTGCGTCCTCGGGATGGCGATACGCACGGCGGGGCAATGGCGTCGAAGGATTCGATACACGAGCGATGTCAGAATCGCAGACCAGCGGCAGAATCGGGTGGTAGAACGGCGTCGTACTAACCTCGATTTGCCCGCGTTCGGCGGCTTCACGATAAATCGGTAGCACAAGTTTCAAGAATTCCAATTGCTTTTGCTTCAGGGCTGCTTTGTCTTTCTCCGTGAAGTCTTTCCCCTTCGCGGAAAGTTTATTAATGGTGGCGTCCCGCGCGATCCACTCCTCGTCCATCCACGCAAGTTGCGAAAGCAATTGCAGGTCACGCCAGTCGCGCGGTGTGAAAGTGACAGTGGCTTGGGCTCCGCCAGCCTGGCGCGTCCATTCATAAAGTTCCTGAAAGCGCGGCCAACGGGTCAGGAAGCGTTCGTGATTGACCTGAAACGCGCGCTGCAGGATTTCATTTTTGTCTTCCTTGGAAAGCTTTTCGGCGTCGCGAAACGCCAGTTCGAACCACGGTTCGTTGAAGGTGCCACTGGCGTATTCTTCGAGCTGCAAGCCTAGAGCCGGCACCACGTTGAATGTGGCGTGAAATTTTGGAAATTCCTCGAGGATCTTCACCATGCCCCAGTAATCTTTCAGGGCATGCAGGCGGGTCCACGGCAGGACGTAGCGCCCGGTTTCCGGATCGCGGTACTGCGGCTGGTGCATGTGCCAGAGAACGACCAGATGGATCTTGTTCATCGCGAGGAGCGCTCCGGCGGCGCGACGAGCTCTGCGGGCACGGGGGCCGTGCTACACTCACGATTCGCGCCATGCGCATTCTTGACCGCTATATCGTCCGCGAAATTTTCCGTCATGCATTCCTCGGACTTATCGTCTTCACATTCGTGCTTTTTGTGCCGCAGCTAGTTCGGCTCATGGAACTCCTGGTTCGTCATTCGGGTTCGGGCTCGCAGATTGCAAAACTCTTTCTGTACATTTTCCCCGGCGTACTCATTTTTACGATTCCGATGGCGGTGCTCGTCGGAGTCTTGCTTGGCCTGGGCCGCATGTCCGCGGACAGCGAAATCATCGCGCTGACCGCGTTGGGAATCAGCCGGCAACGCATGCTAGTCCCCGTTGCGGTGCTAGCGCTCACCGGAGCCATCGCCACGGGAACGCTTACATTATGGCTGGGACCTGCCGCATTTCGCGGCTTGCGAGGCATTGAAGCCACGCTGCTGGCGTCGCAAGCTTCGTTCCAGATACAACCGCGCGTTTTCGACGAGCGGTTCCCCAAACGCGTTCTTTATGTGAACGACGTTTCCGCGAGCGGAACGCAGTGGCACGGCGTGTTCCTCGCGGAAGTTGGCGAGGAGAGCGGCTCACGGCTGACGCTGGCGGAGAATGCGATTGTAATTGCCGAGCCCAAGCAGGGCAAGCTGGAGCTTCATCTTCAGGGCGGAACTACACACGAGGTGAGCCGGCAAGATCCGAGCCACTATTCATTGACGGACTTCGGACAGAGCGATTGGCCGCTGGAAGTGACCGGCCTGGTTTCCAATCAACAGCGGACGTTAAGCAATGTCGAGCGGCCGACGCGGGAACTGCTTGCGGAGAATGGCAAGAATTGGCGTGAGGCGCGAGTGGAATTTCAGCGCCGGCTGGCCTTTCCGTTTGCGTGCCTGGTGTTTGCGTTGGTGGCAGTGCCGCTGGGAGCGCAGCCACGGCGCGGCGGGCGCGCGGCAGGTACGCTGCTTTCCATTCTTTTGATCGGTTTGTATTACTCGCTGTCCGTGATGGGCGCGGGATTCGCTCGCGAAGGAAAGCTTAGTCCCTGGACCGGCATTTGGCTGGCAAATATCGCGCTGGCCGTGCTGGCCGTAATTTTGTTGCCGCGCATGGAGCAGCTGCGTGGAGACCGTGGATGGTTCCATAGAATCAGCCGGCTGGAAACCTGGAAACGGTTAATCCGCCGACGCCAGACGCAGGCCAGAAAGCGGGCAGCGGAACTGGCAAAAGCCGTTAACGACCAGTTCGAGAGGCCAACAACATCGGAGGGCAGCTTTCCCCGGTTGATTGACATTTATCTGTTGCGACGATTTCTAGCGTATTTTGGCCTGCTGATGCTGGCGTTCGTGCTTCTGTTCCACGTGTTCACCTTCTTCGAATTATTGGACGATATCGCGAAGCATGGCGTTCCGTTTCTAACCGTGGTGAGATATTTTTGGTACCTCACGCCATATCTTCTCTACCAGCTATCGCCGCTGAGTGCACTGGTGTCCGTGCTGGTCACGCTGGGCGTGATGAGCAAGAACAACGAGATTGTCGCCTGCAAAGCCAGCGGCATCAGCCTCTACCGACTTGCGATGCCGTTGCTGCTGGCGGGACTCACCCTGGCAGCAACGATGATTATTCTTGACGATGTGTATCTTCCGTATACCAACCAGCGACAGGATGCGCTGCGCAATCAGATTAAAGGCAAACCGCCGCAGACTTATACCCGTCCACAGCGCTGGATTTTTGGCGAGCACGGCAAGATCTATAATTACGATCTATTCGATCCGGCCAAGAATCTCTTTGCCGGGCTCACTGTAGTGGAGCTGGAGCCCGGAACATTTCATGTAAAACGCCGGGTGTTCGCGAACCAGGCGCAATGGAGTGAATCGCAAAATGTTTGGATTCTGGAGTCCGGCTGGGTGCGCGATTTTCATGATGGTTCGATCGAGAAGTATGACAAATTCAGCGCGACCGTGCTGCCAGAGCTTACCGAGCCGCCTACCTATTTCAATCGAGAGGTACTGCAGGCATCGCAGTTGAGTTTCCGCCAGCTGGGAAACTACATCGAAGAGTTGCGCCACGCCGGATTCGATGTTTCGGCGTTGACTGTGCAATGGTACGTAAAAATCGCCTTTCCGCTAATCGCCCCCGTCAGCATGTTGCTGGCGATTCCCTACGCGTTTCGCGTAGGTGCGCGCGGCGCGATCGGGGGCGTAGCCGTTGGACTTGCGGTGGGAATTGCATATTTTTCGCTGGCGCGGCTGCTGGAGGCAATGGGCGGAGTAGGTCAAATGCCGCCATCCTTTGCGGCGTTCGCTCCGGATCTGATTTTTTATTTTGCGGGAATGTATTTCTTCTTCAAAATGTCGACGTGATAGCAGTTGCGTCGACGCAGCGCAAAAGCGAGGTGACCATGAAGGCCGAAAGCAAGACGTATCTAATCACCGCTTTGGCCGTTACAGCCCTCTTCCTCGCGAACCTAGGGATTCTAGAAGTTCTTCGTCACTACGGCGGTGCGGAACTACCTTGGGCAACCGATTTGGCTGCTGCGCGTAGTTTTTTCCTGAGCCCCGTGTTTCTGATCCCTTACGCGTCCGCAATCGTTTTCGGCCTGGCTTATCTTTACCGAAAAAATAAGAAAAAACCGTTGCCACTGCGACAAAAAGCGGTGGTACTTGGACTAGTTTTGAGTGTCTTGTACGGCTGCTCACTGACGATTGTTTTTCGTTGGTGAGACGGTGAAGCCAACTCTAAACGTCACTATCGGGTTCCTCGCCTTGGCTCAGCTTCCACACGATTTTGCGCAGCATGCCGAGGAGGACTTCGGCGTCAGCGGAGCTTAATTCGAAACGACGGAGCATGCGGCGGAGTTTTTCTTCAGCGGTGGCAGCGGAGCGACGATGGATATAGCCGCTGATGTGCAGAGCTTCCAGAAGTGCAGTGGCGATTCGATTGACGGATTCCATGTCCGCTGCGGTCGAACACAATTTGTTTTTGCCTTTTGCGATGGCCCCGTCGCGAAAGATTTCGTACACAACGACTGCAACAGCCTGCGCTAAATTCATCGAGCGGTGTTCTTCGCGCGTAGGGATGCGCAAAAGCCAGTGGCAGTGACTCAGGTCCTGGTTCGAAAGACCGGTCTTTTCCGAGCCAAAGAGAATAGCCACCCGGCCTGAAGGCAGCCTCTTGCGAATCTTTTTTGCCGCATCTTCAAGCGAATAGAGTTCGTGCTGCAATTCGCGATGGCCAATGGCGGTAGTGCCGATCACCAAACTACAATCGCGCGTGGCGCCTGCAAGTGAGTCGAATTCTTCGGCTTTGGCGAGAAGCGGCGCGGCGCCGACGGCAGAAACCGCTTCCCGGAAGGCCTTTTCGTACGGCGTGACCACACGAAGATGGAACGCGCCGAAATTGCTCATAGCGCGAGCGGCGGCACCGATATTCAGCGGATTGCGCGAGCGCACCAGGACAACGTGCAAGTTTTCGAGCTGAACAGGTGCTTTCAACAGTTGGCCACCACGTTGGCCATTGTATGCGAACTCGCATGTCCCGGAACATTTGGGCGAGAAAGCGCGTACCTTTCGCTGCGCTGCTTAGGCGCGGAACCGGAGATCTAGCCTGATGAAAACCCTATGCTTGGTACGGACCACTGGGCTTGTTTTGGCGCTTCTCTGCTTTTGCACCGGCCCGGCGAACGGACAAGAAAAAATCGCGGCACTGGACGAAATCAAGAATCAGGCTGACCTGGACAAGGCCATCACTGCGCTGGATACAAAGCTCTTTGACGCTTACAACCACTGTGACCTGAAGACGTTCGACAGCCTGCTGGCGGACGACGTGGAGTTCTATCACGATCAAGGCGGTGTGACCTTCGGCCACGAGAAACTCACCGAAAGCGTCAAGAACAATATCTGCACCGGAGACACGCAACGGGTCCTGGTGCCTGGCACTCTGAAGATCTACTACAGGAAAGGCTACGGAGCGATCGAAATGGGTGTGCACCGGTTTCTGCATCCCAAGACTGAAGCTGCGAACGGGACAGGCGAGG
>WNFE01002696.1_pt1 | contig 13126 bp, 13 predicted proteins | sample 5400451 | NCBI WGS metagenome assembly WNFE01 (sample SAMN13153344, study PRJNA577476) | soil metagenome | isolation source: 200 cm saprolite under Douglas fir tree site 2 hole 2 | place: USA:California | collected 2015-04-18 | reverse complement strand
CTCAAATCGCGCTCGGCGCTCGAGGGTGAGCGGCGCCAGGTCACCGTGCTCTTCGGCGACGTCGCCGGCTTCACCACGCTCGCCGAGAAGCTCGATCCGGAAGAAGTCCACCGCCTCATCAACCGCTGCTTCGAGCTGATCACCGCCGAGGTGCATCGCTTCGAAGGCACGATCAACCAGTACACAGGTGATGGGATCATGGCGCTCTTCGGCGCCCCGATCGGCCACGAGGACAGCCCGCGACGCGCGGTGCATGCGGCCCTCGGCATCCAACGCGCGCTTCGCGACTACGCCAAGGAGCTGGAGTCGCAACGGGGGTTGACCGTCCAGATGCGCATCGGGCTCAACACCGGCCCCGTGGTGGTGGGACGGATCGGCGACGACCTGCGGATGGACTACACCGCCGTCGGTGACACGACCAACCTGGCGGCGCGCATGCAGCAGATCGCGCGACCCGGCAGCGTCCTCGTCAGCGAGGGCACGCACCGGGTCATCAACGGCTTCTTCGAGACGCTCGACCTCGGCGAGGTCCAGGTCAAAGGGCGTGCACCCGTCCGCGCCTTCGAGGTGCTGCGCGCGCGGGGCCGCCGGGCGCGACTCGACGTCGCCGCCGAGCGGGGTCTCACCCCGCTCATCGGACGCGACCGCGAGCTGGCCACCTTGATCGACTTGTTCCGCGAAGTCAAGGCGCGCCACGGCCAGGTCATTCAGGTCGCGGGCGAAGCGGGCATCGGCAAGTCGCGGCTCACAGTCGAGTTCCGGCGCGCGCTCGCGGAAGCCGGCGAACACGTGACGTGGCTCGAAGGACGGTGCGTCTCGTTCGGCCAGTCGATTCCCTTCCTGCCCGTCGTCGACCAGCTTCGCGACAACTTCCGGATCGAGGAGTTCGACGGCGAGCCTGAGATCATCGCGAAAATCGAGCACGGCATGCGACGTATGGGACAACTCGACGCACACATTCCGTACGTGCGCACGGTCCTCGGCGTCGATCCGGGCGATCCGACGGTCGCCGGGATGGAGCCGTCGGCCCGCCGGCGCAAGATTTTCGACGCCGTACGTGCGCTGTCGCAGCGTGGCGCCGCGCTGCGGCCCATCGTCTTCGTCTTCGAGGACCTGCACTGGATCGATTCAACCAGCGAAGAGTATCTCGGCGACCTCATGGACTCGGTGGCCGGGCTCGCCGTCATGCTGATCATGACCTATCGCGTCGGCTATGCGCCGCCCTTCGGCACGCGGTCCTTCCAGACCACGCTCACGCTTCGCAGCCTCTCGGAGGCGGAGAGCCTCGCCATGGCGCGGCAGGTGCTCGGGACTGCGGAGTTTCCCGAGCCGCTCAAGGCGGCGCTGATGGAGAAGGCAGAGGGCGTACCGCTCTTCGTGGAGGAGGTCGCGAAGACCCTCCTCGATCTCGGTCTCCTCAGACGCGAGAACGGCGGCGTGCGGTTCGTCACGGGCGCCGCCGACGTCAGCGTGCCCGACACCATTCAGGGCATCATCATGGCGCGCCTCGACCGGCTCGGCGAGAACGGCAAGCGCACGGTGCAGCTCGCCTCGGTCATCGGACGCCAATTCCTCGTCCGCCTGCTGGACCGCATCGCGGGGCTCACCGGGGAGCTCGAAGGGCTCTTGGGCGAGCTCAAGGCGCTGGAGATCATCTACGAGCACGGGCTGCTCCCCGAGCCGGCCTACATCTTCAAGCACGCATTCATCCAGGACGTCGCGTACAACAGCCTGCTCAAGGAGCGGCGGCGCGAGCTGCACCGCTCGGTCGGGCACGCGATTAGGGATCTCTATCCTGACCGGCTGGCCGATCACGCGGAGGAGCTCGCCCACCACTTCGTCAACGGCGAGGATTGGAAAGAAGCGTTCGCGTACCTGGTGCAATCGGGCGACAAAGCGCAGTACGCGTACGCCAACCAGGCAGCGCTCGACTACTACCAACACGCGCTTGAGGCCGCGCAGCGGGTGACGCCTCCCGTTGCTCCGGCGCAAGTCTTCACGATTTACCAGAGCCGGAGTCAGGTGTTCATGGTGCTCGCCCGATACCTCGACGCGGCCGAGGAGTCGAAGAAGATGCTCGCGCTGGCCCGGGCCGTCGGGGACCGGGCGAACGAGGGTCGAGCGCTGGTCGACATCTCACGTTCCTACTTCTTCTCCTTTCGCTCGGAGTTCGCCGACGAAGCGCGGCGGTGCGCCGAGGACGCGCGCGTCATCGCCGAGGAGATCGGCGACGGCCGTCTCCTCGCCGCGAGCCTGGGATCGCTCGGGTCGATGGACCAGGCCGACGGAAACCTCGAGGAAGGGGACCGCAAGTTTCATGAGGCGGTGCGGATCAGCGAGGAGAAAGGATTCCCTGATGTGGGCCTGCAGAGCCGGATGTTCCTCGGCGCCCACGCGAACTGGCGCGCCGAGTTCCGGCGCGCGATCGCGGTCTCGCGGGAAGCCGAGAAGACCTCGGTCGAGGTCCACGATGGTGTGACCGAACTGATGGCCATGGCGTTCCGCTGCCTATCCGAGATCGCGCTCGGCGACTATGCGGAGGGCCTGGCGACCATCAACGCCGGGCTCCTGAAGGCCAAGGAGCGGAACAACAGCTTCATTCAGGGCCGATTGACGAACAGTCTCGGGTGGCTCCGTCAGGAGCTCGGGGACTTCGGCAGCGCGATCGAGCTGGACCGCGAGAGCGTTGACATCGGGAAGCGCATCAAGAACCCGAACGTCGAGATCAGCGCGCTGATCAATCTCGGCTACGACCACATGAACCTCGGCGACGTCGGCAGCGCACTGCCGCTCCTGGAGGAGACGACGGTCCGCGTCGAGAAGTTCGCGTTCGGGGCCCATCGCTGGCGATGGTCGATTCATCTCCGGATCTACCTCGCGGAGGCGCTCCTCGCGGTCGGTCGTCGCGAGGAGGCCGTGATTCCGCTGGAGCAGGCGCTCGTGCAGGCTCGCTCCACCGGTTGCATGAAGTACGTCGGCAAGGCTCACGCGCTGCGCGCGCAGACCGCGGCGGTCGCCCGGCGCTGGCGTGAGGCGGAGCCCGACGCCATGGAGGCGGTCCGGATCGCGCGGGAGATCGCGTACCCGACCCTCATCTGGCAGGCCGCGCATCTGCTTGCCGACATCCAAGTGCAGCTCGGCAAAGGTGACGAGGCCTCCGCCGCCGCACGGCTGGCGGCTGAGACCATCGAAGGGGTCGCTGCGCGCGCGCCCGACTCAGCGCTCCGCCGATCGTTCATGAACTGGCCCCGCGTGCAGGCTGCGCTCGAGACCGCCGAACGGCTCCGCCGCGGGTGACGGAGACGACGTCCAGCCGAAGTGAGCCGAATCGATTTCGATGATTGCAGGCCCCCGCAACCACACAAGCCCCTGAGATCGAAGGCGGTCTCGGGGGCTTCGTGCGTCCGGCGCCGCGCGGCCTGTGCACGAACCGTGTACGAACTCGCGACCGGCGCTCAGGCCGGCGGAGCGGGCCTCGCGTTCAGCTTCGAAAGGTCCGCCGAGAGGCAGCATGGACCTCGCCGGGGGCGCGACGCGCCTTGACTGGCCCTTGCCCGTATGAGAGACATCGGCCCGACCGCTCCTTCCTTTCTCGCAACCGTCGAGAGAAAACCGTCCCGACAGAGAAGGAGAGCAGATGCCGACGAGCGGCTTTCCCCCATCCCATCCCGATCGTGTGAATCGACGGCAGTTCCTGGCCCGGACCGGGTGGACCACCGCCGGGGTGACTGCGCTCGCGGTGGGCGCCCGCCGCGGGCGGGCGTCCGCCCAAACGGCCTCCCCGTACCCGGACTGGATCCCGGCCAGCCCCAAGCCTCCGAAGCGGGGCGGGGTCCTCACCCGGGCCTCGGCTTGGGACCCCCCGGTGCTTGACCCGCGGCTGACCCAATCCATCGGGCTGTTCCAGTTCGCCGGGCTTACCAGCAATCGCCTCCTGCGCCACGTGTTTGCGGACGAGGCGACCGGCTACGCCGACCTGAGCCTCAAGGGAGACCTCGCCGAGTCCTGGCAGGGGAGCCCCGACCAGCGCACGTGGACGTTCAAGCTGCGCCGGGGCGTCAAGTGGCACAACGTGCCGCCGCTCAAGGGGCGCGAGCTGGTCGCCGCCGACGTCAAGTACTGTTTCGAGGCCTACGCGAAGGAGGGCGTGCAGACGTTCACGTTCCAGGAAGTCGAGGGCATGGAGACGCCCGACACGCATACCTTGCGGATCCACCTGAAGACGCCCAATGCGCTCTTCCCGCAGAACGTCGCCGAGCCCGTCGCCGTGATCTTCCCGCGCGAGGTGCTCGAGGAGGACGGCGACCTCAAGAGGCGCCTGATCGGCACCGGGCCTTATATCCTCAAGGAGCACACCCGCAAGGTGCGCGTCGTGCTCCAGCGGAACCCCGACTGCTTCGACACGGGGCGCCCCTACGTTGACGAGTACGTCATCCTGTCGACGCCGGACTCCGCCACCCGCACGGCGGCGTTCCGCACCGGCCAGAGTGACTTCCTGGTGGTCCAGACCCTGTCGGAGGTGGAGGCCGTCCGCAAGACGAATCCCAGCGCCGTCGTGCAGACGGTCCCGTTCACGCTGACGCCGTTCGGCCTGGCGCTGGCCCAGGACCGGCCGCCGTTCAACGACCTGCGGGTCCGCCGCGCCGTCTCGATGGCCATCGACCGCCAGAAGCAGGTGGACACCGTGTTCGAGGGCCACGGCCTGCTCGGCTGCGGCGTGCCGTACAACTACTACCAGGACACGGCGCCGACGATGAAGGACCTCGGTCCGTGGTGGCAGTACCGCCCCGCGGAGGCGAAGAAGCTCTTGGCCGAGGCTGGTCACCCGAACGGCTTCGAGACGACGCTGTTCTACTACGAGTACAACCCGCAGATGACGTCCCAGATCCAGCTCGTCCAACAGGAGCTCAAGAAGAACCTCAACATCAGCGTCAAGATCAGCAAGCTCGACTACACGACCTACTACGGGCGTTACGTCGAGGGCAAGTGGGACGGGATGGCCTGGGGCTTCCAGTCCGGACACGCGGTGGGCCTTGACGAGCGGGCATACGTGTACATGCACTCGAAGTCCACGAAGAACTTCTTCAAGGTCAACGATCCGGTCATCGACGAGCTGACGTCCAAGCTCAGGCAGATGCCCGGCCAGGCCGAGCAGCGCGCGACCGCCAGGAGGATCGTGGACCGGGAGTACGACCAGGTGCTGCGGATGTGGATGCCCTGGGGCACCCAATTCGTGCTCTTCCAGCCGCACCTGCGGAACGTGGCTGGGGGCGTGCTGCGCGGCACCGTCGGGTACGGCTCGCCGACGATCGCCCGGCTCTGGCTCGATCGGTAGCGCAGCGGCCTGAGATGCGGTCGCGGGAGTGCCCGCCGGGTGGCCGCTGGCCGGCCCTACGGCGGCGGGAGCTCGCGAAGCGACCCGGCGTGAGCGTGCACGATCGCGGAGTGGAGCAGTGCGGGATCGTCACCTTTCCCAAGGACGGCGAAGCGCCGGCCAAGACGCGCGACCGGCAGCGCGCCATGGCCATCAACGCCCACGAGGCCCGCTTGTCGCGGGTCGACCTGCCCGCGCGCGGAGTCGACGCGCTCGTCCTCGCCAGCGTGCACTACTACAACGACGAGTCCGAGGTAGAGCGCTTCGTTCGGGCAGTGGCGGGCTAGACTCTCTCGATACGATCCGGAGTTCAACATGGCGACGACGGTGGAGACAGGAAGCGCATCGCGCCAGCCCCGCCCTGATCGCCGGCGCGCGCTCCTTGTCGCGGCGCCCGGGTTCCTCCAGCTGGCCACTCGACTTCCGATTCGAAGTCATGGCCGAACAGCAATAGTTGGTGGCCCCCCAACGAATTACGATCGCCTTTGGTTACGTGCACGTACGCGGAGTCCTGAGGGGTGGCCTGAGGCGATTGGGAGCCCAGACGGACGGCGGGGCCATTGGCTCGGTTATGCCATGCCCTCCCTGCACTGATCGCCCCGCCGTGACAGGCCCCACGTCGCGGCCATGCGGTAGGGCCCCGTCACTCGGCCAGGGCGACGCCGTTCAGGAGCGTGCGGCCGGTCACCGGCACCGGGTGCTGGAGCGCCTGCAGGACGAAGCAGCCGCGCTCCGCGTTGTGTACGACCTTCGCCACGCGCTCGGGCGGGTCTGGCGAGTCGCTCTCCAGCGTCGTCTCGGCCCCCAGCATGCGGCCCTGGATGGTGTCGTCCAGCACCGAGCCGTCCACCTGGTAGCGCGCCGTCACGCGCATGCGCATCCCCTTCACCGTGACCTTCAGCATGTGCCCGTACCGGGACACCTGCGTCATCAGTCAGAAGGCAAGCGCGGCGCTGAAGTACATGAGGGGCGTGGGCGCCGAGCCCAAGCCGCCGAGGCTCGGCCCCTCGTCGCAGGCGAAGGTCATGTGCCCGGCCCCGTTGCGGTGGACGGTGGCCAGCTTAAGAAACGGCGTGACCCCCTCCACGTCCGCTTCGAATACGATCTCGCGCGTCTGGACCTTAGGGTCCAGCCCTTCTGGCGTGCTCATCACGGCTTCCTCCCTCACCGGGACTGCAGGCGGCGTAGTACCTCTATCGTCTGCGCGGGCTCGGGCCGGCGGGTGTAGTCGGGGTCAGCGTCGACGGCCCGGATGATCCCCTCCCGGCCGATGACGAAGCGGGCCGGGATGGGTAGCCGCCAGGTGCCGTCCCCGTTGCCCTTGGGCAGGTCGATGCCGAACTTGGTGTAGATGGCCTGCAGCGCCTCGGGCAACGTGAAGGCCAGCCCGTACTGCTCGGCCACGCGATTGCCGAGATCACGCAGCACCTCGTAGGTCATGGGCTTGGCCTCCTCGGTCTCGCGTGTCGTGCGCGCCACCTGGGGCGACACCACCACCAGCGAGGCTCCGGCGGCGGTGATCTCGGGCAGGGCCTGCTGCAGAGCGTCCAGCTCTGCGTTGCAGTAGGGTCACCAGCGGCCGCGGTAGAAGGAGAGCACGATCGGGGCGCGCACCCGCAGGGCAGCCAGGCTCACCGGCTGGCCGGCCTGGTTCGGGAGCGTGAAGTCGGGCGCGGGCGCGCCGACCTTGGCCACGCGGTCCATGATCCCGGAGGTGCGCAGGTCCTCGGTAGCCTGTTGCATGACCGCACGCACCTCGGGCGGCTGGCGAGTCTTGGCCATCTCCCGGATCGCGGCGAGTCTTTCCTCGAGTGACATGATGCCTCCTTACCCGCCCACGAGCGCGGCGAGATCGGTGATGGTGCTGACGGTGTGGTCCGCGGTGAAGCCGAGCTCCTCCGGCGGCTCGGCGGTGCGGCGCTGGATCCAGAAGGTGCTGAGGCCGGCCGAGGCGGCCCCGGCCACGTCCCAGCAGTTCGAGGACACGAAGCCCAGCTCGGCCGGCCGCACCTGAAGGTGCTCGGGCGCGAGGTGATAGACGCGCGGGCTGGGCTTGAAGATCTTCACCTCCTCGACGCTCAGGATGCAGTCGAGCAGGTCGAGGATTCCGGCGCTGCGCGCCGCCGCCTCCAGCATCTTGGGCTCGCCGTTGGACAGGATGCCAAGACGAAGGCCGCGCCGCTTTAGGGTCTCAAGGCCCGGCTTCACGTCGGGGAAGACGGTGAGGGTCAGGTATGCCTCCAGGAGGCGCGCGCGCTTGTCGGGCGAGAGATCGAGTCCGAGACTCTTCGCCGCGTAGACGAGGCCGTCCTCGGTGAGCCGCCAGAAATCCCGGTGCCGGCCCATCAGGCTGCGCAGCATGCTGTACTGCAGCTGCTTGAGCCGCCACAGCTGGGCCAGGGCGTCCCCCTTTCCCGGAAAGAGCTCCTCGCCCAGCGCAGTGACCGAGAACACGTCGAAGAGCGTGCCGTACGCGTCGAACGCCACCGCCTTCATGAGGCCTCCTTCCTCGTCCGCTTCCTCCGGCCCTTGCGCGGCTGCGCCCCATCGAGCACGGCCAGGACGACCTCGACGACGTCCTCGAGAACCTTGCGGTCCGGGACGGCCTTGGCCATCACCGACAGCCCCTGGGCGCTGCTCGTGAGAAAGCGGGCGAGGGCCCGCAGGTCCTGGGTAGCGGCCAGCTCCCCCCCGCGCGGGCCCGCTCGAGCGCGCGGAGGAAGGCGGCCTCGAGCTTCGCGAGCGAGTCGCCGACCTTGGCTGCGGCGCCGCGGTCGCTTCGCGACAGCTCCACCGCCGAGTTCGTCACCAGGCAGCCGTACGGCCGGCTGCGGTCGAGCGAGCCCTCCACCCGGAGGCGGAAGAACCGGCGAATCGCCTCGATCCCAGAGCCGGGGGTCTCGAGCGCCTCGAACAGCTCCCGGGCGACGACGCGCTGGTAGCGGTCCAGAGCGGCGAGAAAAAGGGTTCGCTTGTCGCCGAAGGTGCTGTAAAGACTCCCTCGCTGAATGCGCATATGGGCGACCAGGTCCTCGACGGAGGTGGCCGCGTACCCCTTGGACCAGAACGCGCCCATGGTGCGGTCGAGGGCATCCTCGCGATCGAACTCCTTCTGGCGGGGCATCGCGGCCGGAGGATAGTCAATCTTGAACGATCGGTCAAGAATGAACTCGAGCTTGCCGGCCCCGCCACGGCGGTGTGCAGGGGGATGCCCAGGAGCTGCGTTCACCCGCCCGCGGCAAGGGGGTTCAGGGTGGCCTACTAGGAGCTTGTCGGAGCAATGGGTTTGACGACACTGCGACGAAAATGCGCTCGAGCAAACGGCTCAGGATCAACGATCTCGCTCCGACCAATACGTTTCGTACCCCCCAGAATCGACGTCGGGGCATTTCTCCGACACGCTCCTAGGCCAGCCCCCTGCTGGTGTGCGCCTCGGAGCCCGGGCTCGACGGCCCGGCCTCGAGGTCCATTCATGAGTGTGACTCGCGGAAGGGGACACAGGACTTCCAATCCTCGGCGCGTTCCGAGGCAAGCATTGCCGAGCGGTCCTTATCAAGGGGCGTGCGGTCTATACACTTTCGTCGTCCCTACGTCACCGTCCAGGCAGTTCGAGAAGGAGACCACAATGGGAACACGTGCCGAGCAGCTAGCCAGCAAGTTCGATCAGGCTTGCCGAGAGATCAACACGGTGGTGGAGAAACTCAGCGTTGAATGGAAGAAGGTCACGTCGGCCGAGAAGTGGCCCGTCGGCGTGGTCGCCCACCACGTCGCCGGGGGACATGCGGCGATCTCGGGGCTGGTCCAGATGGTCGCCAAGGGCCAGTCCGTGCCCCACCTGACCATGGAGATGATCCACGAGGACAACGCCAAGCATGCCAACACGGCCAAGGCGGAGACCCTCGCGCTCTTGAAGACGAACGGCGCCAAGGCTGCTAGCGTCGTCCAAGGGCTCGGCGACGTCGAAGTCGATCGAAGCGGGACCGTGCTCGCCGGCATGCCCGCCATGACGGCCGCGCAAGCGATCGAGGCGATCCTGCTCAACCACGTTCACGAACATCTGGGAAGTATCCGGGCAACCATTGGCGCGAAGTAACCCGCGCCGCCCAGCTCGGGCATCCAGGCGATCCAGGAGAAAGCACCGAGACAGCGGACGGCCGTGGACGAGGCGTGGTCGCCGAGCTGGCCGGCCGGCTTCTGCGCTCGCATGGCCCCCGTACGTTGGCGCTTCGGCGGGAAGTACGCCAAGCGATGGACGCGTTGCTCGGTCGCATGAACGGCGGGCTGCTCGTCGAGGCCAGTCTGATCCCGGGTGACGGCGACGCGGCGTTCTGACAGGGATTTGGGATCATGGGGTGTACGCGACGCTCCGGCGACCCTGAGGGTTCGTGGCTGGCGGCAATCTCACCCCGCCGCAGCCTCCGCGGGCGCGGCCGAGCCGGAGCCCGCCGGCGGGCGCCGAGGGCTGGGGCTTCTATTGACACGAACGTAACAAACCAGACGCTGAGTCGTGCGACGCTCGGGGTCGGAGTTGAGGAGTGGCGCTGGCGGTATCGTCTGTCTCGGGCACCCAGGACGACTCAGAGTCGACCGGCGCGAAGACACAGGTCAGGACCTCGCGCGGAGGAGGTCAAGCGGCCGTGCGCTGACGCGGCAGCTCAAAGGAGTTCACATGAGGACGGTCCGGTCGTGCGTCGTCGGAGTGTTGCTGGCGGTGGCCTCGTACGCCTGGGGTGCCGATGGATTGGTCGCGGTCAAGAGCCCACACAGCCCAAAGGACACCATGGATCGCCTGGAGGCACAGCTGAGGCAAAAAGGCTTGACGATCTTCGCGCGGATCGATCACGCGGCAGGGGCCGCGAGAGTCGGACAGACGATCCGGCCAACCGAAGTGCTGATCTTCGGCAATCCGCAAGGCGGTACGCCGTTCATGCTGTGCGCCCAGACGGTCGGGATCGACCTGCCGCTAAAGGCACTGGTGTGGCAGGATGCATCGGGACAGGTGTGGCTGGGCTACAACGATCCTTCGTTCCTAGCAAAGCGTCACGGCGCGCTGCCGTGCCCGGTCGCGGAGAACCTGAGGAAGGTGCTGGCCGATTTCGCTCAAGAAGCTGTTGCACCCTAGGCCACGGCGCAAGTGACTCGTGACGGACGTTCGGGCGAAGCCAAGAGCGACGAGGTTCCCCGTGCTCTGAGGTGCTGGTTCGTCGTCCACGGCGTCGTCGACTGGATGTTCGCGGCCCCGTTGTTCCTGTTTCCTGACGCCTTTCTGCGGGCGCTCGGCTGGACCGTGGTCGGCCCGATGGCGACGCGTGGCGTTGCGGCGGCGCGCGTGGGCATTGGCACCCAGTCTCTGCTGTCGCGCAACTCGACCGGCCCGGTGTGCCGCGAGCTGCTGTCGCTCAAGATCCTCTGGTCGTTCACCGCCGCGCTCGGCTTCGCCTGGACGGCGCTCAGCACTGGTCCACGAACGGGATGGGCGTTCGTCGTAATCTTCGCGCTCTTCAACGTCGTGTGGATGTACTGGTGGCGTCGTCTCAGAATGGGGACGTGACGCCGACGAGGTTTTGACAAACCTGCCGACTTTCGTCCTAAGGGGCGAGGCAGAACGAGGGGGTGAGGCCGAGCGGGAAACAGACGAACTACGTTGCGGTCGTCGCGAAAGGCGGCCAGCTCGACTGTCGGACCCTGAACGGATGCCAGGGGTGAAGGTCAGGATACGCCGCGGAGGGTTTCTCGAGACGCTGGTGGACTCGAGGGAAGCCGCTTGAGACGCATGCAACTGGTCGGAGGGTTGATCGTGTCCCGGTCGTTGTCGCGATCATCGCCAGAGTTGATGGTGTTCGAGTTGGGTGCAGGCGAGGGCGGAGCGCGGCCTCCGGGCGGAGGATGGCAAGACCGCGCCGCTGGCTGCCCTCCTGTCGGCCAGGCCCCGCGTGTGCGACGTCGCCATGTCTCGCGTAGCAGCGGCCCGGCTCGTACCTACAGCAGGCCCGCTCGATCGCGCGATCCTCGAGGGGTTCTTCGAGGGTTTTGGGGTTCCCCGCTGAAGCCCAGGGTGAAAGATCCTGACCTCCAACCTATGCCCGATAGGTTTGCCACGCGATGACCGAAGGGGCGCACCCAATGGGAGATCGCTTTGTCGTGCGAGGAGTGATGGCGTTTCTCGCACTCCTCGTCCTCTTCGCGTCGACCGTTCCGGCGCTGGACCGGCTGGGTGTTCTGACGTTTCCCACTCCCGACCGCCCGGTTGCCAACATCGTTTCCCCGGAGTATTCCGACGAGAAGACGCGAGATGACTACGGCGAGGCGGAGCGGGTGATGGACCGGCTCGGGATCAAGCGGCCCCAGCGGGTGGCCGATATCGGCGCCGGCCTTGGCTATTACACGGTGCGGGTCGCCCGCCGGCTCGGGTCAGGAGCCACCATCTATGCGACCGACGTCAAGGCCGAATACGTGGATCGGCTCAGGGCGCGCCTCACCCGGGAGGGCATCGGAGGCGTCACGCTCATCCTCGGGCTGCCGCGGGATCCGCGGCTGCCGCCCCACTCGGTGGATGTCGCGATCCTTTCGCACATGTACCACGAGATCGAGAACCCCTACGAGTTCCTCTACCGACTTCAACTCTCGCTGGCGCCGGGCGCGCGGGTGGGCATTATCGACATGGACCGGCCCACCCTGGATCATGGCACCCCACCGAGGCTCCTTCGCTGCGAGCTGGCCGCGGTCGGGTACCGACAGCTCGACTTCGTCCGGCTGGTCCCCGCCGACGGCTATCTGGCCGTTTTCACCCCGCCCGAGACCCTGCCGCCGGCCGGGGCGATCCAACCCTGCCGGCAGTAGGAGCGACCGGCTCGGACCCTACCAGCGCCATACGGTCGGAGGCAGGCCGCCGGAGGGTTTGCATGCCTGTGACATCTCCTCCCCGGCCTGAGGTAGAGTCCGGGCAGCAACAGGCCGAGTAGGCCGTGGAAGGGGAGCGATGGCGTTTTCAGTCGGAATGGGCCTGACGAACGAGTGCAACCTTCGCTGCGCTCACTGCTACCGACCGGACATGGTGGTGGACCGGTTGAGCCTCCAGGATGTGCAATCGGTCTGCGAGGCCATCCCGGTCAAGTCGATGAACCTCGGGGTCGGCGAGAACGGCCTCCATCCGGAGTTTGGCGCCATCCTCGAGCACCTCCGGCAGCGGGGGATCAAGACGAGCATCACCTCGAACGGCCTGAGCATTCAGGCGCTTCCCGATGACGGCGTCAAACGGTTCCACAGCGTCGAGTTCTCGCTCGACTTCCCCACCGAGGCGGAGCACGATGCCTTCCGGGGCCCAGGCAATTGGAGGACCGTGATGGCGGGGCTGGAGCGGTGTACCGGCCTGGGCGTTCCGGTCACGGTGACGGCCGTGATGATGCGGATCAACTACGATCGGATGGCCGATCTGGCCCGCGTGGCGGCCGCCTGCGGCGCCCACCTTCGGGTGAACATCTATCAGCCCTCGAAGACGGATCGGTTCGCCCTGAGTTACGAACAGTTCTGGGACGGCTTCCGGCGGCTCCTGGGGTCCGCGCGTCTCGTGGCCACGACGGAGCCGGTCCTGGCTGCCGTGCTCGGCCTACCCGGGTTCACGGGGCCGGGCTGCGGCCGGACCACGGTCCGGGTGGCCCCCGACGGCCGGGTCCTCCCGTGCACGTACTGGCCCGAGAGTCGACTCACCGTCGCCGACCTTCGAGCGTGGGGGGAGGCAATCGTCGAAACGCC
>WNFE01003348.1_pt1 | contig 13127 bp, 11 predicted proteins | sample 5400451 | NCBI WGS metagenome assembly WNFE01 (sample SAMN13153344, study PRJNA577476) | soil metagenome | isolation source: 200 cm saprolite under Douglas fir tree site 2 hole 2 | place: USA:California | collected 2015-04-18 | reverse complement strand
TCCGCCGTGGCCGCGAGCATTGCCGCGGCGCTTGAAGAGCGGCATGCGGCATTCACCGGATTCCTGCTGGAAGATTTTGGGCCGCGTCCCATGCGCGCGGCGCCGGAAGACGTGCTGAAGGCATTGGAAACCGATGACGTGGGAATCCTGTGCGTCCAGCCACAGCAGGGCGAATTGTGCGTGCGCATGGCCATCGTCAGAGTGGTGGAGCGGCGCCAGATTCGGTACGCCCACATGGTCGGCGTGACCCCGGCAATCATGCAGCAGGGCATGCGCACGGACTATCGTCTCGTGGACAAACTGAGCGACAAACTGCGCGACCGCATGCTGCGCGCGGAAACGCTCACCGTGAAAACCGAAGCAGGAACTGCGTTCAAAGCGCACTTTGACGGCGGACTGGATTGGGTGAAAACCAGCGGGCTGATTAGTCCGCGATACTGGTCGAATCTGCCCGCAGGTGAAGTGTTCACGACGCCTGCGACGGTGGACGGCACGTTTGTGTGCGACGCGACGGCGGGCGATCACTTCAACGGAAAATACGGCGATCTGCAGGCCACGCCGCTTGTGCTGCAGATCAAAGGCGCGCGGCTGGCCGGCGTCGAGTGCGCGCGCAAAGATTTGCAGCAGGAATTCTGGGACTATTGCCACACGGACGAAAATAGCGACCGTGTCGGCGAACTCGCCTTTGGCACCAACCTCGGCCTGTCTGAAATGATCGGAATTCTGCTCCAGGACGAAAAATTCCCCGGCGTGCACATCGCCTTCGGCGATCCCTACGGCAGCCAGACCCACGCGAACTGGAAATCCAAGACGCACGTTGACGTGCTGACCCGGAATTGCAACGTGTGGATCGACGACGACCAGGTAATCAAAAACGGCCGCTACCAGCTCGCCCACCTCGGGCTTTCCTGAGGCAGCAAAACCCTCGTCCGCTAGGGCGGGTTCAGAGTGAGCAGTCGACAGTTAAGAGTAGAAAGCGGAAAATTACGCACCTCTACCCCCCGACTGCACAGCCAAGTGCGTAACGTGCTGAAAACAAACAACCGCACTTTTTTTGGCGCAGAGGAGGGGGGTGTACCCCCTGTTGCGAAGGAAAACACCCGCAAAGGCAAGAACATAAAGGGGATACGCAGCCTCCCGTGGGATGACGACGGAGACGAAGGGTCAACGAGTGATTGAAAAGAAAAGAGATACAAGCGTCCGTTCCTAAGGGATATTCAGGGAACGGTCGAATTTGGGTGTTGAATGGCAGTTTTAGAGGATGGAACGGGGCAGGCAGGCGGATAGAGAAGTCGAAAGCCGCATCACCCTTTGCAGACAGCGCAAAGAGTGCAGCATACGGGACCGTCTAAATGACGTTAAGCCTGCGCCACGCGCCGGGCCTAGCGCTCAATTTCAAAGTAAATGCGAGCGGTGGCCCGGTACTCGGCGATTTTCTTGCCGTCAAGCACCATCTCGAATTCCGCAACGCGCGCCCACCTCATGCCGCGTACGGTCTTGGCGGCTTCGGCAACGGCATTCTCGGCGGCCTTGGCGAAGCTCTCTTTGGAAGATCCAACGATTTCGATGACTTTCTGCGGCATGGATGGCCTCCTCTTGTTGAGCCGGAGTATATCGCTTTCTGAAGGATGTACGTAGTGCCGACGAGCACGAAAAAGGGGTTCTGCCGTCGTAACGGGGTAGACAAACTGCTGGATTCGTTACGCCGTAAGTTTCAGGGAGAGTTCTTGGCAAGCTGGAAGCCCTGATACGCTAAATACGCGAAGAGGACCAGAGCTACCCCGTTTACCCAAAACGGAACAGTCCAGCCCGCGAGCAACAGCGGCCACTTGAAAACCAGCCGCGACAGATGGCCGAGTGCGATGAGCAAGAAGATCACCCCGGCGACCAGGGAAAATGTCTTGTGCGTCATGACGCGTCTCTCCTTTGCCGCAAGAGCTGGAGGCTAGTCGTAGAAGTGGGGTGACTTCTTGAGTTTGGCGTTGCCGAGGAAGTCATGCTGGATCCAAAGCTGAGCGCCGGTCTTCTTCAGGAAAGCATCAATGGCCACGCGCGTGGCACGTGTCTGGGCCGGATTGAATTCGAAGGTCGGCACGCGATCGAGCGCACGCTCCTCGGGATAATGATAGAGATCGCCGGACACAAGAACAGGCCCGGTCTTGGGCAATTTCAGGAATAGGACCTGATGGCCGGGGGTGTGCCCCGGCGCGGATTTGATGACGACCGTGCCATCGCCGAAGACGTCATAGTCATCGGTCTTGATGATGAGCGTCTTGCTGTCGCGGAGGGCTGCGTAGGTGGAAGGCTGGGCGGTGCCGGGAGGTTTTTCAGCGAACATGGCGTCGCGCTCTTCCTGGCGCACGAGCCAGTTGGCGCCTGCGAACTGGTTGGCGTTGGCGGTGTGGTCGTAATGGTAGTGCGAGAGAGCGAGGTAAGTGATGTCGGCGGGTGAATAGCCGAGCTCAGCGAGTTGGGCGGTCAAGGATTTGGCTAAGATGATGTCTCTTTGCTGAGAGTCTGGGAGCACGACGTGTTGCGTGCTGGCGGCGCCGGTGGGCTTCCAGGCGGAGTCTGGGACAGCACCGGCGTCCCAGATCAATGTGCCCTTGGGATGGGTGACGAGGAAGCAGGCAACGGAAAGGTCGGTGGCGGCGACCTCTTCGGACTTGAGTGAAAAACGCGATAGGTCGGCGACATGAATAGTGCCGCAGTCGAACACGTAGAGCCTAAGAGAGCGCGGTGGTTGAGCGCGATGGTTGAGAGGGGACTCGGTCTGTCCTGCAGCGCGCGGGAGTGCGGCAAAGACAAGCGCGGCGATGAGGGTCGCGATCAGGGAGCGAAATGTGTTGTGGTGCATGGTTGCGGCCATAGTACCTGAACGGGAGAGGCGTGAGTGTTCTTTTTCAAGGGTTCCGCCAGAAAGCGGCGGACGCCCCAGTAAGAGCGACCGGGATGCAAAGGACGCGCAAGACCGCGCGCTCGCGAGATCAAAACGTGTTTTGCGCACGCTGGGGAAAATCAGATTGAAATCGGACGGGACGTGGAGTCGGCGAGGAGGAAGAGAGATTTCTCTCCAAGAATGAGCGGAGCAAGCAAGCCTCACGCCTGAAGGCGTGAGCTACACACCGCTGGCGAGGCGACGACGAAGGCGTCAGCGGGTGAGCCAGTGGGCGAAGGCGAGCCAGGCGCTGGTGCCGCCGAGGGCCATGCGTGCCGGATGCGACACAATGAGCAACGATCCGGCCCACAAATAGGCCGGATGCAGCCGACGGTGGGCCAAAGTGTCATAGGCAATGCAAGCGAGTAAGAACAAATCGTTCACACCGAAGGTTACCAATTCTCCGCCGTTTTGGATAAATGCGAGAGGCAGGCGGCCAACCGCAGCGGGCAGAAGGGCGAAGGTGGCGACCAGCATGAGCCGCTTATGGGTCTGTGGCTGGCGGCGGTAATAGAGGGCGGCCGCGACCACGATGGCAAACACCAGAATGTCAAATAGAGGGACTACCAGGAAGCGCAGGGGATCCGGCGCATCCGGCGTGAACTCTCCCCTGGCCGAGTGGATCGCGACGATCGGGCCGACCACGACCATGAGCGCAGCGAGCACGCCGCCGGCAATGCCCAGGCGTCGATGAAGGTCCGTGCGTTTGGCGGCGACCAGTGTGACTTGCGCGAGCAAGAGAACCAGCCAGGACGTGAACAAGAACCCATGGAGATGGAGCAGCGGCTTGAGCGGGGCGTTCGTGAAAAGATGCCGGAGGTAGTAGGTCCGTGCGAAACCGGCGAACACCAGGGAGGTGGCCACGACGGCCATCGCGGTGTAGAAGAAGCGATCGCGCGGCTTGATGGTGGCGAGTGGGTGGGTTGCCATATTTTCTCCGACCGGCCGGATTTGGGCGCAATTCTATCACTGGCAATCAGAGATTGGTAAGCGGAGTCGCTTGGGTTTGCTTATGACGTGCGTTGCACAAAAATGCTGGAGAAATACTGCCGGTGGCGAAGGAAGAGGATTCCCCACAGAATCACAACCACGATGGCTAGCGGCAGACCACGCCTATCCATGAGCAGATGAAAGAAAAGGATGTTCACAACCACTGGGCCGAGAAGGACCAGCGCGAGTGGCACGTAGCGATTCACGAGCAGCAGCACGCCGCCAGCGAGTTGAAACGCCGACACTACAAGAAAGTAATGTGACGCAAGGAGCGCACCCACAAATTGGCCGGTCGTTCCTGGAGGCAGAGGTTGCATGGGAATGAAATGCAGGAAACCATTCAGCCCAAATACAAAAAAGACGAGGCCAAGTAGAAAGCGTGCAATCAGCGCTGCGATTTTCATCGATTTTCCTTTCGAGATAAAAGGTGAATGGCCAGCCTCCAGCGGGAAGCTGCCTGACCAGCCCAAAACCTACCCAAAAACGAGATTGGGGTCAAACTCCACGCCGTTTTTTTCAGCAAGGCAACAAATTCCTCCTCGAAAACTCATTTTCCTATGGTGACGTTTTGCGCGTATGTATGGGACATGTGCCGCACCTCCGGCGCTCGCCATTCTACACATCCAGTCCCCAGCGCTCACGCGCTGGGCTAACCTGTGCCGTGCCTCCAGCGCTAAGCAAAGGAAATCCGCAGCCCGAATCCGTGTCTGCAACACCCGGGCTATACAGGCTTGAAATGGGAAACGTCAGAAGAGGCGACCGATGTATTCGCTCATCTGATGCTTCCAGTAGGGCCAGTCGTGGCCGCCCCGGGGGCCCCAGTTGTCCAGATGATGGTGAATGCCCTTGCCGGCGAGAATTTCGGAGAGACGGTAGGACGGACCGCTGTTTTCCCACGGGCCGGTGCCGGTGGTGATGTGGATGTCGCAAGTGGCGAGCTGGCTGAGCTGCCAGGGGTCGTTGAGATTCGCAAGATAGTCGACGGGATTGTTGAAATAAAAATTGTCGTCGTACATGCCGTCCATGAAATTCTTCACGTCGTAGACGCCGGACATGGCGAAGCAGCGCTTGATGACGTCGGGATGCTTGAAGAGCGAATTGGCGGCGTGATATGCGCCGAAGGAAGCGCCCATGGTGGAAATGGCGATGCCGTGCGTCTGGCAATTGTCGTAAATGAAGGGCACGACCTCTTCGCGGAGGTAGGAATCGAACATGGCCTGCACGTAGCTGCGGTGAAAGGGGTGCGCGGCTTTGTCGTAGAAGCCGTGGCCGTTGACGGTATTGACGCAATAGAATTTGACCTTGCCGCCGTCGATAAAATCGGCGAGCGCGCCGATCATGCTCTGGCCTTCGAGCTCCCATTCATCGCCAGCGCTGGTGGGGAAGCCGATGAGCGGAGGTCCCCAGTGGCCAAAAACGACGACGCCCATCTCGATGCCGAGCCGCGGCGAATGCCAGCGGTGGTATTCACGTTTCATCGTGCGTGCCTCATGCTTGGAGCGGGGGAAAGGAAGTATGCCAGCGCAGGCCGGAGCAGGGCAATGGATTTGAGCTAGAAGACTGACGCATTGCGCATGAATTTGTGATAGAAAACTAACTCCGCGGGAGGAGAGCTTACGATGGCTACGCCCACCACGAACCGGCCGACGCCGGAACGCATTTTTAATATTTTTACAGCGTTTCAAAACACGGCGGCGTTGAAGACGGGTATCGCACTTGATGTATTTACCGCGATCGGGGAAGGCGCGAACACGCCGGCCTTGCTTAGCAAGAAATGCAATGCCGCGGAGCGCGGCGTGCGCATTCTGTGCGATTACTTGACGATTCTGGATCTCTTGACGAAAGAGCAAGGGCGCTATGGGCTCACACAGGAATCGGCCCTGTTCCTCGACCGGCGTTCTCCCGCATGTCTCGCTTCGATGTCGGGCTTTCTTGGAAGCGAATGGCATCAAAGAAATTTCTTCGCCCTGACCGAAGCAGTCCGCAAAGGCGGATCGGCCGGAACGGAAGGCGACAACACCAAGCCACAGGACGAAGTCTGGGTCGCGTTTGCGAAATCGATGGCGCCGCTGACGATGCCCGCGGCGGCATTCATTGCGCAACTCATCGGCGCGCCAGAGGGCAGGGCGTGCAAAGTGCTGGACATCGCCGCCGGGCATGGCATGTATGGCATCAGCGTCGCCAAAAAGAATCCGCAGGCGCAGATCGTCGCCGTGGACTGGCCCGCGGTGCTCGAAGTAGCGAAGGAAAACGCGCGAGCCGCGGGAGTCTCCAGCCGCTACACCGCGCGGGCGGGGAGCGCGTTCGAGGCGGACCTCGGAGAAGGCTATGACTTCGTGCTGCTCACGAACATTTTTCACCACTTCGACAAGCCGACGTGCGAGAAGCTGATGCGGCGCGTGCATGCGGCGCTGAAGCCCGGCGGGCGAGCCATCACGCTCGAGTTTGTGCCCAACGAAGACCGCGTGACACCGCCGACGGCTGCAGCCTTCAGCCTGATCATGCTGGCAAACACCGATGCTGGCGACGCCTATACTTTCACGGAGTATGAGAAAATGTTCCGGAATGCTGGGTTCCCGAAGAGCATCCTGCATCCGATTCCGGACATGCCGCAACAAATACTCGTTTCCGAGAAGGCGGGATGAAAAACAAAAAGAAAAAGACGACGAAGCGGAGTTCGCAACCTCGCGCGAATAACCAAGACCGCGCTCTGCGAGAGCACGTCGTGTACCTGCTGAAGGGAGGCGGGGCGCACGTGCATTTCATGGACGCGCTAGACGGCTTTCCCGAGCGCAATCGCGGCGCGTTTGCGGCCGGCCTGGTGCACACTGGCTGGCAGTTGCTCGAGCATGCGCGCATCGCGCAACGGGACATTCTCGAGTTCTGCCGCAACGCCAAGCACGTGTCACCGGGATTTCCCGAAGGTTACTGGCCGAAGACTCCGCTGCCGCCGACCGATGAGGCATGGAGCAAGAGCGTGGAGGGGTTCCGCAGCGACCTGCAGGAAATGATCCGGCTGGTGGAAAATCCGAAGACGGATCTGTGCGCGAAAATTCGGCACGGGGATGGGCAGACCATCTTGCGGGAAGCGCTGGTGCTCGCCGACCACAATTCGTACCACCTGGGGCAGCTTGTGGACCTGCGGCGCGCGCTGGGGACTTGGCCAGAAGGGTAAAAAGTTTCGTGCGCTCGCGCCGGACTGTCAGTAGGGCTTTCTGTTTTCCTGTTTTTTCCAGACCTCGAAAGCGACGAGCGATTCGTCGCGAAGAAGCTGCGTCATCGGGATGCGCCGCGCCGCGGGGGGCTGTTTCAATTCGTCGTAAATGAAAGCGTCATCGAACCCCGCCGCCGCGGCATCAGCGGCAGTGCCTGCGTAAAAGATGCGCGCCGGGCGGGCCCAGTAGATTGCGCCCTGGCACATGGGGCAAGGCTCGCAAGTGGTATAGAGGTCGCAGCCGGTAAGCTGAAAATCATGGAGAGCGCGGCAGGCTTCGCGAATGGCGACGACTTCGGCGTGCGCGGTGGGATCGTTGCTCGAAGTGACGCGGTTTGTTCCCTCGGCGATAACGCGGGCGTCTTTCACGACCAGCGCCGCGAAAGGGCCGCCGCGTAACGCGCGCACATTTTCAATAGCCAGCGCAATCGCGCGGCGCATGAATTCCGGTGACATGAGTGCAAGTATTCCCGATCTTGAGCTTGCCCTGTCGCGCCCGATTTCGCAATCGGGCGTTCATCTCCATGGACAGAATTGCTTACCGTTCGAGACTGGGCGGAGCCTCGCCGGGAGGAGGCGCCACTTGCATGAAACAGGAATGGCGGTAGGATGGAACGGTGCGTGGAGGGATTTACGCCGATTTTCGTATAGAGGATTGACATGGGGGAATTTATGATCCGCATCGAAAATGTGCAACGCCGGGATTTCCTAAAGGGAATGCTGGGAGCGGGCGCTTTTGTATTGAGCGTGCGCGTGATGCCAGAGGAGCTTTTTGCGGAGAGCACCGCGGACCCCGCCGGTACGACGGATGCAGCCTCGGCAATGGCAAAAGCCCCGTTACAGCCGAGCGTGTACCTGGCGATCGACACGGATGGAACCGCATACGTCGTTGTGCATCGCACGGAGATGGGAAGCGGGAACCGGACGGGGCTGCCGCGCAGCGTTGCGGACGAATTGGATGCGGACTGGGCGCGCGTGAAGGTGGTGCAGGCGACGGGTGATGAAAAATACGGCGACCAGGATACGGATGGGTCGCATTCGGTGCGAAGCTTCTTCAACACCTTGCGCGAAGCTGGTGCGACCGCGAGGTTGATGCTGGTGCGAGCCGCCGCGGCGCAGTGGGGCGTGCCGGCATCGGAATGCAGCACGGATTTGCATGTAGTGGTGCACAAGGCGTCGGGAAGGAAACTGGGCTATGGCGAACTGGCGGCAGCGGCAGGAAAGCTCGAGGTGCCGAAGAAAGAGGAGATAAAACTCAAGACACGAAGCGAGTGGCGCTACATCGGAAAAGGCGCGGCGAGCTACGACCTGAAAGACATGTGCACCGGCAAAGCGGCGTATGGGCAGGATACGCGCATGGAAGGAATGCTCTATGCGAGCGTGGCGCGTCCGCCGGTCTTCGGCGGCGCCGTGAAGTCGGTGGACGACAAAGCGGCGCTGAGCGTCGCCGGAGTGAAGCAAACGGAAACGATCGATGCGTTCAAGCCACCCGTCGGCTTTCAGGCGCTTGGCGGCGTGGCGGTGCTGGCGGATAACACCTGGGCCGCCATGCAGGGAAGGAAAAAGCTGAAGATCGAGTGGGAGAAGAGCCCGCACAGCGTTTGGAACTCGGACGCTTATAAGAAAGAGTTGCAAGAGACGGCGCGCAAGCCGGGGAAGGTAGTTCGTGAACTCGGCAACGTGGATGAGGCTTTTGCGAAGGGCGGCAAAATCGTCGAGGCGGAGTATTACGCGCCGCTGCTGGCGCATGCGCCTATGGAGCCGCCGGCGGCCTTGGCGGTGTACCGCGACGGTAAAGCTGAGGTGTGGGCGCCCTCACAGGATCCGCAGGGAGCGCGGAACGCGATCGCGCAGGCCGTGGGCTTGAAGAAGGAAGACGTGACGGTGAATGTGACGCTGCTCGGCGGCGGATTCGGCCGGAAGTCGTTCCCGGACTTCGCGGTGGAAGCGGCAGTGCTCTCGAAAAAGACGGGAAAACCCGTCAAGGTGGTATGGAGCCGCGAAGACGACATCAAGTTCGATGTGTACCACTCTGTGGCGGCGATGTATATGAAGGCAGCGCTCGGAGCGGATGGAAAGCCCACGGCGTGGCTGCAGAGAACCGTGTTTCCACCGATCGGATCGACGTTTGACGCGAGCACAAAATATTCGACGCCAGACGAGCTTGGACTGGGCTTCACGGATGTCCCGTTCGCGGTGGCCAACTTTCGCGCAGAGAACGGACCCGCAACGGCCCATATGCGCATCGGTTGGTTCCGGTCCGTTGCCAATGTATATCATGCGTTCGGAATTCAGTCGTTTGCGGATGAACTGGCGCATGCGGCGGGAAGAGACCCGGTCGAATACTTGCTGCAACTGCTAGGGCCCGACCGAGTCGTCCCAAGGAGCGATCTTCCCAAGGAATTCCCGAACTATGACGGAGCCTACGAGCAATATCCCATTGATACGGCCAGACACCGTCGAGTGCTGACGCTGGCTGCGGAGAAGTCCGGTTGGGGAAAGCAGAAGCCGGGCAACGGCTACGGAATAGGTGTGGCGATGCACCGCAGCTTCCTGACGTACGTAGCGACCGTGGTACAAGTGCAAGTGGATGCTGGAGGCAAGGTACGCATTAACCGGGTGGATTCGGCCTTGGACGCCGGTACTGTCGTAAACCCGGAGACGGTACGCCAGCAGGTCGAGGGCGCGGCGGCAATGGGGACGAGCCTGGCTCTCTACGGAGAGATCACGGCGACCAACGGCGTAATTGACCAATCGAATTTCGATACCTTCCAGATGGCGCGGATGAACAACGCGCCGCGGGAGACAAACGTCTATATCATGCCGAGCGATGCGCCGCCGGCGGGAATTGGTGAACCTCCTCTTCCGCCGTTTGCGCCGGCGCTGTGCAACGCGATCTTTGCCGCGACGGGGAAGCGCATCCGAGAGCTGCCGCTGTCGCGAGCGGGCCTGGCTTGAAGTCAAGAATCTTCCTGATTGCGGCACTGGCCGCCGCGACTGCCGAGCCGATTGCGGGGCAGCGCAAACCTGTTCTGCCGCAGATTGACCTGCCGCATCCCTATTACTTCCGCGAGATGTACCTGCCGCAACTGACAAGCGGACCGAGCAGTGTGGCCTGGTCGCCGGATTCGAGAGAATTGGTTTACTCGATGGCAGGGTCGCTGTGGCGGCAAAAAATTGACACGAAGGTGGCGCAGCAGCTCACGGACGGCCCCGGATATGACTATCAACCGGACTGGTCGCCGGATGGACGAAATGTTGTGTACTGCTCGTATCAGAAGGATGCGGTGGAGTTGTGGCTGCTGGATTTAACTACCGGGAAGACAGAACCATTGACGAGCGGCGGCGCAGTGAATGTGGAGCCGCGATGGTCACCCGATGGAAAGCAAATTGTTTTTGTTTCGACCTCGTACAACAAGCGATTTCATATTTTTCGCGCGGAAGTGCGGAACGGAAAGCCGGAAAACGTAACCAGGCTGACAGGCGAAACCAAGAGTCCCCTGCCCCGCTATTACTACAGCGTGTTCGATCATGAGATCAGCCCGGTGTGGTCGCGGGACGGAAAGGAAATTCTTTTTGTTTCGAACCGAGGGCACATCCACGGAACCGGCGGATTTTGGAGGATGAGGGCGGAGCCCGGCGCGGAGGCGCGGGAGATCCATTACGAAGAGACGACCTGGAGGGCCCGGCCGGACTTTTCGCCGGATGGCTCGCGGATCGTATACAGCTCGTATCTTGGACGGCAGTGGCATCAACTCTGGGTGATGCCCGCGAACGGCGGAGACGCGTTCCCAGTGTCATACGGCGAGTGGGACGAGACGAGCGTGCGGTGGTCGCCGGATGGGAAGCAGCTGGCGTTTATATCGAACCGCAACGGAGAGACACAACTTTGGCTGCAGAGTATTCCGGGTGGCACACAACGGCAATTGGAAATCAGCCAACGGCGACGCCTCCACCCGGCAGGGCGACTGCAATTGCGCGTGTTGGACGCCGAAGGAAATATCACACCGGCACGGGTCTCCGTGGCCGATGCGGCAGGGCGTTTTTATGCTCCGGAGCACGCCTGGATTCTTGCCGACGACGGATTTGACCGTTCGGAAAGAGCGTTTGAAGCGCATTACTTTCACACATCCGGAGCAACTGACGCGGAAGTGCCGGCGGGAAAAATCACAGTAGAAGCGATGAAGGGTTTCGAATATTCATTCGAGCGGCGGACAATCAAAGTGAGTGCGGGGCATCCCGCGAGCTTGACCATCCGGCTAAAGCCGCTGATGACAGCAGAAAAGAGCGATGCACACTGGACGAGCAGCGACCTGCACGTACATATGAATTACACGGGGACATACCGCAATACGCCAGCGCATCTCGCGCAGCAAGCGGAGGCGGAAAATCTCGGCATTGTGAACGATTTGATCGTGAACAAAGAGCAGCGGTTTCCGGATATCGCTTACGATGGAAAGCAACTGGATCCAGCCTCGAAACCCGATGCGCTTGTGGTGCACGGGCAAGAATTCCATACCAGCTACTGGGGGCATCTGGGGCTCCTGAATATTCACGGAAACATTTTGCTGCCTGGATATGCGGGCTATCCGAACACAGCGGCTGCGAGTTTGTCCCCGACCAATGCAGACGTGGCGGACCTGGGGCATGCGCAAGGGGCGCTGGTGGGTTATGTCCACCCTTTCGAGGAACAGCCGCAGCCGTTTGTGACGCCGCCACAAACGATCACGAATGAACTGCCTGTAGATGTGGCGCTCGGCAAGGTCGATTATATGGAGATCGTCGGCTTCAGCGATCACCGGTCGACGGCGGCGGTGTGGTATCGATTGCTGAATCTTGGATTTCGGATTCCGGCGGGCGCGGGAACCGATGCGATGGCGGATTACGCGTCGTTGCGCGGGCCAGTGGGGATGAATCGGGTTTATGCGCGCGTCCCCGAGGGGCCGCTTAATGCGGACGCATGGCACGACGCGCTAAAGAAGGGACGCGCGTTTGCGACGAACGGGCCGCTGTTGGACTTTTCACTCGACGGACAACCTATTGGCGGCGAATTGAAGTTTGACGAACCACGCTCGGACGCGCCGTTCAACGCGAAGTTGCGATCGATTGTGCCCGTGGATCATCTGGAAGTGGTTTGCAACGGACGAATTGCTCAAACTTTGACTTTGGATGCGGCGCGAGATGCAGCTGAGGTCCGGGGCACGCTGCCGCTGAAGGAGAGCGGCTGGTGTGTGTTGCGGGCGTCGAGCGACAAGGCCGAGTATCCCGTGCTGGACAATTACGTGTACGCAACTACGAGCCCCATCTTTGTGACGATCAGGGGCAAGGCGCCGCGATCGCCGGAAGATGCGAACTATTTTGTTGCGTGGATCGAACGAGTCATGGATGCGACTTCACATTACCCTGATTGGAATTCTTTTGCAGAAAAGGACGGCGTTCTTAAAGAGCTTGCGCAGGCGAAAGAAATATTCGAAACACTCCGCTGAAACCTCCCGCGCCCGGTTTCTCTCGGCGATGCTTTTCTGAGTGCGGGCGGCCATGAGGTACAATGGGCGGGATTTTGTGAAAGAAATTTGCTCCGCGACAATCACGAGGAAATTTTGAACGCCTCAACGAGCTTGACAGGTACGACTACTTCAGCAACGGTCGCTGCCGCTGGTAAAGCCACCGGCGTCCGCTGGAAGATCATGGGCATCGTCATGCTGATCATGGCGGTAACGGCACTGAACCGCCTGAATTTAAGCATCGCCGGCAAAACCATCGAGGAAGAGTTCGGCTTCGACACGATCAAAATGGGCCATATTTTCAGTTCTTTCCTGTGGGGATATGCCCTGTTTCAGATTCCCTGGGGATACATCTGCGACCGCATTGGGCCTCTGCGCACATTGACCGCCTCGATCCTGTGCTTCGGTTTTGGCGCTGGAATGATGGGCGTTGCACCGCGTATCGCCGCCAGCGCCGGGCTGAGTGTCTTGCTGGTGTTTC
>WNFE01002694.1_pt1 | contig 13133 bp, 12 predicted proteins | sample 5400451 | NCBI WGS metagenome assembly WNFE01 (sample SAMN13153344, study PRJNA577476) | soil metagenome | isolation source: 200 cm saprolite under Douglas fir tree site 2 hole 2 | place: USA:California | collected 2015-04-18 | reverse complement strand
GGCGATTTCGGTCGTGCGGCGCGAGAGGCGCTTACCTGTACGGAGGTAGAACGGCACGCCGGCCCACCGCCAGTTATCGATTTCGAGCCGCAACGCGGCATAGGTCTCGGTATTCGAAGCGGCGGAAACCATGGGCTCGCTGCGATAGGCGGGCAGCCGTTCCGCTCCTGTCGCTCCCTGGCCGTATTGTCCGCGGACCGCCATGCTCATCACGTCTTCTGGCTTAGGAACTTGAACGGCATGGAGGATCTCCGCTTGCTTGTCGCGCACGGCGTCTGCGTCAAACGAAATGGGTGGCTCCATGGCCGTCAGCGAAAGCAGTTGAAAGAGATGATTAGGAACCATGTCGCGCAGGGCCCCTGACGTCTCGTAATAGCCGCCGCGCTGCTCGACGCCGACCGTCTCGGCAGCCGTAATCTGCACGCTATCGATGAAGTTTCGGTTCCACAAGGGCTCCGCGATGCTGTTCGCGAAACGGAATACCATGAGGTTCTGCACGGTCTCTTTGCCCAGATAGTGATCGATGCGGTAGACCTGCTGTTCATCGAGAATCTGCTTGAGGTCGCGGTTCAACTGTTTTGCCGAAGCCAGATCTCTTCCGAAAGGCTTTTCCACGATGACGCGAGCCCATTTGCCGTCCTCTTCCTGCGTGAGTCCGGCTTGGCCCAATTGCTTCACCACGGGAGCGAAAAACTTCGGAGATACCGCCAGGTAGAAGAAGCGGTTGCCTTGCGTGGAGTGGGTTTTTTCCGCCGCTGCAATTTGTGCCTGGAGCCTTCCGTACGCCGCGGAATCCTGGAAATCTCCCTGCACGTAATAGGTTCGTTCGAGAAACCAATCCCAGAGACGGCTATCGACCGGCTCGGGTGCAAACTCTTTGATGTCCTTGCTGAGCTGCGCTCGAAAGGCTTCCGTTGTCATTGAATTGTAGGAGAAGCCAATCACCGCGAACTGAGGAGAGAGGAGTCGGCCTTTGGCCAAATTGCACAGCGCCGGAATCAGCTTGCGTTTTGTGAGATCGCCGCTGGCGCCGAAAATCACCATAACGCAGGGGCTTGGCTGTTGTCCTTGTTCGTGCAAAGTATCAGTCATATTCATCTTCATCCGATCCGTATTTGATTTGCCATCTACTCGTCTTACTTGGCGCTCGCCGCCTTCTCCATGTGCCCGCCAAATTGAAACCGCATGGCGGACAGGAGCTTGTCTGCAAAATCGTCTTCCCCGCGAGAGACAAAGCGCTGAAAGAGTGATGCTGTTAGGACGGGCGCCGGTGCTGTGGATTCGATGGCTGCGAGGATGGTCCAGCGCCCCTCGCCGGAATCCGATACTCTCCCCGAGAATTTTTCGAGGGACGGCTGTTCTAACAAAGAAATGGCGGTCAAATCGAGGAGCCAACTGGCCACGACGCTGCCTCTCCGCCACACCTCGGTAACATCGGCGAGAGGAAAGTCGTAGCGATAGTTCTCCGGATTGCGGAGCGGCGTTGTCTCTGCATCGACTTCGCGAGCTCCGCTTCCAGCATTAGCGTGCTTCAGGATGTTGAGTCCCTCCGCATAGGCGGCCATCAAGGCGTACTCGATGCCGTTGTGCACCATTTTCACGAAGTGCCCGGCGCCCGATGGGCCGCAATGCAGGTAGCCCTCTTCCGCGGTTCCCGGGACTTTCTCCCGGCCCGGTGTGCGCGAAATATCACCGCGCCCAGGCGCAAGAGATTTGAAGATTGGATCGAGATGCTCGACGATTTGCTTCTCGCCGCCGATCATCTGGCAATAGCCACGCTCGAGACCCCAGACACCGCCGCTCGTCCCTACATCGACGTAGTGCAACGATTTCGCGTCGAGTTCTTTCGCGCGGCGGATGTCATCGATGTAGTACGAGTTGCCGCCGTCGATCACGATGTCGCCAGGTTCGAGCTTTCCGGCCAGTTCCTTCAGCGTGGCGTCCACCACGGCGGCTGGCACCATCAGCCACACGGCGCGCGGCCTCTGCAGCTTCTTCACCAGATCATCCAGCGAAGTGGCGGCAGTCGCGCCGTCGCGGGCGACTTGCTTTACAGACTCTGCATTGCGGTCGAAAGCCACACACTGGTGTCCGGCTCGTTGCAGCCGGCGCACCATGTTGGCTCCCATTCTTCCCAGCCCGATCATTCCGAGTTGCATCGATATTTCTCCTGTCCGCTTCTGCGCTTTCGAATAGCTCCCCGCTTTATGCGAGTGCCTGGCCAACCGCCGCTTGTAACGTTGCGAGTCCCGCTTTCACGTCTTTACCGAGATGCACGCGAAGGGCGCGTCTCCCGCGCTCAGCAAGTACGGTGAAATCGCCCCGGGCCTGTGCAGCTTTGACGACGCCGAAGGTGTACTTTTGATCGGGAACGGGAAGATCGACGGCGTTGTCGCTGGTGATCTGCAGGAACACGCCGGTATTGGGTCCGCCTTTGTAGGCTTGGCCGGTGGAGTGCAGAAAGCGCGGACCAAACCCAAGAACCGTCGCGACCTTCTTCTTGTCCCTCAGGCTGTGGCGAATGGCCTGCAGAACAGCCTCGTTCTGGGGATTCATGGTGATGTAGCCGAGCAGAGCGAAATAGTCTCCCTGGCCAGCGCGCGCGAAGTGAGTTTTCAGGATCTCGGCAAGCGATTTTCCCTGCTTGAGGGCGTCTGCGTTTTTTGCGTCAGCGTAGAGCTTCACACCGTCGTCTTCGAAAAACGGCTCTTCGGCAGGCAACTTGCCGGTGGCTTCGTATTCGCTCGTGAGTTTTCGGGTTGCCACCTTACTTGCTTCCACGTCAGGTTGGTTGAAGGCGTTTATCCCGATGATCGAACCCGCTACGGCTGTGGCAATTTCCCAGCGGAAAAATTCTTCGCCGATGGCATAGGGATCTTGCACGGCGATGCGCACTACCGGGTGGCCTGCTTTCTCGAGGACCGCGACGGCGACGTCTTGCGATTGGTCGGGTGCCGATTCGAGGCGGAGATAGGCGAATACGCGATCCGTGCCGTAGTTGTCGGGCCTGGCCACGCTTTCACGGTCCACCGGAATGATTCCTTTGCCGCTTTTTCCCGTGGATTCGGCGAGGAGCTGCTCGAGCCAGGCTCCGAGGTCCGAAATACCGGGAGACGCAATGATGGTCAGTTTGTCGCGTCCGCTGTTCGCCGCAGTTCCAAGGATCGCGCCCAGGACCACGCCGGGATTCTCCGTTGCCGGTACGGTGGCGGCGCAGGCATGAACCATTTCCTCTGTGCGGTTCAGGAACTTCACGATGTCGATCCCCATGACCGCGGCCGGGACCATACCGAAGTTCGATAGTGCGGAATAGCGCCCGCCGATGCTGGGTACTCCGGCGAAGATGTGCCGGAACTTATCGTTCTCGGCCACATGTTGCATCTTCGAACCCGGATCGGTAACCGCAATAAAGCGATTCCCTGCTTCCTTTTGACCGACGACTTCCTTGACCCGCGTGAAGAAATATTGTTTGTAAATGTTGGGTTCGAGCGTGCCGCCGGATTTGCTGGAGACGATGAACAGCGTGCTCTTTAGATCGATCCTGGTTTCGATGGCTTTGATCTGCGCGGGATCGGTGGAGTCGAGGACGTGCAGCTCGGGAAATCCTTCGATCTTTCCAAAGGTAAGCCGCAGGACTTCCGGGCAAAGGCTCGATCCTCCCATGCCGAGCAGAAGGGCGTCCTTGAATCCGGCTTGCTTTACTTCGGCGGCAAGCGAAGTCAGAGCGGCGCTGTGCACCACTTGGTCATCGGTGATGCCAAGCCAGCCGAGCCAGTGATTCTCGTCGGATCCGGACCAAAGCGAGGCGTCGGCTCGCCACAAACGCCGCACCTTGTCGTTCTTCGCCCAATCCGTAAGCGCGCTCTCTACGGCGGCCGACAGTCTCGCCGGCAGCGTGTAGGAAACCGAATTGATTTTCGCTGCGGATTTCTGGCCTTTCCGCGATCCCGTGGCTTTCAGGAGCTGCGCGAACGCGTCCACGAATTGACGCAGGCCCTCGTCCAAAAGAGTGCTTGTCACGGTTTTCATCGAGATGCCGACACGCTCCACCGATTCCATGGTGTCCGCGGCGTTCTCCAGGTCTTCGGTCAGGCTCATGCGAAGCCTGCCGTGTTCCCGGAATGCATTGAAAGTCGCAGGAGGAATCGTGTTCACCGTCGAAGGGCCGATCAGCTCCTCCACATAGACGACATCCCGATAACCGGGGTTTTTTGTGCTGGTGCTCGCCCACAGCAGCCGCTGGGGCTGCGCTCCCTTTTTGGCCAGGGCTGCCCAGGCCTCTCCCGAATACAATTCGGTGAAGCGGTGATAGGCGAGCTTGGCATTGGCAATTGCGACTTTCCCGAGCAGGCCGCTTAGGCGGGCGGCCAGGATCGGATCGGTCGCTGTTTTCAGTTGGTTTGTGATTTGGGCGTCGAGCTTGGAGTCAATGCGACTCACGAAGAAACTGGCTACGCTGGCGATGCGGCTCACGTCGGCGCCGCTAGCCGCACGCGCGGTCAGACCTTCGATGTAAGCGTTTGCGACTTGTTCGTAAACGTCGCGCGAAAAAAGGAGGGTGACGTTGACGTTGATGCCTTCGCTGATCAGTTGGCGGACTGCTTGGATGCCCTCGGGAGTGGCCGGAACCTTGACCATGAGATTCTCGCGCCCCACTGTTTTCCAGAGCCGCCGTGCTTCCTGCAGCGTCCCGGCCGTGTCATTCGCCAGCAACGGCGAGACCTCGAGGCTCACGTAGCCGTCGTGGCGTTTGCTTTCGTCATATACGGGACGCAGGATGTCTGCAGCGTCCTGTACGTCTTTGACGGCGATTTTTTCGTAGAGACCCTTGGCATCCAGGCCGGCCGATTCCTTGCTCTCGATCACCGACTCGTAGTCGGTGCTGCCTACGATTGCCTTCTCGAAGATCGCTGGATTCGAAGTAACGCCCCGTAAGCCGTCTTCGACAACCAGACGCTTTAGCTCTCCGCTGGTAATCAAGCTTCGGCGAATGTAATCCAGCCAGACGGACTGCCCAAAATCAGAGAGCCCTCTCAGCGGATTTGCTTCTTTGGGAATGCTCAGTGCTGCCGTTGTCATTTTGCTGGCTACCTTTCTTTACGTATTAATCTCTGCGCTAAATTCCTCAGTCGGCGTGTGCCGGGCTCTTCAAAGATTCCACACCGCATTTCGCTTCAATGGCTTCAATTTTGCCTAGACGACGAAGGTGCCGTTGCTCCTGCGACTGGTTGGCGCCCACAAATGCGCCAACAAGTTCATGCGCCAGCGCTTCGCCAATCACGCGACCTCCCAGGACCAGCACATTCATGTGATCGTGCTCGACGCCCTGGTGCGCGGAGTACGTGTCGTGGCACAGGCCGGCGCGAATACCTCGAAACTTGTTCGCGGCCACTGAGGCACCGACACCGCTTCCGCAGATCAGTACGGCGCGCTCCACGCGTCCGCCGAGAATCGCCGTGGCAACGGCTTCCGCAAAATCCGGATAGTCGACCGGCGTCGTGTCACACGTGCCAAGATCTTCCACGGTGTGTCCTAAGCTGCCGAGATATTCGGCAACCTTTCCCTTAAGCGAAAATCCGGCATGGTCGGAAGCGACGGCGACGCGCATGGTCATCTCACCTGTGCGAGCTGCGCCTTGGCAGCTTCCAAGACGTGGCCGGTAGTGAATCCGAATTCCTTTTGCAGCACCTTCAGCGGCGCGGAGGCTCCGAAGGTCCTCATTCCGAGAATCGCTCCGTCAATTCCCGTATATCGGCACCATCCGAACGTGGATGCTTGCTCGACCGCTACGCGGGCCTTGACCGTTGGGGGCAAAACGGTGCGGCGGTATTCTTCACTTTGCCGTTCAAACAATTCCCACGAAGGCATACTCACAACGCGGGCGCGTACTCCTTGTCGCGTCAGCTCCTCATAGGCTTCTACACACAGGGAGACTTCGCTCCCAGTGGCCATGAGGAGTACCTCCGGCTTGCCGTCCTCTGCATCCGCGAGAACATAGGCCCCTTTCGACAGGCCACTCGCCGCAGCGAAGCGCTTCCGGTCAAAGGTGGGCAGATTTTGTCGCGTCAGGATTAACGCTACCGGCTGCCGCGGCATGGCGAGAATCGTTCTCCACGCTTCCGCAACCTCATTTGCATCGCAGGGACGCAGCACCACCAGGTTCGGAATGGCGCGGAGCGAAATCAGATGTTCGATGGGCTGGTGCGTTGGGCCATCTTCGCCGACGCCGATGGAATCGTGCGTGAAGACGTGGACCACGGGAAGTTCCATCAACGCGCTAAGCCGGATCGCACCTCGCCCGTAGTCGCTGAAAATCAGGAACCCCGACCCGAAGGGTCGCAGCTTGGACAGCGCGAGACCGTTGAGAATCGCGCCCATCGAGTGTTCACGGATCCCAAAGTGCAGATTGCGGCCCGATCGACTGTCGGCCTGAAAATCACCCGCGCTCGGGAACGTCAGTCGCGTCTTGGTGGACGGAGTAAGGTCCGCGGAGCCACCGATCATCCAGGGAAGATTCAGCGCGATGGCATTGAGGACTTTGGCAGAGGCGTCGCGTCCGGATACTCCCTTGCTATCAGCCGGAAAAACAGGAATGTCCTTCGACCAGTTCACCGGCAGCTCGCGTTTTTGAATTTGATCGAGCTCCGCGGCAAGTTCGGGAAATTGTTTCCGGTACTCGGCGAACTGTTTCTCCCACTGTTCGCGCGCTTCGCGGCCCCTCCGTCCAATCCCGGACTCGAGGTGCTCGTAGACCCCGCTGGGAACCAAGAACTTGGCGTCGGGCGGCCAGCCGTACGCCTGCTTCACCAGCTTAATCTCCTCTTCGCCGAGCGGCTCGCCGTGCGCCGCACTCGTGTCTTGACGATGCGGAGAACCATAGCCGATATGACTATCAACGATTACGATCGATGGTCTGCCCGTCGTGCCCGCGGCATTCCGGAGCGCGTTCTCAATGCGATCCAGATCGTTGGCATCCCCGACACGAACGACGTTCCATCCATACGCCAGAAATCTCCCGGCGACGTCTTCGGTGAACGCGATGTCGGTTTTGCCTTCGATAGTGATGTGATTGTTGTCATAGATCCAGCACAGATTATCGAGCTTCAGGTGCCCGGCAACCGAGGCTGCCTCGCTCGAGATTCCTTCCATCATGCAGCCATCGCCGCAGAGTGCGTAAATGCGATAGCCGAACAATTCAAAATCTGGCTTGTTGTAACGCGCGGCGAGCCACTTTTCGGCAATGGCCATGCCCACACTCGTGGCAACACCCTGTCCCAGCGGGCCCGTCGTTGTTTCCACGCCCGAGGTCCAGCGGTACTCCGGGTGTCCAGCGCAGCGGCTCCCGAATTGCCGGAAAGACTTGAGGTCATCCAGCGTGACGGAGGGGCGGCCCAGAATTTCATATTCTGGATCGACGGCTTTCACTCTTGCGAGGTGCAGAATTGTGTACAACAAAGTCGATGCATGCCCCGCGGAAAGCACGAAGCGATCGCGATTCATCCAAATGGGATCTTCCGGGTCGAACCTGAGAAGCCTTTGCCACAGACAGTAAACCGTGGGGGACATGCCCATCGGCGTGCCGGGGTGGCCGGAATTCGCCTGCTGGATCGCGTCGATGGCCAGTGTCCTCATCGTGTTCACGCATACCTGGTCGAGATCCAACACCGTCTGAGTCGTTGACATCACGCAGCTCGCTTTCTAAAGCAACCGCTGAGTTTCTTTCGCCACATTTTCAAATCCGTTTCTTCACGTTTCCGCATCACGCGCCCACTTTGCGCTTATTTTGATTGCGCGTTCTTTCGAGTTTCTGTGTCCCGTTTTCAACTCCTGCGATAACTTTCGCCTGCACTTGGTCGATCCAGGCGAAAGATTTCGTGACCATTCCTACCAGCTCTGCACGACCTCGACCTGCAGAGGCCGACGGAACATCCCACCGGTTTCGCGACCAGACGAACGCTGAAATTGGCGGGGCGTCATGCCCACAAAGTTCCCAAACACCGTTGTGAAGTGCGCCTGATTCTCGAAGCCCACTCCAAGCGCGATCTCGACAATCTTCGTGTTGCCTTGACGCAGAAGCTGCTTCGAACGATTAATTCGCTCCTGCAAAACGAACTGATGCGGCGCCAAGCCGGTGCTGCGCTTAAACAACTTGGAGAAATGCGATTGGCTCATCTCCGCCAACCTGCACAGCGCGCTCACCGCCAGCGGCTGGTCTAAATGGTTTCGGATGTACTCGACAACGCGTGCCAGGCGTCGCGGGGGCATGCCGAACTCCTGCTCGCAAGGAAGGTATGACGCTTGGACAAAGGCGTCGGCCAGTTCGCATGCAAAATCGAGCGTGACGCCCCCTGCTCGCATCACGAGAAGATTCACGCCATCGTCCTGAACTCCTTGGCGCGCCAAGTGCAAGTCATGGCACAAAGCCGCGCGTACGCCAGGATGCTTATTGGCCAACACGGAAGCTCCGATCGCCCTAGAGCAGATCAGCACACCGCGTTCGACGCGGCCCGTGTAGACGGCTGACGACAGTTGATCCGTTATGCTCTGGTAGTCCTCGCCTCCGCAAACATTCGCCGGACAAACATCTTCGGCAGAGTGTCCCTGTCCGGCAAATCTGGCTTTCAAACGTTCCTTACATTCGAGTCCGATCCGGTCCGAACCAAGCCCTATCCGCACGATCACTCCTCAAGGCAAATTCGCCAGCTTGTAGTGCAACGCGTCTGCCAATTCCCAAGCGCACACGCTAACGGCAAGTCATTGAAAGTGAAGGACGATGAAGAGAATGCAGGGGACACGCTGCTGGAGCGCCCGTTCGTGCGTGACGACCTCGACGTTTCCGTCAAAGCCTCGCCATGAGCCGCGGACAAACCGAACTCTTGGATCCGCCGCCAGAACGTCTTCTATCTACTGAAAACAGGATGGATGGCAGATTTTCCCGGCAAGCCTCACGGATGGACACCGAGATGCTTCATGAGCAAAGAGGAAAGGGAGATCGCCCGTGAATTATCCAATTAGACCAGGAAACTGTGCTGGACGCGCCTGCGCGGTAGCAACGGACGCTCGACACTCCGTGGGAGTGAACATCAACGTGCGGTCGAGCTCGCGCACTGCGAGCAAGCGCCTCACCCGCAGGTTTGCACTGACCCAATCAGAAGTCGGCGGTTGGGAAGCGATCCACGAAATGTTTGTGGCCGGGCGCCCGAGATTTGTCGGATTAGCCTACTCCATCTTGCGAAACAAGGAGGACGCCGAAGACGCAGTTCAGGACGCATTCGTTTCCGCATGCCGTCACCTGCGCACCTTCGAGGGACGGTCTGCCTTCACGACTTGGTTCACGCGCATCGTCTTGAATGCTGCTCTGATGATCCGGCGAAAACGAAAGCCCTTGTGGACCGACTCCCAGCGAGAATCCAGCATCACGGATGACACTCCTTGGACGGAAAGGATTCCGGCCGCGCAACCGGACCCGGAAATGATGTACGCCGAGGAAGAGACACTCCAGTTGATTGATGTTCTGCTCGGGAGAATGAGTCCCTCACTTCGTCAGGCATTTACGATGACGTATTACCAGGAAATGTCCAACGAAGAGGCAGGCGCCTTATTGGGCGTTACGACGGGAACTTTTAAGTCACGACTCTTTCGCGCCAGGCGACATCTCATGAACCAAGCCTCGCGTTTGCTCTTGGCCCCAATCCGCCGCGCAATGGACTCCCCATATCCTTCGAGGGAAAGCGCTGTTCAGGCCCTTGCCCCAAGATCCGCTGAGAGCTTGTCTCCAGAAATAGCGTTCTTATGACACAGCCGAAACTGCTCCACTTCCGCTTCAAGGAAGCCCAATGTCAGTGACTACGAAAGATTCGATCGAGATGGAAGAGCCCGAATGGCTCACTCAGATGGAAAACGTTCTCGAGGTGCTCAACGAGGGAGTCATTGTCGCGAGCGACCAACATCGGATTCTATTTGCGAACTCGCGGTTTGTGGAAATGACCGGCTTTCCCCGGCATGAGTTGATCGGAGTCGACGCTTCCTCCTTCTATTCCTCACAGGAATGGGGTTTTCTGACACAACAGGTTGACATCGCGTTCAGTGCCGGCCACAACCGGCATTCCTTCGTTCTTCCCCAAAGAGGCGGCGGGCGTTTGCCCGTCATCATCAGTTCCCGGACGATTGGCAATTCTGCGGGTCGGTTTGGGATTGTGACCTTCACGGATATCTCGGAGCAAGTGCGAGCAGAGCAGGAACTGCGGTCCGCAAACCTGGAGCTCAGGAAGCGCCAGATGGAAATCGAGGAAGACCTGCGGCTTGCCGCGCGGGTTCAGCGCAGTCTCACGCCGCGATCCTTGACCTGGAAGGGAATGAGCGTCGACTCTTTCTATCACCCCGTGCACACAATTGGCGGCGACTTCGCCCTGGTGAACGCGGTGAACCACGAGGATCTCAGTTTGCTGGTGTGCGATGTTTCTGGTCACGGTATCGGTTCGGCATTGGTCGCGAACCGAATCTACTCCGAAGCGGCAGCACACCTGCGGAGCGGCATTCCATTCGTCGACATGTTCAGCGAGTTGAATCGCTTCCTCATCCAGGAAATCGACAGCTCGGGAATGTTTGTTACCGCTGCCGCTGCCAGGATCGATGCACAACAACGCACGATGTTCTTTGCCGGCGCTGGCCATCCCCCTGCGATGGTGGCCCGTCGTGGCCAGAGTCCGATTCTCCTCGAGTCGCGCAGCATGATACTTGGCGCGCTGCCGGAAGCCGTGGAGATCACCGCCACCCTCGAAGTCCAGCTCCAGCCGGATGACCGCATCGTTCTGTATACCGACGGAATTACCGAAGTTTTCAATTCCAGGGGAGAAATGCTGGGCATCGAAGGTGTCCAGGAAATCGTCGGCCGTACCTCGTCTCTGCCTCCCGACCAAATGAAACAGGGGATTCTCGACGGTGTGGCTGCGTGGCGTGAGGGACCGCCGACTGACGACGTTTCTCTCATGTTGGTGCACGTTCGTTGAAACAGATGAATTCAACACTAGGAGAATGAATGGCACCCAGACGCACCGCAATTCTTGTTTCTGTCGCTTTGCTCTTTGCCGGGATTGAGACTTCCATCGGGAACGCGCAGGAGACCCCAGCGCCTGCGAAGGCCGTCCAGCTGATCGGTCTCACGGGCGTCAAACAGAATGCAAAAGGCACACTGAAGGTTGAGAACGGAAATCTGCAGTTTGTCCACGGCAAAACAAACGCCGACATAACCGCTGCTTCTGTTCAAGACGTAGTCACCGGCGATGATACGCAAAGATCAGTCGGCGGGACCGTCGGAGTGATGAGCATGGCCGCGCCTTACGGCGGCGGGCGCTTCCTGAGTCTCTTCCGCAGGAAAATCGATACGCTCACAATTCGGTACCGCGGTGTGGACGGGGGCTTACACGGCGCAATCTTCACGATGCCCGTGGGCGCCGCGAATGCCATCAAGACACAGCTTGTGTCGGAAGGTGCCCAGACCGCAACTACGGGAGAACCGACCACAGCCATCCCCTCCGGCAACCAGCAAAACGCGATGCAATCCCCCGAACACCTGCCCGGCAAGATTAACGCGTCGGCAATCCAAGTCGAGATGATCCAGTCGGACGAAATCAAACTCCCTGCCGAATTTCAGATTGCCCTCTATGAAAATCTCGTTCATCAAATCGAGAAACAACGAACATTTCAGCATGTCTATCGCGACGGCGACCGCACCGCCGCGAGTGCCCCCGACCTAGTTGTTCTCTATAGCACGGTCCGGGGCTTCAGGGCCGGCAGCGAGAGGGCCCGCCAGGTGACAACCGTTGCCGGCGCCACGTCCATCACGGTCCATTGCCAGTTCACCAGCCCGGATGCAAAGCCTCTCCTCGCGCGGGATGTAAACGGCAAGGTCCGGTTCTTTGGCGGGAATCTCAAGGCTACCTACGATTTCGCCAAAAAGGCCGCGCGTGTCACACATGAAAACTTTTCCTCAACCGAAAGCAAATAATGATCAGGAGAGAAGGTCCGGACACCGAGGAGATCTTTTGTTGGTGTTAACGCTATACAGCAGTCCCGGGTTGCTCTCGGTAGTGCGTGGGACTGTTGAACGTCTGGCTGAGTACCTGGGATTCCCGATAACGGAGGCCAGATCGATCACTCGCGCGGTCGATGAAGCTCTGACCAACATCGTGCGGCATTCCCACGGCAATCGCCCGGGCCAACCGATCACCATGTACTTTCGACGAGCCAGGCGCCGCCAGCAGTGCGAAGAAGTTGCAAGCGGAGTCGAAATACTCCTTTGTGACCGAGGCCCGGCAGTTGACCCGAGCAAATTCCGAGGGCGGCCACTTGAAGAGATCCGGCCAGGGGGATTGGGCTTGTACTTCATCCGTCAGGCTATGGACATCGTAGAGTTCAGCCGCAAGAGCACGACGAACCGGCTGCGACTTGTGAAATATCTGGCGCGTCCACGCAACGCTGTGAGCGAGAAGACACTGTGAAGATTTCCACTCGGCACCTGGACAAAACGACAATCTTCGATGTGTCCGGAGACATCGATTTTGCGAACTCTCCGGAAATGCGCCAGTCGGTGTTGCGTGAGATACGCGAAAGTCGCACGGCACGCGTGATCGTGAATCTTCGCCAGGTGCGTTACATCGATAGCTCTGGTGTCGCTTCCTTGATCGAAGGGTTGAAAGCGTCCCGCGACCTGGGTTCCCGCTTTATTTTGATCGGGCTGAGCACATCCGCTAGAGAAGTTCTACAACTCTCGCGGTTAATCAAGGTCTTCGAAAACCACGATCTTCGACGTCTCCGGAGACATCGATTTCGCCAACTCTCCGGAAGTGCGCCAGTCGGTGTTGCGTGAGATACGCGAAAGTCACACGGCACGCGTGATCGTGAATCTTCGCCAGGTGCGTTACATCGATAGCTCTGGTGTCGCTTCCTTGATCGAAGGGTTGAAAGCATCCCGCGACCTCGGTTCGCGCTTCATTTTGATCGGGCTGAGCACATCCGTTAGAGAAGTTCTACAACTCTCGCGGTTAATCAAGGTCTTTGAAATCTACGACAACGAAGAGCAGGCATTGGCGACCTAATATGGAATTCGTATCCGAAATCGGCGATAGCACGCT
>WNFE01010610.1_pt1 | contig 13134 bp, 8 predicted proteins | sample 5400451 | NCBI WGS metagenome assembly WNFE01 (sample SAMN13153344, study PRJNA577476) | soil metagenome | isolation source: 200 cm saprolite under Douglas fir tree site 2 hole 2 | place: USA:California | collected 2015-04-18 | reverse complement strand
CTCCATTTCGCTTTCGAATTTGACCTGCGTGGTGTCGGGCGTCTTCTGGGTGACGGTGGTACGCGACTTCATCTTCTTCCCCATCATCATCCCATCCTCGTTCCACACCCACGTACCGCCCTGCGGCCCGTCCGAAGTTCCGTGCATGTAGCTTCCGGTGCTGTCAACGCCGAGTTCGACGAACTTCTTGTCGGCCGGGTCGTAACCCCAGTGGATGGTCCCCTTCATCTCCGGCATCGCCTTCGTTTTCCCCGTCTTCCACTGTCCGACGAGCCAGTACCCGCCTAGGTCCTTCTTGATCGTCATCGTGGTCGAACCGGTTTGCTCGCCGCCCAGCTCGGGGGGCAAGTGCATCTTGCTCGAGCATTTCCAAGTGCCGACCATCGTGTTCATCTGCGCCAGCTCAGCTGGCGGTTTCATCGCTGCTCCGGCCGATAATTTCTTCGCGTCCGGCTTGTCCTGTGCGAGCACCAGCGGCGATCCGAAAGCGAGCGCCAAGCCAGCCAGCGAGACCACGAACCTGATTGAGTTCTGCGTGTGGCAATGCATCGCGATTTACCTCCTGGAATGGATCCTCCAAAACACGAACGGGCGCGTCACGCAACAACCTCCATTCCTTTCGCGGGAAACTAAGGAGAGATGCTGATGATCACAGGCTCAGAGGGAATGCCGTTGGCGATGACCTCGAGGTCGCTGTCCCCCAGCTCCACGGCAGCGGGAACGTCGAACGAGGTGGAGACCACAGCGTCGCTTGTCGCCACCCCCATGCTGCTGTGATCGTGCGTCCGAGCATAGAAGACGTGCCCGGTAAGCGAGTTGGTGATCCGGACCAGGGGGTAGTTGGTGGCAGATTGAGCATCATCACCGTAGGCTGCCCCCTGCGAAAGGCCGTTAAACTGCGTGCCTGAGATGGCGTAGGTCAGACCCGGTTGGACGCTGGTTGGAGCCGAAACGATCGTAGGAGCCCAAGCGGGGTTGAAGCTTCCAGATGAAGTGTAGACCTCGACGTCTCGCGAGTAGTCAGTGAAGAGGACTTGACCTGTTGGAAGCAGAAGCATGCGTCCGTAGTATGACGAGATCGAGGGCCCGCGGGGTATGTCTGCAACCCGAGTCAGGTTTTTCCCATCGAACTCGAAGAAGTGCGTCGGTCTTTGAAAAATCCCCGGGCTGGCAGCGCACAGCACATTGCCATTGGGTAGCAGCGACGCGGGACCGTCGGCGATATCGTATTGTCCTTCGCCCGGAACGAACGGGAGGTCCGGGCCCACTGTCCAGGTGTTAGAGATCGCGTCGTAGATCGCATTGTGCCCGGTCGCTCCGGTGGCGAAGACCGTGCCGTCAGGCCTTAACACGGCCGGGCCAACTTCTTGGGAAGCTCGATCTACCAGCCTAACAATGGTGCTGCCGGCATTTACCCACTGATTCGACGACGGGATGTATCTTTGGCTTAGAGTCGCAGCGAGCACATCGACGACGAGAACCGATCCGTCCGGCAACAGCGTCCATCCCTCCTCGTCATTCCGGTCGTCCTTGGGTGGATTGAGGTTCGTATACGTGAGGGTGGCTGGATCCAACCGGGCGATTCGGGTGTCGAACGGATTGGCGATAAGGAACGTTCCATCCGCGAGAACGGTGGATTGCGCATCGCCGATGTTCGTCCAGCCGTTGGGCGGCGATAGCTCCGTCCACGCGTCCGAGAGTGGATCATAGACGAAGCCCCGGTTGCTCCACACCGGGGGCCCGCTCAAAATGTACTCTCCGCCCACTACGACTACCCGCCCATCGGCGAGCACGGCCGACGCGTAGTAGAGAGGACCGTAGTCCGGTGGGAACGAGGCGAGCTGCGACCAAGTTCCGTTGACGTAGCTCCCGAAAATGTCGGGAGTCAGAAGGTACCACTCGGCGGCCTCTACCTGCTGAACCATGACCGTGCCATCGGTGAGCAACAGGGCATTGCTGGCGTCGAATGCAGGTTGGTTGGTCAGTGGCTGCCACGATTGAGCGCGTGCCGGGGCAGCCGTAGATAGCAAGATGCAAAGCACAAACCCGAGGCTTCGGATAGATGTCACAGATTTCCCCCTCGCTGAGCTTACCAAGTGCAGTCGATGCTGTAGCAGAAATACCAGAAGTTGAGCCGAAAGGGGGAAATCGGCGTGGGAGATCCAGTGATGCAGTTTCAATACTTTCGAAACACCTAGATGAAGTTTTTTGTCATCGGCATTGATTGTATCGCCAGCGCACGACGTAGTACGCGCGCGTTACTACGTCCCAACTGACCGCTGCGCCGCGTGGCCAAGGAACTCAAGGATGCGTTGAACCGCTTCGTTGGGTCGTGCCTGAAGGACAAGGTGCGGAGCTTCGATGAATGAAGTCTTCAGGTCCGGCCGTAGCGCGCGCAGGGCGGCCTCCGATTTTCGAGTAATGAGGCGGTCTCGCGTGCCCCCGATGTAGAGCAGCGGCACTCGGCATCGAGCGGCCTCCTCCGAGACATTCTCGGACAGGAGTTGTCGCAGCCGTGCCGCAAGAACAGCAGGCCGAACCGATCGAACCGAATCGCCGATCTCTCTGACTAGATCCGCCGATGCGTCTTGACCTACGAGCCACCGCCGAATCACCCAATTTGGCAGTGGCAACGCGAATAGCAGCGGCGCGATTACGGAGAGCGCCGAGCCCATCGGTCCCGCTGGGCTGCGGATGAAACTTGAGACCAGCACCAGAGCCCGCAGATCAGGATGAGCCCGCGTGGCGACTCGCAAGGCAATCGGTCCCGAAAATGATTCGGAGATCATGGCAAATGGCTTATTGAGCAGAAGAAATCGTTGAACGTGTTCCACCGGGGCATCGGTGGTGATGACCGAGTCTGCCGGGTAACCGACCACGATTGGGGAATACGCGGGTGGCAACGCGCGAAGGAATCGGCCGAAGAGCCGGCCGGTGCCATCCATTCCCGGCAGCAGAACGAGTGCGACGTCAGGTTGAAGCTCCATTCCTAACGCCTCTCGTGTTTCGTCATCCTTGACCGTGCACCGCCTCGGGCGTCCCCATCTTCTCCCTGCTTTAGAAGGGGAGAGCACTCGAGCAGGGCGTTTGCTCCGAGCGCCCTGTTAGCACCTCGAGGGCATTTATTGGGGCCGCGTTCCCTCTGCGCTAGTTCAGCCGAACAACGCAGGTGCAGGCAGGATCTCCGGCCGTGCAGGTCGTTGAGCTCGCGTTCAGACAGACCAAGCCGGAGCAGCAAGGGCCAGTCGCCGAGCAGGCCTGGCCACTTCCGGGACAGCTGCCTTGCTGACAGGTTCCGGTCGTGCTGCCGCCTGGAATGCTGCAACCCAGACCCGCGCAGCAGTCCGAAGTGGATGTGCAGGCGCCGCTCAACGGCTGACACGCGGCGGGAGCCTGGCATGATCCCGAGGTGCAGATCTGCGAGCAGCATCCCACTCCCGCATCGCAAGCGCTTCCGTTCGCAGCGCAGGTGCCGCCTCCATCGGGCCCACTGCTGAGCTGGCAAGCGTACCCGCCCGACGGGATACTGGTCTGCAGGCAGTAAGTGCCGTTGCAGCAACTATTGGCGCCCGGCGCGGGCGTACACGTGGTGCCCAGACCAGCACAGTTGGGAAGCGTGCAGTAAAATCCTCCGTCTCCCGGCAGGCACTTGGCGCTGCTGCAGCACTGATCGCTAAACTGGCAGAGCTGATTCGTCTGGATGCAACACGGCGCCAGTCCGGTATAACCCGCTGGGCAGCTGACTGAGCCGCCTCCGAAGCACCGCGGAACCCCGCTCGAATCCAGCCTGCACACCTGCTGGTGTCCGTTACAGCAGTCCTGCGGGGCATTGACTTGGATGATGCCGCCATCCGGATAGGTCGCCGGGCCGCCATCGACCAGGTGCGGCGCCCCGCAGATATTTCCCACGCCATTGCAGGCCTGGCCGTTGTCGCATCGGCCGGATCCTACCGCGTCGGGTCGGCACTGCACCGTACCGTTCGGGTTGACCCCGCCTCCGCAACAGGCGTTCGTCGAAAGACAGAAGTCTCCAGTCAGACGGCAGCCATCGACCGGCTGACAGACCGTGGCACCGGAACCGGGATCCACGCAGACGCGCGAGCAGCAGTTGGTTCCATTGGAGCACGGATTGCCATCCTGGGTGCATCCGCCTCCTCCGCCGCCGCTGATCGCCTGGCAAAGGCCGGCGCCGCCGTCATTCGCCGAGCAGACGTTGCCGCAGCAATCGCTGTTTCGCAGGCAGATATCTCCGTTGGCCTGGCAACTGTACGCGCGGACGCAGACGCCGCCCTGGCAATTGGTAGAGCAGCAGTTTGCTCCAGAGGTGCAAGCCTGGCCGATCACCCCGCACGTCTGGCCTGGGATGGTGGCGCAGGTGCCGTTGGTGCAGGTCGCGGTGCAACAATCGGCGTTGCTACGGCAGCTCGCGCCGACATCGAGACACTGCTGAGAGGAGCACGAGCCGTTTAGGCAATGGTTCGAGCAGCACTCCGTGTTCACCGCGCAACTGGTGGAAGGAGCGGTGCAAAAGGTCGGGGTGGAGCAGCTCCCGCTACTGCATACGCCCGAGCAGCACACGCCGCCGCTGCTCGGGCTACAGTTGCTGCCGGAGGTCAGGCAGATGCTGCCAGGGCCTCCGTCATTGTTCCCGGTGCCGCTACCGGAGTACGTGATTTTCCCCGAATTGGGGCTGCAGCTGCAGCCTGCGAAGGTACACAATGCGGCCAGGGAAACAAAAAAAACCAGCGTCAGTTTGTTCATGGCTCCGACCTAGTGTTGGTACCAGACCCCGGTATGCGGCGCTCCGGTGTTCACGTCTTCTCCGCCGAGGATCAGCACGTGTGGGTTGCCACTGCCGTCGACGAAGTAGGTCGACGAGTGGTTGAGGAAGTTGTAGCCATTCGGCGATCCCGAGATTGTACGGCTGCCGGTGGCGCCATTAAAGCTACCAAGGGAGCCGTCTGTGTTGATCTGTGCGTACGACTGCTCGCTCGACCCGGTTGACGCGCCGTTGTACAGACCTCCGCTCACAAGGATATAGGCCCCTACGACCACCGCGCTGAACTTCTCCCGGTTCTTGCCCATGCTGTTTGCGTTGGTCGTCCAAGTAGCATTCGCGAGGTTGCCGTTTCGGATGTTGATCGCCTGGTAATAGATTGCGCCCTGGCTCGAGGCGGCCTGCAGGTTGGAAATGGGATCGACCGCGGCGGTGTCTCCGCCCAGGACGTACAGATAACCAGCGGAAGTCACGAGTTGGTGATACGCCAGCGCTGCCGGTAGATCGGGCTGCGTCAGCCACAGGCCTAGCGTGCCGTCGGCGTTGATCTTAGCAGAGTAGACTTTGGCGACCGGTGCGCCAGTCGAGTCGTTGCCGCCTGCAACGTAGATCCGCCCATGAAAGATCGCCGCGCCCTCGGCGAACAGGGCCTGCGGGAGCGGCGTGGTCGTGGCCCACGTGCCGGTCGTCGCCACCACAGGGATGGTGCCGTCGGCGTTCAGTGACGCGTAGTAGACGGTGTTGGTGGCGTTACCAACGCCGTCGAGGCCGCCGAGGACGTAGATGTTACCGTTTCCGCTGATCAGGGAGTTGAAGCCGTTGGCGCTCACTGCTGCGGCAAAGCCTCGCACGTCCGGCAGGGGTGTCGTGGATGCCCACGAAGCGTTGGCGAGCGCCCCACCCGTCGAGTTGCTCATCTGGTTGAAGGATACGGTGGCGATGTTCGAGGCTTTGCCGTTGCTGGTCACGCTCGAGGCGGTGTTACCTCCCAGTGCGTAGATGTAGCTCGTGCTCGTCCCGCCACTGGCCCCGGTGATCGGCACAATGACCGTCGGGAACCCCTGCTGCGCCGTGGGAAGACTGGCGGTGGCTGTCCAGGAGATCGTGCTAGGGCTAAAGCTGACGCTGCCCACGACGCGGAAATTCAGCGGAGCGCTGGTCCCGCTCGGTGTGGTCACCGTCACCGTGTACGTGGTGGAGGAAGCAAGCGTCCCGGGGACGCTCCCCACGATGAGGATGTTCTGCCAGTCGCCGATCGCGAAGTTGACCGCGGCCGAAGCTAGCAGGTTGTTCGTCGATGCGTCTCGGAAGTCCGCCGAGTATCCCGAAGCCGGCAATGCCGAGAGATCGCCGAAGTTATTCCCATCGATAATGAACAGGCTGCCGACGGTACCGCTGCCCGCCAGTCCTCCGTTGATGTCGGTGAGGATCGGCGCTGCCATCGTGAACGCGTTCTTAAGCGTCGCGAATCCTCCCCCTGGGTTCGCGACCGTGATGTCGAACACCGTTCCAGCGGCGCTCAGGCTCGCTGGCGCGGAAGTTACCGCCACCTCCAGGCCGGTAGAGCTAAACGACGTCACCACTGCAGAAATCCCCGCTCCACCCGCGACCGGCGTGAAGGTGACGGTCGGATTCACAGCGCTCGCTCCCGATCCGGACTGCAGGAAACCCGACCCTTGGATCACAACGATGGTTCCGACGGTACCCGTGCTCGGGGCAGCCGAGGACAAAATCGGAAGAGGGCCGTTGCCTCCTCCGCCACCGCCACACCCTTCGAGAAACGCGATAAGGAATAACGAGAAGAGAAGCGTCACGCGACTTGCCCAAGTTCGACTGGCCATTTGAGTTTCTCCTGCAACACTCCTCCCAATCGGCTTGAACACCGGCACGAGACGGAGGTTTCTGGAGAAGCCGATGCGTCGTGAAGTTTCAAAGTGCGTTCCACAACTACAGCTCGCACTTCCGCTGCGGCAGTGACGTATGGTTCTCGCCGCTCTCGGGACCGATTCCGTTGTTCACGTCAATCGCTGTCGTGTTGATACATCATTCAGAGCCATTGTTACGTGTTGCAGAGAATGTTGATGCGCGGCATCAGCATTCGCGCCGTGTGCCACACCCGGCCAGCCGACAGCAAAGCAAGGAAATTGACAGCTGCACTCCTATGCGTTGACAGGCATCAACCCATTGCTTAGCGTGCGCCCTTTTCGCGGGGGTACATCATGAACGTTGGCATTCGAGGTATTTATCGATGCCTGCATTCGCGGATCAAATCCACCTGTCGAGTGGACGAGATCGAGCGGCAGCTTTGCAAGGCGAGTCGGTCGGCGGGACTTTCCATTCAACGTGCATCTCATCGGCCTCATTCGGCTCGAACGTGATGGAGAACTGCGACAGCGTCGTGCTCCCTCATAACGAAACCGCGGTCATTGCCGATCCGAATGATCCTTCGCACCTGCTCGCCGGATCGAATGATACACAGCTCATCAGCGGCAGCGCCCGCTCGGCAATGGGGTACTACACCAGCTTCGACGGCGGCCGGACCTGGCTGAATGGGGTAATCAATGGCGCAGGGTTTGCCCAGACTAGCGACCCCGCAGTCGGTTTTGATCTCAACGGGAATGCGGCGTACGTGATGGTTTCGTTTGATCTGGGACTCGGCGGACGGGCGCTGGGCGGCGCCATCCAAGTAGCAACCTCCGGCGATGGAGCCCGCACATTCGCGGTCCCGGTTACAGTCGAGGTATCAACCTCGGACGGCATTGAGGAAGACAAGCCATATCTCGTCGTCGACACGAACTTGACCAGCCGCTTCGTAAACAGTGTGTACGTCACCTGGACACGTTTCGTATTCGATTCACGCGACAACTACCTGGAGTCGCCGATCTTCTTCTCTGCCTCTAGAGATGGCGGGCACACCTGGTCGGCGCCGAGAGAGATCAGCGGCCGCAATCCGGACCTGTGCACCTTTGCTCTCACACCGTTGCCCTACGATGGCCGCTGCCGTGAGGATCAGTTCTCGTCTCCGGTCGTTGCACCGGATGGGACGATCTTCGTCGCGTTCGTAAACGACCAGGCGGTGAACGACGGGAACTTCAGAGATCAGTATCTGGTGGTCAGCTCGTCGGATGGCGGGGAAACCTGGACCGCGCCAGTGCGCGCAAGCGATTTGATCCACGATGGCGTCAATGACTACCCGATCAACGTGGTTGGAAGACAGACGCTGTCCAATTCGCAATTTCGCGTCAACTCCGCTGGCAACCTTTGCATTGATCAGCGCAGCGGCGCGCTGTTCATTGTTTGGTCCGACAATCGCAATGGGACGAGTTCGAACACCAACACGGATGTGTTCATGGTGAGCTCACGAAATGGCATCAACTGGTCACCACCGCGAGCCATAAGCGTCGCTCCGAACGACCAGTTTTATCCCTGGGGTGCGGTCGCGCCCGACGGGACGCTGAATGTCTCATTCATGGATCGAAGCTACGATCCCCCCAACGTGAAATACGGGATCACGCTCGCGCGTCAACAAGGGGGTCATCTACGCTTACAGCGGGTCGACACGGAGCTTTCGGATCCAAATCACGCTCGCTGGTTCTCGAGTGCGACCGGCGGAAAGACTATCTTCCTCGGCGATTACACAGGCCTCGCCGTCGACGCGAATGGCGGAGCGCACCCAGTGTGGACGGATATGCGTCGGGTCGTCACGGTCCGAGACGTTACCGGTACCAACGAGGACATTTTCACCGCGGCGATCCCCTAGAACCTAATTAGGTTTTAGGTTAGCGGACCGGGCTCCGCACCCCGGTCCCTGACCTTTTGCGACGATCAATTGGATTCTTCTTCTTGGTCGCCTGCGCTTCGGAGGCTTCCGCTCGTTCACTGTATCCGGAAGATGCCCCTCAGCTCCTCGGTCTGGCTGATGGGATTGCCTGCATTCCCGCGAGCGGTGGTGCGCCACTGGTAGATCTTGCCCGAGGGAAGCGGGGTCGCTCCGTCATAGGTCACAGTGTTGTTCGAGCCGGTCACCGCAATAAGGCCCGTCTTCGACCAGACCTGATTCCCGAGCGCATCGAACAGCACGACGTCGTAGGTGTGTGTGCTCGGGTACGCCTGCCAGGTCAACACCGGTGGGCTAGCGACTGCGTCCATTGCGTCTCCCGCTCCGGGAGAGACCATCTGGACCGCGCTGGTGACCTTGAATGACGGCTGCACGCCGTTAACCACCGCGCCACCGGACACGGTGATGTGCGGGATCTGCGTGCCGGCGATGTTCGGATCTGGGTCGCGAACGTCCCCGTCATTCTCGAAAGCCGCGAGCACTACATACTTGCCGTCTGGAACGCCATCGATCGACCACGCTCCGCTCACGTTGGGAGCGATCCCGGGATTTGGCGCGCGGAGGCCCGGCGGCACCTCGCCGCGGATTAGGGTGGCGTTGAACGTGCTCTCGATCACCAGGACGACGCTGGTCGGCCCCGGCGTTCCGGCGACCAGGTTCACCGAGCCGTTCAGGGTTGCGGTACCGCTGGTGGACTTTGTGAGCTGCACTCCGGACTGGTCTACGCCCGACTGAACGTTGAGAGCCACCGCCGTGTAGTTGGTCCCACGGCTGTAAGCCTGGATCTGGGCGGCTCCGGCCGGCACGTTGAACAGGGTGAACGTTCCGTTCACATCCGCGATCGTGCTGATCGCTGCGCCACCCGTCTCGACAACCACCAACACTCCTGTCTGACTCGGCGAGACCTGCACTGTGCCCGAGATCGTCGGGTTCCCTTGCTGAGCGTTGGGCAACGAGCTGAGGCCGATGTCGGCTTGTCCTCCTGAGAGGAGATATGGCTTGCTCGAGTCCGTCCGCGTGGCGCCTGAGGTATCAATCGGCAGCGAGATCCGTACGCCAGACGGAAACGTCAGATAGTTTCGGGCCGAGGCTCTCAGGCTCACCTTGCGAGCCATCGGCGTCCCGCTCGCGTCCGCGCGAACCGATGGAATCGGGAGGACGTAGCTTCCGTCTGCACCGGTGACCGCGACCGAGCCGGCGGGTGCTCCATTCTCGTCCAGCGCACTCACGGTCGCGCTCCCGATCCCGACCGTCGTCGAGAGATCAAAAACGCGGCCCTGCAGCTCCACCGGAGCGAAGCAAGCAGGCTTTTGTTGGTTCTGCACCATCTCGCAGACCTGGCCGGAGGAGCAGCTGGATGGGTCGCCGAGCTTGCATTCGCTCTTCCCACCGCCACACCCGGCCAGCAGGATTAGCGTGAAAAGTATACTGAGAAGTTTCATCGAGGTTCTCCTGGAGATGAGCTGCGCAATAATCCGCCAGCAAGGATCCGGCCGTTTAGAGGGTGAAGACGTTCGAATTGGATCCGGATGTCACGGCAGAACGCTAAGAACCGGAGTCAATGTGTAGGTGCCGTTCCCTTGTTTGTTAATCGACGAAGCGGCATTGAAGTCGAGCTTCAAGTCCAGGACTCCGCCCTTCGGCACGTCGCGGTCTACGTTGATTTTCAGGCCGCTGGTGGACCCGCTTGGAACGGTGAGAGAGGCTGGCGGTGTCCCGTCATTAAAGACAAGCTGCGCACTCACCAGATGTAGCCTGAGCTGAGAGATTCGCCCAGCCGGCACATCGATTGGCCGAGACTCCATACCGCCATCGGCCGCGGCTTGCGTGCAGAGCGGAGTGAAGCGCCCGTTGGTGAGTTGCATCAGATCCACCGTCTGCGTATCTGTGCAGAGCACGATCCACCCCGGGCCATTGACGCCGTCTTGCGCCGCGTTCGGGCCGCCGTCGGGAACGCTCGAAGACGCATCATCATGAACCCGGATCTCATCGAGCGTGATGTTGACTTGACTGACGTTGACAAGGTCGGCAGGCGCATCCGTCAAGGAGAGCTTTATCTGTCCCGAGCCTCCTCCGCACCCAACTGCGCCGGCGACGAGGCTCAACAAAGCAAATCGAATAGACATTTCATACCTCCAGCGAGAGACCACTTCGGACAACTTTTCTACTTCCGCGCTGCAGGATAAACCCGACGCGGGGCGATGAGTTTCATATGGGCTGAGCCCACGAGCCCCCCGATGTACTCCTTCAAGCGAATTCGGGACCTCGCTGTGCGCGTCTAGATGCGACGAGCTGACCTGCGGCGCAGGTGTGCTTTCTGCGGCGTGGGCTTTCCACGAGATTGGGTCCCGAGCGCGTGATCGTCTCGCACGGCGAGCCAGTGCATACCCGCGCTGCGTATGAGCGCGCGCTCGAGCTCGCCCCCTGGAGCGGATAGGGTGTAACGCAGCCGGACGCGGCGAGACAGATTCGCAGGAGGTAGCTGGGAATGGCGGACGCTGCAGGGACGAAGTGCCTCTGGGACTCGCCGAAGGCAATCTCCAGACGCAACTTCATCAAGGGAGTGGTCGCTGGCGGGGTGGCGGTCTCCTCAGCGAGCTATCTCTTCCGCGCCTCCACCTCGCTCGCTCAAGCTCCGATATTGGCTGGCGCGAGCGAGCGGCTGATCACGATAAATGTCAATGGCCGGCCCCGTCGCGTCGACGTGATGAAGCAAGAGACGTTGGCGTGGACGCTGCGCTACAAGCTCGGGCTCACTGGAACCAAGCTAGGGTGTGACCGCGCCGAGTGCGGCGCTTGCACCGTTCTGATTGACGATGTCCCCCACTATTCATGCTCGGTGCTCACGCACACCGTGCGCGCCAAGAAAGTTCAGACCATTGAAGGCCTAGCGACCGCGAACGGCACGCTCCATCCCGTGCAGCAGGCTGTCCTCGACCAACAAGGTTTCCAGTGCGCCTTCTGTATGTCCGGCTTCATCATGGCCACGGTGGGATTTCTGAAAACGAACCCAAGCCCCACCCGACAACAATTGGCGCACGGCATCTCGGGGAACCTCTGCCGTTGCCAGGATTACGACAAGATTCTCACCGCGATGATGCACGGAGCGGAGAACATGAGGAGGTTGAAGGGTGGCTGAGCGCGACAAACCCGAGCCTCAGTTCGGGCGGCAATACAAACTGATCGGCAAGAACTACACGACCGCCGACCTCCATGCGAAGGTCACCGGGAAGGCGAAGTACGCCGAAGACTTTCGCGCCGAAGGAATGCTCTTCTGCAAGCTCCTGCTCAGCCCGATGCCACACGCTCGGGTCAGACGTATCGATGCAGCGGAAGCGTTGGCGATGCCCGGGGTGAAAGCAATTCTGACCGCGGATGATCTTCCGCCGCCTGCCGATTCGCTCACCGACAACGGCACGGTGATCAAAGCCAGCAAGTGGGCCGAGCGGGCGCTCACGATGGAGCCGCTGTATCAGGGCGAGCCGATTCTCGCGGTGGCCGCCGTCGACGAGCTCACCGCGGCCGAAGCGGTCGAGAAAATTCGAATTGATCTCGAGCTGCTTCCCTTCGTGATCGATCCGCTCGACACCCTTCGGCCGGATGGGCCGAACGCGAGAACGGACGGCAACGTCTGGGTCCAGCGTGCGACACCCGGGGCGCCACAATCCAGTCCGCCATCGCCGGTCGTCGCGGAGCTCAAGTGGACGGAGGCGGACTTCGCCGAGTTCAAAGCGGGACGTCTTCCGATGGGCAAGACGTCTGACGACTGGTCGTACGGGAATCTCGAGGCGGGCTTCCAGAACGCCGCGCTCGTGCTCGACGAGACCTTCGTCACTCCAGACACCAGCCATCAGACCCTCGAACCGCGCACTACCATGGCGTATTGGCAGAACGGCAAGGTCTACGTTCACACCGGTACCCAGAGCACCAACCGAACTCAGTTGGCGATTGCGCGATGGATGCACATCGATCCGGACAAGGTGGTCTTCGTCAGCGAGTACACGGGCGGTGGGTTCGGCAGCAAAATTACCGGCGGCATCTCGCTGATGATTCCCGCGCTGCTATCGAAGAAAGTCAATGCCCCGGTCATGATGCGCCTCTCCCGCGAGGAAGAAACTTTCCTCGGACGCGCGCGGCCTGGCTTTCAGGGCCGGATGAAGGTCGGCTTCTCCAAAGAGGGTCGGATTACCGCACTCGACATGTTCGTCATTTCGGACAACGGTCCCTACGATGCCCAGGGCGACTCTCCGACGTCGGGCCACATGGTGTCGCTCTTGTATCAGCCGCAAGCGATGCGCTGGCGCGGAGTGACGGCGCTGACCAACACGCCCCCGCGCAGTGCGCAGAGCTCTCCGGGAGGCCTCCAGGGGATTGTGATCATCGAACCGATCATTGCTAAAGCTGCGCGAAAGCTCGATCTCGACCAGGTGGCGATTCGCCGCATCAATTGCCCAGAGGGTAAAGCTCCCTTCGGACCTCCAGTGGGGGGCAAGCTGCAGCACGCAACCAGCGCATTCAT
>WNFE01002693.1_pt1 | contig 13134 bp, 7 predicted proteins | sample 5400451 | NCBI WGS metagenome assembly WNFE01 (sample SAMN13153344, study PRJNA577476) | soil metagenome | isolation source: 200 cm saprolite under Douglas fir tree site 2 hole 2 | place: USA:California | collected 2015-04-18 | reverse complement strand
TAAAGCTGTTGGGAGGTCCCAAGAGTCCGCGCGATGCCATTGGCGCCAAGGTATTTGTCACCGAAGGAGGAGCGCGGCAACGCGGGGACGTCTTCAGCGGCGGAAGCTATGGATCGAGTTCCGACCAACGTCTGCACTTCGGTCTCGGAGCGGCAACGAAAGTGGATCGGGTGGAAATTCACTGGCCTAGCGGCGCAAAAGAAGAGATCACGATTCCCGCCGTCGACCGCATCTATACGGTGAAAGAAGGCAAAGGAATCGTCGCGCCGTGAAACGCTGGACGAAAACCGATATTCGACATTGCCGCTATAGGAACCTTGATGCCAGATTTGTAATTCTGTTTCTTTGCTTGTTGCCCGTTCCGCTGATACTCGTCGCCGGACAGGAACACGCTTCCACTCTACAGGCATCTCCATCAAGTACTCCTGGAAAGTTCGTGGATATTACAGAGCGTTCCGGAATAAATTTCCGGTACCAGGCGTCGCACACCTCCAAAAAATATCTGCCCGAAACGATGGGGGCGGGAGTGGCGCTGTTTGACTACGACAACGACGGGCGTCTGGATATTTTCCTGGTCAACGGTGCGCCACTCGCCGATCCGACTGTGAAGGGAACCATTCCCCAGAAAACAGGGCCGCAGTATTGGAATCGGTTGTATCACCAAAAGACAGACGGCACGTTCGAAGACGTTACAGAGAAAGCGGGTCTGCAAGGAACGGGCTACGGCATGGGAGTAGCCGTCGGGGATTACGACAATGACGGATACGAGGATCTGTATGTTACTGCGTACGGCGGGAACAAGCTTTATCACAACAATGGCAATGGCACTTTCACCGATATGACGCAAAAAGCCGGCGTCGGAGGCAGTGGCTGGTCGACGAGTGCCGCATGGGTTGATCTCGATGGGGATGGATTCCTCGATCTGGTCGTGCTGCGCTATCTCGAATGGGATTTTGACGACATCTGGTGCGGAGAACACAAAGAAGGATACCGAGCCTACTGCCATCCAGATTTCTTCAAACCGGTTTCTCCGCTCGTATATCACAACAACGGAAACGGAACTTTTACAGAAGTCGCGTCAAAACTCGGACTCGCGCGGCCAGGAAAGGGTTTGGGACTGGCAATCGCGGACTATGATCGCGATGGACATATCGATTTGTTTGTAGCCAACGATTCGATGGTGGAGTTCTTGTACCACAACAAGGGAAATGGAACGTTTGAAGAGGTGGGGCTGCCATCCGAAGTTGCCGTGGATATTGACGGTCGAACCTATGCAGGCATGGGCGTGGATTTCGCGGACTATGACAATGATGGCTGGCCGGATATTGTGGTTACTGACCTGGCAAATCAGCGATACGCGCTGTATCGAAACAACGGTGATGGTGCATTCACGTATGCGAGCACGACGGCGGGAATCAGCAAAATGACCCTGGCCCATTCGGGATGGGGTGTTCGTTTTCTCGACTACGACAATGACGGATGGAAAGATCTGTTGATTGCGCAGGGGCACGATTTAGATACCGTGGAGCTGACGCACCCGAATTTGCGATACCGCGAGCCTATGTTGGTGGCGCGAAATACTGACAAGGGTTTTGTCGACGTGTCCGCTGAGTCTGGGGAGATATTTCGCAAGCCTTGGGTGGCGCGCGGCATGGCGACCGGAGATTTGGACAACGACGGGCGAGTGGACGCAGTTGTGAATACGAATGAAGGGCCGGCATACGTGCTTCATAATGAGACACCCACGGAGAATCATTGGATTTTTCTGAAACTCACAGGCCACCAGAGCAATCGAGATGGAATCGGTGCTGAAGTGAAGGCTGTGACCGCAAGCGGAGCACAATTTGCGACAGTTACGACGGCGAGCAGTTATCTTTCTTCGAGCGACAAACGTGTGCACTTTGGGCTCGGCAAGAACGCGATAGTGCAGCAGGTACAGGTGCGTTGGCCGAGCGGGATTGTGCAAACATTGAAAGATGTTCATGCGAATCAGATTCTGCAAATCGATGAACCAAGCGGATCCCCGCGCTGGTAGGAGAAACCGGGAAGGCTCTGCTTTCCTCAGGATTCGCGTGCTGGTCCCATTTCTTGTCGCTTTCGTTTGCGCCGTTGCTGGCTCTGCGCAAACATCCGGCGATTTGGCGCTTGGGCTAAGCGAATTCAGCAAAGGGAATTTCAGTTCGGCAGCTGCGCTCTTCGCTCGGGCCGAAGAAGCCGCTCCCGGCACGACCGATGCCTTGCTCTACGCAAGCAAGGCTTACATTCATTTAGAGCAATTCACGGCGGCAGAGGGTGCCTTGCGGCGTTATCTTCTGGCGCATGCTGCTTCCGGCGACGCGCTGTACTTGCTTGGCTATGTGTTGCACCGGGAGGGGAAAGCCGCAGAGTCGCTGGAGACGTACACAAGAGCGGCGCAACTTCGCACACCAATAAGCGATGATTTGAAAATCGTCGGTCTGAACTATGTCTTGTTGAATGACTATCCGGACGCGATCAAGTGGCTGGAGAAAGCCGTGGAGACGGAGCCGAAGAATAAGGAAGCATGGTATTTTCTGGGACGCGCCTATTACACGAAATCCCGCCTTCCCGAAGCACGCAAAGCATTCTTGACAGTGCTGGAGTTGGATCCGCGGGACGCCAAAGCGGAAAATAATTTGGGATTGATTCTGGAATCGGAAGCGCAACCGGATGCGGCGATGGATGCGTATCGCAAGGCAATCCGATGGCAGGAGCAAAGTTTGCACCCGAGCGAGCAACCGTACCTAAACTTGGGAAGTTTGCTGATGGAACAATCGCAGGTGGGCGAAGCAATTCCGCTGCTTCAAAAAGCAGTCGAACTCGCGCCGAAAGATGCGAGTTGCCGCTTGAAGCTGGGCACGGCATATTTGCGGCTGGGAAAGTTAACAGACGCGCAACGGGATTTGGAAAAGGCGGTGCAGCTCGCGCCGGATGATCCCGCCGCGCACTATCAATTGGGAAAGTTGTACAAAGAGATGAAAACCATGGACCGAGCCAAGACGGAATTCGATCGCACCGCGGAACTCCAGAGCCGTGCCGCATCCCCCAAACCACAATAGATTTCCCTGAAGACAAGTTGAATCGGCAACGGTCTCGCTGCTTAGTGGCGTGGTGGCCTCCCTGGTTTTTTGTAAGTGTTGCATCTAAAGGACTTAGCAGTGCCACAAGTCTTTTAGAATCAAGGGCCCGTGTTAGTGTTGCATTTAATAGAGTTAGGAGAATCCCAATAGGCTTGCGCGAAATGGCTCTTGGAGAAGGCCGGGAAGAAGTCGGGACAGCTTGTGGCAGGAAGCGGACGGGATAGAGATAGGGGTGTGCGAAAGGAGAGGACACCGCGCGAAGTTGGACTGGTTGCGCCATTAACATATTATACCATCTCGACACTATTTGTCAAGGTTAATCTAAGTATTGTAGTTTCTATGAGATGGCGAAGTGGGGGTTCCGCGATCTTCATGCCAGTTCGGAATCCTGGGTCCCGAGATGACCACACCTCCGCTTCTAAGGATTCTGCGGCGAGGGAGGGGGTTGGGCAGAGTTGGGATTCTGCTGGGCTTCGTATCGCTTCAGCGCCTTTTGCGAGTTCTCCGCGTCTTCGTCCTTGAGCTTTTGGAACGTGGCCATGGCCTTTTGCGCGTCTTCCATGCGATGAAGGTGGCGGTAGACGATCCCGAGCTGATACCAGGCTTGCTGGATGACTTCAGGATCGGAGCCAGCCGCAGAAGTGGCCCGCTCCAGGAGCCGAGCGGCAGCCACGTCATTGCCAAGGAGCATTTCGGCGCGGCCAAGATTGTAATCGGAATGAAGGAGTCCGGGCTTTTCTTTCAGGGCGGATTCGATTAGTACTTTGCCCTTTGCGCCATCACCTTGTTCGACGGCTAGAACTCCCAATTCGTATTTGGCGAGCACGCTATGGGGGGCAATTTCAAGTTCACGGAGGAAGGATCCTTCGGCTTCCTGAACCTTTCCGAGGCTACGGTACTCGGAGCCCAATTCTTCGTGCAGGCCAGGCTGTGTGGGAGCAAGCTTAATAGCAGCTTGGTATTCGGCGACGGCATCCGTGTGGCGGTCAGCTTCGGCGTTCGCCTGGGCAAGAACCTGGTGGACGCGCCAGGATTTTGGACCGGCTTTGAACATTTTTGCGTAGCTATTCTTGGAAACAAGCAAGTGCGCACGGCCGCGGTGGTAAAGAATGTCCGTGTCGTCTGGCGCGAGTTTGGCGGCCTTGTCCAGCGCCTCCGCGGCTTCTTCGGGCTTGTCCTCAGCCAGGCGGACCACACCCAGCCACATCCAGGCGGGCGCATCTTTCGGAAATGAGGCGGTTTCCTTTTGAATCGCAGCAAGGGCTCTATCCAGTTGGTTAAGGCGAAAATAAGCGATGCCGAGAAAAAGGTTTGCGCCACGCAGTCGCGGTTTTAGCCCCAGCGCCTTCTGGAAACTGGCAATGGCCTCGTCGAACCGGCCTTGCTCTTCGCGGACGAGACCAAGATTGAAATACGCTTCAGCAAAAGCCGGAACAGCTTTTGCGGCGGCTTCGAATCCGTCACCAGCCGCGTTCAAGTCGCCGCGCTGCATCGCCTCCGACGCCTGCCGGAAAATCTCGGAGGCGGCTGATTCCACTTGGGAACAGAGAGGCCTAGCCAAGGAGAACAGCATCACCAAACAAGCGAACACGAACATGGCCGTTGGCTTGCCTGAGCGCCCTGGTGAAGGAATGTTCACCACTAGAGTTTATACCTGCTAGGTGGGGCGGCGAAGTTCCATCTGAACGGAAAAACCTCCTGTGCCTGGTTTCGGCGCAAGAGGTTCCCGGTTACTTCAAAGTGTGCCCTGCCTCAGAATTGATAGCGGAACGTTAGCTGAATTATTTTTTGTCCATTGACGCTTCCGGGAGAACCTCCGAATTGAGCGCCGGGCCGGCCAAACGTATCACAAGTAACGCAGCCATCGCCGCGGGCGAGGGTGTGCCGGTTAAAGAGGTTTACAAAATCCGCTTTAAACGACAGCACGTGCGCTTCGTATAGTGTGAAGCGCTTGATCAGTGAGAAATCCTCATTCACATAATTAGGGCTTCGGATGTTACCGAAGACTTTAGGAAGGTTGCCGAACGTGTAGCCTCGCTGGGCTACAAGGTTTGGAGCGTTTGGATCGAGAAACGCCGCGCAGTTAAAAAAGTTGTTTGTTGACTGCGGCAGGTATGTGCCTGAGCCGTCCGGATTTGCCGTGCATCCGCTGCCACCCAAGAATGGATTGTAAGAGGATGCATTTGGAGCGAGTAGGGGCACACCGGGAATACGGCTCAACCGGGTATTTGCAGTGCCGAAGTTGGAATTGTGTGCGTCACTGGTGAAGGGGATGAAAGGCGCACCACTCTGGTAGCGATGCACACCGCCCACTTGCCATCCGCCCAGCACCTTGTCCACGACCCCTCCATTATTTAGGAACTTCTTCCCTTTGCCCACGGGCAACTCGTAAAGATAACTGAGCACGAATGCATGCGGAACATCCTGGTAGCTCAACGCCTTTTCCGCGTTTAAGTCATGCGGATTCTGAGCGGTAAAGGTATCCGAGCTGCCGAAAGCCGTTAGTCCCGCATACGCGCTGTCCGCGTCCGTGAGTGTTTTTGAATAGGTATAAGACGCGAGGAGGTTCAACCCATTCCGGAAGCGCCGCTCAAGCTTTGCTTGCAGCGCGTTGTATGTGGATTGACCCAGGTTCTCCAGGCAGCAATTGGTCCTGATGCCGCTGTTATTGAAGCGGCCACTGACGTATTGGGGAAAGGGGAGCAACAATTGGCCAACTAAGTCGCCTCCAGTTGGACCATACAACGACTCGAACCAGGCTGGCACCGTGACGCCCAGGGTTGCCAACGTGGCTTGGCCCGCAGGACTAGTCACTTTGTCGTTCAGCTTTAATCCCAAAGAGAGAAATTTGGGATCAATGGCATTGAGTTGCTGAAGATTCGAGTTCAGGCGCGTGGCATGATTGCCAACGTAGCCGAGGCTGAAGATGAGATCGGGAGCGAGTTGATGCTGAATTTCAAGGCTCCAGTTTTGCACCATGCCAGAACGGCCGTTCCTCGGCCCCGCATAGCTGGGGTCGCCTTGAAAATTTCCATTCAGCAGAGCAGGGTCCTGGGCATTGGACGGAGGCGCGAAAGCCGGAAACCCTGTATCCAGCGAACCTTTACCCTGCACGAGGACAGGCGAAAAACTGTTTGGGGACGTAAAACTCGGATTGATTGTGGCCCCACTGCTAAGCGAATCGCCAAAGTCTGTGTAGAAGAGCGCTGCATGATAGATAGCGTATCCACCGCGGATCACCGTCTGGCTGAGCCGTCCGAATAACTTCTCCGGCGCATAGGCAAATCCGATGCGCGGGCCGAAGTTCTTATAGTAGGTCTTCGCACCTGTCGCGTTGGGGCCGTAGATCAGGGCGCCTAGTGTTCCACCCGCGCCCGGGTTTGGAGTGCTGAGGTCCAAGACGGACTGAGCGCCCGTGGCCTCGTGCCGAGGAGTATCCACGTCGTAACGGAGGCCCAAATTGAATGTCAGGTTCTTGCGGAACTTAAAATCATCCTGGACATAAGGGGCGTAATAGTTCTGGTTCCACCGGGGAACGTGGGAGGAAAAATGGGCACTCTCATCCTGAGGGAGACCCAGCAGGAAACTGGCGAAAGGGTCGCCTGATAGGGTGTCGTTTGGCGCGAAGGCCGTCTGAAAATTGTTAAAGTCGTAGGCTGGTGAAGTGTTGGTGTTATTGAACCTCGAAAACTGCGACGCACGCCACTCAAACCCAAAGCGGAATGCATGGCGGGCCTTAATCCAAGAAACGCTGTCAGAGACTATAAGGCCATTGGGAATGGCGATGTCAAAGTTCCCGGCGCTAAACCCCTGGTATCCGATATTAAGACCGCTCGCGTTAAAAGTAAATCTGGGAAAAAGAACCCCGCTGGCGTTGGGAATTCCGAGTGTTTTTGGCCAATCCTGCCCCGTGAAACTATCGGCCTTGCTAGGGTCGTACAGCCGGTTGAAACCGACATTGAAATGATTGAGCAGGGAAGAACTGATGGTTTTGTCCCATCCAAAACGGAGGTAGTGAGAGAACCGCGACTTGAAAAAGTTCGAGTCGAGGGGAGGAGGGAGGGCTTGGGTTCCGTTAAACTGTTCCTGGTCGCGGCTGCTATAGGAGAAGAAGAATTTATTGCTGTTTCCCCAGTTCTGGTCAATCCGGAAAGTCATAGTGGTGTCCAGAATCGGGTTATTGGAGTTAAAGATGAAATTGTTGATCAGGCCATTTTTATTGAGTGGCGTGGGCGCGACATTAGGATGAACTGTCAGGAAGGAGAGGACTTTTTGCGCGACCGGGCTAAGGTTTGTGATCTTGTTCCCTGGAAAGGCGATGCGGCCCCCGACGAAACCAGTCGGGCATGAAGGCGTAGAAGGATCGAAGATCTGACCTGTCCGTACAGGCGTAAGGTCGCAAGGATTGGTCTGACCAGTGGCTGGACCAAGCAACGCCGAGAAGTCTCCGCTACGCTCCGCGTCGGTGGGCAAGGTGTCTACCGCCGTGCCGCCCTGATTATTGCGGTACTGCTCCCAGGAGAAGAAAAAAAAGGTCTTGTCACGACCGTTATAGAGTTTGGGAACCCGCACCGGCCCCCCGAAGCTCCCGCCGTAATCGTTTTGATGGTCGCGCGGCTTAACATTCGACCCGTTGGAAATATTGTTCCAGGGGACGGCGTTCAACTTGTCGTTATGAAGGAGGTCAAAAGCGGCGCCATGGTAAGAATTAGTGCCGGACTTGGTGGTAAAGGATTCGATGCCACCGGAAGTACGCCCGAATTCAGCGGACATGGTCGAGGTGGTAATCTTGAATTCGCTAATGGCTTCCACCGAGGGAGCGTTTTCATCGAAAGTTGGACCAAGCTCGGCATGAGCAATGCTGGCACCATCGAGTATCACTTCTGTACCCAAATTCTGGCCACCTGAAATTTTGGATTCAAAAATACCGGAAGAGGCAGAGTCGCTGAACGTTCCCGGGCCTACAGTGCCGGGAGTCAAGAAAACAAACGACTCCACCGAACGCAAATGACTTTGCCCCGTGCCGTTGAGCGCCAGTGGCAGTTCCTCGATTTGCTTTGTACTCACCACAGTGCCAATGTCCGAAGTTTCCGTCTGGATGGCCGGCGCATCAGCCAGCACGGTCAATGTTTCCTTCACATCGCCGGCTTTCAATGAAAATTCGAGAGAAGCTGTCGAGTTGACCTGAACAACCACTCCGGTCTTTTTCTCGATCTTGAAGCCGGGAGAGGAGACGCTGACGTCATACGTGCCTACGCGCACGTCCTGAACACGAAAGCCTCCAGTGGGACCGGTTGTGGCGCCATAATTTGCACCGGTCTCCGCGCTAGTAACGGTGACAGTGGCGTTGGCAACGGCGGCGCCCGAGCTGTCCAGGACAGTACCTGCGATGGTGCCGCGGTCGGATTGAGATAAGGCCGTGCTTGCGGTAACAAGCACGAAAATCGCTACTGCTAGAAACCGCTGCAAAAAAGATACGGAGCGCATTCTATTGCCTCCTGCCCAGTCAAATCGAACTACATGCACCCCGGGGTGTCGAGCGATTTTTTCCAGTGATCGGCCTGATCGGTGGCCGACCTCGACGGTCTAAAGGGAGACTTTGGCTCAATGAGCCTTCCCAAGCACCCCCAACTGTTGCGGACATTTGGCATCAGCAAAGATATTGTTGTCAAGCATAAAATTTTTGGATAGGGTTTAGACAATCGTTTGTCTTAGCGCTTTTGCCAGGAAATGAAGCGCTGCGCGCAAATGTCGGTATCGGCTGTTTGTTGGCTTCGAGCGGCCTCGGAGCTTTGTTAAGCCGTAATCCATTGTTCAGGCTATGCTTATGCAGCCCGTAAGGGACAAAACAGACCACCCAGTTGGCCAGGGCATCGAGTCGACCGTGACTCCCCGGAAGAATAACCAATCGTCCGCCGATAAACCTGTCAGCCTGAAAATTCTCGCTGACTATCTGGGCCTTTGCCCCGCCACGGTTTCCGTGGTGCTCAATAATGTGCCCGGGCGTTCCATCCCGGCCGAGACTCGCGAGCGCGTCCGTGATGCGGCGCGCAAATTCAATTATCAGCCCAGCCTCTTGGCGCGCTCGCTCCGCAAACAGCGCACTTTCACGGTCGGAATCCTCGTGCCAGAGTTGAGCGACGGCTACCACACGCTGGTGATGAGCGGCATCGGCGATCACCTGATGCGCGAAGGCTATTTTTATTTCAGCGCGCATCACCGGCACAAGCCGGACATGATCGAGGAATATCCGCGTCTCCTCTTAGGCCGCGGCGCGGAAGGAATCGTGGCCATCGATACGGCCCTGACGCATGAATTACCGATTCCCGTCGTCGCCGTTGCCGGGCACCGCAAAATTACCGGCGTCACCAACGTTATGCTCGACCACCGGCGGGCGGCCGAGCTCTCCTTGCGTCATTTGCACCAACTGGGTCATCGCCACATCGCGTTCATGCGCGGTCAGTCGTTCAGCTCAGACTCCGACGATCGGTGGCGGAGTCTGGTGGCAGTAGCCAAGGAACTTGGGATCGAAATTCGGCCCGAGCTGACGGTTAAGTTGGAGCGAGACCTGACTTCACCGGAGCTTGGCTACCCCGTTGTTCAGGAATTGCTGAAACACCGCAGGACCTTTACCGCGATTGTTTCCTTCAACGATATCGCAGCCATTGGCGCGATTCGGGCGCTGCGCGATGCGAACCTTCGCGTGCCCGAGGATGTATCCGTAATCGGCTTCGATGATATCCAGGTCGCGGCGTATCACAATCCCCGCCTCACCACTATCCGTCAGCCTCTGCACGATATGGGAGAAACTGCCGCGCGCATCCTTCTGCAGCGGATGCAAGGATTCAAAGACTATCCGATGGAACTCGCCGTGCCTCCCGAACTGATCATTCGGGAAACCACGGCTGCGCCAAATGCAAGAGCGCTTCGTCAGCGCGTTCGACCTTGAAGAGGGTGTTGCTTTTGCAAAAAAAAGGAACCTTGACAGGCCCTGCGAGCCTGCGTACACACTGAAGCTGTAAACAGCACCAAAGGAGTTCGAGAGTAGTGCAACGGATCGGCGCACTTCTGTTCAGATCTGAGAAGAAGAAGGGATCCAAATCTCTATGAAGCTCAAGCGAATCTTGTTCATGCTCGTGATTGCGATTTTGTCGCTGTCCGCCGGGGTATATTCGCGAGACGGAAATCCTGGGAAAACCTCCTCCTCACCGTCAGACAAATCCGTCGAGCCTTTTCTTGGCCGTTGGGATCTGACGCTGCAGGCCCCGGACCGGGAATATCCCTCGTGGCTGGAACTGCGTCAAGAAGGCGGACAATTGAAGGCAGAGATGGTGGGTCGTTGGGGCAACGCAAGACCGCTTCCCAAAGTTGACGTTTCAAGCGGCCGCCTCACTTTCGTCTCTCCGAAAGAGGAGGAAGACCGCCCCGAGGATATGATCTTTGAAGGAACGCTGGCAGGAAAGATTCTGTCGGGAACTGTGAATGGACCAAATGGAACTACTTGGAAATGGACTGGGCAGAAAGCCCCGTCGCTGAAGAGAAGCAGTGCTCCAAAATGGGGCAAGCCGATTCCATTGTTCAATGGCAAAGATTTAACAGGATGGAAAATGGCCGGACCAGGTACGACGGTGTGGAAGGTTGAAAACGGTAACTTGGTAAGCCCCGGAAACGGCCCTGAACTGATCAATGATTCCAAATTTGAAGACTTCCAGTTACACGTGGAGTTCAACTGCGGCGCCACCTCCAACAGCGGCGTTTATTTGCGAGGCCGGTACGAAGTCCAAGTGGAAACAGACTCCATCGAGGAGCCCCCCAGCCACCACATGGGCGGCGTATACGGTTTCCTGGCCCCTTCGCCTGAGCAACCCCGCAAACCGGGAGAATGGCAGAGTTTCGATATCACGCTGGTGGGACGATGGATCACGGTCGTGCAGAACGGCCACACCATCATCGACAACAAGGAAATTCCCGGCATCACGGGTGGCGCGCTCGACAGTCACGAGGAACTGCCGGGGCCCATCTATCTTCAAGGAAGTGAAAAAGGGCATGTAGCCTATCGCAGTATCGTCATCACACCTGGGGAGAAGTAGCACGGATCAGCGCTCTCCGGTTCGACCTATGACTCACCTCTTGCGCGATATTCTTCGCCAGCCAAAAGAGCTACAGCGAACAATCGACTTTCTATTGGGATTGGGCCGGCCCGCCTTGGATGCGGCGACGGCTGCAATCCGTAGCGCTCGCCATGTCTACTTGACTGGAATCGGCAGCAGTTGGCACGCGGCATTGTGTGCCGGGACTTTGTTCAACCTCGGCGCCAACCCGGTGTACTTGTATGAGGCAGCTGAGTTGCTGGAGTTCGCGGAATTTCCAACAAATGCCGTGGTGATCGTGATTTCGCGCAGCGGGCGCAGCGTGGAAATAGTCAAGCTGCTTGCCAAGGTGCGCGAGCGTGGAGCGACCGTCATCGCCATCACCAATTCCGCGGAAGGGCCGCTTGCGCATGGTGCCCAGATTCCCGTCGTAATTCCTATCGAACTGGACCACGCCATTTCTGTCAACACGTATTCCACGTTGGCCGGGACAGCTGGAATTCTGGCCAGCGCCGTTGTCGGAACGTGGAGTGCCAGCCTTGCTGCCGCGCTATCAGCTTCATTCGCAAAGACCGATGCCGCCATTTCGGGTTGGCAAGCGCAGCTTGAAGGCACGACCTGGTTTGCACCCGGTGCCGTTACTTATTTTTTGGCGCGCGGATGTAGTACTGGCAGTTGCCAGGAAGCGCGATTGCTTTGGGAGGAAGGCGTGAAATCGCCCGCGACGGCAATGAATACAGGCAGTTTTCGCCACGGCCCGCAGGAAATGGTTGCCGCGGACGCGCGATTCGGAATGTGGATCGACGCGGAACGAATGCGCGGGCAAGACCTGGCCGTGGCTCGCGATCTTCGGAAACTCGGTGCCGCTGTGATGTTGATCGGCCAGAATCTTCCGCAGGATGCGGGTGACCTTGTGTTTCAGTTACCGAGCGTTCCGCCCGGCTGGCAATTTCTAATCGACATTATTCCCGCGCAGCTCGCAGCGGAAAAGCTGGCGCGGCTTTCTGGAGTGGATAGCGACACGTTTCGTTATTCTTCTTTTATTGTGGAAGACGAGTATGGCTTGTTGCCGGAAGAAAACGGTTCGCCGAATAAGAAAAGGTAGCACGGCTTCGTTGTGTATCATCGATCACGGAAAAATCAGATTCACCAGGAGAAATTGTGATTGGCGCCGTTGACATCGGAGGGACAAAGATAGCTGTCGGGATGGTCGACGACGCCGGGAAGGTGCTATCGAAGCTGGAGTCTTCGACGGATGCTCCAGGCGGATACGCAAACGGGCTTGCGCGAATGATTGAAATGCTGCGGCGGACCTCTCAAGATGCCGGCGTGAAAATTTCCGGCATTGGAATAGGCTCCACCGGAGTGGTGTATCCGGGAAGCGGCGCGTTTGGAGATGTTGATTTATTGCCGGGATGGCAGGGAAATAATCCTGTGCAAGACCTGGCGCGCGAATTCAAGGTGACCGTCGCGCTCGAAAACGATGCTGACGCTTCTGCATTGGGCGAAGCAGGCTGGGGTGCGGGGAAACTGAAATCGCGATTGATTTACGTCACCGTGGGAACGGGAATTGGCGGCGGAATTATTTTGGACGGACAGCTCTATCGCGGGGTGGACATGGCGCATCCCGAAATCAGCCACCATGTGATTGATCCGTCGGGACCGGATTGCTCGTGTGGTTATCGAGGATGTTGGGAATCGCTGGCGACTGGGCCCGCGATGGCCTCATGGTTCAACGCAAAAGCGGCGGGAGACCGGCGCTCTACGGAAACCTTGAGCGCCGCACAAATCTGCCAATTGGCGAAACGTGGAGAAGAGTTGGCTATGCGAGCAGTGGAGCGCGAAGCCTACTACCTGGGTCTCGGCCTGGCTAACCTGATCAATCTATTCGTGCCGGACGTGATCGTCTTGGGTGGCAGCGTGATGAAGAGTGCCGAGCTCTTTCT
>WNFE01005322.1_pt1 | contig 13136 bp, 10 predicted proteins | sample 5400451 | NCBI WGS metagenome assembly WNFE01 (sample SAMN13153344, study PRJNA577476) | soil metagenome | isolation source: 200 cm saprolite under Douglas fir tree site 2 hole 2 | place: USA:California | collected 2015-04-18 | reverse complement strand
GTTCCACGGGCTTCTCGCTCCAATCAGGGGATACACCAGCGCCAGCCAGGCACAGTTTTATCCGCGGGGTTTATTCCGCCATTCCGGCAACGTCCTTGCCTTCGGTGATAGAACGAGAATCAACCATGGGGTCGAACATTGACAACCGCAGTGGAGTGCCGTGCTCGGCATCCCTACCTTTGCCAAAGTCGAGTCCCTGCAAAACGATGCCTCTCGTTTTCATGACCAGGGGTGAGCGCGAAGCGCGATCATCGAAGTTTTATCCCGGCGCACTCCGAGTGGCCGACCATCCAGCCGGGATCACGCCGATAGAAGTATGGATTCCTCCGCTGGTGCGTACGCTCGAATACCTAATTGGGCACGAGCCCTCGCGCGCACATCACACAGCCCGAGCTGTACGTGTCAACTTCGCAGCGGAAGTTCACGCATTCGCCATTGAGGCAGTATTACAGCGTCACGCACCACATCAACAGTTCTTCAGTGTAGGAGCCGAATCGTGGCCAAAGTGTAATTGAACTCCTGGAGTAGGGCTATCGTTGTGAGCGGATGACTCTATCAGGAACCGTGCGCCTGGGGAATCATGGCCGCTTCCACCCTACTTGCCTTTCATCAATAACGGGCTGTTAGCATGAAACTTGCCTTAGAGTCACGCGTGCAAGGTGCGGTGTTGCCGGAGACCAATCATGAGTATACCGAACCAGAGTACAACAGCCCGAAGCGACGCGTTCGACCTCGCGGCAACGGGCCTCGAAGAAGCGGCGAGCAAGGCCGCTGCCCTCTTCGTCTCGATCTATCGAGAACTTGAACAGCGGCCGGTAGCGCCGCCCAGGACACGAGCTGCGCTGCGGGCGACATTTTCGGGGACCCTCGTCGAAGAAGGAGTGGGTCTCCTGCAAGCCCTCGACGAGTTCGAGCGATGGGTACTGCCGGGCTCAATGGGCACGCCACATCCGCTGTATCTCGGCCTGGTGAACTCCTCGCCACTGCCGGGAGCGGTATTGGCAGACCTGTTGATTTCGTCGCTCAACAACAACGGTGGCGCGTTCCATCAATCGCCGGCGATGACCACGTGCGAAGAGGAGGTAGTGCGCGCGTTCGCTCGCCTCTTCGGAATGGCTGACGCCGACGGCATGTTCCTGCCAGGTGGCAGCTTCGCGACACTGCAAGCGATCGTGCTCGCGAGGGTGAAGGTCACGGGCGGTCCGGCGCAATCTGGGCTGCGGCTGTATACCTCCGAAGCGGCCCACTTTTCAGTCGCACGCACGGCGATGGTCGCAGGCGTCGCAGCAGAGGACGTGGTCTCGATGCCCGTGTCGGGACGAGGCGTCATGGACGTGAGCGCGCTCGAACGGCGTATTCGTCACGATCGCGAGCGGAATAAACGGCCTTTCGCTGTGGTCGCGACGGCCGGCACCACCGGGACAGGGGCGATTGATCCGCTCCTTGATATCGCAGCTCTCTGTCGTGAAGAGAAAATATGGCTGCATGTGGATGCGTGCTACGGCGGTGCGGCGATGCTACTCAAGTCAATGAGAGCTCGCCTCGCCGGCATCGAGGAAGCTGACTCAATCGCGATCGATCCACATAAGTGGTTCTTCATTCCGGTCACGGCCGCGCTCCTGCTAACTGCCCAGCGCGACGTCGCAGAAAAAACGTTCGCCACCACTGCGGGATCGTACATTCCGACCGACGGCGAGGCCGATGCCTGGCAACGGGGGATCCCGACCACTCGGAGATCGTCCGGCCTAGCCGTGTGGATGGCATTGCGCGCGCATGGATGGCGGACCATCAGGGCAGCCGTGAAGAGCAACATCGAGCTCACGCGTATGCTCGAATTGCTACTCGCGGAACGCGGCTTCCGCGTCCTCGAAGGCGGTGAGCTCTCAGTTGCATGCGCCCGCTGGGAACCGCGTGATCAAACGCGGGAAGCGATCGACCGGCTTCAAAATACAATCGCACGCGACGTCGTCTCCTCCGGTAAGGCGTGGTTCTCAACTACACGCCACGCTGGCCGCATCTGGCTACGCTTCAACATGATCAACCTGTACACGCGAGAGCACCACGTCCGCCAGCTCGCCGATATACTCAGGACAGCCGCGGAGCGCGCCACGAGCGAGGAATCGAAATGAAAGAAGTAATGAACATTGGCGCTAACGCACGACGTTATCTGCAATTACCTGGTTACGCGAGACAAGCGCAGCAGCAACCATGTCGCCAGTGACGTTCAGTGTCGTCATGAAGATGTCCGGAATGGCATCGACGGCAATCAGGAGTCCGATCCCCTCCGCTGGAATCCCCATCGTCACCACCAACGGAGAAATGACGAGCAACCACCCGTGCGGAACCCCCGGTACGCTAAAGCTGGTGAGGATCCCTGTCAAAGAGATGACCAAGAGCTGCGTCGGTGCAAGCGGCACGCCGTAGAGGTGCGCGAGGAACATCGCCGCCACGAGCCAGCTCGCTGGCGTGGCGAGTTTGAAGGTCGATACCGCAAGCGGAAGCACCACGCCGCTCACGCTCGGCGGAAGCCTTAGCTTCCGTTCGCTGCTGTCTATGAGCGTGGGGAGCGAGGCGAGCGAGGAACTCGAACTGAAGGCAACAGCTTGTGCGGGAAACACCGCTTGAGCGAACCGCAACAGGGGAGCGCGTCCCACAAGGGCGGCCACGGGATAGAGGAGCAGGATAAGGAGCACTTGAACGATTGTTGTTACTGCCACGTAGTAGCCCAAGGCACCAGCCGCGGCAATTCCAGTTCGGCTCGCCACGGGCAGCATCAGCGCGAAGACCCCGATCGGGGCGAGTTCGATGATGGCGCGCACGATGACGAGCATTGCATCGCCCACACCGTGGAAGAACATGAGGACAGCCTCGCGTCGGTCCTCCGTTACCCTTAGGAGCGCCAGAGCGAAAGCGAGAGCGAATACGACGAGCGGAAGCATTGCCCCATCACTCGCTGCTTTGACGGGGTTTGTAGGCACTACACTTACCACCCACTCGCCAAAGCCCGGGATATTCGGCGTCGTCGTGGCCACTCCTCCTCCCGCGTCGCCGCGTAGGGTCGCGATCGTGGCTGGGTCCAAACGGAACCAGGCAAACAGCGGTGGAACAATGAGGAGTCCCGCTGCAGCAAAGAGCACAAGCAGCCCCAAGAAAGAAGCAAGGGCACGCCACCCGATCCCGCGCACGACGCGCATATTGGAACAAGAAGCGACGCCCGTGATGAGCAGGGACACAACGAGAGGTACAACCGTCATTCGAATCGCATTAATCCAAAGACTCCCGATCGGCTCGACTACACTGACGACCTTCAGGAGTGCTGGTGTGGGATGCGCAAGAACAATAAGGCCCGCGGCTAGTCCGAGAACGAGCGCCACAAGGACGCGTGCAGTCAGAGACATGAGAGTCCGCACCTCGTGCAGCAGCCCGTTTGGTGCCCGTTTGGTGAGGTCGAATTCTCTTGCCCCGCGCCGGAATCGCAATCGCATGACGAATACGTTCTTCAATCATCAACTGCATCGCCTCAGAACGGCACCACACGAACTTTCTGTTTAGTCGCATAATCCTACACGCACTTGAGGGGGAAATTGCCATTATCTAGAAGACCTTGCGTTGCGGGAAGGAATGGATATGGCACACAGCGATTGAGCCTGGATCACGGGCAACCCGGAAGTTAACCGGAGCAAAGCCGACTTTTCGGTACCTACGGAATCCGCATGTCCCGCTGTGATTACTTCCAAATTGCCGACAAACCATCCGGAATCGGTGCACATCCTCCGCAACTGCTGCACAGGCTATAATTGCGCGCACGGATGGCACTCGCTGCTGGCACCAAACTCGGTCCGTATGAAATTCTTGCCATGCTCGGTGCGGGCGGCATGGGGGAAGTTTACCGTGCCCTAGACACCCGCCTAGAGCGTATCGTAGCGGTCAAAGTTCTTGTCTCCCATCTTTCTTCCTCGCCGGAACTGAAACAGCGCATGGAACGCGAGGCCAAGGCCATTTCTTCGCTAAACCATCCGCACATTTGTCATCTCTATGACATCGGCTCGCAGGATGGAACCGACTACATGGTGATGGAGTTTCTGGAGGGTGAGACTCTAGCTGAAAGATTGCGCAAAGGTCCGATGCCGCTGAACGAAATCTTCAAAATCGGCATTGCTGTGGCCGAGGCGCTGGCGGTGGCGCACCGCCAAGGCATTGTGCACCGGGACCTGAAGCCGGGAAACATCATGCTGACCCATGGCGGCGCGAAGCTGATGGACTTCGGGCTGGCCAAACCGCTGGGCCTACGGAACACCGGCACGGGGTCAGGAGCAGCGCCTTCGTTCACCGCCGCCGCAACGTTAAGCGGGCCGAGTCCGTTAAGTCCACTAACCGCGGCAGGAAGCATCATTGGAACCATTCAGTACATGTCGCCGGAGCAGATCGAGGGAAAGGAAGCGGACGCCCGCTCCGACATTTTTGCCTTCGGTGCTGTGCTCTACGAGATGGCAACGGGAAAACGCGCGTTCCAGGGCAAATCGCACTTGAGCATGGCATCGTCGATCCTGGAAAAAGATCCCGATCCCATCTCGACCATTCTGCCGCTGGCCCCGAAGGCCTTGGAGCACACGGTCCAGACTTGCCTCGCAAAGGACCCAGAGGAGCGCTTCCAAAGCGCGCACGATCTCAAACTCCAACTGTTATGGCTGACGGGCGCACGCGCCGAGGGTCCTCTGGCGGGCACACCGATCGATGCGCGCTCTCGCATGAAGGTCTGGGCGGCGTGGGCGGTCGCCGCGCTCGCTGTGGTCGCCAGCGTACTGTTCTGGATCATGCGCGATGCTGGCAGCAGGCCTGCGGTCGCCCGTTTTTCGATCGCCACGCCGGCGAACACCTGGCTTGACACCGACGGAGGCCTTCCGCTTGCGATTTCACCCGACGGTCAGCGTGTGGCCTATGTAGTCCGGAGCGGTGACTCCGCATTGCCCATGCTGTATCTGCGCCGTATGGACGCGTTTGAAGGAACCTCCGTCCCCGGCACGGAAGGCGCGAGCTTGCCGTTCTTCTCGCCAGATGGGCAATGGGTCGGGTTCCTTACTGCGTCCCGGATGAAGAAAGTTCCGGTCGAGGGCGGATCGGTGGTCGAGATCATGTCCATCACCGACGGGGCGGCAGGGGCTACATGGGGCACGGACGGCTATATCTACTTGGGTCGTTTCTGGAGAGGGGGCTTGTCGCGGGTCGCGCAAAACGGCGGAAAGAGCGAGACGGTGACTTCTCCAGATCCGGCACGCAAGGAGCAAGGGCATCGCTGGCCTGAGATGCTGCCGGACGGAAACAGTATCCTGTTCAGCATCACGAAGAATTTCGGGGCGAGTGACGCCGAGCTAGGGGTTTTGTCCATCAAGACGAGGACTTGGCATACGATCTTGTCCAACGCCTCGAACGCCCATTATCTGCCCACCGGCCACCTGGTGTATGCCCATGCGGGCACGCTGATGGCTGTGCCGTTCGATCTGAAATCGCTAAGCGTGACTGGACCTCCGGTGCAGGTGGTGCATGAGGTACTCACGAACCCGGATGACGGCTACGGCGGCATGGCAGTTGCCCAGTCCGGAAATCTTGTCTACGTGAGGAGTCCCGAGCGCACCGACCGCGCGGCCTCTACGCGCCTAGTCTGGGTCTCACGCGAGGGAAAGGAATTGCCTGCTTCGCAGACGGTTAGCGCGTACGAGGACATGAGCATCGCGCCTGATCAAAAAATGGCGGCATTCACGATCCCGGCAGACCCCCTGTGGAACATCTGGACACTCGACCTGCAACGCGGCAAGTTGAACCGCCTTACGTTTAAGGGCGATAACCGCGATCCTTTGTGGTCTCCTGATCGGCGCCACGTTGCTTACACATCTTTCCGAGATGGCCATTTCGGGATCTATTGGAGCACCGTGGATGGCAGCTCGCCGGAACAGAGGCTTGTCACCGCCGAATTCGAACCGTTCCCCAAAACGTTCACCCCGGATGGAAAAAAGCTGATCTTCACTCAATACGACGCCGCATCGAATGCAAACGCATGGGAGGTCCCAGTCACAGGGGATGCCACGGCCGTTCCTCTGAAAGGCCTCGCTGAGGGAGATACACCCGAAATCTCGCCGGATGGCAAGTGGATGGCCTACGAGTCTGCGGAAACCGGGCAGTTGGAGGTGTATGTCCAACCTTATCCCGGTCCCGGAGGAAAATGGCAGGTCTCAAACGGAGGCGGCTACCGCCCGCATTGGTCGCCCGACGGGAAAGAGATATTCTTTCGCTGGGGCGACGCGATGATGGCGGCCAATGTGGAACTGCGCCCTCACTTCACCTCAGACACGGCGCAACTGCTGTTCACCGGACGCTACGTGCACGCAGGACGCGATTATGAGACAGATGGCCGGCGCTTCTTGCTCATGAAGTCCGCTGAACAAAAAGGGCCGACATCGCTGCAGGTTGTGTTGAACTGGACCAGAGAACTGAAGAAATGAGGACACTCGGGATCAAACTCGGGCCTCTGGAGATCGTGACGCCGCCAGCCCGTGTTCAACGGTGATTGCAGATCGAGTCAGCAAAACGAAACGGTCATGCAGTTCGCCCTCGCCGAGCGATTGTGCCCGAATCACCGGCAACCCGGAAGTAATGCTTACCGGATTAGTACCGAGAAACGCGCTTCTCGTCGCATGTCTTCGGTAGCACCTACCTCTTGGGATCACGATCGCAAAGCCGACTTGTCGTTACCAATCCGCCGCCGGTTTGATTACTTCCGGGTTGCCGACCACACACCCGGAATCGTGCTGGTGGCAAGTCGGCAATACCCAGGTGAATGCTCCTAACGAATTCCGACTTGTCCTCGCACGCTATCAATCAACTTCTTGGAATCGTAGCCGATCCCGGCCTTAAACACTGTCTCGACGTTCTCGATCTCGTCAATTCGTTTTGAGGGATCGCCTTTGATCAAAACGAGGTCTGCCTGTTTGCCAGGCGCGAGGGTTCCAATTCGATCTTGCTGGCCAAGATATAAGGCCCCATTTTCCGTGGCGATCTGAATGGCTTCCACCGGAGTGAAACCCGCTTCCACGAGCAGTTCTATTTCGCGTTGATCGCCGAAACCCGGCAGCACACCACCGTTTCCAGTGGGATCAGGACCGGCAAGTAGCAAGCCCCCCGACTTGGCGAATGCCACCTCAAAATCCATCTCTTTGCGCAGCAGCGCCGTCATCGGCGCGTCTAAAGCCACTCTGGCGCGATCGGTCAAGTAGCTCTGCGCCGATTCCGCGGACATGGCGGCCAACGTGCGGGCCTGCAACTTCGGTCGTCCTGGTGCGTGGGCCTCAAACACGGGCAGCGTAGAAGTCACCGCGACGTGGTGTGAGACGAGGTTGTGGATCAGTTCCTGCACCTGTTTTCCATTCACGTCCTGCTTGGCCCAGTTGCTGCTACCGCCAACTGCTGGGCATACGTCCGGCTTTTTATCTGCGACGAATTCCGTGTCGGCAAAGACGGGTCCATGCTCCAAGTCATCGATTCCGAGAGCTACCGCTTCCGGCCAGGTCACCGAGCATAGATGCCCCGTCAGCTTCAGCTTGTGCGCATGTGCCTGCTGGATCGCCACCCCCAGCTCTTCGCGCGTGATGTTCATGTAGGCTTTGTAGGATGTCATGCCTTCCGCCGCCCAGTAGTCCACCATGCGTTTCGCATCGTCCGGTCCGGTCAGTTCATGCATCTGCACAAATCGCGTCGGCGTACCTTCCAGGTAGGGCGCCGTCGCGTCAATGCTGGGTCCCGGCATCAGGTTCGCATCGATCCGGCTCTTGACCTTCAAGTCGGTGTAAGGCTCCAGGCTCCCGGTGGTACGCATCATGGTCACCCCAGCCGCGAGATAGAGTCGCGGCGCCGTGTAAGGGATCTCCGCAACGAACAACCCGGGCTCGCCAACCTCTCCATCGACAACCTGCACTGCGTACGAATCGGTGTAGTACAGATGGTTGTGCATTCCAACCAGACCCGGAATCACCGTGTAGCCAGAGCGCTCTATTCGTTGCGCACCCTGATGGATTTGGGCGGACGCATCCGGGCCGATGAATTGTATTTTGCCGTTCGCGATCGCAACCGCTTGGTCTTCCTTCGCCGGCGTACCCGTTCCATCGATGACTCGGACATGGTCAAGAACGAAGACTGGTGTATCAACGCTTATAAAGTCCGCGACGCCACTTGCCTTCTGTGTTTGCGCAACAGTGATCGCGGCAACGAGCTATGACGCAAATAGAAACAGGAGACGCATCGCACACCTCGCAAGATCCGCCATGAGAATTTGGCAGGAAGGCTGAAATTTTACACCAGTGTTTCTCTAACGCGATTAGCCGGACTTGGCGGCAGGCGGCGCGGCCTGAGGATTCGTCGCACGATGCCTACTCCCGGAATCTCCCCGCCGAGGCACCGGGCCGAACCATTGATTCCGACCGGATGACGGGCAAACCGGAACTCCAGCGGGCGGTTTCCGAGCAAGTGCTTGAGAGTCCGGCCATCCAGGAACTCCATGGCGATGAACGCCAGCCCATTCTCGTCACCGATGTCGTGAATGGTGCAAATGTTGGGGTGGTTCAAAGCGGAGGCGGCTTGCGCCTCACGCTGGAAGCGGGCCAATGCTTGCGAGTCCCAGGCTACTTCATCTGGAAGGATCAACGTGGCCTCCTACAAGAACGGCGTCGGCTACGGCAAGTGGACGCACATCGATGGCTGGTCGGAGTCGGTCATCGATTACATCCGCACGTTGGAGTCGCCCCGAACGGATGGGTGAACTGAGAGTCTGGCCCGGGGGAAAAACCCGGGCCAGACCGTAAAAGGCGGTGAGCAGGTTCTGAAAGGCGCCGATCGGGGAGTGATAGGATTGCTTCATGCCAAAAACACTGATGCAGTCTGTAATCAGCGAACTCCAGAAGGAACGAAAGCGACTTGAGGATGAACTGCACCGCGTAGCAGCCGCCCTGGCCGCTTTCGGAAACGTCTACCTGCATGGGAGCCGACCAACTCGCAAGAACCGAACTATTTCGGCTGCGGGGCGTAAGAGAATTGCGGCTGCTCAACGGGCGCGGTGGGCAAAGATCAAGGGGCAAAAGGTTGTTTCAATCGGTTCCCGCAAGGGACGCACAATGACCCCGGCTGCCCGCAAAAGGATTGTCGCAGCCCAGAAAGCGCGCTGGGAAAAGTGGCGAGCACAAAAGAAGGCCTAGACTCGCGATCATTACGCTCACGACCCAGTTGTTAGTGCAATGGCGATGTTTCGACAGCTGTCCATTCGTTTGAGGTATGTGCTGATTTTTCTTGCTTCGCCACTTGGCGACTACCTATGGGCGCGGCGGGTAGCGTATCAGGTACAGGTAAGCGGCGGCGGCTTCGTCCTGGCTAAAGTAGACATAAACGGGCATATGACCCCTGTAATACGTTGGCGGCGTGCCCATGATGATGGGCGCACCGCTGGTAACTTTTCGGACGAACCCGGAGAGGCTGACCCGCGTCGTAAGGGTAGAGAGCGGTGGAATTGCCCCTTTCAAAATTTGCTCAGGGCTGGGGTTCGGCCCGGTCGCGCTGTGGCAGACGTGGCACGTGGATTTCACGATGTGCTCACCAATGCGATAGGACGATTCCTTTACCGCAATCTGATTCTTTTCCGCACCGGGTATTTCCGCCAGTTGTTCGAGGTAGGCGACGAGCGAGCGAATTTCTGCCTCGCTCATGGTTGGCGGCAGCATGTGTTGCCCCCCAATGTGGAGCCGCTGCAGCAACATTGCCTTGGATTCCTTTGCCATGGCGGCTGTATCTGACCGGCTCATTTCCCGACCGGCCGCCTTCATTCGCGCCGTGATGGCCGCGACGGAAGTCGCCCGGACCGGGTCGATGATGGAGTTTATTTCCGGAGGCGCGCCCTGGCCAGATTCTTTGTGACATCCCTGGCAAGTCATGCGATATAGGTCAGAACCATGAAGGGTTACGATTGGCGCAGGGAAGCCGGGCGATAGATTCAGTTGCCAGGGAGGAAGTTCCGTTCCCGGGTCGGGCGGAGGTGGCCCTAAGTTCCAAGTCTTGCCCATGCTGGTTTCGCCGAACGATCTGCCGAGGTGAAGGATCCAGCTTTCGCCTCGCACCGCCGTTACTGATATATCTCTGGTCCTGGTCGTTTGGCCGAGCAACGAAGATGCCAGGACGAACACCGCCACGAGGGTTATCAGATGCAGGCAGTTCGTTTTCTTCGGCCGAGACCCGGCCCGCGGTGAACGGGACATGCGTTCATGCACGGAAATTTGGCTCCAACCTGGCCAGGTCCAAGTCCAGTTCACCGATTTGGTGGGTAGCTTGATGCCTGCTCTCCTTCCTTCGTCCAGTTCGCTACTTCTTCACGGCTAACTCGACGTTCGTCATGGCATCCGTCACTGTGATCGTCTGAGTGGTGGGTTTGCCGTCTTCGCTCCAGGATTTCAGAGTGTACGTTCCCGTCGGAACATTCTTGATCGTGAAAGAGCCCTCATTGCCGGTCAGGGCGAAGTACGGTGTGGGAACAACTACAACGTAGGCCACCATGTCGGGGTGAAAATTGCACAGGATCTGTGCCGTGCCAAGGTCGTTGAATTGGAATGACTTTTTTTGGCTCGGCGACACGACAGTCAAATTACGCCGGAGCCTCTTGTCGCCGTTGATCGATGGCCAATAGACGTTGTGAGCGACCTGGTCGCTGTTCAGAAAATCCACGGTGGTTCCCCGCAAGATAATTATGGTGTGCGGTATGAACTTCAGGTTCCGCTGGTCAACCGGTACATGCTGCACGGGCGGATCGAATTTCTTGCCCGGAACGGCATCGATGTAGAGAACAATGTTTTCGGCTGACTTCAATCCCGCTGCCGATACCTTTCCCTGCACGTCCCCTGCTTGCGCAATACCCGCAACCAAGAGCACGCCGAAAAGAATAGCCCCTTGAGCCGCTCGCCTAATAGTGTTCATTCAAAGTATCTCCATCTAGAAAATTCTGTGGACTGTATTGGACTGCAACCTCTACTACACTGAGCCAGCTTTCTGCCCGTGCACCTTCCCAGTAAGAAAGCATGCGAGCACCATTTCGCTGAAGGATCCCTTTGCCTTCGCTCAGGGTGACAGCGTCAAGAGACTTGCGACTGAATCAGGCCCGCCGCCGCAAAGAAGTAAAAGCCGGAGCAGCCGTGCTGCTCCGGCCGGGTCCTTCTGGCCTATGGGTCAGGCCGTCAGGGCCTCCACGAAGTGCTGGCAAAGCGTGGTTTCCACGTTGTAGTGCTTGTAGCTGACCGGGGTGATCAGATAGGGCTTGACGATTCCTTCCACCTTGGAATACACCTCGCGCTCATAGCGCTCCGCATCCCGCTTCTCGGCCCAGAGAGTGATGGTGATCATTTTTTCGGTCTTGGTCTCCGGCACGAAGGGCAGGAACTCCAGAAATCCCGGTTGCTTTTTCAGGATCGGCAGCACCTCGTTGCGTACAACCTTCACGAACTCTTCTTTCTTTTCCAGCTTCGGAATAAATTCAACAATACGGGCAAACATGATGGATTCTCCTTTCCTTTTAAGGATTGGTGCGACCCGCAAGCTGGCCCACCTGGGAGTGGGTTGTTTACGAGTCAACATCATTAACGATGTCAGAATAGGTCTCGAGAAATCAGAAATCAGTGACTCCACGTACACCACGCTGTGATTCCAAACACACCATTCATTTGCCTTGAATCTTGTAAAAGTGCCAGTTATGGGTCGGTTCCTCCATTGCAGGAAAGTGGTTTTCACGTCCAGGTACGCTTTGACCGGTGCTGGCGGAGGTGACTCCAAGAAATTAAGATATGAAACAGCGTGAAACAAGAAGGGCAGGATTTTATGGCTCCGTCAGCCACAGCAAACATCGCACACCATCTCACTTCTAGCCAGCCTCTCAGTCCTGAACAGTTGCGCAAGATTGACGCCTACTGGCGCGCAGCCAATTATCTTTCGATCGGCCAGATCTATCTGTACGCGAATCCTCTTCTCCTCGAACCACTGAAAATCGAGCACATCAAGCCGCGACTACTCGGACACTGGGGGACCACGCCCGGTCTGAACTTCATCTACGTCCATTTCAATCGCCTGATTAAGAACTACGACCTGAATGTCATCTACATTGCTGGCCCCGGCCACGGCGGGCCGGGGATGGTTGCGAATACCTATTTGGAGGGCACATATAGCGAGTTTTACCCGAACATCTCTCAAGACGAAAAGGGCATGAAGCGGCTATTCAAACAGTTCTCCTTTCCGGGAGGAATTCCGAGCCACGCGGCGCCTGAAACTCCTGGCTCCATCCACGAAGGTGGAGAACTGGGCTATTCGATCATGCACGCTTGCGGCGCCGTGTTCGACAACCCAGACCTGCTCGCATGTTGCGTGGTGGGAGACGGCGAGGCGGAAACGGGGCCACTGGCTACGAGCTGGCACTGCAATAAATTTCTGAACCCTGTACGCGATGGTGCGGTGTTGCCCATTCTTCATCTCAATGGCTACAAGATCGCGAATCCAACCGTGCTTGCCCGGATGTCTGATGAGGAACTCACTAGTTTCTTCACCGGCTACGGCTGGAAACCATACTTTGTAAAGGGACACGAGCCAGAAGCGATGCATCAACTCATGGCCGGAATTTTGGACGCCATAGTGAATGAAATTCGATCGATTCAAGACGAGGCTCGGAGTGGGGGAGACGTGGGCTTACCAACTTGGCCGATGGTGATCTTGCGCAGCCCGAAGGGTTGGACAGGGCCGAAAATGGTCGATGGAAAACCCGTCGAGGACACATGGCGCGCGCATCAAGTGCCGGTGGCTGATCCGCAGTCGAAGCCGGAACACCTGAAGATCCTCGAAGAGTGGATGAAAAGTTATCGTCCCGAGGAATTGTTTGACGAGAAAGGCAAGTTAATTCCCGAACTCGCGGAATTGGCCCCGAAGGGTGATCGCAGGATGGGAGCGAATCCACATGCCAACGGCGGCTTATTGTTGCGCGATTTGGTCATGCCTGACTTTCGCAATTATGCAGTCAGCGTTTCCAAGCCCGGCACGCAGAATGCGGAAGCCACGCGCGTGCTCGGCGGATT
>WNFE01008919.1_pt1 | contig 13138 bp, 11 predicted proteins | sample 5400451 | NCBI WGS metagenome assembly WNFE01 (sample SAMN13153344, study PRJNA577476) | soil metagenome | isolation source: 200 cm saprolite under Douglas fir tree site 2 hole 2 | place: USA:California | collected 2015-04-18 | reverse complement strand
TGTTTGCCTCCTTAGTTTTCGACCTCGGCATTTCGAGCCAGGCGGCCTATCATTTTGGATGCGCGCAAGAGGCGCCGAGTAATAGTAATTTGAGAAGCAGTAAGCATGATGATCCTTTCGTTCGCTGGAGGCGTTCCATCGATTGTGTGCCAGCTAAGACCGGGGCCGGATCGTCTTGTGGCACGACGACCCGACAGTGTTTGGGTTCATCAAGATTGACCTTTTATTCGTTGGTCGACGCCTGAGATGTGAGCGACGATTTCCTCAGTGTTGGCAAGGCTAAAGCGCAGGCTCCAAGAGCCGAGGGAGGATGGCGGAAGAGCGTGTTCCGTCGATTCGAATGTTTCGCTCAGCTATAACTGTGGATTGATCCCGAGAAACGGGCTTCTGGGAGACCATGAGATCAACGGATGATGTCCTCGAAGCCGACTTCTGGACCGCGTCATTTCCGGTTTGCCCGTCAACCGGGAGTACTGCCTAACGGAACTTGGCATCAGTATTCCGCACTTGTCGCGGACGTGGGCATTCGGCTGCTCATAGCGTTCAATCAACCTTTGGATGTCGACGTGGTCACTCTGCGGGCGCTCGGAGCGTGTCGAGCAAACGTGTCGCGTCCGCAACGCCACCCTCATCCTCGCTCTGGGCGAATTTGTTCCGGGCCGTGATCAGCCAAGTTGCAGCGGACGTGGTCTTTCCCTCTGCCAGGTCGACCTCGGCCCAGAGGAGAGCGAGGCCGGCGACGATGTTCACGAGCCCGGACGCGTCCGCCAGCGGTAGCGCCTCCCTGATGCGTTCGCGGGCGCGATCGTACTCGTGCTCTTCCGTGAAGATGCGTGCGATCGCGAGCAGGGAGATCGCAACACCGCCGTCGTCGCCGCGTAATCGATCGTGTTGGTAGCTCTCCAGCAGGTGCTCCAGCGCCTGCGGTGCACCATAGTGTTTCAGGAGGAGCGCCTTGCGGTGGAGGAACCGCGTTAGGATCACCGGAGATCTTTGCCAGTCCAAATTAGAAGAGAGGTAACCGAAGAGTCTGGCAGCTTGAGGGCTTGTGCCTCGTAAAGGCCTCAGCCAAATCTGGGTGCAATTAGACTTCCCCAGGGTTCCTTAGGGCGCTAAAGCTGGCGGTCAGCACCGTTGAATGTCAACCAGTTACTCTGAAACATTCTCTGTCACGGCAGAGGCCGCGGATTCGAGCCCCGTCGTCCCCCGCCACATTCTAAAGTACTTAAGTTGATGATCGGCAAAACGGCCATGTGCCTGAGTGTGCCGTTCGCACTGTCTTCCCCGAAAATCAAGGTCAACACCCGGGATTGGGCTGCACGCTTCGACTCGGGTATGGCCTGGGTGTTGTGCTCGAGCGCAACCCTTTGCGAATTACGTAACAATTCGGCTTGAGTAGCGATGTCCTCGTCGTTCGCTCGTAGCATGGCACCCATCGTGTGCGCACGGCCAAGCGCCACGCGATTTGCGTAAATGACCTTACCGTCTTTATTCAAAACGATGATTTTTTGCGGGATGAGATCAACAATGCGACGAAGCTCTTCTTCATCTTGGCGTAGCTTAGCCTGCGCTCTTTGGCGCTCAATTGCGATCAGCGCGATGTGCCCAGCGCCTTTGATGAGCGCGAGATCTTCTTCACTTGGAACTCGTGCCTCGTGCGAGTAAACCGCGAAAGTGCCCAGTACCTCGTTATCCTTAGTCAGGATTGGTTCTGACCACGCGGCTCGTATGCCATTGCTGAGGGCTAGTTCGCGATAGTCGTCAGGCCAACCGGGGATCCGTGGCCACATCCGCGACGATGACTCGCCTCTTCGAAAATGCGGCTTTGCCGCACAGACCGCACTCGTGAGTCACCGGCCTGGGGCTCACTGCGGATTTCTATTGACCTGGGACGCGGGGCCCGCCCGTTAGCACAAGGTGTTTCCCATCTGCCTCCATCACGAAGACCGTCGTGACTGACGGCGCAACATGAACGTCGATCGAAGTGCACAGGTGGTTCAAAACGTCCTTCAGGCTCGCGCCATCGGCGATCATCTCCAACGTCCGCTTTTCGGCCGCATGTAGGGTTTCAGTTTGCTTACGATCCTGAATGTCCGTGTCCGTCGCATACCAACGGAGGACGTTCCTCCGTTCGTCTAGTAGTGGGTTGTAGCGGATCAGGAACCACCGATATTTGCCATTCTTGCCAAGGACGCGCTGCTCGTTTTCGAACGGGACTGTACCAGAGAGACCTTTCTGCCGCGCTTCGCGAAATCTCTGAATGTCTTCAGGATGGAACACGCGATCCCGGAAGTTGTCGGCGCGCACTTCGTCCAGAGACAGCCCCGTGTACTCAAGTGCCACGCGATTTGCGTAGATGGCCTTGCCGTCAGGGCTCAAAACGACGATTGTTTGTGGGATAAGGTCAATGATTCGCCGCAGCTCTTGTTCGTCCGGAAGCAGTCTGGGCTCAGTGAACTTGACGTCACCAGCACCCGCCGCGGTTGCCAGTTCCCGAGCGGCGGCACCGCGGGCAGGTGAGGACTTCCGCTCACCACGTCCTTGCCGAACGTCAACTTGTCGACTGTCTGGAGGCATTGCGGGCCTTGGTACATTGTAGTGTGATTTCGGTAGAAGGCCCAAGGACTCGAACGGAGCGTCGTAGGCCGGACGAACAGGATCGAACACGTGGTGCGAACCGAGAGGGTCTATCTGGCGCCGGCCCGTTTAGACGCTTTGTATTCAGTGAAATCTGGAGTCGCAGTGGTGCTCTGAACCGGCAGGGTAGTCGATTTTGTAGCTGCCAGAACCCTCAGAGTTCCACAGCTTTCAACACTCATAAAAGATTATGGTGTTGAATCTAAAGGGTTCCCGAGAGGGCCGCCGGGTAGACCGCCTGGTCCAGAACCAGGTGCTTGGCCTTCGGGACCGGATCAACGGGGCATCTCATAGAAACGAAGTCGCTGCAAACGCCCCAGAAGTCGCCTTCTGGGAAATGTGCTGCTTGGGATTGCCGGAGATCTTTGCCGATCCAAATTAGAAAGAAGTAACCGAAGAGTCGGGGCAGATTGTGGGCTCGTGTCGCGTAAAGGCCGCAGCCAAATGTGGGTGCAATCAGGGTGCGATAACACTTCCCCAGGGTTACTTTGAGCGCCGAAATAGGCGATCGGCGCCGTTGAATTTCAACCAGTTACCTCTGAAACTACCTCTGTCACGGCAGAGGCCGTCGGTTCGAGTCCCGTCGTCCCTGCCAGACTTGTTTTGGAGTTTATCTCGAAGCGAAGCAGGAAAGCGCGAGCTCTTATAGCATCTGACGCTTTTCGGTATCACTCGTGGCCAGCAGCCGTCCACGACTTGCAAAGAAATTTTCATTCCTTAGCCCCAACTGCAACTAACGGGAAAAGACTCCCGAGCCGCCAGCCTCTCGATGCGTAGTTGCACCTAGGCGCAGTTGTTAGACCGTAGATTTCGAAATCCAGGCGGGATAGATCCTGCTGGTCATGTCTTTCTACAAGAGCCGAAACGCGGTATGGCTGGTATCGATGAGTCACACCAGCTTTTCCGTGGTACAAGGACGGTACAAGCTAAACCGGTGCCTTCGTGATCCTGGACGTACTTACAGGGTCTTGCAGAGCGACCGCTGCCTTGTAAATACTACGTGATCCACTAGGGTAACGCCCTTTCACGGCGGTAACACGGGTTCAAATCCCGTCGGGGACGCCAGATTTTAAAGGGGTTGCAGCCCGGTTCCTTTAGCGCGTTGGTCTGGTAACGATGCGGTAACGATAGAAAACGCATTTTCCCCGGCGCGTTATTCGAATCTGCTGTAAAAACTCCCGTGTGAGTCAACCGAAGTTACGTCAAGATTCCCTGCTAAAATATGCTCAGGGCACAACCACCATTCCCGGAGCTTTGGGGTGTCTGGGATCGATTCATGAAACCACGTAATGACGACCAGTACGAGCCCGTTCACACGACCCTAGACTTCGGAAATGAAGCTGGCGACGACGTTAAGGTACACACCGCGATCTTACTCCTGAAAGCTCTCCCTGGGCGGGCGTAGACACCTCTAATGCGCCTGTGCAGGTGGGGGGTGCGGTGTTATCCGCAGCAATTGGCAATGGGAACCTGTTATCGAAATCCTCCTTCATTTGAATCTGTGCGGTTTGGAAAGGGCTGCATTGAGAGCTCTTTTTATCGTATTCGACAGAGTGTCGTCTGTGATAAAGAAGTCGGGGTAGGGAACCCGCCGCCTGGTCAAATTCTCCGTCTCGCGTCTGGACAAGTTTGGTTGACTTCCGGATCGCCGACGATACGCCCAGAAGCGGTCCGCCTACGCGGCCCCCGGTGAGGTTGCCGAAGGCCGACAAAAGTTCAAGCGGCATTCACCGTCACGGTTCGTCTGTCTCGGACGACCTGCGGTCGGAGACTATTGCCTTTCGTCGCTAAACAGATGCCTCCATTCCCCCGCCGGTGGCAGACTCTGCGCTAGGAGGTATCATCCAATGCGAATCAGAACTACTTCAGTTTTTATCGCCGCCCTTGTCTTGTGGGCAGCCTGCGGTCTGCTTAGCCAATCTCTGCCTGCGCAATCTTCGTCTGCAAAGACATGGAACCTGCCGCAAGGAACGACGGTGAAGGACGACGGCCCTCGCACTTACCGGTTTATCGTGGACTACAACACGGCGAACACCAAGGGCGAGATTGTGCACCGTCAGCGCTTAAGCGGGGAGTATACGCGTGGCCTGCCGGGCGGAGAGGTGGTGTGGAAGAACGTAACCCAGGCGGACGCGCCTGACGCCACGGCTCCATTCGCAGCGCCGCAGAAGCGCGACTTCATGGAAGGGCTTCGTTATCATGATCTGTCCAGCACCCTAAAGCCCGAGTTCTTCAAAGCGTTCCCTCCCACAGCGGTGTTTGAGCGTAATCTAGTGTGGGATACGGGAATGATTGAGCACTTTGGCCAGGATTTCTTCGAGCACCTGAAGCTGAACCAGCCGTATCACTCTATCTCCGACGACCGCGTGAACATGCCGGACGTGGGTACTTTTCATAACCGTGACGTCGTGCTGGAGTGGATTGGACGTTCCCTGAGAAATGGCCAGGACTGCGCCGTCATTAAGTACCAGGCGTTTTTCAATCCGCTGGAGATCGTGAATGGCGGGATGACTTTGAAAGGGCGCAGCGACTACTGGGGAGAGATATGGGTGTCGCTCGCAACCAAGCAAATTGAGTACGGCTCACTGTATGAGAATGTGATGGGAGAGATGAAGCTGACCGGTCAGGACACGACACAGATCATCAACGTCTTCCGCAGCGGCACCTTTGAGCCTGTAAGGGTGAAGTAAGAGACACGATCCGGGAAGAGGCATCCACATGACTCCGACGAAAACTAATTGGGCGCTCGCCTTCTTCTGGATCAATCTCTCTGTCGCGATCGTTGTTCTGATCCTGATCGCGACCAATCAAATATCGAGCGCCCGAGAGCTTTTGCATGTGCTTGTCTACGCTCTGGTCTATGCAAACTTGACAGGGAGTCTCGGCGTTTTACTGATTGGCGGTCTATTGGAGAGACTTGTGCTCCACAAGTCTCCGCCGATCCCGTTGGTGGCTGCGAGCATCCTCGTGCTTTCTGCTTTGGGCTGCCTGCTGGCACAAACACTGTTAATGGAGATCGGCTTCGTGGTCCCGCAGCACTTCTGGCCGGAGTACATACACACCCTACGCGTGGCCATGCCTCTGGCTGTGGTGTTCGGCCTGGGCGCCCTCGTTCACGGATCGTTGCGGGGACGCGTGCAACTGATGGAGGAGAAGGTTCGCGAAAAAGAAGTAGCCGAAGAGCGCACACAGAAACTGGCGGCAGAAGCGCGCTTGCGTTCTCTGGAATCGCGGATTCATCCGCATTTCCTGTTCAACACTCTGAACTCGATCAGCTCGCTCATTGTGGTGAATCCCGCCCGAGCGGAAGAGATTGTGGGCCGTCTGGCAGCGCTGCTGAGGGCTTCGCTGGACACCAGTGAGCAACCACTGATTCCACTGCGGCAGGAGTTGGCGATGGTGGAGAGCTATGTCGACATTGAAAGAGTGCGCTTCGGCGACAAGCTGCGCGGATCAGTGAGAGTACCAGTCGAGCTGCAGGACGCCCAAGTACCGCCTATGTCGGTGCAGTCGCTGGTCGAGAATGCTGTCAAGCACGGAATTACTCCGCAGAGCGGCGGCGGAGAGTTTCTTGTCACTGCGTCAGCGGAGAATGGCAGCTTGCGGGTCGAGGTTCGTGACACCGGGCCGGGCTTCGACTTGGCAGCAGTTCGTGCCGGTCATGGCCTGGACAACCTGGTGGGACGTCTCGATGCTTTGTTCGGCGCGAAGGCGCGCCTAAACGTTTTCCGGCGGGACGGGTATTCTGTAGTGGAGATGGTTTTACCACGCACATGAAACTGCGCGCATACCTGGTCGATGATGAACCGTTGGCACTGGAACGCCTGTGCCGGTTGCTGGAGCGCACGGGACTCGTGGAAGTAGTCGGCAGCACGACCGAGCCTGAGACGGCGTTGACGGCGTTGACGGCGAATCCACCCGACGTGTGTTTTTTGGATATTCAGATGCCGCGTCTGGATGGCTTCGAGGTTTTGGCGCGACTACCCAGTCAGCCAATCGTCATTTTCACGACCGCCTACGATCAGTATGCGCTGAAAGCGTTCGGCGTAAACTCGGTGGACTACTTGTTGAAGCCCATAGAGCCAGAGTCCCTGGAACGCGCTCTTAAAAAAATCGACCGGTTGCGGGCTTCGGGCTCGCCCGCCCAGCCAGATTTACAGGCGCTGCTCAAAACGCTCACTGACTCGCTACGCGAAACTAAGCCGGAGTATCCTGAGCGGATCGCGTCGCGCCTGGGAGATCGGCTCTGGTTCCTCGATCTGGTGCGGGTGACGCATTTCTTTGCCGAGGACAAACAGACTTATGCGGTGTCGGAGGGCAAGGCTTACTGTGTGGATTACGCGATCACTGAGTTGGAGAGGAAACTGGATCCGACAAAATTCCTTCGTATCCACCGCAGCACAGTGGTCAACGTGCACTGGATTAAGGAAGTCGCGTCGCTCCCGGGGGGAGCTTTGAACGTTCGTCTGAAGGATGGCAAAGGCACGGACTTGACCGTCGCGCGCGATCGGGCACGCGAGTTCAAAGCGCGGGTGGGATGCTAGTTCGACATTTCAACATGCTACCGGATGCCCACTTGGGAATTTGAGGTTGGCGACGTGGCGGATCGCTCGAAAACAAGGCTGCTTGAGGTCCGGATCGAATTTCTGCGGACCACAACAATACGTATGACGTGATGGGCCGCGTCGCATGAACGAGGTTTTTGTAGGGACAGGACACCAAACCCCACATTTTGTGGAATCCAAGATGGACACCGAGGCGGTAAATCACTGAGAGCTAGCGGCTGGCGGCGACGTGCTTCGCAGTGGTGGCCATTACCTTCACAAACGTGACATCACCGTATCGATCATTTCCCGTCGTCCAGCCCTCTGCGGCCCCGCTCTCGAGCTGTGTAAGGTCTGCAAAACGCTTACTTTCTGCGCTGTCGATGGTCACGGCGTGCGCCTTGATGCCGTGCAGCCTGATTTCGTACTCCCGCAGCGCCGGTGTATAGGAGCCAGTGGGCACATCCGCGTCGAAATGGATTGTCGCTCCATCGTCGCTGGCGACCAGGCGTTGCTGATAGAAAGCGCCCTTCTCGTAGTCATATGTAATGCCATCATCGTCATAATAGGTAAACGGCATTTCCGTTTTGGTTGGAAATACGTCCAGGTAGACCCGTGTTACCGGATGCTCTCCGACATACTGCTCCACGTCCTGCGTCGGCAGGATCGCACCTTCTCGTATAAAGAGAGGAATATCTGACCACGTCTCCGGATCGACGGAATAAGTTATAAACTTACCCCCTTCGTATCGCTGCCCACGAAAATAGTCAATCCACTGGCCCCGAGGCAGGTAGATACTGCGGTGCGCCTGCCCTTCACCCAAGATGGGCGCAACCAGCAGTTCGTCGCCGAACATCCACTCGTCACTGATGTGTGCCGTGTGAGCGCTCTCTTCCGGGAAATCCCAGAAGAGCGGGCGCACGATGCCGGTGCCGCTTTCGTGCGCCTGACGCTCATAGGCATACATATAAGGAGTTAGGCGATAGCGCAGCTCGATCGCCGCCTTGGCGTCTGCTTCAGCCTGACCGCCGTAAATCCAAGGCTGGCGGTGTTCATTGAGGTCTCCATGCACTCGCATGATGGGAACGAAAGCCGCGAATTCTATCCAGCGGGCGTAATTTTCAGCACTCGGATGTCCCCCGAAGCCGCCGGTATCCATGCTCCAGTGTGGCTCGCCAAGGTTGACCGTTGAGAGCATCCGCGGCGCTTGCCAGGCCATGCTGCTGAATCCTGTCCCCTCATCACCCGACCACTCTCCGTAGGCATAACGTTGCGCGCCCAGATAAAAATTGCGGCTGATCGACCACCATCGTTCCAGAAATATTGGATTCCCGAGCGGTACGCCGGAATCATGTGCTCCCAGAACCATGCGCGAGCCGCAGGTTTGGAAAAATCAATGTCCAGCGCAGGCCGTTTCGAAAAGTACTCCTCGTACGGCTGCTCCCAGTCGAAGAACAACTTGTGGTCATAGGCGTACTTGGCAGCCGCTGTGAGTTCGCCATTCGGATTGCGCAGGACGATACGCGGCTTGAAGATGCCTACCAGTTTGATGCCTTTGCCGAGCATGTCATGTGCGAATTCGCCGGAGGCGCCATCCGGGTATTTGTTCGGATGGACGTTCCCCGTTCCGCTCGTGCTGTTCCATCGCCATTCTCCGTAATCGTCTTCTCCCCAGGCCTTCCAGTCGAAATCCAGAATAAAACCATCAATGGGGATTCCCTTTGCGCGATAGTTGGCAACGATTTGCGTAACCTCCGATTGCGTTGTTCCCCACTGACTGTTCATAAAGCCAAGCGTCCACTTGGGCATCATCGGCGGGTGACCGCTGATGTCGGCCACGCCTTGCAGAATCGTCTTTGGGTCACCTACGATCGCGAAGTACTCGATATCGCTACGCGAACCCCCGCTGAACTGGAGCATGCCACCCGAGATATCGAACTCTCCGCCCTCTGAATCCACCAGCAAGCCATACGTGGTCGTGTATACGAGTGGCGCTCCGCCGTCACCCTGACGACCGGCGCGGACCGTGCCCCCTGAGCGCCGCATCCCGGTACGAATATCCTGGCGCGCATCGACATTGTTTGCTGGCAGGCTGGTTCCCTCGATTCCAAAAAATGGACTCGAGCTTTTGTAAGCCAGACGCAGACCGCCTCCGTACACGCCTCCCTCCTTCGGCTCTTCGAGGAGCAGGCGATTAGCCGCATCGTAGATCGCGAACCGCACCGGCTTCTTCGAGATCTTCACGATCATCCGATCGGTCGAAATCACCATCGGGTCCGACTCCGTATCGATCTTTGCAGGAATGTCATTGCGCCAGATGCGGGTGGGATCCAGCACCGGAGTGGGCGGGCTCGTCTGGCCTTGCGGGCGATAATGGACCCGAAGGATATTGGGCTCCACGATCTGTGCGATAAGCGTGTCTCTGCCGACGCGCAGCGTAAGCGTGTCGCCGCTTACCACGAGGCTCTCAAGACTCCCCGCTCCGGGCGGCGATTGCTTCGGCGCTTGCGGCGCCTGCACCCAGATGGCCGCAGCAAAGATCAATACGGTACAGAAGACGAACGTGTTTTTCTGCCGAGGCGGAGCGTAGGGCAGATAGTTGTTATAGCTCACTCAGACCTCTTGCAATTGCGGCTCAGAATACGCACTGCGATTATAACGTGCCTTGGACTATGGCTCTGGCGAACAAGCCTGATTCCTGATAATTCTGGTATGGAATCTTTTCGATGCCTACGGTTATGGAATTACCGACGGGAAAACAGACATTCACTATGTCCTGTTGCGGCCTATACCTGTGCTTGAATTGGTACTTCAGGGGGGCTAGACTTAGGAAATCACATGCTATCGGCCCGGTTAATGGCAGTGATTCTGTAGAGACAATCTCATTCGGTCGATCTCCCTGGGGCCAGACCTCACATTAGGTAGGGTCAAACATTTTTGGAGGTGGAACGATGTTTATTCGTCGCTTCTTCGCTTTGGTTCTTGCCGCTTGCTCGGCCGCGGCTGTTTATGCCCAAAATAATAATATGGAAACCAATTCCGAATCACAGTTGACCGTGCAAATAACGTACGAGAACGATCGTAAGGCGCCGGGAAACTTGCGCGTAGAACTTCTCAGCAGCTCAGGAGGCCTTGTCGCATCCCAAACGACCGATGGTTTCCGTCCAATTGTTTTCTTGAATCTGAAACCAGGAGACTACGTAATCAGGGTTACGGGCAGCGGGATCGTTACAACTACAAGCGGTATCGTTTCCGTTTCCGGCGCCAATCATACGGAATTTGTCCTCGTCAAAGCCGAACCTCAAGATTCTCAGTCGTCTCCACAACAAGGCCCCATTTCCAGCACTGAACTGAATATTCCCGAAAAGGCAAAGAAAGAATTTGATCAAGGCACTAAGAACCTCGACCAGAAGCAATGGAAGGAGGCCCAAGAGCACTTCGAGCGCGCTGCTGTTCTCTATCCAAAGTACGCTGCCGCCTACAACAATCTCGGAGTAACCTACCTGAACATGGGCGAGCAGGAAAAAGCGGCAGACTCATTCCGCGCAGCTTTGGCTCTTGATGAGCACATCTCAGACGCCAACTTGAATATGGGCCACATGCTCTATGACGCCAAAAAATATAAAGAGGCAGAGCCGTTTTTGTCGCGGGCCTTGACCGCGGACCCGTCGAACGCGCAGCTTCTCACGGTTTTGGCCAATACCGAGCTGCAAAATGGTGAATCCAATCTTGCTTTGGCCAGCGCCCGGAAGGTGCACTCCATTCCCAACCACCAGAAATTTGCGATTTCGCACCTCATTGCGGCGGAGGTTTTGCAGAGTCATAAGTTAACGAAGGAAGTGATTCAGGAATATAAACTATTCCTGCAGGAGGATCCGCAGTCGCCACTTGTACCTCGCGTACGAGAAGCTCTCCGCCAAATCGAAGCTATGCCTTGATTGCAGTTACAAGGCAGAAAATCTAGAGCAATTGCAGAATAGTTGTATCTCGCCCCAGACCGGAGCTGAAGCCCATTTCTTTTTGCATTTCAACGCGGGCCTGGACACCTGGAAGGCCCGCTCTTCCACGGTAGCGGATACAGTAACTGTGGGATCACTATAATGTTAATGTCGCTTGACGACGACTATGATCAGCGATCCCTCCGGACGCTGACCTTGGCAGCGGCAGCCCTAATTCTGCGGTTGCGAGTTGCCTGCGGTCTGCCGTTTCTTTTCCAGTTCTTGATATTTCTGAAGGGCACGCTGTGCTTCGTCGATCTGCCCTTGGCGACGATAGGCCAGGCTAAGCTGGTAGTAACTGTAAGCGTCTGATGGTTGCAGGCGCACAGATGTTTCCAGATTCTGAATCGCATCCTTAAGATCGCCTTTTTCCAGCATTGCCTTGCCAAGCTGGTAGTAGGCGTCGGCATAGGAGGGTTGTTGCACGATGACATCGGTGAGCAAATGGATTGCCTCATCCATCTCGTGCTGGGCAATGCGAACATATGCTAGCTGATACATCGCCGGAATGTATTGCGGGTTCAGCGAAAGCTCCGCCTGGAACTCTCGCACAGCATCCTCTAATCGTCCCTGTTTGAAATAAACCATCCCCGCCTGGTAATGGGCTTCCCCAAGTTTGGGATTGAGCTCGAGTCCCCGCGAAATCTCAGCCAATGCCTGTTCGTACTCTGTTTGCTCCGCATAAGCTTTCGCAAGCATGAGATGGACTTCAGGAACGTTTGCATTTTGCTCCAACATGCGCGAGAAAACCTTGCTTCCCTGCGTGATGTTTCCAGAGCGTACCAAGGACACACCGGCGGCGTACAACAAGGCAGGGTCATTGGGTAACTGATCAGAAACCGGACCTAACACTTTCGCGCTCTCGACAAATTTGTCGGTCATGAAGTAGCTAAGTCCCAGCATCTCGCGAACCTTCATATCGTCCGGCTTACGCTGCAAGTGGCGTTCCAACGGGAGAATGGCCTCTTCGTGCAGATTCGCCCGAAAAGCGGCCATGCCCCAATTACGGTCGAGGGCTTCAATATTGGGGTTCCAGTGTGCCGCCTGCCGGAACTCGGCCGCGGCCTCCTGAAATCGGCCTGCCCGGGCATCAATGACACCAAGATTGTGATAGGCCTCTCCGACCCACTGGGAGACAGACTTGACGTATTCCGCCTCCTGCGCACTGTCGGAGGCTGCATTGGCAGGTGTCTTCATGAGCGCGGTACGCAGCTCCTGTTGCCCGGAGCGCTCCACCTGAACCGCGACGTTGTCGATTGCGCCCTCTGGAGTCCCTGCCAGGGCTGACCGCGGTTGCTCCGATCGGATCTGCTCGGCACGTGCTCTTTCGGATGCGCTTTCGGCTTCCTTCCCCAGTCTTTGTAACGCCTGGGCCAGCATTTCGTGCGCCTGCGCGACCTGAAAGTCGTTGTGACCTGGATCTTTGGTCAAAGCCACACTTTTCCGGAGAACAGCTATCGCCTTCTCGAACGCGCCCTGTCCCAAGTACGCCTGGCCAAGGTTAAAGAACGTGTCAGGATCATCCGGCCGCAATTTTGTGGCCTGATCGAACCATTTCTCCGCCTCCGCCCACTTATGTTCACGGAGCTGGATGACACCGAGGAAATAATAGCTGGCATAGTCGTCAGGGTCGATTGCCAGCTCGGCTTCAAATTGCTGGTATGCTTCAATGTACTTTTGCGGGCCTTGTAATAGATAGGTCAACGCCAGAGAAGAGTGCGTGTGCGGATGCTTCGCGTCAAGGGAAACCGCCTTCGCGAAATGGGTTACCGCCTGGTCAAGGTAACCGGTTTCACGATAGGCAATGCCGATGAGCGCATGCAGCTCTGCGGATGGCTTGATGGAGGCCAGCATCTCGTCGAAAAGGACATTGGCGTCAGCCACTTTTTTCAACTTCAGATCAGCCAGCGCCAGGCTATATGCGACATCGAAGTCAGGTTCCAGTTTCAACGCCGTTTG
>WNFE01002690.1_pt1 | contig 13138 bp, 11 predicted proteins | sample 5400451 | NCBI WGS metagenome assembly WNFE01 (sample SAMN13153344, study PRJNA577476) | soil metagenome | isolation source: 200 cm saprolite under Douglas fir tree site 2 hole 2 | place: USA:California | collected 2015-04-18 | reverse complement strand
GCTTGGCGGCTCGGCCGAGAGCAGGATACAAGGACCGAGCGCACAGCTTCCGTCGTATACCTTCGCCTGCGGCAGATAAAGAGGGTTCTCCCCTTCGATATCGCGTGAACTCATATCGTTCCCAATGGTGTAACCTATGATTGCGCCGGTCGGATTGATCAGCAGGGTCAACTCCGGCTCAGGCACCGACCACTTGGCGTCAGATCGGGTACGCACAGCGCTCCTCGGCCCGACGACGCTTCGCCCTGTCGCCTTGAAAAAGAGCTCCGGCCTTTCCGCTGTGTAGACTCGGTCGTAGAAGTCGCCTCCTCCAGCGGTCTTGCTCTCCTCGATTCGTGCATTGCGGCTGCGATAGTACGTCACGCCCGCGGCCCACACCTCCTGATTCACCACGGGTGCGAGAACAGTGGCAGGATCGAAGCTCGTCACAGCATTCCTGCCAGTGGCTGCGCGAACCCGCACGTTAAGATCCGCGCTGCAGACAAGTTCGTCCCAGTCAGCCTCGGAGACAAGATAGAAGCTGCCGTCCTTATCGACGAACACGCCGTTAGTTGTGCGATAGAGCTTCATGCAGTTAGCCTCTTGTAGTTCCAGGTTACGATAAACATATCTGCAGCTCGACCTAGGCGCCGCCAAGCTCGATCAGCGCTTCTTGATTACGAGTGCTTTCACGTTGGCACCCTGTCTTCCCATCCACTACAGGAGACGCAGTGTTCTTACTTTACCCGGTTCGGCGACAACGTGCCCCGCCTCAGAGCTCGCTCCTTCATCAACACGAAGAACACTGGAACCAGAATTAGTACGTGAATCGTTGATGTAATCATTCCGCCGACCATGGGAGCGGCAATCGGCTTCATCACGTCGGAACCGATACCACTCGCCCAGAGAATCGGGATCAGGCTGGCCAGAACGGCACAGACAGTCATCAGCTTTGGTCGGAGCCGCTGCACAGCACCCTCAATAGCGGCCTCCTGAATATCGACGGCTGTAAGCAGGTGGCCTGAAGCAATGCGCTTGTCGAGCGATTCGTGCAGATACACGACCATCACCACACCCGTCTCCACCGCGATGCCAAACAGCGCGATATACCCGACCCAGACTGCAACACTAAAGTTGTAGCCAAGCAACCATTGCAGAATCAGTCCGCCGGTCATCGCATAGAATGTGGGAAAGATCAGCACCATGGCTTCCGTGACGGAATGGAAGACCATGTACAGAAGCAGGAAAATCACCGCAAATACCACGGGCAAGATAATCTTCAGACGCTCCTTCGCCCGCAGCTGGAATTCGTATTCACCGGACCACTGATACGTGTAGCCCGCCGGTAGTTGCAGCTTCTGGCGAAGCATTTGGCTCGCCCGCTCTACGAACCCACCGTAGTCGGTCGTGCTTAGATCAATGTAGATGTAGCCGGTCAATTGGCCATCTTCGTCGCGGATCATTGCCGGACCACGCGAGAAAGAGACCTTAGCCACTTCGGAGATTGGGATCTGGGCACCGGAAGGTGTTGCGATCAGCACTCGGCTAAGTTCTTCGACATTGTCGCGGAAGTCACGTTGGTAGCGGACATTGATCGGGTAGCGCCGCCGGCCCTCGATGTTCTCGGCAACGTTCATACCTCCGATACCCGATTCCACTGCCTGCTGTACATCGGCGATGGTCAGTCCATATTTCGCTGCCTCTGCACGATTAACATCGACGTTGATGTAAAAACCCTGTGACACCCGCTCGGCAAAAACCGAGCGCACCTGCGGCAAGCCCGAAAGAATCTGCTGCACTTGTACTCCGAGTTGCTGGATTTGCTCCAGATTCGTACCTTGCAGCTTCATCCCAACAGGCGTCTTGATTCCCGTAAGCGCCATGTCGAGACGGTTTTGCACCGGCATGGTCCAGGTATTAGTGAGACCTGGGAACTGGAGCTTGGCGTCCATTTCACCGATCAGCTTTTCGTAGGTCATCTCTGGCCGCCATTTCTCGCGCGGCTTAAGCATGACGGTGGTGTCGTACATATCGAGCGGAGCGTTGTCGGTGGCGCTGTCGGATCGGCCGACCGCACCGAAGACGGTCTCAACCTCTGGAAAGGATCGAAGTACCCGGTCCTGCTCCTGCAAGAGTTGAGAGGCCTGGGTGATGGAAATGCCCGGAAGTGCGGTGGGCATGTACAGTGAAGAACCTTCAAACAATGGCGGCATGAACTGGCTGCCCAGCTTGAATATCAACGGGAACGTCACCACCAGGAACGCCAAATTGACCAGCAAGGTGGTCTTCCGGTATTTCAAGCACAGCCGAAGAACCGGCAAGTAGAGCGCCTGTGTCGCTCTTGAGATCGGGTTTTCCGACTCTGGCCTCAGCTTCCCGCGAGTGAAAATGACCATCAGAATGGGAACTAGGGTGATTGCCAGCAACGACGAGAAGCCGACAGCCAAGGTTTTCGTCCATGCCAGCGGGCGGAACATGCGCCCCTCCTGTGCTTCCAGCAGGAATACCGGAAGGAACGAGACCACAATAATGAGGAGGGAAAAGAACAGAGCGGGTCCGACCTGTTTGGCGGCATCGATCAGAATGCGCACCCGCTCCCGTTCACTCGCTTGCTTGTTTGGTTTGCCTGCATTTTGTTCGGTCTCTTTGTTGAGCACCGGTCCATTCGAGTAGTCCATCTCCCCGAGTGCTCCTCCGCCAGTGGGCCGACGTTCAGAAAGATGCCGATACCCGTTCTCCACCATGACGATGGCGGCATCCACCAAAACGCCAATCGCCAATGCCAGGCCGCCCAGCGACATGATGTTGGAGCTGACGTTCAGGTAGTACATGGGAACGAAGGAGATCGCGAGCGCGATGGGCAACGTCAGAATCGGGATCAGCGCGGAGCGGAAGTGGAACAGGAAAACAATGATGACCAGGGAAACGATGATGCCTTCCTCGATCAGACTGTGTTGCAAAGTGTTTATCGATTCGCTGATCAGACCGCCGCGGTCATAGCCGGAAACCACCTCGACTCCCGGCGGCAGCGATCCCTTGATCTCGGCCAGCTTTTTCTTGACGCCGTCGATGACATTGAGAGCATTCAGCCCATAACGCATGACCACAATGCCGCCCACGGTCTCGCCTTCACCATTCCACTCGGCTACGCCTTCGCGGATGTCCGGGCCGAAGGAAACCGTTCCCAGGTCCTTGATAAGTACGGGTGTCCCGCTCTTCGCCATGACGGGCACGTTGGCTAGATCGTCCAGGGATTTCAGGTAGCCGAGGCCGCGAACCATGTAGCGGGTGCCACTCAGTTCGAGCACTCTTCCACCAACTTCATTCGTGCTCGACTTCACCCGGTCAATCACTGTGGACAGCGGGATGCCATACGCCAGCAATTTGTTGGGGTCAACGTTTACCTGGTATTGCCGCACGAACCCGCCAATGGTGGCGACCTCCGCGACACCGGGGACGGTCGCTAACTGATAACGCAGGTGCCAGTCCTGAATACTCCGCAGATCGGCGAGGCTCTGCTTGTGGCTGTGATCGATGAGCACATACTCATAGACCCAACCCGCACCGGTCGCGTCCGGGCCGATGGCAGGATGCACATTTGCAGGAAGCCGGCCGGCAATCGTCTGCAGATACTCCACAACCCGAGAACGGGCCCAATAAATGTCCGTCCCATCTTCGAAAACAACGAAGACATAAGAATCGTTAAACATGGTCTGGGCGCGCACCGCTTTTACCTTGGGTGCGGCCAGCAGTGCAGTGACGATCGGATAGGTAACCTGGTCTTCGATAATGCTGGGCGGTTCGCCTTCCCAGTTGGTGTGAATGATCACCTGTACGTCGGAAATGTCCGGCAGCGCGTCCAGCGGAATGTGGCCCATGGACCAGATTCCAGCCAGTGTGAGGAGAAGTACCCCGGTGAAGACCAAAAAGCGATTGTGTGCGCACCACTCGATGATCCGGGAGATCACGGCTACATACCTCCCGTGGCGTTGACTGTCAGTTGCTTGTTGGCGATGGTCTGCCCGTTTTGTTGTGCCCGGATGCTGACCTGCCAAGTCCCGCCAGAGCCGAGATCAGCTTTGCCTTCATACATTCCGCCGCCTTTATCGCTGGCGGTAATCACAGTCTTCATCTCGGCCATTCCCATCGCCGGCATTGCGGCCATGTAGAAGGTCAGAGTTACGTTCGCTCCGGCGATCGGTTTCCCATCTCGTCCAGTCAGTCTCAAGTGAACGGTATTGCTGCCCTTGTGTGGAGGGTCGGGATCAGTCGTCAGCTCCACGTTGGCTTGCTGTTGCACCGGGACATTCATAGAAGCGGCTTGCCCGGCGCCGGGAGGCGGAGGAACAAACGCGCCCGCAGCTGCCTGCAATTGCGCTTCGGAATCAATCAGGAAGTTTGCAGAAGTGACGATTTGCTCTTGGACCCTTATGCCTTTTATGACCACAAGTTCGTCGCCGACTTGGGGGCCAAGTTCGACTTCTCGTGGCTCAATGCTGCCTTCGCCGCGATAGACGAACACCAAGTTCTTGGTCCCGGAATGAAAAACCGCGCTGGCCGGGACCACCAGTTGACGGCCCATTGTCGGTTTGACGCCAACATTGACGTACATTCCTGGCCTTAGCTTCAGGCCGGGATTCGGAAACACCAACCGCACCGGCAGCGTGCGTGTGTTCATGTCCAGCTGTGGGAGGATATAGTCCACCCGGCCGTGGAAGACTCGTCCGGGGTACGCATCGACTGTGATCTCCGCGAGATCACCCGGTTTGATTTTCCCTGCATCGTTTTGGAATACCTGGGCAAGCACCCAAACATCGGAGAGGTCAGCTATCGTGTACAGCATGGTTTCGGGCTGCCCATACATATTGGGGAGCACATTTTTCTGGGTGATGTACCCCGAAACCGGAGAATTAATTGTCAGGTCGGCGATCGGCTTGCCGGTCTGATCGAGCTTCTCAATTTCAGTGGGAGACACTTCCCATTGCAGCAGTCTCTCTTTGGCGGCACTGAAGAGCGAAGAGGCACCCGACGCGACTCCGCTCACACTGCTCTTCTGTAACGACTCCGAGTTCTTCTTCGCCAGCAAGTATTCCTGCTGGGTCGACACCAGGTCAGGGCTGTAGATAGTGAACAGTGGCTGATCTTTGCCGATAAAGTTGCCCGTTGCGTCCGCATAGACTTTGCGAATCCAGCCAGCGAAGCGCGTCTGCACGTAAGCCTGCCGCCGCTCATCGACTTGTACATTGCCGTAGAGCCGCAGGTCGGAACTGACGTGCTTGGATTCAACCCTCCCCAGCACAATGCCGATGCTCTGCATCCGTTGAGGCGTAAGCTGGATCGGAGCAAGCGGGGTCTCTTGCATGTTGCCGGTCTGCGCCTCTCTTGCCGATACGAGCTCGGAATCTGAGGCGTTTGCCGATGAAGTTTGTCCCTTGGCCTCCATTGACCCTCTGGCGGAACTGTTGCCAACCTGCGACGTAGTTCCGGCATGGCTTAGGCGCCACCACAACACTGACGCCACAATCGCGAGCGCAACGGCTCCGGTCGCTGCAATCCAAAACGCCCGGCGATACTTGTCATGTTCTGTACGGAGCATGTTTGACCCCTCATTCGCATTCGCTTTGAAGTTGCGCTCGTTCATGGCACATCCACCCCTGTAAGGCGCTCCAGTTCAGCCAGCGCCGATTCGTGCTCTACAAGCTCGCTTCGATATTCCAGATCGAGGTTCAACACATCGAGGAACCCCGAAAGCAGACTCTCAAAGTCTTGTCGATTCGATTGATAAGCAGACAGGGCCGACCGAAACGTAGCTTCGGATTGGGGGATCAGACCATCTCTGTAGATGTTCAACCGCTCTTCCGAAGTCTTTGCGCGCACATATTGCTGCTGTACCTGGGAAAGAACGCGCTGCGATTCGGCGTCCAGTTCTTTCCCGGCGCGCTCCTGGTTCTGCTGCGCTTCCGCCATTTCAGCCTTCTGGCGTCCGCGATTGGGCAACCGGATGCCGAATGTCGCTATGTAGTAATCGCGGAACTGGCTCGCGGTGTGCTCGTAGGTGTACTGCACATTGAAGTCTGGACGGAAATTCTTGTGCGCCAGTTCTACCTGGGTTTCCTGCCGTCGGATGGAGGCCTGTCTTGAGCGCACGTCGGGATTCTGCTCGCGAGCTCGCTGCAGAAGCTCGCCAGCGCTGTACGAAAGAGCTCGCACCCTGAGAGGCTCGGCAACAGTGTCCGGTGACTCCTGAGGACGTCCCAAGAGTTGCTTGATCTGGGCCTCCAGAAGTCCTTCTTCCTGATGGTGGTGTGCGATCTCTTGCAGGATCTTGGTGTGCTGTAGCTGGGCCTTCAGCACATCCTGCTGATTGCCCTGACCCACTCGGTACCGTGCTTCCGTTGCTTGCTGTACCTGATTCAGCACTTCGTCGCTCTTCTGTAGAACGCCAAGCGTTTGCTGAATGTAGGCCAGCCGGAAATAGACCATCTTGAGATTTCCGACCACCGTGCGGCGGACTGAATCGGTCTGCGCTTCCATCGATTCCGCCTCGCGCTCCGCGACACGCGCGCGCAACTGCCGCTTTCCCGGATACGGAATGTCCTGCGAAGCGCCGAACCCCACGTATGCGAATTCGCTGTTGCTGTAGCCCGCGAAGGGCCTCGGGCTGCCAACACTGAACTGTTGCACTGATACTTGGGTCTCGGGAAATGCCGAAACTTGCTGGGGAAGGTTCCGGGCGGCCTGCCAACCGTGGTAAGCAGCTGCAATCTGCGGGTTCTTTTGTTCTGTCTCCTGGACTAGTTCACGCAGAGACGTGGGTTTCCCCTTGTGCTCGACCATGTCTGTAGATTCAGGAGTCGGGCCCGGCGGCGAATTTACTGACTGTTGCGCGGTTCCGTTGACGGTAAGCAGCACCGTTCCAACCAACAGAGCAGCGCGAATCAGTGAAATACGAATGCACCCGAAAACACTTCGGGACAAATCAATGGATTGCATCTTCCCTCCTCATCACAAACACAAGTTTGTAGGCGCGCGAACGTACGGACGCACGAGTGCGTTAACCCCTTGGAGGAAAAATGATCAGATTCGCAGGACGGAAATTGTGACTGGAGGTAAGCCGGGTGGCCCGTGTGTATCAGACTCCCCTGTTGCTGACGCGGCTTCGACCAGGGTCAACGCCGCCGGAAGTTGCGGCAATGCATGGGCCAGGACAAGAGCGGAATGGCCTGAGTTGAAGTCCGACGACGACTTGATTGCGGGCAGGTGATCGGGCATCGCGACCGTCTTACAGCAGGAATGAGACTGCGACATCTTGCCCTTGCCACATTCCTGGGCCATGCGTTTACAACAATCGCGCTCCGCCGCAGTCATGGCGTTCGCCTGCATCGTGCATGCCATGATCGGCGTCGCAAACAACCAGAGCGACAGCAGCGAGACACCGACTTTGCCAACGGACTTCATGTGCTAGAACAGATTATAGAGACAGCACTCTTTAGACGCAAGACACTCCCCTTGCCTTATACCTAGGTATAGGGCCCACAATAGCAACATGCTCATTGGTGAACTGGCGCGCAAGGCCGCGGTAAACATTCAGACGATCCGGTTTTATGAGCGGGAGGGATTGTTGCCGGTTCCTTCCCGAAACAACTCTGGATATCGGCGTTATGAAATCGGCGACCTTGAGCGGGTGACGTTCATCAAGCGCAATCAGGAACTGGGCTTCACGCTGGAAGAAATCAAGCAACTCCTGGACCTGCATCGCGTGGTCGCCGCCATGACGTTCCCGCTACGTCACAAACCCGGCGAATTACAGACGATTATCGAAATCGGCCGCGAACGTTTGGAAGCCATCAATCAAAAGGTCCGAACGCTTCACACCGTGCGACGGCGTCTCACGTCCCTGTTGCAGCAACTCGAAGCTGCTACCGTCACGGCCTGCCCGGCTTCGAAGTCTCCTCGCAGAGCCACTGAGAAGACTTTACACAAAACCTCTTGACCTTATACCTAGGTACCGAGTGCAGACTGAGTTGGAAGTGAGGCGGACGGCGACTCCCGAACGCACCCAACTATGGACCTGGCAACAGGCGCGGCCAACACGGCCTGGATGGTAGCGGCGATGTTGGTCGTCCAGATGTCACTCGGCCTGTGCAGGGTGAACCGGCGCGTTCTTCGCAGATCGCACATTGCATTGGGCATTGGGCGTTGGGCGTTGTGGTTCTGCCGGTCGCATTCGTACATGCCTGGCTCTCGATGAAAGCGGTTCCGATCAAGTTTGCCCATGCGATCGGTTTGAGGCTCGCGACTATCGCCCTTCTGCTCGTCGGAGTTCAACTGCTGCTCGGGGCCATCCTGATCCGCCCATCGAAAAGCTCGCAGTCGCTTAGAAGACTCCATCTCGTGGTGGGATTCGCTATTGTGTCCCTCGCTGGCGTGCATGTGCTGTTGACCTGGTAGTTGAGAAAGAACAAGGAGGATGAAACGATGAAATCAAGACTATTCGCTCTTATCTGTCTGGTGACTGTCGCGGCGTTCGCTGCAAAACGGCCCGACTTCGCGGGTTCGTGGGAGTTCAACACGGCAAAGAGCAAGAACATCGGCATGATGATGCAGGTCAAGATGACACAGACGATCCAGCAAACCGATTCGTCGCTGGAAGTGTTGTCGCACAGCACATTTCAAGGCAGCGATCAGGACCTGAAGTGATCGCAAACACGGTCAACGCAACCGGTACGGTTCGGCTAACGGTGGCGTTGTGGAATTGGAAGAGCAGGTTGAAATAGATTCGCTGCCCGCTGCGGTACGAGGCGGGTTGCAAGCTAAGGCCGGGAAAGGCACGCTGCTCAAGCACCACGACTCTCGGTGCCGTTGATCCAGTCTTCTGAAAATCCGCGCCATGATTGACGGCCGTGCCCGAGTATACAATTCTACCCAAGTTTCGTGCGGAGGTCGGTCCATGAAACGACCTTTCTTCTTCTTCCTAGTGCTTTGCCTGGTCCTCACGCTCCCCGGTTGCGGGAACATCTTTATCCGCGGCGCTCTGCCCGCCGGTTCTTCAACCGTCAGTGGTTCGGTCAGCGTTGTACAACTCAGCGCGGTCATTGGTGAAAATGGGACGACGGTGCAAGTCACCTTTGTTACCTTCTTGCAGTCTGGCGCCTCATCCCTGGTTGGGTTTTGTGGCGATCAGCGCAGCCAATTCCCCATGCAGCAGGTCGTCCGTGCCGACTTCAATCCGGGACAACCCTGCGCTAGCATCATCACGGTTGTGATTATTTAAGAACCGACTTTACCTGTGTCCTGCGGCTCTCTTCAGCGGGCTGTGTACCCGGTTGTTTGTTGTTCTCCTCTTGCTGTGGAGGCTTGGCCGGAGTCTTCACGGATCCGGTTTTCCTTTGGGCGCTTACTTTCTTCTCAATGCGCTCCACCAGCTTTTGAGCCTCGAGGTCTTCGTGGGTCTGAGGCTGTTCCTGTTTCTTCACATGCTCTGCTGCTTGTCCTGAGCCGGAGTCCGGTTTGGATTCGCCTGGCGTTTGCATGACACGCACCTCTCCGGTCGAATTTTAGTCCTAGCGTCGATGGGAACGCACCCCCGCTCTCACAGACGAGGCTAAAAATTCATCAAGAAAAAGAAGGTCATGACCGCACCTACCGACGGTTCTGGCGCCAAACCCGCACCCCGATCGAATTGTTTATTTTTTGAGATTACAGAAAGGCGTAGAAATGCGGCTTGCCGATCGCGAAGCGGCCAAGAGCTGTACATACGAGAACGGGTAGGAATGATCGACCGAGTTCTCAATCGCGCATCAGAACGGCTCGAACGTGTGCAGCGCGCCGCAAGCTAGATCACCGCGGAGGGGCCGACGCCGGTCGCCGCAAAGACCTCGGCGGCTTCTTCCTTGGCAATTTCCACAAAGGTTTGGACCACGACTGGGTCGAACTGAGTGCCGCCACTTTCCAACAGGCGGCGCACGGCTTCTTCGTGGGAGAGCCCCTGGCGATAGCAACGATTGGAGATCATGGCGTCATAGGCATCGATCACCGACACGATGCGCGATCCGATCGGTATTTCCTCGCCCTTCAGCCCGGCCGGGTAACCCGCTCCGTTGAAACTCTCATGATGATGGAGGGCGTACAGGCTGGCCTTCTCCAGCCCCGGAAGCAAGCGCAGGATCGACCAGCTATATTCCGGATGTTTGTTCATCAGGGCGCGTTCGGCGTCGGTCAGCTTGCCTTCCTTTTTCAGGATCGAGTCGGGCACACCGATTTTTCCGATGTCGTGCAGCAAGGCGGCGACTTCCAACTGATACAGATCCGTTTCCGGGATGCCCAACTTCCGCGCGACGCGGATCGCCCATTCCGCCAGACGGGTGCTGTGAACTCCCGTGCCCAGGTCCCGCAGATCGAGCAGCTGATTGAATCCACAGATCACTGACCTCAGCAGGGAATTCTGCTGCTGCTCCAGTTCCTTGATCCGCAAGCCAGCTGAGCTGCTCAGCAGCTCAGCCGACATTTCGTTTAGCGAGAGGATGGAGTAGCCTTGCGCCACGCTATTTCAACCCCATAGCATTGCGCCACGCCTGCATCGCTTGATAAGTATCCAGACGCCCATATCCCATTTGAGGATCTGAGATCGGCTGGGCATGTGACAGAGCAGATCCCGCTTGGGTCTTGGCTCCGCCACCCTGCAACACCGACTTCAGCGAGAGCGACGTCGGACTTGTGCTGATCAGCAATGCTGTGGTTCCAGACACCAGCGGCGCACTGAAAGAAGTTCCCCATCCCGCCGCCCAGGTGCCGAAGGGATAAGTGGTCATGATGCCTTCACCCGGCGCGGCCAGCCATACTGGGGGCGCTCCGTAGTTCGAGAAAGTGGAGCGAATGTCGCTATTGCCAGTCGCGGCCACGTCGATCACATTCTTCAGCGCGGCAGGGTAGACTGTGGCCCGCTGACCGTCGTTGCCGGCCGCCGCCACGCAAACCACCCCCATCGAATTGGCATAGTTCACCGCGTTCGCCAGTTCCTGCGAAGAGCTGGAATAGTTAAAACTCATGTTGATCACTTTGGCGCCATGGTTGACCGCATAGTAGATGGCGTTCAGGATGTCGGAGTTATAACCGGTTCCGTCCGCGTGGAACGACTTCAACGGCATGATCTTCGCTTGGGGAGCCACCAGGTGAACGATGCCGGACACCATGGTTCCGTGACCGAAGGCGGCGTATTGCGGACCATCCAGCACTGCTACCGATGACTGGTCCAGGACCGCGACCGTCGATTGGCTCACTTTTGCCGGCTGGCGATTGTCCAGTACCGCAACCGTGGATTGGGTGACGTCCGCGTCTTCCGAGCCGCCGCTCTGGCCACGAGTGAAGTCATAACCGGTCACGAGAGAATTCTTGAGGACGGGATGAGTAATATCGACGCCGGTGTCGATTACCGCCACGATGACATTCGATCCTGCGGTGTTGAATGTTGAGTGCGTCTTGTCCGTGAGGATCAGCTGATTTCCGGGCTGAGTCACATAACCCCGCCAAACCGTGGTCCCGTAGTAGCTGACCGGGGTTGTGTCCGTCAGATAAGAGGGGGCAGGTCCCGCATCGGCGGCTTGCGTCTGGACGACCTGGTCGGTCTCGACCGAGATCACTCCCAGGTTGAGGTTCAGCAGGCCGACAATGGCATTCAAGGGGCTGGGCGTCTTGATCAGAAAGAGCTGCCCAGAGGGATCGCCCAATCCGTGGTCCACCGTGCATCCGACCAGCTGGCACAGGTTGAGTAGGTTGGTCAGACCGAGCTTGTCTCGGACTACCAGTCGAGTCTGTGGCGCGGTTTGCGCTACTAAACTCTGTGCTCCGAAACACAGGAGCAACAAGAGTGCGCAATAGGCACGCAGAGCCTGCGTCCTGGGGTGCGTTTTTGTACCGATAGTCGACTGACGGTTCGTTCCCACTGGTTCCCCCTCTGACTCGACTGCTTGGTGAGTCTAGGACAAAATTAGAATTCGCTAAACTTACAGCCGTAATCGGAATGGAGTTACCGTTAGGCCAGTTGGCCTACGCTAAGTCCTTTCGATTGGGGGACTTTTGAACTCCATAGAGGGGGAGAATGATTTCGTCTGCTTCCTGGTGACCGATCGTCAGACACAAGTTGTGGCTGGCTTCAAACTCGAGCTGGAATTCTCCGAACTGATTAGTTACGGTCTCGCCCAGCGGCGAGGTTCCTGCGTGCAACCTGACGGGTATCTTTTGAGCTGCCCGTTTGCTGCCTGTCCGGTTCAAGACCTGCCCCACTACGCACGCGGAATCCGAATCTCGGCGTGGTTCGAGACGGAGGTCAATGTAGTAATCATCCGTCTCGTAGAGAAACTGCCGCGCCGAGACCGAACCGCGCACTCCGGCCGTGACTGGTTGCAGATTAGAATCGAACAAAAGACGAAGTCCGTGCTTCGCTCCAGAAACAGCAACCGCAAACTGGCTCTTGCTGACTCGAACCACGTCGTCAGGGGGAGCAAAGTCGTTTTCCGACCTGGCGATGACCAGAACTGTCTGCCACACCTGCTGTGCGGTCTCGCATTTGCCGCAACCATCGTTGATGTGCTGTTGCATCATTGTTTTCATCGCTGGTGCGGTTACGTCGCGCACGAGATCTGCCCAAGCTTCCTCACTGAAATGCTTCAACTTCTACCTCCGCTTGGGGGAATGGACCAGAATTCTGCTGGCCACTCCCTGCTTGTTTTTCTTGGACTCTGGGAATAAGGGACCCCAGGGGACGAAAAAATATAGGGCAGACAGAAAATATTTTGGGGTCAGGCCCTACCCACGAGAATGAACGGAGCCCATTGATAAGGATGGGGATAGCTCGATCGTAGGGCCAACATTGTGCCCCGCAGGGCGGCCGCCTTATTTTTTCCCTCCCGCAGGAGCCGATAAAAGACAGTCATAAACTCGGCTGTGCTCTTGTCGTGTACGTCCCATAGGCTGAGTACCAAGGACTGCGCCCCGGCGTGCATCAGGCCGCGTGCCAGGCCGATTAGTTCATCGCCTGCGCTGACGACGTTCAGTCCGGTAGAACAACCGCTTAGCGTTATTAGTTCAACCGGAAGCCTCAGTTGATAGAGGTCGAACAAACTCAAGTACGAGTCTCCCATGCGGATGGCGGAGAACATGG
>WNFE01002689.1_pt1 | contig 13139 bp, 11 predicted proteins | sample 5400451 | NCBI WGS metagenome assembly WNFE01 (sample SAMN13153344, study PRJNA577476) | soil metagenome | isolation source: 200 cm saprolite under Douglas fir tree site 2 hole 2 | place: USA:California | collected 2015-04-18 | reverse complement strand
AAACGATCGAGGTCAGTCCCGCAGTCGCGGTCAAGGGCGCGGTGGTCATCCGCGGCAGTTCGAGCGTGCTACGGCATGCGTTCGTCGCCGGTGAATCGTTCCGGTTGGGGGGCACGATCCCGGCCGATTGCGTCGCTCCGACCCTCCACCTCGACGGCCACACGCTCGGCCCGGTCGACACCCGAACCGGCGGCGCCTTCGAGCTCGGGATCGTCACCCGGTATCTGGCGGCCGGCCGACACGTCGCCGAGATCTTCTGCACCGACCCGGTCGCACGCCTCAGCCGAACCGTGTTCTGGGTCGCGGCCCCTCAGACCAGCTCGAACCTCTTCTTCGTGATCCTGGTGTCGTTGTTCATGGTCGGTGCGATCGGTTGGGTGGCGCTCGGCACCTTCGCGAGCGCGGCGCTCGGCAAAGCCCCGGCCCGTCCGTGACCTGGGGAGCTCGTCACCGCGCGGTGGGGGGTCGCTTCGCTGCCCTCGCCGCCTGCTCCGCGATCGCGGCGTTCGCCGCGATCGGACCATTCGCCAGTTCAGCCGTTGCCGCCGGCCGATCAGTCATCAGCTTCGAAGTGCTGCTGAACGGGCAGCGACTCGATCTCTCGTCGACCGGCGATCCGATCATCCTCGATCCCGACAAGGACTCGACGCTCTCGCTGAGCGTGCACAATCAAGCCGGCCAACCCGTCACCGTGCGACAGGTGCAGATACGCGGGAACGCATTCGGTATCACCCTGCTCGCCTATGACGTGACGATCAACGCCTTGGTGAGCGCGCACGACACGTTGAAGGTCGACGTGCCAATCGAGTTCGTCGACCTCGGCCGACAGGTCGACGGGTTGCTCCCGGCCACGGTCAGGCTCCTCGATCCCACCCGTACGGAGCTGGCGGCGAAGCAGTTCGTCGTCGACGTGCGCGGCTCGCCCGACTCGCTCATGACCATCTTCACCTTGATCGTCGCCATCGCGACCGGGCTGAGCATGCTCGCGATCTGGATCTCGATCGGGCGACGTCAGTTGCCCCGCAGCAGGATCCGGCGAGGGATTCGCTTCGGGGTCACCGGCGCCGGGGTGGGCGTGACCCTGACCCTCTTCCTCGCGCAGGTCCTGCTGGTCACACCGCGCGGTTCAGTATGGATCCCGCTCGTCGTCGCACCGACGGCGGCCGCCTTCCTCTTGGGCTACGTGTCGCCCGGTCCGCTCGTCATCGAGGACGAAGAGGCCGAGCCGGTCGAAGACTGGATGCGCGCCACGCTGCCGTCCTAACCGGGGGCACCCGAGCGCCACAGGGCACTGCTCCCCGCTCGTCCCCCGCTCGGGGAACGCGGTAACGGACCTCCGCGATCAGCGCCGGCATCGCCGGTCGTATTCCTTCCTGTACTCGGACACGAGGTCGTCCCTTTCGGTCGAGAACGATGTTGTGTTGCGCCCAAACCTGCAATGATTCACGCCGCGCTGCCGGCGCGCAGTACGTGGCGCCAGACGGCCCGATAGGCCTCGAGCCCTTCCCACGACAACCACGCGGTGGGTCCCGTGGCAATCGCCACCCGCTCCGGCACCGAAGCCCACACCGGCACGCCGGCTTCTGCCCACGCGGCGAGGTACTCCTGATAGTCGCGCGTGTAGGTACGCGCCGACGAGATGACGAGCCCCGCCGCCAAGGTCTCGCCCACGAGGTCGAGCACTGCATCGACTCGTGCCATCTCGACACCGCCGACGCGCGTGGGCACCACCACCACCGACGCGCGTTCCAATGCCTTGACGAGCAGTCGCTCGTGACCGGGTGGCGTGTCGACGATCGCGACCTCGTCGTTGCCGATCGAATCGAGCGCCTTCGCGAGCAAACGCTCGGTCGGCGCCTCGACCACTTCGATGCCCTCGAGCCGCGAGTCGGGCGAGCTGTCCAACCAATCGGCCGCGCTCCCCTGCGGGTCGGCGTCGACGAGCGTGGTCGCCCGCTTGCTCATCGCGGCCAAGGCGGCGAGATGCACAGCCGCGGTCGTCTTCCCGACGCCACCCTTCAACGCGGCCACCACGACGTTCATGTCGACGCCTCCTCGCGTTCGAGCTCGTGCTTCATGACCTTGCCGGTCGCGGCGTCGAGCAGCGAAATCGCGGAACTCAACGTACGCCGGCACCTTATCGAGCCCCCGCCACGACTGCCCCGGAACCGGGCAGCGAGGTGCTCGAGTATCAGCTCCGCGAGCGCGTCGGAGCTGGTCAAGAGCTGAGGACGGTGCCATACCCTGAAGCGGTGCCTTACGTCGTCGGTTCGCTCGGATCTCGTCCGGCTGCTTCGAAGGGCTTGGGGAGAGCCAGGACTTCGGGAGTCGCCGGCGCGCGGGAGCCGCGGGGCACGCGACATGCCGTCGACTCCGAGACGGGCACGGTTGCGTGCGGCACGCGCGACACACTGCGCGTCTTCCCAGGGCTGTCGTGGGCGCCCGAGGGCGAATGGTGCGCGAGCTGCGAGTCGGTGGTGCCGTTCACCGTGACGTGAACACGCCGCGAGTAGACGAGAAAGTGTCTGCTCACCGACCTCGACGACGACGCGCGTACCGACGCGCAGATCGTCGAGCCCCGCTCACCTCTTCTGCTTGGTCTTGCCGGTGAGTTGGAGGATCGGGGTGGGGTGCTCCGGCTGGGGCGTGCCCTTCACGATCGGCTCGATCCAACTGACGACCTGACCGTCGCGGTAGGTCTGCAGCGCCTTGAAGACGAGCTTGCCGGTGTCGGAGGGGACCGTGCCGACCAGGAGCGTGAACAGCGCGAACTCATCCTGGCCGATCCCCGACGCGGTCGCCGTCCACGTGACCTTCGACACCGCCTCGGTGATCTGGCCGTCGTCAGTGGTCACCGGCTTTGCCAGCTTCGTGGTCACCACGTTCACGGTCCAACCCGCGCGGTCCTCCGCGTGGACCCCGAGCAAGGGGTGATCGGTCGGCAAATCGAGCTCGACGATGGTGGTGGCCACGCCATCGCTCCGCTCGTTCGGGATCGCGAAGCTCAGCAGCGCGTCGCTCGAACCCTTGGGCAGCGAGCCCGGATGCACGGTCACGTGCGCCCACGCGGTGCCGGCCGCCAGGACGACCACGCTGACAACCGCTGCGACCGCGGTCACCGCACGACTCCTCGATCCTTTGCGCACAACCCCTCCTCTGCTGTCGACCGGCGGTGAGTCGCTTCGGATCTCGACGGAGTTCCGACCGAATCACCATTTCGTCGGAGTCCGTGCTGGAATCGTGGGGGTGTCAGACCGTCGCCGCGTCGAGCTCTCTCCGGACCGGTACGACGATCGCTGGCGCGCGCTTGCAGCCGCGGGGCAGGACATCCACGGCGAGGCCGCGCTCATCGAAGCGCTCCTTCCCGCTCGCGGAAGAATCCTCGACGCGGGCTGCGGGACGGGGCGGGTTGCAATCGAGCTGGCGCGGCGCGGCTTCGAGACGGTAGGCGTCGACGTTGACAGGAGCTTGCTCGATGCTGCCCGCGTCAAGGCCCCCCACCTCACCTGGATCGAGGCGGACCTCGCGTGCCTCGACGACGCGGCAGTCGGCCCGTTCGACGCGATCGTGATGGCGGGCAACGTCATGATCTTCGTGGCGCCGGGCACTGAAGGAGCGGTCATCGCGAACCTCGCCACACGCCTCGCACCGGGCGGAAGGCTGGTCGCCGGCTTCCAGCTCGTGGCCAGTCGCATGACTGTCGCGACCTACGACGAGCACGCGGTCGCAGCCGGGTTGCATCCCGTAGCGCACTGGTCCACCTGGGATCGCCAGCCTTGTTCAGCCGACGATTCGTACGTCGTCGCCGTTCACTCGCTCGGGTTCTCGAATCGGTAGCCCATCCCGGGTTCCGTGAGGAAATAGCGCGGACGCCCAGCCTCGGGCTCGAGCTTGCGCCGGACGTTTGCCATGTGCACGCGCAAGTAGGCGGTCTCGTCGTTGTATTCAGGACCCCACACCTCATGGAGTAGTTGGCGTTGGGCCACGAGCTTGCCCGGGTTCCGCACGAGCACTTCCACGAGGTGCCACTCGGTCGGAGTGAGCCGCACCTCGACACCATCACGCAACACTCGCTTCGCCCCGAGATCGATCGAGAAGTCCGGCGTGTCGACGATCGGCGCTTCGCCGGCGGGAGTGGCCCGGCGGAGGGCGGCCCGCAGACGCGCCATGAGCTCATCCATGCCGAAGGGCTTGGTCACGTAGTCGTCAGCACCCGCGTCGAGCGCGGCGACCTTGTCGCGCTCACCGTCGCGCACCGACAACACCACGATCGGAACCAAGCTCCAACCTCGCAAGCCACGGATGACGTCGACGCCGTCGATACCGGGCAGCCCGAGGTCGAGCACCACGAGGTCGGGATGCTTGCGGGCGGCGCGCTCGAGTGCCTGCTCGCCGTCAGGTGCCACGTCGACCTCGTAACCGCGCGCGCGCAGGTTGATCGCGAGCGCTCGGAGGATCTGTGGTTCGTCGTCGACCACCAGCACGCGGCTCACGAAGTCGCCGCCGCAAGACTGACGATCATGGTCACGCCCCCACCGGGGGTGTCCTCCACCGATATGTCGCCGCCCATTGCCTCGACGAAGCCACGGGCGACCGCGAGTCCGAGGCCCACTCCGTTGTCGCTCGAGCTGTCACCGAGGCGCTGGAAGGGCCGGAACACCTCCTCGCGCTGCGACGGCGGGATACCCGGGCCCTGATCAACGACGTGCAGGTCGACCCGGTCCTGAGCGGTGCACGCTTCCACCCGCACCCGAACGCCGTCAGGCGACCAGTCGATGGCGTTCTCGATGACGTTGGCCACCGCGCGCTCGAGGAGCGCGGCGTCGGCGCGCACGCGCGGCAGCGTCTCGGGGACGTCAACCTCGACTCGGCCCGGCTGGGTCAGCCCACCGAGCGCCGCGGGCACGATCTCTTCGAACCCGACATCGCGCATGACCAGCTGCAATGCGCCGGTCTGCAGGCGGCTCATGTCGAGCAGGTTGCCGATGAGGTGATTGAGGCGGTCGGCCCCCTCGTCGATCGTCTCGAGCAGCTCTCGGGTGGCGTCGGGAGTGAAGTCGACGTCGCGCTGGAGCAGGCTGCTCACCGATGCCTTGACCGACGACAACGGTGTGCGGAGGTCATGTGACACGGCCGCCAGCAGCGCGGTGCGAAGCTCGTTGGCCTCTTCCAAGCCCTCAGCACGCGCCGAGACCTCGCGCAGCTCGCGTTGTTCCAGCGCCATCGCCACCTGCCCCGTAAATGCACGCAGGATGTCGGGATCCTCTTCGGCCGCGTTCTGGCCGGTGAGCACCAGGGTCGCACCGCCGTGCATGCTCACCGCCAGGTCACCATCCTCGGGGCGAGTCGGCACCGGTTCGCCGGCCGACGCCACCACGTTCCATCCACCGTGCTCGTCGCTCACGAGCACGGCGACGGAGTCGGATTCAAATGCGACCCGCAGCTGAGCAGCGAGTTGCGGCAACGGGTCGTCGGCAGCTGACAGCGTGCCGCTCAGCGCGGCGAGGGTTTCGGCCTCGGCCCGCGCATGCGCCGCCTCGACGCTCCGGCGCGATGCCGACGACACGAGCTGGCCTACGACGCCACCCATCACCAGGAAGATGAACAAGGCCAAGAGGTTCTCGCCTTCCGACACGTTGAACTGATGCAGCGGCGAGGTGAAGTAGTAGTTGGCGAGCAGGAAGCTGCCGATTGCGCAGATGAACGCGGGAACGAACCCGCCGAGCGCGGCGACGACCACCACGACCAGCAAGAAGATCAGCAAGTCGCTCGGCAGGGTGAGCGACGATCGCAAGTTGGCGAGAATGAGCGTGAACAGCGGTGGCCCTGCCACCGCGAGCCCCCATCCGATCAGCCGCCGTCTCCCCGAGATCGCGACCGGGCGTGGCCGCCGTATCGGTTCGACCGCGTCGTGATCGGATTCCGACGAGATCACGTGCACGTCGATCCCGCCGGACGCCCGCAGCACGTCGTTGATGACGGACCCACGGAGGAAATGCGTCCAGCGCGACTGACGACTCGCGCCCAAGACGATCTGCGTCGCATTCTCGGCTCGGGCGAACTGCACCAGCGCCGCCGCAACGTCAGCGCTCGCCAGCTCGTGGTACTGACCGCCCAGCTCGGCCAGCAGCTTCCGCTGCTCCGCGAGCGCGTCACCCGGAGACGAACGCAATCCGTCGGCCGGCCGGATGCGCACCCCCAGCAACTCTCCGCGAGTGCGAGCGGCCATACGCGCCGCACGCCGGATGACGTCGTCACCACCGGGCGCGCCGGTGATCGCGACGATCGTGCGCTCGCGCGTCTCCCACCGTCCCGAGATCCCGTGCGCTTCGCGGTAGTTCTCGAGGGCCTCGTCGACCCGGTCGGCCACCCACATCAGCGCAAGCTCCCGGAGCGCGCCGAGGTTCCCCTCGCGGAAGAAGTTCGCGAGCGACGCGTCGACCCGTTCCGGCGGGTAGATGTTCCCGTGTGCCATCCGACGCCGGATCGCCTGAGGTGTCATGTCGACAATCTCGATCTGGTCGGCCGCCCGTACGACCGCGTCGGGAATCGTCTCGCTCTGCTTGATCCCGGTGACCGCCTCGACGACGTCGTTCATCGATTCCAGGTGCTGGATGTTGACCGTCGAGATCACGTCGATCCCCGCGTTCAGGATTTCCTCGACGTCTTGCCACCGCTTCTCGTTGCGAGACCCCGGCACGTTGGTGTGCGCCAACTCGTCGACCAACGCCACCGCCGGGTTGCGGGCAATGATCGCGTCCACGTCCATCTCTTCGAACTTGGCGCCGCGGTACTCGATCTTCTTCCGGGGCACGATCTCGAGATCGCGAACCTGCGCCGCGGTATTGGCCCGCCCGTGCGTCTCGACGAAGCCAACCACGACATCGGTGCCTCGGTGCGCGCGTCGCCAACCTTCGTTGAGCATCGCGAACGTCTTGCCGACGCCCGGAGCCGCTCCGAGATAGATGCGAAGGTCGCCTCTCGCCACAGGCGAACGGTACCGCTACCGCACCCGGTCGAGCGCGAGGTTGAGATCGAACACGTTCACCGTCTTCTCGCCGAGAATCCCGAATGTACGGCCATCGACATGGTCGTCGATGAGCCGGCGGACGCGCCCCGCGCTCAGCCCGCGCGCGTCGGCCACCCGCTTGGCTTGGAGCCGAGCATTGGCGACCGAGATGTCGGGGTCGAGGCCGGACGCGGAGGCGGTGACCGCGTCCACCGGAATCTTCACATTCGACGAGAGCTCGTTGAGCTCCCGGTAGGGATCAGGACCTTCGTGCGTTCTTGACGGTCCCCGCGTACCAATTGGCGCCGCGTTAACGACGCGGCGCTGGTCAGAGGGGTATAAGTACAGTGATGGCTCAGGAGCGAATCATTCCCGACGATGCCGCCCGCGCGGCCGGGCTCGCCATCGCCGCGTTCGGCCCGATGCTCGTCGTCGGAACCCTGGTGTCATTCCGCAACGACCTTGCCAGCGCCAACATCGCGCTGGTCTTCGTGGTGGTCGTGGTCCTTGGTGCCGCCGTTGGAACCCGTTGGAGCGGTGCGGTCGCCGCGATCGTCTCCGCGATGTCGTACGACTTCTTCTTCACCCGGCCTTACCAATCGCTCAAGATCGAACGCTCCGACGACGTCCAGACCACGGCGCTGCTGCTCGTCATCGGGCTCATCGTCAGCGAGCTGGTCATCTACTCCCGCCGCTACCGGCGGGAGTCCGAACAGCGACGTGATGCGATCACCCGGCTCCATCGCGTGGCCGAGTTGGTGGCATCGGGAGCGGACCCCGCCGACGTCCTGACTTCGGTGCAGCGCGAGCTCACTGATCTCCTCTCGCTCCAGGCCTGCCGGTTCGAGCGACCCCCGTTCACGTCGGAGCTCCCCGGCCTCGAACGCAACGGTGCGATCAACGGCGACCACCTCCATTGGATGGGCCGTGAGTACGCGCTTCCCACCGGCGGCGCCGAGATCCCCGTGCTGGGGCGGGGTCAGACCTTCGGTCGATTGGTACTCGAACCCGATCCGAACGTCGGCGTATCGATCGAGGAACGTGTCGTCGCAGTCGCATTGTCCGACCAGCTCGGCGCCGCGCTGGCAGTCGAGACCGGCTCGGGTGGTTAGCTCACCTGCGCCTCGGCGTGGGCATCATCGTGTCCTTCCAGGTGCGCAGTCCATGCCGCGAACATCTCCGCGTACCGACCGCCGAGCGTGACCAGCTCCTGATGAGAGCCGAGCTCGACGATGCCGCCGTCGTCGACCACCGCAATGCGATCGGCGCGCATCGCGGTCGAAAGGCGGTGTGCCACGATGATCGCGGTACGACCCTGGAGGATGGCGTCGAGCCCGGCCTCCACGAGTGTCTCCGACTCGAGGTCGAGATTCGACGTCGCCTCGTCGAGCACCAGCACCCGCGGTCCGGCCAGGAATGCCCGCGCCAACGCGAGCAGCTGACGCTCCCCTGACGCCAGGGACACCCCGCGCTCGTGCACCGGCGTCTCGATACCCTCGGGCAACCGCTCCACGAGGTCAGTCAGACCGACCCGACGGACCGCGTCCCACACCTCGGCGTCGCTCGCCGAGGGTCGAGCGAAGGCAATGTTGTCGCGGATGGTGCCCGCGAACAGGAACGGCTCTTGCGGCACGACGCCGAGCTGACTGCGCAATGACTGGATCGTAACGTCGCGCAAGTCGTGGCCGTCGATGATGACGCGCCCGCCGGTGGGGTCGTAGAAGCGGGTCACCAATTTGGCGATGGTCGACTTCCCGGCTCCCGTCGGCCCCACGAGCGCAATCGTCTCGCCGGCTTCGATGTGCAGATCAACGTTGCGTAACACCCGCTGGCCCGGCTCGTAGGCGAACGACACCTTCTCGAGCCGCACGTCGCCCTCGATCGGTGGCAACGGCGCCGCGTCGTCCGCCTCCTCGACCGTGGGGCGGGTGGAAAGGAGATCGTTCAGCTTCACGATTGCGGCCTGACCCTGCTGGTACAGGTTGTACTGCTGTACCAGCTGTTGGATCGGGGCGAAGAACAGGTTGAGGTACAAGAAGAAGCCGACGAGCTCACCGACGGTGAGGTTCCCGTCGCGCACCATGTTGCCGCCGATCAGCAACAACAACGCCTGGCCGATGAGACCCACCCATTCGGTGAGCCCGCCGTAGGTGGCCATGAGCACTGCGGTGTGATCATTCGCGTCGCGGTAGTGCCCGGTGACGTTGCGGTGGTGCAGCACGTTGTGACGGGCACGGTTGAAGCCCGACACCACCCGCACGCCCGAGAGGCTCTCCGAGAGATCGCTCAACACACCCGCGATGCCGTCGCGCACCCGGTCGTAGCCGGTGTCGGATGCCTTGCCGAACCACAGTGACAGTCCGGTGAGCAGCGGCACGATCATCAGCAAGGTGATCAGGGCCAGTTCCACGTTGTACAAGAAGAGCACGACGGTGATGATCACCATGACGAGACCCTGCAACGCGAACTGCGACAAGCCGTCTTGGAGCAGCTGCTGGAGCGCCTCGATGTCGCTCGTCATGCGGGTCATGATCACGCCCGCCTTCTCGTCCGTGAAGTAGTCGAGCGACAGGCGCTGCAAGTGCGCGAACACCCGCAACCGCATTTCATACATCACCCGCGACGCGATCCGACCAGTGGCGGCGACGCGCAGGCCGCTGGCAATTCCGGCCACCACCGCCGCCGCGACGGCAAGCCCTCCGACAAGCAGCACGAAATTCCAATCGCGCGGAACGATGCCCTGATCAACGCCGACCTGGCTGAGGAACGGACCACCCGCGATGGTGACCGCCTCCAGCAGCACGAGCAGCGCGGTGACCAAGAAGATGCGCCGATGCGGGCGCAGCATGCGCGCCAAGCTGATACCCAATTGCGCGTTCCGGTGGGAGAAGCCGCCCTCCGGATTCGGCCAGTCGGGCTCGTCGGCAAGGAGCTTCTCGACCCCCTGTTGCATCTCGAGCGGAATCCCCGCGAACGGCAAACCCCCACCCGGGTTGCCGGGGGATCCGCCAACCGGCGCCGCGGCGCCGACGAAACCGCCACCCCAGGCCATCAGTTGACTCCTTCCGGCCCGCAGTTTCGGTTTGTCCGCGCGCTCGGGCGCGCCGTCGCATCGTCGAGGTCACGCAGCTCACCGACGTCCGCGGCGAGGTGGCGGATCTGGTCCAGGTCGGTGGCAATTTCGTCGTCCAACGCCAAGTCGGGTCTCGGTTTCACCGACGCGGTCGGCTCCTCGGCTTCTTCGTCGGTCTGCGCCAGGATCTCCGCGTAACGCGGCTCGCTCGCGAGCAATTCGGCGTGCGTGCCTTCGGCGATGATGCGGCCGTCGTCCACCACCGCCACCCGGTCGGCGAGGCTGATGGTGGAAAGCCGGTGGGCGATGACGAGCGTGGTTCGTCCCGCCATCAGCGCGCGCAGCGCAACGTGTATCTGCTGCTCGATCTGCACGTCGATCGCGGAGGTGGCGTCGTCGAGCACGAGGACCGGCGGGTTGACGAGGAGCGTCCGGGCGATCGAGAGTCGCTGACGCTGACCTCCCGAGAGGGTGAAGCCACGCTCCCCCACCACGGTGTCGTACCCCTCCGGCAGCTCCAGCACGAAGTCGTGCGCTCCCGCCGCGATTGCGGCCGCCTGAATCTCCTCGAAGCTCGCGTCGGGGCGACCGTAGGAGATGTTGTCGCGGATCGACACCGAGAAGAGGAAGGGCTCGTCGAGCACCATGCCGATCTGATGGCGCAGACTCGCAAGTGTGAGGTCACGCACGTCGTGCCCGTCGAAACGCACCGCGCCATCAGTGACATCGTAGAAACGGGCCAGTAAACGCGACGCGGTCGACTTGCCACTACCGGTGCGCCCTACCAACGCGACCGTGTCTCCGGCCCGAAGATGCAGGTTGAAGTGCTCGAGCACCGGCGTACCATTCGGGTACACGAACGTCACGTCGTCGAAGAGCACCTCACCGCGACATTCGACGAGATCGATCGCGCCGGGTCGATCGACGATGTCGGGCTGCTCGTCGAGCACTTCGTAGATTCGCTGGGCCGACGCCGAGGCCCGCTGACCCATCATCAGGATCATGCCCAGCTGGCGGAACGGCGGCTGCAGCATCAGCACGTAGGCGTTGAAGGCGACGATGTCGCCGATGGTCGCGTGGCCGTGGATCGCGAGGTAGCCGCCGTAGAAGAGCACGAGTGCCTGCCCGAGGCGCGGCAGGTTCTCGACCAGCGGTGACCACCGCGCTCGAATGTCGGCGTCCTTCACATTGGCCCATTCCGCGCGCTTCGCCGTGGCCGTGAGCTTCTTGAGCTGATCGTCTTCGGCGGCGAACGACTTCACCACCCGGATGCCGTTGACGTTCTCGTCGACGACCGTGGCCACGTCGGCCAGCCGGGACTGGATCAACCACGACACCGGGAACATCTGCTTACGCATCCGCCACGCGACGATGAACACGAAGGGCATCGTGGACATGGCAACGAAGGCAAGGGCGAGGTTGATGGAAAGCATGTAAGCGAACGCCCACACGACCACCCCGCACTGGACGAGGACCATCGGCGCGAACGCCAGGTACATCTGCACCGATCGGATGTCGGAGTTGGCACGCGAGATCAGCTGACCTGACTGCACCCGGTCGTAGAAGGAGAACGACAACCGGCTGAAGTGCTCGTACATGATGTTGCGAAGGTCGTATTCGATCCGGTACGCCGTCTTGAGCATGTAGAGACGCGAGATGTACGTGAGGGCCAGCCGGACCATCGCGAGACCAACGATGATCAAGACGAAATGCTCGAGCGACGCGCTGTTCTTGCGCAGTCCTTGGTCGATCGCCTGACCCACTTCTTTGGGAATCTGCACCTGCACGGCCAGACCGACGAACGAGGCAAACAACGACAACAGGAAGATGCCCTTGTGGGCGAGGACGATCGGCATCACCCGCTTGAGCCACGACGCATCCCTATCGGGATTGATGTGCGCGCGCGGAGGTGGGTAGTGCGGGGTGACACCGACGGGCACGTAGGGCGAAGAGACGTCGACGCCGAATGCGCCGACGTCGTTGGAGCGAGTGGACTTCACGACGAGCTCCGCGGCGCGTTCCGAGCGATGTGTTCTTCGAGGTGTCGATCGAGGGCGCGGTTCCACGCCTCGAACGCACGGAGCGCCGGCTCGACGTCGTCGTCGAAGTAGATGGCGATCTCCGCGAGGCGGGTCGCGACCGCGTCGTCGGCAGTGGCCAGCAGGCGGGAGCCCTCGGCGGTGAGCAGCAGCGTGAGTCGGCGCCGATCGTCGGGATCGTTGCGACGCTCGACCAACCCGCGTGCGACCAACCCGGTGACGACCCCGGTGACGCTCGGAGGACTCACTGCGAGCTGGGCCGCGAGCGCCGACGATGCCGACGATCCGGCGCCGAGCAGCGCCAGCGACCGGTACTGGGCCAGCGACAGGTCGAGAGGGTCGACGGCCCGCTCCACTTGCCGGGCGAGACGGGCCATCACCCGGCCCGCCGAGGACGACACGGATGGGACCGGCGCCTTCACCGCGGACCCCTTCGATGACCTCATAGTTCGTAGCCTACATGGTTAGCTGCACGAACTAATCACGATCCGCGGAGCTACAGGCGAGAATAGGAGTCCAGCGAGCGTGGCGGAACCGGCAGACGCGCCAGGTTTAGGTCCTGGTACCGAGAGGTGTGGGAGTTCGAGTCTCCCCGCTCGCACCCATCCAATGCGCACAGCCAGGTCCGGATCGAACACGTTTCATCGCGATTCTCTCGATCCTCGGAGCGCGCGTCGTCAAGTACGCGTTCGTCTTCCCGAGGACCCGCGCCACGATCTCTGATGACAGCTGAGACGTGCTTCGACAACCGGGTGCGACAAGAACGGCGCCTGCCCGGTTCTGCAAGTAGCTCGTGCTAACGGATTGCTAACGGAACCTCGCAGCAGACCGGTTCACCGCGCAGCAAGGTGTTCTATCCCTCGCAGTCAGGTTGCTGACTACTTCGACCTGAAGAACTCGGGCGAGTGATCGTGCGTCTGGGGGTTCCTCGGAACTGTTCGGGTGTGGGTGGCGGTGCGGGTTCATGGGATCAGCCCGGCGATCTTGACGAGGTTGTGGGCGAAGATCCCGTGTCCGC
>WNFE01011887.1_pt1 | contig 13141 bp, 7 predicted proteins | sample 5400451 | NCBI WGS metagenome assembly WNFE01 (sample SAMN13153344, study PRJNA577476) | soil metagenome | isolation source: 200 cm saprolite under Douglas fir tree site 2 hole 2 | place: USA:California | collected 2015-04-18 | reverse complement strand
GAGCGACCAAAGTGAACCTACCTTCGCGGGAATCCGGCCCACGGACGTGCCGCCTTTTCGCGCCGCGCAAATCGTAGGAGCACGCTTCGCATTTTTTGTTTCGCTGGCTCATGTCAAAGACCGCCTAAAGCAAGGCGACCGTGTGTTCGAGAGCGGTCTTAGAAACCGCCGCCAAATCGCTCAAATTCTTGGTAAGCACTTGGTAAGCGTTGGGCTGCAAATGAGGTGTTTTGGTGCAACTGAGGAGCTTCTAGCGCTAACAAAACAAACCAGAATCGATCAGTGCGAACGGGTCAGAGTGAATTAGCAAACCGCCGTCATGGACGGGCGGAACCTCAGATTCAGAAACCACCATTGATCAAAACGCTAGACGGAACGGGGGTCTGGAAGCCACCTAGGAACGCGGTAATTCGTGACTCTACTTGCTACTAATTTTAACTGATTTGAGGGTATTGGAACCCCCGTAGAATCTGGCGATTGGAGAAAATGAAAATTGCGTGTTGAAAACAAGAGACATACCAACGCTCACCAACCCTTCACCTCCCTCTCACCAATCCCCCCCTCTCCGCCACAGCTCATTTCGCCAATACAAATGCGGCGATTTGCGCGGTGCTACTACTTTTCCTGATGTATCACTAATTTAAATTACCGTATCGGTCGTTTCCGATGGCTCCGGCAGCTCGGACTTCCCCCCTGTCGGACTTCCCCCTTGCGCTTCGACAAGAGTGGCGCTATAATCCTGTCGAAGCGAAAGGGGTACGGGCATGTCTGAAGATCGCATGGAGCTTCCACAAGGCACACTCGATCTCCTCATTCTCAAGACGCTTGCGCTCGAGCCGCGCCACGGGTGGGCCATCTCCGAGCGCTTGCAGCAAATCTCGCTCGAAGTCGTGCAGATTCGGCAGGGCACGCTCTACCCGGCCCTGCACCGTCTGGAGCGCCGTGGCTGGATCAAAGCTCGGTGGGGCACGTCGGAAAACAATCGCCGCGCCAAGTACTACGAGTTGACTGCGGCGGGGCGCAAGCAGCTCGCCGCCGAAAAAGACGCGTGGCGCAAGCTGACCACCGCGGTCGCGCAAATTCTCGAAACCGCGTAGGACAGCCATGCTGACTGGTCTCTTCTTCCGTTTGCGTTCGTTGTTCCGTCGCGGAGAGGTCGAGTTAGAATTGGACGACGAGCTCCGCTTCCATTTCGAACGCCAAGTCCAACAGCTCATCGACTCCGGCCTCCCCCGCGAGGAAGCTATGCGTCGCGCGCGCGTCGACTCCGGCGGCTTCGAGCAGCAAAAGGAGCTGTGCCGCGACGCCCGCGGCACACGCTTCTTCGAAACTTTTTTGCAAGACCTTCGCTTCGCTCTCCGCATGCTCCGCAAGAGTCCCGGCTTCACCGCCGTCGCTGTTCTCACCCTTGCTCTTGGGATCGGCGCTAACACAGCCATCTTCAGCGTGCTGAACGTGGTCCTTCTTCGACCACTTCCTTTCCCGCAGGAAGAAAGGCTTGTCCGCTTACACGATTCGAATCGCACGGGCAGCGGAGAGTTGCGCATGGTCAACATGATTGCGCGCGACGTCCTGGCCGTCCGGGATGAAAGTTCTCTTTACAAGGCGATGGTCGCCCTGGATGGAGAGAATCTCACGCTGATTCAGCATGACGTCCCCGATCGAGTGAGCGTGGTTTTTGTCTCGAGCGGATGGTCAAGAGTCTTTGGTGTGCAGCCCATTCTCGGTCGGATGTTCTCGGCGGACGAAGAGCGCAAGGGGATTACCAGCGGCGTGGCCGTGGTCTCCTATGGGTTCTGGCGACGACGCTTCGGCAGCGATCCGGGCATCCTCATAAAAAGCATCGAACTGGAAGAACGCACGTACCAAATTGTCGGCGTCATGCCCGAAGGCTTGCGCTTTCCTTACGAAGCGGAGATCTGGACACCCGCAACACTCAATCCGGCCGACCGCCGCGTCGACTATGCATTCTTCGGACGGCTCAAGCCGGGTGTGACCCTGGCGCAGGCTCGCGCCGAAGCGGACTCCATCGCGGCCGAAATCCGCCAAAGAGACGTCGGTGTTCCTCCGGGATTCGGCATCGATGTTGCTCGCATGCGCGAAGGGTTCGTTGCCGTCGAAGGCCGTGTCACATTTGCGTTCTTCGGCGTGGTCGCCTTTTTTCTGCTCATTGCTTGTGTCAACGTCGCCAGCTTGCTTCTCGCTCGCTCGGTAGTTCGCCAGAAAGAATTTGCTCTTCGCGCGGCGCTGGGTGCCAGCCGCTTGCGCCAGGTGCGGCAGCTATTGACCGAGAACGTTCTCCTGGCGCTCTTCGGCGGAGCCGCGGGCTTGCTCCTCACGGTATGGCTCGGAAAATATCTTACGGTACTCATACCGCATGTTTTGAGCCGGGAGCTTCCGATCGGATCGGTGAGCATGGATTTCCGCGTGTATGTGTTCTCTTTGTTCGTCTCATGCTTCACCGCGGTTTTTTTTGGTTTGCTGCCGGCCCTCAAAGCCGTCGCGCCCGACCTGCTGGAGATCCTTCGGGAGGGCAGCCGGGGCAGTGTTAGTGGAAAGACGCGGCGAACCATGAATTGGTTCGTAGTTTCAGAGGTTGCGTTGGCGCTGGTGCTTTTTGTTGGCGCAGGCTTGATGACCGAAAGCTTTGCCCGCCAATTGCACAGTGATCTTGGTTTCAGCCCCAGCGAACTTTGGTGTGTACAACTCACACCGCCGGCAGCTCGCTATCCATTTGGTCCTCGTCGCGCGGAACTTGCCGAGCAGCTTCTCGCTGAAATTCAGAGCGCGCCCGGAGTTCGGGCGGTCGCCATCACTACGGTTAATCCGCTGGGAGGCACCACGTGGAGCGTCCCGGTCGAGATCGAGGGGCGCCCCCAGCCGCCGAATGGCGCCAGCATTGTCATTAATCATCGTCTAGTGAGTGCTGGCCTGTTTCAGACTATGGCTACTCCTCTCTTGCGTGGTCGCGATTTTGATGGCCACGATGTGGCCGCAAGCCAAGCTGTGGTGATTATTAGCGAGAGCATGGCTGCGCGGTACTGGCCGGGCGAGGATGCTCTAGGGAAGCGGGTGCGTCTCGCGAGGCCAGGCGCAAATTGGCTTACCGTCGTGGGCGTGGTCGGAAACGTCCAGGATTTTTCCGCTGGCGAAGTGCGCCTCGAAACCTGGTACCTGCCTTTTGCCCAGGGAGCTTCCACGCCGGCCGCCGATACGCTTTATTTCATGCTCCGAAGCCAGTCGAACGCCCAAAGCACTCTGGATTTAGTTCGTGAGGCGGTCCGCCGCGTAGACCCACGCCTGGCGCTCTACGACATCGTAGCGATGAATCAGTTCTTCTCAGAAAGCCTGTCTCGGGATCGCTTCGGAGCTTACGCCGTCGATCTCTTCGGTGGCTTCGGATTGTTGCTCGTCGCCCTAGGCTCTTACGGAGCCATTGCCTACAGTGCGGCACAGCGCACCCAGGAGATCGGAATTCGCCTCGCGCTCGGCGCCGCGCCCGCAGCTATTCAATCCCTCATTCTGAAGCAGGGTTTTCGTTTATCGGCCTCCGGCATTGCCATCGGTTTGGTCGCATCACTCTTTCTGAATCGTGTCTTCACGAGCTTTCTCGTCGGGATCTCCTCTGCCGAGCCGGCCGTTTTGGTTGCCGCCACAATGGTCATGCTGGTGGTGTGCTTGCTATCTTGCTACATCCCCGCGCGCCGCGCGATGCGCGTCGATCCCATCGTGGCCCTCCGCTATGAATGACCAGGCAGCAAGCACCATCACTCTCGAGAAACGAAGTCGAGAGGATCGCTGCCTCTTCGCCGCAGTTCGCGCGAAGAATCTCTCTTTCACGGCAGACACAGGAGCTGAGACATGCTTAACGATCTAAGGCTTCGCATTCACTCGCTGTTCCATCGGAATCGTGTGGAATCCGAACTGGACGACGAGCTCCGGTTCCACCTAGACCGTCAAATCGAAAAGTACGTTCGTTCTGGGTTATCCTTTGAAGAAGCCACTCGCCGGGCTCGTCTCGAATCCGGAGGCCTGGAGCAACAGAAAGAAAACTGCCGCGACGCCCGCGGCACCCTCTTCTTCGAAACTCTTTTGCAAGACCTTCTCTTCGCTCTCCGCATGCTCCGCAAGAATCCCGGCTTCACAGTCGTGGCGGGGCTGACGCTGGCGCTCGGCATTGGCGCGAACACCGCAATATTTAGCGTGATTGACAGCGTGCTTCTCAGTCCGCTCCCCTACCCGGAGCCACAGCAGCTCATCGTGACGAAGCAGAACGATTCGTTGCAAAACGTGATCGATATCCAGCGACAGACACACACGCTTTCGCAGGGAGGCGGAGTCAACATCGAGGCAATGGACTACACCGGCGGAACCGAACCTGTACAGATTCTCGCAGCGTATGTCGATGCTGGGCTCCTTGAAACGCTTGGGGTTCCGCCAATGCTGGGCCGCATCATTGCACCGGACGAAGACGTAAGGGGCGGACCCCGGAACATCGTGGTGAGTTACCATTTTTGGCAAGACTTTCTGAGCAGCGACCCTCACGCCTTGGGAAAGACGATCCCGCTGAGTGGAAACAACTACGCCGTGATTGGCGTAATGCCAGCGGGCTTTGCGTTGCCCAGGGAACATGCCGATGTATTTGTTTCGCTCTGGGTGGCTTATCCGGAGGCTGCTCCTTACCGTGGCGTGCATTTCATGCGGACCTACTGGCGGCTGAAGCCAGGAATGGCGCTCTCGCAAGCGCAGGCGGAAATGTCCACGATCGACCGCCGGCTCGCAGAGCAGTATCCCAACACCGAAAGAGATCGGGAGACGCTGCTCGTCCCCTTGCATCAGTGGTTGACCGGCGACGTTCGACCGGCGCTGCTGGTTCTTTTCGGAGCTGTGGGATTAGTGCTACTGATTGCCTGCGCGAATTTCGCGGGGCTGCTGATGGCCCGTGCGATTGCGCGCCAGCAGGAGTTTGCGATTCGTGCGTCGCTTGGCGCGGGAAGGAGCCGGCTGATTCGTCAGGCGCTGACCGAGAGCGGGATTTTGGCGATCATCGGCGGCGCTGCCGGCCTGCTGCTTGCGAAATGGGGCATGGGTTTTCTGGTTTCGCTCAAACCAGCGGAGCTGGAGCGTTTTAGCGGAATTCAAATGGATGCGCACGTGTTTTTGTTCGTCTTCGGTATCTCACTGCTGACGGGCGCCGTCTTCGGACTCATGCCCGCCTGGTCGGCGGCGCGCGCGGACGCCGCGGAATCGCTCAGAGACGGCGCGCGAGGTTCAACGGCGGGTCCCTTCAGTCAAGTGTTGCGGCAATTGTTGGTCTCCGTGGAATTCGCCCTCGCGCTTATTCTCCTCGTTGGGGCCGGGCTATTGATCAAAGGGTTCTCACGGCTCCGCTCCGTGAATCCCGGGTTTAATCCAGCAAACGTGATGACCATGCATCTGCAATTGCCGGCCACACGCTACGCAGAGATTCCGCGCCAGACGGAGTTTCGCCGCCAGGTGCTGGTACGCCTAAATTCGCTGCCGGGCGTCGACGCCGCGATGGTGACGGACATTCCGCTTGGCGGAAATTACCTGAGCCACAGTTTCGTTATCGATGGGCGTCCTCCGGTACCCGTGGGCGCGGAACCCGAAACTCAGACCCTCTCGGTGATGGGCGACTACTTCCGTGTGATGCAGGTCCCGATTCGCGCCGGGCGCGGCTTCACCGCCATGGATCGCGAAGGACAACCGCTAGTGGCGGTCGTAAACGAGGAAATGGTGAGGAAGTTTTTCCCACACGAAAACCCCCTCGGTGCGCGTATCGATTGGTCGCGAAGGGAAGGACCGCATCAGTGGATGACCGTCATAGGAGTCGCGCAGGACGTGAAGCATTCCGGACTCAATCAGCCGGTCGATCCCGCCGTTTACGCTCCGTTTCCACAATCCGACGAGGCCTGGAGACGATGGATGACGCTAGCCATCCGAACACCAGGCGCATCCGCTGAGCTCATCGAAGATGTGAAGAAGCAGGTTTGGAGCGTGGACAGCCAGATTCCTGTGAGTGAAGTTCACTCCATGGAAGACCTGATGGGTGTTTCGCTGGCGCAGCAACGTTTCAACATGTTGCTTCTTGGCCTGTTCGCTGCGCTCGCGTTGATTCTCGCAACCGTGGGAATTTACGGGATGATGGCTTATCGCGTCGGCCAGCGCATGCACGAGATCGGCATCTACATCGCTCTCGGAGCCCAGCGGCGGGACGTGCTCCGGCTTGTGCTGAGTGATGGAGCGAAGCTCGCATTCTTTGGCATCGCGATGGGTATCGCCGGTGCAATTGCCCTTACGCGGGTGATGACAAGCCTCCTCTTTGAAGTCAAGCCGACGGACCCGGAAACCTTTGCAGTCGTGGCGACACTGCTTGCTATCGTTGCGCTGGCTGCTTGCTACGTGCCGACACGCCGCGCCATGCGCGTTGATCCAGTCGTCGCCCTGCGCTACGAATAATTCGCCTTCCGAGGATCTGCGCTTTGACGACCATGCCTTTGCCGCCGCCCCCGCGATGGTTAGTTAGCCCAAACCCACTGATTGGAGGGTTGCGCGGAGGTCCTTCATAAGCAGCATGAGTTGTTTGGGATCAAGCGGTGAGGGTTCAAATCCGAATTTTCTGTAGAAGGTCACAGCGTCTTCATCGATGGCGTGAACCAACATCGCCCTAGCACCGATCGCATCGGATGCGGTCATAGCTCGCGACAACGCGTCAACTAGCATGGTCCTGCCAAGCCCCGCTCCGTGTTCAGTGCGGTCAACTGCGAGACGCGCAAGCAAAATGACGCCAATCGGATGCTTTGCTAGTCCTTTTGCGACGCGAGCCGGTGACTCTTCTCTGCGGACTGAGCCTGCCGAGAGAGAGTAATAGCCGACAACCTTGCCAGCGCGATGAAGGACGTAGGTGCGAGCTGAATCATTCTGTTGGTTTGTGAGGGCGAATCGGCGGAGCCAATCATTAAGAGACGATTTTCCGCAGTCGAATGATGAAAGGTTATGATCCTTCGTCAGCTTTTCAACGATGGAAAGAGGTTCTCTATTTTGGGTCGGAGAACTGCTCGTCACTTCCGAGACCCGCGCTCAAGAACACCCGTTTCAGAAAAAAGGCGTGCTAACTCTGGTTTTATCTGAGAAGGCCAGTCGTCTCGGCACCAGTACGAATGAGTCTTTCTTGACGGTCTGTGGCGCGGAGATTAATGCGCCTAGTTCTGATTGTTCTAGAATGCGATACTCTCACAGCTACCTCGCATCTGTAATGTACGTACATTGTACGTCATAAATTTAGGCTTGTCAAGAGCTCCTGCATTCGATCACCATATCGCGGCTGCTCTTGCGAGTCTTGGTATTCCCGTATTCGCATGTACACCAGACCGCTTCCCCGATCTCATGGCAGCTGGCATTGAAAGACGAGACATTTCGAGCTGAGGATCCGGATAGGAATCAATCAAACTTCAGTAAGAAGCGGGACTTGTGACAAAGATTGGAGAATTTCGTGTTTAGGAGGTTAAACTAGATCAGCGCGAATTGCGTACCCTGGAGAAAAACCAATCTCTTGCCTCTACTTTGCTACTAATTTGAGACTATTTGAGGTCATTTGGGGGCCGCGTAGATAGCGGCGACCAGCACAAATCAAAAACGAGCATTGAAAACAAGAGACATACCAACGCTCACCAACCTTTCACCGACCGCTGACCTACGGAGGTTTCACTCCCCCCTCTCCGCCAGCCTTAAGTGCAATCAAAATATATGCTTACAGGTTTTCATCCATTGGCCTATTTTCATCGGGTATAAATAGCAGTCTAGTATATGAAACGACGGTCTGGGAAACCGTCGTCTTCATTATCAAATAGAATGGAAATGAATCCCTTCGTTGCGCGCTTCCATAAACATCTACTTGACACAGCCGCCGTTGAGAAGTAATTTTCCCCGCAATGTTTTTCCTTGGAATCAAAGTCTGATTCGTGCCGTCAGGTATTTGTGGGACGGAGAGTCTGAAGATCGCCATCTCATGCTTTTCCTCTGAATTTGGGAACGGCGTGGTTCTTGGCACATGAGGGTGGAGGGCACTCGTTTGTTTTTCAGGCTTTGAATCCGGAATATGAGTTTGGTGGGGTTGCCGAGAGAGGTGAGGAGAATGTGCAAAAGAATTCTTACTGCGGTCGTGGTCTGTATCGTTGCAGCTTGTTGCGGGCAAATGGCGTACGGCCAGGCAACAGGTAGTTTTCTAGGTACGGTGACAGACAAATCGGGCTCGGCAATTTCCGGAGCTTCCGTCAGGGTCACCTCCCAAGGCACTGGCGCAAGTCGCGAAGCCAAGACCGATGATGCGGGCCATTACATCATTAACTTGCTGCCGGTGTCCATCTATACGATCCGGGTGGAATTCCAGGGCTTCCAGGTGGTGGAGAGCAAGGATGTAAAACTGCAGGTGGGTGAGCAGCGCGAATTGGATTTCGTTTTGTCCCCCGCCACCGTGGGTTCCACGGTTGAAGTCGTAGCAAATGAAGTGGCAGTGGAGACCGCGAATCCCTCCCTCGGACAGGTCATCACCTCCCAGCAGGTTTCTCAGCTCCCGTTGAATGGGCGCGATTTCGTGCAGCTTGCGACGCTCGCTCCCGGAGCTACGGCGGAGACAAACCCCAACAGCTTTTTCACCACTTCTGCCACCAGTGAGGTGGCTGCTCGCGGACCGTTCTCACTTTCCGTCGGTGGTTCACGTCCCAACAGCACGGATTGGCTGATCGATGGGGTTGACAACAACGAGTTGACCGCCGGCGGCATTTCCATCCTCTCTTCGATCGACTCCATTCAGGAGTTCAAGGTCCTGACATATAACTACTCGGCGGAGTATGGGACTCGCGCGGGACCGGCGGTGTTGTTGACCACCAAGTCAGGGAGCAACAATTTCCACGGCTCGCTGTTCGAATTCTTGCGAAACACATCTTTGGACGCCAAGAACTTTTTCCTACCTTCCGCGGAAAAATTCAACCTGAATCAGTTTGGCGGGTCTGTTGGCGGACCAATCCGAAAGAACAAGACATTTTTCTTCCTCGACGGCGAACAAAAATATCAGCGCCACGGCATTGCGTTCACGGGCCTGGTTCCTTCCGACGCCATGCGCAACGGTGATTATTCCGCCGATCCGTTCGGCAATCCCGCGTCCGGGCTGGTCATCGCAAATCCGAATATGGTCGGAACGTCCACGAACCCAGGCGTTTTCCCTAATATTTATTTCCAATGCAGTCCCGGCGGCAACCCTTTGCCTGTAAATGCGAATGGAAGCCAGCCCCAGGGCACCGCATGTAACAAGATTCCGGGCCCGAACCCTCTAAATGCCAGCTCCCGTCCCAATGGGTTGCTCAACCCCATTGGCCAGGCCATGATGAATCTATACCCGGAGCCCAACGCGACCGGCAGCCCAACGCGACCGGCAACTCCAGTTTTAACTTTACCAGCGCGCCGGTTCGCAAGCTGGATGAAACCAAGTTTGATATACGCGTGGACCACAACTTCTCCGGCGCGGACTCGTTATTCGCCCGCTTCAGTTACGACCAAGCGAGTTCCTATGTGCCAGGCGGAGCCCCCGGTTTTGCGGAACAGAATGCCTTTGGCAGCAATCAGGGAATCCTCAACCATGCGAGAAACGTCGCCATCGGGGAGACTCACATCCTTTCGCCGACAACCGTGAACCAATTCAGCTTTGGTTACAATCGCATCTTCAACTACATCATTTCGCAGGGCTCGGGGACTTGTGCATCCGCAAAGCTCGGCATCATCGGCGCGAATCTGGGTTGCCCCAGTGGCAGCACCAGCTGCACGCCGGGGGCGTACAGCTGCGGGCTGGTTAGCGTACTAATGATTGGCGGCTACTGGTCCCTTGGCGATCGCGGCTTTACGCCGTTCCAAGGCGGAACCAACATCTTCACGGTAAATGATTCTCTCGACATGATCCGCGGAAAGCATGATTTCAAGTTCGGTATCGGCATCCGCGCTAACCAGATGAATGTGGGCACTGAGGCCTTCCAGGACGGTTTCTGGATCCCCGGTGCCATCGGCAATTTCAGCGGCTATGCGAGCACTGGCGTGAACATCCCCGGTAATCCCACGGCGGACTTTCTAATGGGCCTAGTGGGTGTGTCATTTCACGATCAAACATTCAAAGGCCCGGTCACCGGCCGCCGCTGGAAAATCTACCGGCCCTTCCTTCAGGATGATTGGAGAATCACCAAGGACCTGACCCTCAATCTCGGCTTGGCATGGGATATAACCAATCCCATCTCGGAAGTCGCTGGTCGCATGGCAAACTACGACCCTTATGTGAACAAGCTTTTCGTTGTCGGTCAGAATGGTGTTTCGCAGTCTGCGGGAATACAGAAGAGTTGGACGGCTTTTGAGCCAAGACTCGGCCTGGCTTGGAAGGTGTTGGGCAGCGACAAGACTGCGGTCCGGGCCGGCTATGCCATTTATCACGATTCCGCCTGGAGCATGGGTGCCCAAGGGCTTTGGCAGAATCCGCCCTTCTTCGCTGAGGCCGATGCCTTTGGCCTTGCCCAACAGTCTGGAATACCTGGAGCTGGGTGCCCCTTTACGACCTCGTACTGCCATACTGTACTGGGCAACCAATTTCTTTCGGGCGCTGGCCTTTCATTTCAAATTATTAACAGCCCGCCGGACCTTTCCACTTTCACTGGAACGCTTTTTTTCCAACCTAGAAACTTCAAGCTCGGTAAGGTTCAGCAGTTCAATGTGAACGTGGAACGCCAGATGCCAGGCAATGTTGTGCTCACAGTTGGCTATGCGGGTTCACGCGGCAACCACGTCCTGGTGGCTGGGAATAACCTCAACACGTTTGGCCCATCGAATTGCAGCCCAGGCACAATCGGTTGCAACCCCGACGGGTCTCCATTCGTGCCTCCATTCTCGCCACCCAACGGTAACTCAGTTTTAGTGTTCGGGGACTACGGCAAGACCACTTACGATTCGCTGCAAATCAAAGCCGAGACCAAAGCGTCAAGGTACGGCCTTTATGCCTTGATTGGCTACACGTATTCCCACACCCATGACAATGGCCTATCCGATGGTTTGGGCTCCTTACTGAGTGCCGTTTATTTCCCGCTACCGAACTGGCAGAACCTGGATTGGGCACCTTCGCAGATTGACTTGAGAAATAGCTTTACAGCAAGCGTCATTTACGACTTGCCCTTCGGCATGGGAAAAAAGTTCGGCAACGGCTGGAATAACGTGACGAACTCGGTTCTGGGAGGTTGGCAGCTAACCTTGATTGAGAAAATCACTTCCGGGTTTTCGGTTCCTCTAATCGACTCCTTAAACCAGTCTGGGGTTTTTTTTAACAATGGCGGCAACGGGAACAACTTTAATCGCCCGGATAGAGCCGCGGGTTGTGATCCCTACGCGGCCAGCCATAAGAATCTCCAATACATTAACGCGGCTTGCTTCGTCAGTGCGGTCGGCCACCTCGGGAATGCTTCGCGCGTGCCCGTCTACGGTCCAGACTTCGTGAACACGGACTTCTCCGTCATCAAGCAATTCACGCTGCCTTGGGAGAATATGGGCCTGAACTTCAGGGCGGAGTTCTTCAACCTGTTCAACCACGCGCAGTTCGGCTTGCCGGTCAATGACGTCAGGGCACCGGGCTTTGGTCAAGTAAACTATACGGTAAACAACCCGCGCCTCGTTCAGTTCGGGCTGAAGTTCACTTTCTAGGGTAACGTCGCATCGAATCGACCTGAAGTTTCCTTCGCCGCCCCACCGGAGTTCCGGTGGGGCGGTTGAATTTTGGATCGGTACTAATCTCATTAGTTCAACGCGAATCAGGAGCAACTGGAGGCGGTGACGAAGGCTTCGTGTTGCGAAGCGTATACACAAACTGCTGAATCTCGCGGCGTTCACGTTCGGCTTCCTTGCTTTTCTGTTCGGAGATCTGCTTGAACAGCTCGATCTCCTTGCCGGCCTTGTCTGCTTGTCCCATGCGCCGGTAAACCTGCGCCAGGCGGTAATGGGCCTCGTCCGGCAAAGGCGTGGTTTCAACTGCCTTCTGGAACGCAGTGATTGCGCCTGGAAAATCCTGGCGTTCCGAACGCAGAATGCCTAATTGCAGATAAGCATTGCCGAGATGGGGATCGAGCTCGAGCGCCGTTTTCAGCTCCGTTTCCGCCACTTCGAAGTTTTCCTGGTTCCGAATCTGCTTCGTCAGTGCCACCGCATAAAAGTAATGCGCCATGGCACTCTCCGGATGCAAGCCGACGAATCGCTTCATCCGGTCTGTCCAACCGGGCGGCTCGATGTTTTCGGTTGCCTGCAGCCTGCCGAGAAAAAGGTACGGCGTCGGTTCCGCGGGGTTCAGATCGCAAGCCTCCAGGAAGATTTGCCCAGCCTCGTCCTTGGAGCCTTGGGCAAATCTCGCCGCGCCCAATCCCAATAATATGCGGCTGGAATGTGGATAAAGCCGGCGGCCTTTGGTGAACACTTCGATTGAGGGCTCGAACGCTCGATGCAACAGCAATTCTGCACCCCAGGCAAAGAGATGAGGCTCACTCGGCTGCATTTCTGCCGCGCGCTGGTATTCTTTGACGGCTTCGAGGGGACGCCCCTCACTTTCCTCAAGCTCCGCCAATTGGGCATGCAAGTCCGCGTTGTCTTCCTGGGCAAGCTTGGCTCGAATGGAGGCTTCACTCGAAGCTCCTGCGTGTTCAGGATCGCGTGGGGCAGCGTTAGGTTGGCTGGTTCCTTCTCGGACCAAAGAAGCTGCATCCTTCAATAAGGCATTGCTGCTCGGCAAGACCCGGCCAGACCCATGTCCGCCCAGCGCCGTCGTATCGGTGACACCTGCCACGGTGAATGTGGGCTCGTCCGAAAATTCAATGGCGCTGGATGCGTCCTTCGCTGTTCCAGTGGCTTGAGCCTTCGTCAGAAGCAGAACGATCGATTTTGCCTCTTGCTCGTGGAGAACGAATGGCCCTTCCCTCCCCTCCTGGTAGCCCTCCAGCTTTGTGTGCAGTGTATAGGTCCCAACGGATACTGCCTCGAAGCGGAAACGCCCTTGAGAATCCGTGGTTGAGGCAAGGGTGTGGCCGGGATCAGCACTCTCGAGGGACACCAC
>WNFE01006075.1_pt1 | contig 13145 bp, 14 predicted proteins | sample 5400451 | NCBI WGS metagenome assembly WNFE01 (sample SAMN13153344, study PRJNA577476) | soil metagenome | isolation source: 200 cm saprolite under Douglas fir tree site 2 hole 2 | place: USA:California | collected 2015-04-18 | reverse complement strand
GTTGATGTCTCCGTACAGCTTCAGGAGAGTGCCGGTGGATCCATTAGGATCCGTCGGTGCCACAATCCCCGTGGCGAACGCGCCCTTCACGGTAACGGGCACGGGCGTGCCCAGCACGGCGGGATGGGCATAGTTAAAAGTGGCGGTAATTGGATTGGTGCACGGGTTGCCGCAAACCACCGTGATGGTCTCTTGGCTGTCGCCCGTATCCACGACCAGATTCTCGCCGTTGAAAATGCCGGCAAGGGAACTTAAAACGACCGGCTGTGTTACCGGAACATCGGGCACAACAATGATCACCGGTGTCACCATGAAGACAGGAATCGTTAACCCTGTCACGGGATCTGCCGGCAGCGAAACCATTCCCGCCTGCCCGATTTCCTGCTGCATCAATTCTGTCGCACTGCGCACGCTGCTATGCATCTCGGTGCGGTTCACGATGGTGCCCTGGGTTCTCATGAGTTGCACCATCCCGGACATAACAAACCCCGTCGCTGCCAGGAGAATGACCAGGGACACCATGGTTTCTATCAAAGTGAACCCGCTTTGGCGTCTTTGCGCCGGTGCATTCCTAACTGTCTTGAGCTTCTGCACGGGGCCTCCTTAGAATGGGAAGGACTTCAATACAGAGACCGTTGCCTGGGGCACACTGGCGGTCCCTGCGGGTCCGGGGCGAACCTGCACCTTGACGGAAATCTGCTTCATGAAGTTGGTGCCAGGAGGCACAGTGATTTGCCACACGCGGATGTACTTCCAATTCGCGCCTCCGCCAACGAGGTTGCCGCTCGCATCGAGATAGTCGACGTAGCCTGCCGAGGGAGCGGTGATACTCAAGCTGCCACCGGCCGCCGGCGTGGGAGGAGTCCCAGGGTTGCAGCCTGCGAGTCCCGTCCCTCCGGCCGGAGCGGCAGGGAAGACGGTGGTATCCGTGCCGGCGCCGGCCTTAGGTGGCGTCCCCCCATTGCAAAAAGCCAGCGCAAGGAGTTGCTCCATTTTATCCTGGGCGTATTCCGCCGTCCGGGCCGCCAGGTGCCCTTGGTTTTCCGTGGTTGTCATCGCATACGTTGCCAGCCCCATCAGGCCGACCGCGACGATCAGGAGCAACCCCAAGGCGATCATTGTCTCAAGGAGGCTCACCCCGGCCTGCGCTTTTCTTTTGTTCATGCCACTTCTCATTGCAGTTTGAAGTTTCACCTGTTTTTCCTTATCTATGATTCCAAGTGGTGCCGCTGGGACCCGAGGAACTTAGATTGACAGACCAGGTTTGGACCAAGCCCGAAGCGCCGACAGTGACGCCATAGACCGTGGCGTTGTCAGTCACGTAGAGCGCACCATTCCCTGTGGGGCTGCCGGCAGCATCGATGGGAATGCCGCGCGAATTGAAGACGACACATGCTGTACCCGGGATCGCCCCGCCTGCGTTGTTTCTGCAGGCCGGTGCCTGCTGAATGCCTGCTGTCGTATTCGGCGGAGGAGCTCCAAAACCACCGAACCCAAAACTAACGCCCTGAGATAGGCTTTGTACCGGGCTTACGCCTGCGACGGTGCAAGCATTGGCGAAATCACCTACGGTCTGCCAGCAAGGGACTGTCTTATTCCAGACTTCCGTGTGAAACGTGTTAGCCCCGAGATCGGCGTACGCCCGGGCATGGGTGAAGTCCGCTGCCGCCTGCATCTTGGCTCCCGCGACTAGAGCATTGAGTTCGCGCCCGTCGCCCGAGAGGCGGAAGTAACGCCTTATGGTTGTATAGCTGGGAATAGCCATGGCGCTGATGACAAGCAAGATGACCATGGTGATCATCGTCTCCAGCAACGTGAAACCAAGTTGTCTTTGACTTTGCTTTTTCATTTTCGGCTTCATTCTCATCGCTCTAGTCACTCTTCCTGAGATTGAGTCCTGACCGTTGAATTGGCTCTCCGGAGCTGGTGCGCTCTGGACGGCAATGGTGGGAAGGGCACTTCGAAGCCCACTCGCAGCGCCAGGTAATCTATTGAAAATAAACAGCTTACTCTGGTTTCTGACCGGTATCCCGTAAGCGCGATGGTCTCTCTGGGTAGAAACGTAACAAGTTGGGAGGGATGCTGAGAAGGAGATGGAATGCTCTGGATTCTAAGGCACCCCGTCCGCGGTCATTGAGCATTCGCGCGGCGTACCCGGAAGCTCTGGGAAATCAGCCTGCAGGAGGTCATTGCCTGGAACTTGAGGATCGAAGGGTGCTGGGGGAGGAATCTCTTACTGGGAAATTTCGTGGAAAGACAGAACTTTGTAGCTGGCAGAAGGCAGGACGGCTTGAACCCAGCAACTGTTGTAATAGAAGCCGGAATTGCCGTTATTCGGGTTCGTTATGTCAAAGATGATGTCGCCTAAATTGGGGCGCAAACTGTAATCCGGGTGGCGCGTCCTCGCAACAAAGACGGCACCATAAATCTTCCCGTACCCGTAGGACGGCATGTACAGATGACCTTGTCCGATCACCAGGATGATTCCCTGCCACGTCACCCCTCCACCCAGGGTAAGATCGCCTGTCACGACAAGGAGGCCGTAACCGTTCACCGTACCGGATAGGGTCAAGTCGCCATTGGTGCCGCTGGAAGGGTCGCCCCGCACGATTGTGATCACCGGATGAGTCGGGCTGCCTAAGTCCGGCAAACTGGTGGCGGGTCCTGTGACGATATAATCGGCCAATCCCGTTGTGCTCAGCAGTTGCACGAGACCCTGAGGGCCGTCCAGGGAATTTTCGGTTTGAAGTGCAGGAATCAGAGCGGACGTGATGTCGCCGACGCTCGGGTTGGTCGGTTGAGGCGCTGTACTCACGTAGTTGGAGTAGCGGTAGGTATTGGGTGATACGGAATAAGGAGGAATTCCACTGATCACCTGGCTTACGGACCCCGAGCCGACCACCCCAATAGCAGGCTTGGCGCTCTCGGGCGATGCAGGCGGGCAAGTGCCCCCCTCTTGTTGATCCAGTCCGTTCACGTAAAAGTCCGAATTAAACGAGGAGTTGAAGTTATTCACTCCCCCGACCAGAGTGAGGGCCGCCGGGAAGCTCAAGTCCATACTAACAGGTGTCACGAGGTACTGCAGGATTTTCTGGCTATTGTTCGGCAGGGACGCTAAGGCAGTGAGCTCCAGCACCTGGGGGCCAGCCGACGGGTTATTACTGAAATGGGCGCCATCGTAGTAGAGAGGCGTCAGCGAGTTCGCAGTGCCGTCGGCGTCCACGTCGATGTTCAGCGATTTTTCTGAGACTGCATTGATGCGCACCCATTTGTAAAGCGGCCCATTGTAGGTCGTTCCACCCGAAGTTACCGTGGAGACCGAAGGAGTGGTTTGCACGGTGCCCGCGCCGTAGGCCGTGGCGAGGGCGTCAGCACCAAACTCCTGGTCGTATTCGGTATCGGGATAGACTGCCAATACGTCTTCCGCACCCAGGGGATTCTTGATGTAACGCACCTGTCCCGCGGCAAGGGGACCGGGCGAGGGGATAAAACCCGGCGCGGTGCTCTTGAAAGAGGTGGAATTCTTGTTACTGAGTCGGCCGCGCCCTTCTTCCAGGCCGGCGAGAGCCGCATAGTAGACGCTGGTCGCGGAGCGGTAGTTGCCGGCCAGCGCGGATTCCGTTCCCGAAGAAACTATCAGCGAGATGGCCACCACGCTGATCAACAGCAAGACGAAAATCGCGATGAGCAGGGCGATGCCTGCCTCTGACCCGCTCCTTCGAATGCGATTGCTCCGCGCTCTCACTGAATTCTGCCTCGCCTCATTGATTCGGATTGACGCGCCGGCCACGCCCGCTCAACGTGACCACGCGCGGCTTGCCCGTCGTTGCGTCCGGTAAAGGTGTCGCCACGAGCAAGGTGATGTTAATGTCCCGGATGTTCGCCGGCGAATTGTCAGCACCCGCCGCAGAACAAAGAGGAAGAGGAAGCTGCGGCAGTGTGGGTGTCTCACAGGTGTAAGTAAAGATCGGCACGGCCGATGCTGTGTTCACAACATTTTGCACGAAGGGCACAAGTTGCGCCGTTGTATCGGCATCCGGATCGCCACCGATACGCTTCAGCGCCGCTCCTCGGAAAAGAGTTGTTCCCTGCAGTTGGTAGCGAATCCACTGGACCGTGCTGGCCGGATCCTGAGGATTGGGATTTGTCTCGATGATGAGATCGTTGTCGCCCGGCGCAGTATCGCCCGGCGTGCCGGTCGTGCACGTCCCGCCGCCACCGGCGGCGATTTGACAGGGAGTGTTCGGGTAGCCGGAGCCGGTGCTCCAGGCGAAAGGAGAACTTGCATAGAAGGCGAAACCTCTGGCGCTGTAGGCCGGCGGAGGAAAACCGGCATCATGCACGTCACGCACGATCTGGTCCAGCCCCAGGCGGGCTTCCTGGAAGGAGTTTAGCACTTGCGACTCCGTCCGGTATCGTTGCTGGGAAGTACCCAGCAAGGTGAACGCTGCGCCGCAGATCAGGAGAAAGATGCCCATGGCGGTCAGCATCTCAATGAGCGTAAAACCCATTTGCCGGGCCGTGCTGGGAGTCCGCGTCATCGTTCCACCACGGTATCAACTGTGATTGGCAGCACGAAGCCGCTGCCGCCTTGCTGGCGGACCCCAAGTATAAAACGTTTGGCGGAGACGGTTGTGCCGTCCCCGGTGATGATCACCGCCCAACGCACATCGTAGGTGCTGCCGTTTGGGTCGGAGGGATCCTGGTAGGTAAAACTATAGTTGGGAACTCCGGTCGATGCGCCGAAATCGATGAACGCCTGGCTATTGATGATCAGCACGGGGTTGCCTTGGGGCGCGTTGGTCGTTGCGGGATTGCCGAGGCTGCAGAAATTCCCCTGGGTATCCGTGAAGGCGTTCGCAGAGAGCGGCTGATCGAGCATCTGATCCAATTCCCGCTGCGCAAAAACAAGCGCGGAGGAGTCCGTGCGATTTTTCTGATTCAGGAGGATGGAAGCCGGCACGAGTTGCGCGACTCCTACAATACCCACAAGTAAAATAATCGTGGCAATCATCATCTCGAGGATGCTGAAGCCCTCTTGGCCTTTGCGAACCATTGTGTATGAGCGCCGCATGTCAATCTCTTACTCTTGGGCCTTAGCTGATTTGCCGCCAAATTCCTCCTGGCGAGGCGGCCCATATCTGCGTGCTTCCGGAAGGAAGCAGGATCACCGCGCGAAACCCATATTCGGGATGGGCCGCGCTGCCGACGTAGAATACATAAGCCTTCAAAGGTGAAAGCGCGCCCCGGGCATCAAACAAGACGCTGCCGTTGGCGCCGGATAGAGTCGTCAACGGGCCGCTGGCGCCGAGCGTCGCGGTGATGCTGGCCGGGCCGGGCAGTCCGGGCGACCCACCCGCGGGTAGCAGGGTTACGATGCCGGTGATGAGAATTTGCTTCTCTGTCGCGTCGAGGGTTGCGTCCCGATCCGGATCAGCCCACACCACCCAATCCGGAGGGAACGACTGAATCTGAGCCGGCACAAAAGTATTACGACGAACGGCCTCAAAACGAGTGAACTTCAGGATGTCTGCCAGACGGCTCGCAACATCATTGAGTTGGTAGGCGCGCAAGGACTGCATCAGCGAAGGAATGGCAATGGCCGTCAAAATGAAAAGTACCGCCAGCGAGACCACCAGTTCAAGTATGCTGAAACCCTTGCTGCGGCTTCCGGCAATGCCCGTGCGTTTGGCACTTCGTCCCAAGATGAGGCCCTCTCTCGCAGTTAGAGGTAACTGGATGACCCTGGCCAGGCGGCCAGCGTCTCAGTTTGGAGCAGTTACAGGGCCAAGAAGCATCCCCCGTAACTTCCTCCAAGGATTAGCACTTTTGGGACTTCCAAGTATACACGCTAAGAGCCCCACCGGGAAATGGGTGAAAATGTAACTCGCCACTACCAAAAGAGGGAAACTTCTTGCCACCGTTCTTAAGTACAATTTCTTTTCTTTATACTACAAGGGAATTATCCATACAGTAATTCAGAACCCGCTAGGAGAGCCGAAAGAAGTTAGGGAACTTTTCGGTTTTTTCCCGACGATGACCTGGCTATTTTTTCGATTACTTCTTTTTGGCGCCAGCGTCGGAGCTGCGTTTTTGCAAAGACTCTTTGGTGAAAAGATCGTCGGGGAAACCGGGATTGAACCTGCAGGTATTGTAAAACATCTGCGCGGTGCGGCGTCCGTTGTGTTCGCGGGAAATCTGGAGGGGCACCCAAACGCTGTCCTTGAGCTGATAGTTGGTATAGATGACGACATCCTGATCGATTTGCCGCGTTTCTTCATCCTTAGTAATGACCATGCTGCGGACCAGAAGATGAGTAGAACGGTCGACGGCAAGGCGGAAAGTGCGCTGCTCGCTGTCGGTCAGCTCCACCCAATCCACCTGCTTCAAATCCACCGTGTCGCTGCCGCCAAAGCGGATGCCCATCCCTGGTTCCTTGAGGCGAAAGCGTAACAGGTTGTCGATGTTCCTTTTGACCTGCTCCTGAAAATCAGCAATGGCGGTAACGGGGAGTTCGCTGACGCCGCTGCGATCGAGAGTCCAGCCGCGATCGCCGTTATAGAGGGCGATGACCACGCCGCCGTGGGTGACGTCCAGGCCATCGACACCAATCAAGGCCGCAAGGATGGTGTTGCGGCCCTTGGCGATGTATTCCGTGCGGTCCTTGTCCGGAAAGCGGCGGTCATTGATAAAGTCGATGTACCCGGTAAGCTCGCCGTTGTGACCAAATTGCGCGCGGCGGCCCTGGCACTGGCTTTCACGCGCCTCGGTATAGCCGGGGCCGCCAAGAGCGTTGATCAGATCGCTGAGGATCTGCTTGCCCTTGGCAACGCTTTGCTCGGGCATCATGGTATCGGGATTCTGCGCAAAAGCACGCGGCGCAAAAACCACGCTGCCGAGCAGGACGAACGCCGCGAATTGGAAAAACTTTAGCCGCACAAGACTGACCCCCCATTTACATTGATGATTTCGCCGGTCATGAAGTTGGCCAGTTCGGAAGCGAGGAAAAGAATGGGGCCCGCGATTTCCTCGGCGGTGCCGGCGCGCCCGAGAGGAATCACCGAGGCGGCCATCTTCCGTCCTGTTTTGGTGGAAAGGACGGGATTGGACATATCCGTGGCGACCCAGCCGGGCGCGACGCAATTCACGAGAACATTATGGCGCGCCAGCTCGGTGGAAAGACCTTTCATGAAGCTGATAATGCCGCCTTTCGATGCGCCGTAATGCGTGTGGAAGGCTTCGCCGCGCTGCCCGGCCGTCGAGCTGACGGAAATGATCTTGCCGGACTTCTGCCGGATCATGTGGGGGACGGCGAAGTGGATGACCGAGTAGACGCTCTTGAGATTGATGCGGATCATATCGTCCCACTGCTTTTCGGTCATTTTTTCAATGGGCAGGTCTTCCAGGTTCCAGACGCCGGCATTAGCCACTAGAATGTCTAGGCGGCCGAGCCGGGCGATGCACTGCTCGACGAGTTTTTGGTTGTCAGCATGCTTGCTGACATCGGCTTTGAACGCTTCCACGCGGGTGCCGTGCTTGCCGGCTTCCTGCTGGATTTGCAGCGCCGCGTCTTTGGCTTTGACGTAGTTGAAAATCACGTCGGCGCCGGCCTGGGCGAAAAGTTTAACGGCGGCTGCGCCGATGCCGCGTGAACCGCCGGTGATGAGTGCCGCCTTGCCTGCGAGAGAAATCATCAAGCCCCCATGAGATCGAAAATCCAAAGCCGAAAGCCGGCCTACGTGCCCGCGCCAATCCTTCCTCCAAGGCGAGGAGAAATTCCTTCAGAAAAGGCCGGAATCCTCAAGCGCCTGGCTCGGCATGACAAGCGCTAGGACACCACTCCGGGCTTCCTCGGAGCGCCGCGGGAATTGCGCGCAGCGGCAACGAATTCGCGGAACAAGCGCTCGGAAAACGCATCGCCAAACATGCGTTCGGGATGCCATTGGACGCCCACGACCCAATTGGAATCGCCGGTCCATTCAACGCCTTCGACCGTGCCGTCGGCCGCGCGCGAAGTGACGCGCAGATGCTTACCGGGTGTTGCAATGGCCTGGTGATGCGCGCTGTTGATGGCGGCCTCGGTGCGCCCCGCGATGGAAGCCAAACGGCTGCCCGAGTCAAACGTGGCGCCGTGCACGGGGTCTTGGCCGGCTTCCGGAACGAGGTCTTTCTTGCGATGCGGGGTCGTAGTGCCGGTCTCGGCCCGAAGATCCTGAATGAGCGTGCCACCCTGGTAGACGTTGAGAAGCTGGCAGCCATAACAGATGGCCAGCACAGGCTTTTTTTCGGCGAGGGCGTGTCTGAGGATGGCGCGGTCGGTTTCCTCTCGAGGAAGGTCGGCGGGCGCCGAAAGACCGCGATCGACGGCGCCGTACTCGCTGGGTGCAACGTCCGCGGAACTGCCGGGAAGCACAAAAGCATCAAGAGTGGGGATGAGTCTGTTTCGCTCATCCAGATCTTTCAGGGGGATGAGGATTCCCTCGGCGCCAGCTCTTTCTACGGCCTTTAGGTAATCCTCGGTTTTGCCCGTGGGACCTCCAGACATGACGTTGCCCTCCTCGGCGCTGGTGCGCCAGGGGATGCCCACACGAAGACGGTGAGCTGTGTTCCTTTGGGTTTCCGCAGGGGTCATGGAACACCAAATCGTATCATCCGGAAGTGAGAGCGGCAACCCAGGGAAGCGCACGCAGACGAAAATAGAGGGGTAACCCTACGAGATGGACAGAAGGGCACCTCGCGTAAAACTTTCGGCGTAAAGGGTATTCACCCACGGGTGTTTCTTTGAAGGAGCGTGGAATCGCTCGAAAATAAAAGAGTCACGTTTTTGGAGACCGTAAAAGGGTGTGGAAGAATATGAAAAGACAGGGTTTAGCGACTTGTAACTGGCAGAAATCCGCCAGCAAGCGCAGAATTGATAAACCAACCTGGTCTGTCTTGCATCCGCTCCTACAGCAAGAACGGGTCGGAAGACCCGCCACTACAGGGGCTTGGAACTAAACAGAGGTGACGAAGTTGCCGTCGAGGGCGACGTAGCCGCAGGCCATGCGCGGGGTGTTGAAGGCAAAGCCGGGATTGCCGACGCGGTCGAGAAGGATGAGGCCGCCGGTGCCGTGAGCGCGTTTGGCGAGAAGATGGACAGCTTCGCGGGCGGCGAGACCCGCGGTCGTGGCATCGCAGGAGGCAGCCGAGGAGGAGTCCAAACAGGTCGCGGGACCGCGAAGGAGATCGGTGGCGGTTTTGGCCATAACGATCTTCATGATGGCTTCACCGTAGCCGGTGCAGGAGACGCCGCCGGCTTCCGAGTCAGCGTAACAGCCGCAGCCGATGAGCGGCGAATCGCCAACGCGGCCGGGAAGCTTGCAGCAGGTGCCGCCCGTGGAAGTGGCGGCGAAGAGTTTGCCGTTGATATCGAAGGCGACGGCGCCGACGGTCCCCTGCTCGTGGCCTCGATGAAACATCGGGGCGTGCTTATCCTGTTTGCATTTGAGCCAGGCATCGCGTTCCGCTTCGCTGATCAATTCCTCGGGCTTGCAGAGTTGGATTCCGTGCTGTACCGCGAACCGCTCGGCGCCTTCGGCGACGAGCATCATGTGTGGGCAGCTTTCGAGAATTTTGCGCGCCAGCCGAATCGGGTTCTTTACGCGCTGCAAAGAGGCGGCAGCGCCGGCGCGAAGCGTGGCACCGTCCATGACCATGGCATCGCACTCGACGCGGCCGTCGAGATTGAGGTGCGAGCCGTAACCCGCGTCGAAGACGGCGTCGTCTTCGAGGACCATGATGGCGGCTTCGACGGCGTCAAGGGCCGAGCCGCCGCGAGAGAGAAGGAACCAGCCGGCGGTGAGCGCGCGGTGGCAAGCGGATTTGCAAGCTTCCACGGCTTCGTCAGGAATGTCCCACGCGCCGCCATGAACAATGAGAGAAGGTTTCATCCCGCCGAGAATGGCAAAGCCCATTCCGTTTGTCCAGGAAAGCGCGAAAGGCAGTGCCTAGAAACAACAGCAGGAGGAAAAACAAAGAAGGAAAAATGCTAGATGAAGAAATCAAGCAAGAAAAGAAGCGGGCCCATGAGAAGAAGGATCGCGCCCGGGTAGAACTGCCCGCGAGGCATGCGACGGAAGGAAATGGCGAAGCAAGAAGGGAGGGCCTTCAAGCGAGAGTCTTCGCGGAGAGCGTAGAAACGGCCGACGGCGGTATAGCGGGAGAAGTTGCGGCGGAAAATGGAAATTCCGTCATGAACCCAGACAAACACTTCTTCGCGGTTGCGCCAGAGCAGCGCAGCGCCAAGAGCGAAGAAGAGATAGCCAAGAATGGTCAGGAGTCCGAGCGCCGGGCCTGCTCCCCAATACATAATCCCTCACTTCGGGCCTAGGCCTTTTTCCTTTGGACGCCGGGGACGCGCGGAAAGTTACTCCACGTCGTGGATGGTGATGAGGCGGACGACCGCAAACTCCTTCTTGCCGGCAGGAGTGGCAACTTCGATTTCGTCGCCGACCTTGCGGTTGAGAAGCGCCTTGCCGATGGGCGAGGTCGTGGAGATCATCCCCCTCTCCGCGTCGGCTTCTTCGGTACTGACGAGTTTGTATTCGATCCTGGTTTCGCGTTTGGTATCCAGGACGATGATGCGAGAACCATATCCGGAACGGTCCTTCGGAATACTGCCGAGGTTGAGCATGCCGAGGTCGCCCATGCGCTTCTTGAGCTGGCTGATCTTGGCATTGACCAAGCTCTGGCGCTCCTTGGCAAATTTGTACTCGGCATTTTCGGAAAGGTCCCCATGGGAGCGGGCGACGGCGATCTCCTTAGGAAGTTCGACGCTGAGCTCGTGCGAGAGGTGGTCGATTTCATCCTGCAGTTTTTTCTTAATCTTGGCGAGTGGGTCGGACATGGCCGTCGGTTTCCAGTTCGCTAAAAAAGGTTTGCGGAGTCCGGGACGCCATGGATGGTTTGCCGGACCCCGCACAAGCGAATATTATAAATGCGGGTGAAGGGAAGTCACAAGGGGAAGCGACGAGTGTGCCGCAACTGCGGGTCTAAGGGCGCCTTCCGAGCCATCCCAAAGGTGGCCATTCCGTCGCCGCCGGAGAGCCCCCGCGATCAACGTACTGTGACTTCGAGACTCTGCGATTTCGTGTTGCCGGCGGCATCGGCGATGGTCAACATGTAAGTTGTTGTTTTGGTGGGAGTTACATCGACACAACGGGAGTAGGAAGGCCAGACGGGATTGGACTGGGGCTCGAGCCTGACGGTTTTGGCGTTGGCCACGCCGTAGCACAACTGAACGGGTTCACCGCGATGAACGACGGCGGGAATGGCGTAGAAGTTCTGAATGGCAAGTTCTTTGCCGCCCATTTGTTCCAGGGTGATGCGATCCTGCTCCCGCTGCTTTTGCGTTCTCTCGCGCTCGGTGCGTTTTTCGATGACCCTGTTTTCCTGCCAGCGTGAGAAGAAAATCCAGCCGACGACGAGCACGGCGATCACGAAAACAGAAGTGGAGTAAAGCCGGGGATCCTTGAAGACGGATTTGGATGGTGAACCGGATTGAGCCAGCATGTTTCAACCCCAATAGTTTCTGTCGTCAAAGTCAAGGATAGTGCAGGATCCGGTTCGTTGAGAAGAAGAGCGTGGCCAAAAGCTGACCAGTTCCCGGAACAAGCGAGCCCTCGCCCAACATCGGGAGGGTGGATGAGGATGAGCGGGAAAGGCAACGAGACCACGCGGCGAAATTCCAAGACTGTGGGCCATCAGGCGCACCGACAGTACATAGCAGTGTTTTGGAATGAGATTCTGGCGGAGAGGGGGGGATTCGAACCCCCGGTACACGTTTTAGCGCGTACAACGGTTTAGCAAACCGCCGCATTCAGCCACTCTGCCACCTCTCCGCCGGCGGAACGGCCGAAAAGAACCGGCCGAATGGCCAGAGTATAGCATTAACGGGGAATGCCGTATGGGGCCAGTTTTCAGGAGAGACAACTGTTTTTTGCTGACCATCCGGCCCATTTCTGCGTCAAACAGAAGGGGTCAGGTGCGAGCGGGTCGGGGGGCCCTCCGGGGGGAGGGGATACCTTCCCTTTAGCGCGGTTTGAAACTACAATGCTCTCCCGGGCGATTACTCCGCATCCAAGGTGAAGGCTGCCCCTGGTGAGATGGCGGCTCCGGTAAGTCCTTTGCTTCGATGCCTGAACCGCGAAGGTGGAGTAGACCTCGAGCGAAACATTTTGGCCCGTACAGGCGTATGTAAGGAAGAGGCAGTGCGGCCAAGACGTGTGTCCCCGCGCGGACTGAATTCCCTGCCATCAAATTGCATACGGTCCGTGGCGGAAATTCGGAAACAGGGAAGAAATGCGTTCAAGGGGAGGCAGGGCCCCCGAGTGGCCGGTTGAAGGGGAATCGAATGAAGACGTGGCATAAAGTAGCGATTGGCGTGGGCGCTGCCGCGGCGCTCGGCGGGATCGTGTTATTCAGCGTGAACCAGGCGAACAAGGGCGTGGTCACGGTGCAGAGCGCGAAAGTGGCGACGCAGGAGAGTTTGGTGTCGCTGGTGACGGCCTCCGGCGAAATCAAACCGACAACCTATACCAACGTGACCGCTCAGGGATTTGGCCGGATCACGGAGATCCTGGTCAAGGAAGGCGACCAGATCAAGAAAGGTGAGAAGCTGCTTCTCCAGGAGAATGTGCAGGCGAATGCCGACGTGCAGGCACAGTCCGCGGCGATCACCTCGGCGGAGGCCGGCGCGCAGGCAGCGGAGGCGAGCTACAAAGCGGCGCAGGCGGACCTGACTTCACAACAGGCCAACCTCGAGAAGGCCAAGCTGGATTACGACCGCGGGCAGGGGCTGTTCAAGGATGGCTTAATTCCCAAGCAGGATTTCGACCAGCGGAAGACGTCCTATGACGGGGCGTTAGCCGCCGTGGAATCGGCGAAGGCGCGCATGCAATCGCTGAGGGCGCAGCTCAACCAGACGCAATCGCAAGTGAATCAGAACCGAGCGGTGCTGGTGCGGACGAAAGACATCCTCAGCAAGACGGCGTACATCTCGCCAATCAACGGAATCGTGAGTTACCTGCCGGTGCGCCTGGGCGAGTATGTGGTGCCGGGGATTCAGAATTCGAACGGCAGCTTCCTGATGACGCTTTCGGACATGT
>WNFE01002684.1_pt1 | contig 13146 bp, 5 predicted proteins | sample 5400451 | NCBI WGS metagenome assembly WNFE01 (sample SAMN13153344, study PRJNA577476) | soil metagenome | isolation source: 200 cm saprolite under Douglas fir tree site 2 hole 2 | place: USA:California | collected 2015-04-18 | reverse complement strand
AGCATCTTTCTTCGGGCGCCGGTCCTTATACCTCTCGACGCCCGCTGTACCAGGTAATCCCTTGACATCAATCGTATCCTTAATCGTCACCGGCAATCCCAATAACGCACCATTCTCACCCTGCGCCCGCGCCTCGTCGGCAGCGATAGCTACCTGGTGCGCGTGTTCTAAATCGAAGGTAACTATGGCGTTGAGTGCTGGATTGTACCGCTCGATGCGGCGTAGATGCAGATCCAGCAAGTCAACGGCTGAGATCTGACGCTTGTTCAGTGCATCAAGCATTGCGGTTGCTGAGGCGAAGGCATCGATGGGGGCGACATCCATACGTTTTATCCTCCTGACCGGCGGTTTTTGTAGAAAAGTACCAGCTGGTTGATCAGTTTTCTTGTTTATTCTATCACCAATCGGGGGTCGTAGGGACAGGGGTGGTGTGGTGTCGGGTTGGGCCCCTTGTGGGTGTCCGTGGGAGCCAGCCCCCGATGTGTGGGAGAACCAAAGCTCGTTCGTGACTTGCCTCAAGTCGAGTTGTAAGAGTATCAGATGAATGCATAGCGCAAAAACTACTGAGGTGCCATAAAAATCACGATCATAGATGAAATGAGCTTGCCTGCTTTACAGACCTTCATCCGACCCTCCTGGTATAAAACTCCTAATTGCTTGATCCCTCGTTTTGAATTAATTATGATAACTTAGGACAAAAATATTTTACAGGAACTGCTTTAATCTTATCTAAACAGAAGCTATTTTTCTGAAGAATAGGCAGCATCATGACTCCAGAACTTCAGCGCGTTGGAAATTACGAATTGCATAAACGTTTAGTACGCGGTAATTTCAGTGAGTTCTGGGAAGCCTATGATCCTCAATCGCAGCGTCGCGTGACCATCAAGTTGATCAACACGAACCAGCAAGCGGATTCCGAATTGATGACGCAAGTTTTCCGCGAAGCAGAGCAGGTCGCTTCCTTTTATCATCCTAACATTGTACAGATTCACGATTTTTTCGTCATTCCATCCAGAGATCCCAATAATCAGGCAACTTCTTCTGTCATCTGTATCGTCATGCAGAAGGTAGAGGGACAGACATTAGCAGATTATATTCGTAGCACACCTAGTACAGGTAAACTTCCGCCAGGCGCCGATATCCTTCATCTTTTCACCTCCCTCAGTCTCGCTATTGACTATGTTCATGAGAACGGCATTATCCACAGAAACATCAAGCCGACCAATATACTACTCAATACAAATGTCACCTCGCAGAGCCGGCTAGGTGAGCCTATGCTTACCGATTTTGGTTTTACTAAATTGCTCAGGAACGGCAGTGGCAATGCTTCTCCTTTCTACCTCTCACCAGAACAGATACAAAGCCAACCCGCTAATACAGGCAGTGATATCTACTCTCTGGGTGTTATTCTCTATGAACTCTGCACGGGCGTCATGCCTTTTCGAGGAAACAGGCCTGTCTCAATTATGATCCAACACATAAACGCCCCTCCCACGCCACCTGCACTCATGAATCCTACTATATCGCCTGCCCTGGCGAATGTCATTCTGCGTAGCCTGGCGAAAGAACCGGGAGGACGTTTCTCTAGCGCCTCAGCGATGGCTGTTGCTCTAGCTAAGTCTCTCAATATGCCAGTCCCTGATCCCCTGAGCCAATCCCCGTATCTACCGGATATGCTATCTGAGGCATTCTCTAATTCTTCACAGCAGCGTATGTCGTCTCAGTCCTTCGCTTCATCTCCACAAGTAGCAGCAACTCATAATGACAGGTCACATACTTCAACAAAGTCTGCCAATGGCTTTCAGTCCAATGCTTTTACTGGAAGTTCAGTCACGGAACAACAGCCATCCTCCCCATTGCAGCTAGCAACAATGCATTCTTTCCCATCTAGCGCTTCGTTGAGACGTCGCCGGGCAAGCTTATTTGCGCCATGGTATTATATTGTCGTATTTGCCCTGGTAGTGGCAGTACTGGGCACTCTGGGCACCTTATTTCTACTCACGCGCAGCAATGCCGCGATTGTAACGAACCAGGTGGTAGGACATGTTTTCTTCATCAACAGTGGGCAATTAAATGAAAACAGCGCTCAAGGAATTAATGATGAACTGCAGATAGATCTATCGAATATTGCCGATCCAAACCCTGGTGACAGCTATTATGCTTGGATATTGAGCGACAAGAATCAGAGTGAGTCTGCCCCAATCCTGATTGGTCGATTAACTGTAAGCCATAACAATGTGCATTTTGTTTACACGGGCAATCAGCAGCATGCCAACTTACTTGCGTTTGTAAGCCGTTTTCTGATCACTCAAGATAGCACGAGTAATCCATCGAGCAATCCACTGATTGACACTAGTACGTGGCGCTACTATGGCGAAATTCCACAGGCGCCGAGTCCTCTGGATAAGCTGCATTTTAGTATGCTTGATCATCTGCGTCATCTACTCGTTGAATCACCCGAGCTTCAAATACGTGGACTGCATGGTGGACTGGCGTTCTGGCTCGTTAGAAATACAGCAACGATCTTGGGGTTAGCAAACGGTGCCAGGGATGATTGGCATAGAAATAACGCCCATTCTATCCATGACCAGGTCGTACGGATTCTAGATTTTCTTGATGGAAGTTCATTAGTCCATACAGATGTGCCGCTCGATACACCTCTGCTCGCTGATCCACAAGATTCTCAGGTTGCATTGCTCGGGCGTACTCCGGATAATCCTGATCCTCCAGGCTACAACTATGGTGACGATGCGCCCCCTGGTTACGTTTACCTGATAGGTATACACATGGTCGGCGCGATTCAGTCTCCTCAAACAACTCAAGATCAACGCAAACTTGCTATTCAAATTAATGCGGGCCTCGATAATGTAAAACGCCTATTAGAGTCGGTTTACCGGGATGCAAAACACCTTGTCAATCTGATTAATACACAACTCTTGCAGTCGTCATCCCTATCCATCCTGGATGACCTGGCAACGCAAGCTCAGTATGCGTATACTGGCCAACTCAACCCTTCAACTGGCCAGTCGGATGGCGGGGCCATCTGGATTTACGGCAATCTCCAGCGCCTGGCAAGTTTTGATGTAAAGCCATACATATCACCATCATCCTAACTTGAAGTGTCCCTTGTGACACTCCGCAAGGGCTAAAGCCCTGCAGCTTCTGACACTCCTACGTAGTCGGTTTCCTGAGTCGGTGTAGCGTGGCTACGACTCGAGTGGAAGCCGTAGTTAGTGAGGAATATCTGATAGGCGCTCAGCCATCCCAAGCGACCCATCTTGAGCGGTGCCATGCTCGTTGCGATCTGCATGCCTTGCTGGAGGAATAGATGGTCCCTCTTCACGTGTGGCGTCCTGGCAGACTGCAACACCTGGAGATTTCTCTCCCCTCTCTATTGCTAGAGGAGTTGGAGGCTTTTCCTGGGATGATGGGTGATAGCGCGTGATGAGACGTTGACCGATGACCAGACTGGCATTGCGATCCGCATTGCCACGCATCCCACACTCTTGACAGAGCACTAGCGGCGCACCAGAGGTATATCCTTCTGCTGGTTGCCCCTCTTCATAGCGAGCAACGAGGCTGTGGCAACCAGCGCATTCTCTACTCGTATTTCGTGGATTGACCCGACTCGTGAGCATGCCTTCGTGGTAGGACTTGTACTTCGCGTACTTGAAGAGGCGTCCCTTCATCCAGAAAGCTCGTTTGCTATTGCCTCGGTGACTATACTTGCCCTTTTGTGGCTTGAGGCTTCCCAGGTGCTCAAAGACTACGATGGTAGCCTCGTGCTGCCTGGCAAACTGCACAATGCGGGCACTCACCAGATGCGCACTGGAGTCATCCACGTTGCGGATCTTGCGCCAGCGGTCTGCATTGTCCTGTTCGCCCTCTGCGATCATGCCAGTCTTGCGTCGGTTACGTGCAATCCGTCCTAACAGTTTCTTCCTAAAGCCGGCTATCCGTCTGCCACCGCCTATGAACCTGGTGGCGAGGATCGTACCTGCAACCGTTTGAATGGTGCACACTGCTAACTGTTCGTTGATATTCAAGTCTACTGCACAGATCTTTGTTTGCGCATGGGTGGTAACTTGTTGCTCGATGGTGGCGGGACTGCTGAATTGCTTTTCAAGGGGAGTATGCAACCACCATTGCTTTCCCCGCCGAATAAGTGAAGGGCTGCCCAACTCGACATCGGCAGGCAGTTCCCTGCCCGTGATACGAATCTTGATCCAGCTCCAGCACGTGCCGGTCCAGACTTTGAGCATGATGCTTGATGCGGTACGCTCTTTCCACTGCCCTGCATAGAGTGTCGCTGATTTGTTCCACGAACGTGGCGGGACTGGTGGCCGTAAGGTCCACGTGTGCCCTTTGGCTAGCGCCTTCTCGCGGCGAGAGCGCCACTTGCAGAGGTGTGAATAGAAAGAACGAGCCGAACCAAGAGCGGCATTGATGGCAGCCCTCCGAAACATCGCAGGAGCATCCTCCACGCTATCGGAGAGAGGCATCACTGGATTTGGATTCTTTTTCGTCGTATGGGTGAGCATTTCCAGTGCGGTGAGGGCTTCTTTGTTGGGGAGGTCTAGTACTTGCTCGTGCGCTTGGATCACCTCAAAATAGAAGGCCACAACCTGATTGAAGAGGGCCTGATTGGCAGCAAACCACGCAGCATGAGCAGGCTGGTAGTTCAAGACTTGCTTGATGGTCGTAGTTGCTTTTGCCATCCTAGACCCCTTTCTGAGCGTCGATAGAGTCCTGGATTGTTTGTGCGCTTACCGCACCTGCTGTGGACGCAAATAGGAGCGCGTCCACAGCGACGGCAGCTTTGAGAGTATGGGCTTCAATTCCTTTCGCAGGAAAAAGGATGCATATCCTTTCAATGCCTTGACTACATCTGCCGCACTATCCGATGGCCAGACGCGTACGAAGAGATGAAGATGGTCCGGTTGGATAGCGAGCGTGAGAATATCCCATCCTTTCTCGTGGCACTTGGCCTCAAGAAGCTCCTGGCAACGATCCTTCAGTTTGCCAACCAAGATGGACTTTCGCCGCGTGGGACACCAGATGAGATGGACTCTGTGCTCATCCCGCTAGTATTCAAGCTTGCTCTTTTTTGTCGTTTCCATGGTAGAGATTATACAGCAAATTCAACAGAGGGTCAATAACGAGGGCAAGGGCTTGTTATTGTTCTATGACCTTGACCGGAGATCCACTATCAGGTATCCTGGCGTTGGGATATTATAAATAGCTCGTAAAAATCAAGAGAAGGAAACAGACATGCCACGAGATCCACGAAAACTCCAGAAAGCACTCATGAAAAAGCGAAGCAAGGAAAAAGCCGCTTTACAACGCACATCAAATCGACAAGCGCCCACGTCATTATCCCCGCAGGCCATTATTCGTCGTGCTCGCGCCTTTCCTTTTTTAGAATGTTGGATCAGTGCCAACTGGCAAAAGGATGACTTGGGACTTGTAGAGATCCTTTTGGCCCGGCAGCAACCTGATGATGATATATGTTTTGGTGTCTACCTTGTAGATAAGTACTGCCTGGGGCTCAAAAATACGTTTGCCAATGCAGGTTTTTCCCGTACTCGTTATCTGAACGAAGTCCGTAACAGAATTTTCCACGAGACAAAGCGACAGGAGTGTCCGGTCGAGTTGGCACACCAGATGATTTATGCATCGATTGAGTATGCAGCGCAGTTTGGCTTCGAGCCCGATAAGGATTTTGCGCTCTCGCAATATGTGCTGGCACCACGCGGTGAACTGGAGGAACCGTATCAGTTGACGTTTGGAAAAAATGGGAAGCCCTTTTTTGTGGCAGGACCACATGATAATGTTGCACGTATCCTCAAACAACTAGAGAAGACTGCGGGTCCAGGTAATTATGACTATTTCGCGCCACTTGATACTTACTAGATCTGGCTTGAGAGAGTAGGTGTCGGGGAAGATTTTCACTTTTGCGAGAGGACCAAATGAAAGAAGTTCGTGCCACATCCACTACTGTAACTAACGCGCTAAAAGGCGTTCAGACTGCTTCTAATAACGTCCCTGCTATAATGCCTCGTGTTGTAATCGTTGGCGCTGGTTTCGGCGGATTACGGGTTGCGCGAGGCTTGAGCAAGGCTCCTGTTCATGTCACCGTTATCGACCGCCAGAATCATCACTTGTTCCAACCTTTGTTGTATTGGGTCGCCACGGCCGGCTTATCGCCCGCCGATATCAGCTCACCGATTCGGCATATTCTCAGAAATCAGAAAAACACGGAAGTGCTGATGGCGGAAGTGACTGGTGTTGACCTACAGGAACAGCGTGTGCTCATGGGTGATCGTTCCCTGCCATATGATTACCTGGTGCTGGCAACTGGTGCTCACGAGAACTACTTCGGGCATCCCGAGTGGCGGGTGTATGCCCCTGGACTGAAATCAGTAGTAGATGCAACATCCATTCGGCGCAAGATTCTACTCTCGTTTGAAACCGCCGAGATGGAAACCGATCCCGAGAAAATTGAAGAACTGTTAACGTTTGTGCTGGTTGGCGCCGGACCAACTGGCGTCGAAATGGCGGGCGCCATTGCGGACCTTGCCCACAACGCTCTCGCAACCGATTTTCGACATATCAATACGAATTCTGCTCGCATTATTCTGGTCGAAGCCTTGCCAAGGATACTGAGTGCATTTCCTGAGTCACAGGCACGCAAAACAAAAAAGAAACTGAACAGTATGGGAGTGGAGGTTCGTACGAATGCCCCTGTTTCAGAGATAGATGATCATGGTGTCGTGGTCGGAGGAGTACGCATACAGGCAAAGACGATCATCTGGACTGCAGGTGTTTTAGCCTCCCCTGCCGGTAAGTGGCTTGGTACGGAGGTGGATCGCGCAGGTCGGGTCAAGGTGACAGGGAATCTCTCCGTCCCAGGCTATCCCAATGTGTTTGTGATTGGTGATACCGCCACCGCTACACAAAACGGAAAACCTCTTCCTGGTGTTGCCCCAGTCGCTATGCAGGAAGGCCGCTATGTGGCTTCTATGATCGCCCACCGGGTTGAGGGGAAGGAACTAAACGAGCCGTTTCATTACCGTGATAAAGGGGACCTGGCTACGGTAGGGCGTTCCTATGCTATTGTAGATATCGGCAAAATTCGCTTCACAGGCTTAATTGCGTGGCTGATCTGGCTTGTCGTGCATATCTATTTTCTGATCGGGTTCCGCAACCGTATTGTGGCTCTCTTCCAATGGGCCTGGACCTACCTTACTTATTCACGTGGCGCACGACTCATTACATTGGAGAACAAACACGAAACTTAGAAAATTCTAACCTTCTTCTTCCCCAGCACCAGCAGGTGCTCCAAATGTAGCTGGCACCTATAATGGTTTGATTATTGATGATATCGGGCCCACAAGGGGAACTATGTCTCCTTCAATCCAGCAGCGCTTCCCATCGATAGCGCTATGCTTGATAATGTGATATACTCCAACTCACTGCAAAAATACTAATAATTCACCTGCAATACATACTGGGGATATATTATGTTTTACGACCATACAAAAATTTACGTCAAGGCGGGCGACGGTGGGAATGGCTCCATTCATTTCCGCCGGGAGAAGTTCGTTCCGTTTGGAGGACCCGATGGAGGAGATGGTGGTAGAGGAGGTAGCATATACATGGAAGCTTCTTGCAACTTGAATACCCTCATTGATTATCGCTACCGCCAGCATTTCAAGGCTACTTCGGGTGGAGCAGGGGCACGCCAGAAAAAACATGGAAACAAAGGCGAAGACCTCATTCTAACCGTCCCGTGTGGCACAGTTATCCGTGATGCTGAATCGGGCCAATTGATTGCAGATCTGGTGGATGGTGGCCAACGTGTCATGGTAGCGCGAGGTGGCGGTGGTGGCTTAGGCAATGTGCATTTTGCTACTGCCACGCACCAGGCTCCACGAGAAGCGCAGAAAGGCGAGCCCGGCGAAGAACGCTGGCTCTCACTCGAGTTGCGTCTAATTGCGGATGTCGGACTCGTTGGTTATCCCAATGCGGGTAAATCAACTCTGTTGTCCGTCGTCACTGCTGCCGAACCCAAGATTGCCGACTATCCTTTCACTACACTTTCGCCTAATCTCGGTGTTGTTACCATCGGGCAGCCTGGAAGCGGGGATGAATACAGCTTTGTGCTGGCCGATATACCAGGATTGATCGAAGGAGCAGCACAAGGTGTTGGCCTTGGGCACGAATTTTTGCGCCATGTGCAGCGTACGCGCTTGCTTTTACACATACTCGATGGCGCAGCCTACGAGCGTGATCCCTGGCAAGATTTTCAGGCTATCAACCAGGAACTTCGAGAGTACGACGAACATCTGGCAACACTTCCGCAGATCGTCGTGCTGAACAAAATGGATCTGCCCGAAGCGCAGGAGCGTTGGCCAGCGCTCAAAGCAAAGGCCGAAGCGGCAGGGTATCCAGCCCTCGCCATATCTGCCGTTGCCCATCAAGGTACTGACGAACTCGTGCAATATACTGCCCGAAGATTGCAGGAGATTCAACAAGAGGAGGCAGAACGAAGGGCTGCTCAGACCATCTCTGAAATGGAAAGTCCCGTGCTACGTCCACAGCCAGAGGATGCTTTTTCCATTACGCAGGAGAATGGCGTCTACATTGTAAGAGGAAAACGTGTCGAGCGTGCAGTAAATATGACTAACCTGGAGAGCGAAGAGGGCATGGCTCGCCTGCAAGTTACGCTTGCCAGGATGGGAGTTACCAGGGCGCTAGAAGAAGCAGGAGTCAAGGTAGGCGATAGAGTACGCTTTGGCAAAGTCGAATTAATTTGGGGCGAATAGCCACCATTTCCTGTAACACAAGATTATGATATACTTGGGGTAGATTTTTCTGCCCGTAATGTGCAAAGGTGCTTTTCGTCTCCCTTGATGCCAAATTAAGCGGGCAACAGATGAAATCTCCCACTAACATCACAAAACATTGGATCACAGAATGCGAGAGTTCACGGGCTTATGGGAGAGACACTGAACCTGCAATTTAGCAGCCGCGGAGATGGTACGTTTGAATTACAAGTAAGGGAAAGTTGGTCGGGTCGTGTCGTCAGGGGTAGCTTTGTTCCTCCTTACACCCCCCGGCAACTGAACACCCTCTTAAAAAAGCTTAATCTCTTAGAGAGCGATAGCCAGGAGTTACGTGACATTGGACAGCGCCTTTTCCTTGCGTTGTGTGGATCTGAAACTCCTGGAACCGGCCGTCGCGAATCCTCTGAACAATCAGTGCAAGCCATACTGAGAAGTGTCATCCAACGCACGCTCAAGCGGCGCGGTACAGTTGCCTTAACGCTTGTCTTTGGTCCAGGATGTGACGAATTTGTGCGTTATCCCTGGGAACTGTTGTACAATGGCGAGCACTTCCTGCTTGCATCAGGTGTCTTTACACTTACCCGCGCCTTGTTGCAACCGGACATGCCAATGGGAAGCGAGTTACCGGTCCATCCGCCGATGCGCCTACTTTATATCGGAGCTTCGCCACTAGATTGTCCACCCCTGGAAACCGAGCTCAGTTTCGAGGCCTTAGAACGTGGACTCTCTAGGCTGGTTGAGGATGAGCTTGTGTATCTGGATAAACTGATGCCTCCCACGTTTGATGAATTGGTGCGCTATCTCAACTCATTTGGTGGAGCAGGTGCATTTAACGATAAGCGCACCACGATCCCCTGTTATGCCATCCACTTTGATGGACATGGAGCTTTTGGTCGTCTCTGCCCATCCGAAGAGTGTGATGAGCTCAACGATGCCAATACGCACAACTGTAACGGATGCGGAATCTCACTACGAGGTGTAAAACCACAAACGTATCTCTGTTTTTGTGATGACAAAGGCCGCAACCGGCTAGTCGACACAGAAACGCTCCGTGAACTGTTTGTCAGCAGTGATGTCCGTCTCGCTGTTTTCTCCGCGTGCGAAACAGCCACTTTTATTGAGGACAAAGCGCACCACCATCATCGGAAGGCGGCCGTTGATGCCACGTTAGCTACAGCCTTAGTCATGGCGCAGGTTCCTGCTGTCGTTGCCATGCCGTTCTCTTTGCAAGACGAGCTTACCCCTACCTTCATGTATCACTTCTACGAAGCGCTTGCAAGTGGACGAACGCTCGAAGAGGCGCTCTCTCGCGCTCGCCAGGCCTTGCTGCCGATCAAGCAACATAGCTGGTTTGTTCCGGTACTCTACCGGCAAATAGTTGAAGGGCAGGAAGGTCCCGTCGCTTTTCTGGCCACCCGCGATGAACCTGAAGAACACGATCATCCCTTAGCGCACCTGGGTGCCACAACCACCTTTGTTGGGCGTGAACAGGAATTGCAAGAGTTGAGTAGATTACTGAAGGAGGCCGTGCGAGGCGAAGAGCAGCATGGGATACGGGTATCAGAGGCATCGGGAAACACGCGTAAATTGAGAGCAGGCATTCATCACTTAGCCTTAACTGGTCCCGCCGGTATCGGGAAAAGTGAACTGGCATTTGAGGCTGTGCGTCTGAATAGCGACAAGTTCCCCGGTGGAGTCATCGGTATTTCATTGGGGGGAGGCAAGACGCTCAGCCATGCACTTATCGAAATCGCGCATTGTCTGAATATTCACTTTAAGGAAATGCATACCGCTGACACTAGCCATTGCGAACGAACGGTGCTGGGCGCACTTCGTTCTTTAGCCAATCGAGACCTCTCCTGCTTATTGCTCCTCGATGGCTTCGAAGAGATACAGGAGCACGCCGAGGTTGGAAGCTGGTGTCGCTTTCTTTGTTCTCTTCCAGAGCAAGTTGTCGTTTTGCTGACTTCTCGCTCTAACCCGGCATCCATCGCGGCTTTGGATGGCGCGATGTGCCGCTGGTACGAATACACCGTTGGTAAAATGACGAGCGAGGACCTGCTCAAGCTCTTCGCCGAACTCGCTTCAGACAGTGGAATAGATGAGCGCATACATCTCTCTGATCCAAACCAACAGGGCATTTTACAAGAAATTTGTACTTTACTTGATGGCTATCCTCTTGGTGCACAATTGATCTTTGGCACATCCCGCCGTGCAATTGCTGGCAAGCTTTATAGACCTGAAGCAGCTACCCGCTCCCTGGAAGAAGTGCGTGATGAGCTACGAGAGACCCTACCGGAGGGTATGTGGGCTGTACTGGACATTGCTTACCGGCGTTTATCTCAATCAGCACGTTTGCTCCTTCCATATCTTGCTGCTTTTAAATTGCCTTTTAGCCGGGAGCAGATTGTCATGCTTGTGGCTCCAGAAACTGCCGCCACTGTGCGAGCTGCAGTGCGCCTGGAGCAAGAACATTACCTGGAAGAAGTTCCTTCCAACCAGAAGCAATTGACGCAGGGAGTCGTAGCTGATATTCCCATGGAGCTTGCTACGAACTGGCCTGCTGCGCGTGATGAGCTGGTGGAAGCTTCTTTCATCCAGTTTGATGGGCGTGTCTACACGATACATCCACAGGTGCGTCACTTTGCGCTCTCACACTTACCACTGGAGGAGCGCCGTCGTGCGCATCGCGTGGTTGCAACCTACTACAGCAGCCTGCCACAGCCAAGCCCAGATGAGTGGTTCGCTGCCTTTGAGCACCTGGAAGACGCAGGTGAGCCGCAGGACCTGCAAAAGGCGGTTCACCTGGCCGTGCGTGCCTTTTGGGCCTTATATACCAGGGGCCATGCTTCTGAACTCAGGGCTATGCTGCATCGTGCCGAAACCTATGCCCTTGATCCAGGTGATAAAACAAGTGAAGGTCAGATCCAATGTGCTCTGGGCACAATCTTACGCCGGCTTGGGAAGTATCCCGAGGCGCTAGGTTGCCTGACGCGCAGTTTAACGCTGCATCGCGAACAAAATGAACGTGACGAGTCAGCCTGGGCGCTGTATGAGCTCGCGATGCTCTTTCGCGAGGAAGGTCATTACCGGCAGTCCACCGAGCATGCCAAAGAGGCGCTGAATTTCTTTCGTGAGGCTGGTGATACCAAAGGCGAAGCGTTAGTTCATACGGTGCTGGGCGAAGTCAGTCGCGGGCATGGCTATTATTATGATGCCCTGGGACACTTTGAGCGTGCGCTTGCCAGTTTCCGTAGCCTGCCCAGCAGTGAAGGACTTCCATCGACACTGCGAGATCGCGGTACCGTTCACGAAGCGCTGGGGAATTATGCCGAGGCGTTGGCAGATTATGAAGATGCTCTCCGCCTTTTCAATTCTCTTGGATCGCGCTTCGGGCAAGCCTGGGTTTATACTGACCAGAGTGTGGTGTATGCGGATCAAGGAAAACTAGACCTTGCCGAGCGCACCTGCAACGAGGCCATCGGCATCTTTCGCCAGCTAGTTGTGCGCCGTGGCGAAGGGTGGGCTTTGTTGGCCCTCGGAGACGTTGCTCGCAAAAGACACAAGCTCAGCGATGCTCGTGGGTATTACAACGAGGCCCTGGCTATTTTTAATGGCCTTGGTGATCGGGTGGATCAAGCGCGTGTCCTCAATGGATTGGCTGCTGTTTCGTTGGGAGAGGGCGAATACCCAGATGCAAAAGAGCACTTTGAACACGCGCATGCTATCGCGCACGAACAGGAAGCTTTACAACTTGAAGGACGTGCCCTGCGAGGACTTGGTGATGTAGCGCGTGCCATGCGGCAATTTTCTGAAGCCGAGCGCTTCTACAACCAGGCGGCTGCGATTGCCACGAATCTAGATACACCCGCCGAACGCTGCGCAATACTTCATCACCAGGGCGAGCTGCATTCTATCCAGGGACAGTACCACGAAGCGCTTGCTGCCTTGGTGCAGGCTCTCGCTCAAGATCGGCGTCTGGGACATCCTGAGCGTGAGGGGCTTCAGGAAAAAATAAACTCACTCGTAACTGAGCAACACCTGCAAGAGGTTTACGCCGAACTATGCAAGCAGCATGGAATGTAGGGGCGCAATGATGAACTTGAACGAAATAACAGGGGTATGGTGAACGGACGGGGCACCCCGTAGGGCCCGATGTATGACTCTGTTGGGAAATTTTGTACGGACAACTGGACAGAAAGAAAGAGGGACCAACCACTAGTGCAGAACAAGCTTTTGAGCACAATACAGGCATATTCGTTGGGTTCCTTGACAGGAAACCCCATGCCCTGGAAAC
>WNFE01017895.1_pt1 | contig 13147 bp, 25 predicted proteins | sample 5400451 | NCBI WGS metagenome assembly WNFE01 (sample SAMN13153344, study PRJNA577476) | soil metagenome | isolation source: 200 cm saprolite under Douglas fir tree site 2 hole 2 | place: USA:California | collected 2015-04-18 | reverse complement strand
GATCCGCTGGGAGACCGGTTAGGCTTGGTCGGGCCCGGGCCCTGGTCGGCCAGCAGCCCGCGTCGGCCCCGATAGCTCAGTGGATAGAGCGACTGCCTCCTAAGCAGTAGGTCGCAAGTTCGAATCTTGCTCGGGGCGCCACCTGCGAAAACGCGGTCCCGGCCGCCAGCACAGCGCTGGCCGAGGCAGTGCCAAGTGTTCGGAGCCCCTCGCACGGTCTCGTGGTCAGGGGCGGCTTGGCGATCGATTTGGCAGCAGCGTCAGGGCGTTCACGTGATTCGGCCGAACTACGCTGAAATGACGCCGGTCCAGCGTGGCGACCTCTGTCAGCTTCATCCGCTCGGCTACAGCAACTACCGAGGCATCTGTAGTCCCGAGAGGTAGCGAGCCATATTTGACTACGAGATCCGCCGTGCGCGCATAATCCGCTGTGCTTAGATCCACAGCAGTAAAATCGCCGTCTGCTATCGAGCGCAGAAACAGGGATTCGACGCGCGGGCCGGCTTCGCGGTTAAGAAGATAGCCAACCTCTGCGATGACGGTAGCCGGTATCAGTAGCTTTCTCCCAGCCGCGTGCAGGTCGTTGAAGAGCTTCACACACGGAAGGTGATAAGAGTCATTCGACAATGCGGCGGCAACCAGCGGGCCAGTATCGCAGACGATCACGCCTAGCGGCCGAATCCCTCATCGAGCAGATCCTCAGACCGGGCTGCCACGTCGGTGGTCCGGCTCTCCTCCGCACCGAACCACGGCGGCGGCCAGGACTGCGCCCTGACTGCACGAAGGTGGCGACGTACGTCGTCTAGGACGGTCGGCACCTCGTCCTCAGGAAGCTCCTCCACCAGCCGGAGAAGTTCCTCGCGCTGCACGCTCATACAGACAGTGTACGTATCCCACCACCGGCGGGCTGCCATCGCGCCGGGACAGCCAGGCCCACTGGAACTGCATCTCAAGATCGCTCAGAGACCGACTGTCTATCGGGCTCTCGCTCGCTGCTGGCCTGCGCCTTCGCAGGTCAGCGCAGCGCTCAGGCCCATGTGCCTCCTAAGCAGTAGGTCGCAAGTTCGAATCTTGCTCGGGGCGCCACCAGCGAAAACGTCGATCTGGGCGGCAGCATAGCGTTGTGGAAACCGATTGCCTGGTAGACCGCCAGGGAGCCGGGCCGCTAGCGAGCGGGCAGTGTCCGCCCTCCCATGGCGTGGCCCATTGGTGGAGCGACCTACGGCGTGCCAGATTCGTGGATGTTGGTCGGCTCATCCAAATGTGCCATCTCGGACTCCAACACGCCAGCAGTTTCAAGTCTCATGGACTGGTTAGCCGCCCATTGCTGCCATTCTGCCGGCAGCTCGGACAGTCTCTGTTCCCGCAGTTCACCAATCCGGGCGACAAAATCGGCTAGGACTTCGTCGTCCTCCAACTCAACAGACTTCCACCGAATCGAAACAAGATGTTGAGTTGAGTCGGCGTCCAAAGCTGAATAAATTACACGCAAAGATTGCCGCGCGACGTTATCAAGCCGCGATATAAGTGACAGGTCGGCTACCAACAAGTTACTTCCGAAAATGAAGAACATGCGTCGCGACGAGTAACTGCAACTAGCCAGTCCGCGGAACAGTGGTATACGTTCTGTACCATAGAAACCAGGTACTGTTCGATCGGATCCGTCAATCCGCCATTTCCTGATCTTGCCTTGCTTCCACTCGAGAATTCGCTTCTCTTTGTCGAGGCAGTGATGCTTGCGCAAGAATCTCTCGGTGATCAAGATCTGCGAACGAGGGCCCCGTCGCCACGGCTCGTCAGGCATGAAATGCGACCCGCATGTACCTTATGGTACTACTTGCCCAGGCCGGTGCTCATTCGCCGAGCCACTGGATCCGGACGACGAGCACGAGGTCATCCGGAGGGTAGACCAGGAACGTGACGAGTCCTTCATGATGCTGGCCGAAATGTAGCGTGCGCAATAACTTGGCTGGGTCAGCGGGCTCGCCGGGATGACACTGATACTCGATCGGGTCGACAATTACTACTGCATCCATAAAGGATGCCAATATCGCTCGCACGGCGGGACTTAATGTTTCAAACGTTGGCTGAGCTGAACCGTCCAGCTCCCATCGGTACATGCTTCAGACGCCGTACTGTGCGCGGATCTCTTCTCTGCTCATGCGGTCTTCGGGGGGTGGTGGCCCTTCCCTCTGATAGCGCTCAACGCGAGCCAGGAACTCGCGCTGGGCGTCGGGATCGCGCCAGGCGTCGGCCTCGAACCACCAGCGCCGGACCGTCCGCACCAAGGGTGTGAGGTCACCGTGCTCGCGGGCCTCCTCGAACGCCGCATCCAGTTCATTGTCGTAGCGCTGCAGCACCGCAGCGTCGGCGTTGGCGGCCAGCACGGCGCGGATCGCTGCCGGAGTGCAGGCGGGACGGGCCATGACCAGGGGATGCCTGGCATGCGGTGAAGTCATTGGTCACTCCTGTCGGATCTGGAGTCAGAGCCCAGCATAGGCGCGTCGGCCGACAGGATAGGGGATGCGCGCAGAGTGCTCTCGCGCCTGACACGCCCTGTTGACCACGTTTGAAGATCGTCTAAGGAAACGACTGCCATTTGGGCCTTCGCTCCTGGCTGGCCTGTGCTTTCGCAGGTCAGCACAGCGCTGGGGAGGCTGTGCCTCTTAAGCAGCAGGTCGCAAGTTCGGATCTTGCTCGGAGCGCTACCAGGCAAACGCGGTTTTGGACGCTCAGGGAACGACTTTGTGTGGGGCCGTGACTTGCTGGCCGTGAATGTCACAGGATCCCGGTACGGTGTTGCCATGACCGCATCCCCAGCCAGTGACCCAGCCCCCTACGAGGTGATTCATCTGGGCGGAGAGGCGGCCGCGATCGTCCCACTATCGGACCTGCGGCGGCTCCAGGCGGTGCAGCGTCATGCTCCGGCGGAGCTTCTGGAGGAAGCCGAAATTGAAGCGACGCTGGCGGCTCACCGTGACTGGGTAGCGGCCGGTCGGCCTGGTGCGGTCTCGCATGAGGAGGCGATGGCCGAGCTGCTCGGCGAGCAGTGAGGATTGAGTGGTCTCCTGCGGCGCGGGCTTCAGCGCGGCGTCATATGGAGGATCAGGACGGGATGCGTGCGATCGGTGCAGCGGTAGCGGCACTGGCCTTAGATCCCTTTCCGCCAGAGGCTTTTCACCGGGGTGACTATCACTGTTTGCGCGTCGGCCGATTCAGGGTTGTGTACGTAGTCGAGATTGACCTAATCACGGTGGAGCGCGTCGACCGGGTTGGATGAGCTGGCGGGACTACTTCTGGGCGACGTTACCCAGAAAACCAGGTCAAGGTAATGCGAGACCAGTTCCGCGGCGACACGCTGCAGTACCGGACAGGGTACGCTACGCCGCCGATGCGGCAGTTCTCGCCAGGATCGGGCGCGTGCTCTTCTCCCAGCCGACCGGGCTTGAGGTCCGCCTCCCGCAGGAGCTGGCGGATCTCGCGGCCGCCACAAGCTGACCATTTCTATTCGACGTCACCGTCAAGGAAGTGCTGCCTACAGCCGACCAGGCGACGAACGAGGTCCGGCGGCTCAACGACCTGAACCAGAACAAGCGCTGCGGCTACATCTGGCAAGGAACGAGGTACTACCCGGACAGCCGCAAGGGATCGCTTTCCCGAGGCTAACAAGACACACTTGTTCCCACCGGTACACGCTTTATACGCCGTACCGGGCGCGGATCTCCTGCCAGGCCATACGATCTTTCGCGCGGTGGCGACCCTTCACGCTGGTAGTGCTCAACGCGCGCCAGGAACTCCCGCTGGGCGTCGGGGTACCGTTTCCTCTTGGTGAAGGACGGCATCTGTCTATCAGCTTGACAGTTGTTCTGTCTAGCGGCTAGATATACGATGGTGAGAGCGCGTGAGGTCAACCGGCGCATTGAGCGACTGGGTGGCGTGATGGCCCGTCAGGTCGGTTCGCACCGCCGCTACGTAGTTACCTACACCGATGCTGCGGGGAGGCAGGCGACTGTGAGGACCACCGTGGCACAGCATGCCGGAGACATCCCGGCTGGGACGCTTCGGGCGATCGAGCGCGACATGGAGCCCGCATTCGGCAAGGGATGGCTGCGATGAGCGACCACGCTTACCGGGTGGTCGTCACCCGGGAGGACAGTCACTGGTTGGCAGACGTTCCTGAGTTGCAGGGTGCCCACACCTACGCTCGGAGCCTGCCAACCCTGGACCAGGCCGTGCGTGAGGTGATCGTTCTTGCCGCTGACTTGCCCGATGAGGCTATGCCGGAGTTGATCCTCGATTACGACTATCACACCGGTGACCCTGAGCTGGACATCACTGCGCTGGAGGTGCGGCGCCTGCGACAACAGGCTGGCGAACTCGCCGCTACTGCTACAGCCCGCACTGGGCAGGCCGCTGCCAAGCTTGTGGCCGGAGGGCTATCAGTCCGGGACGCAGCCGCGCTGCTAGGAGTCAGCCCTCAGCGGGTCTCCCAGCTCACCGCCAAGGCGAGTTAACAAGCCCCGGGGTGATGGCCAACCGGACGCGCGTGGCCCGGGCTGGTGTAATACGCCTCCTTGTTGATCTTGTAGGAAGATCCCGGCTGCCCCTTGGGCCGGCCCGGCCTGCGCCCGGTCTTCTTCCGCGGCGACTTCGGCACCGGCCTGCCCAGCAAAGGAGCTGACGAGGAGCGATCGGATATCGTCAGCAAACGCTTGATCCTCTGATCATGTGGTATCAGTGGTGATACCATGAGTCGATGGCTATGACGTTGCGGCTGGCCGATTCTGAGGTTGAGGCTCTGCGTCGGCGCGCGGAGCGGGAACAGCGGTCGATGCAAGAAGTGGCCAGGCAGGCGATCCGAGAGTACATCGAGGTGCATAGCCGCGCTGAGCTGCTGGAGCGGGTGCTCGATGAGGAGCTTCCCCGTTACGCCGAAGCGCTGGAGCGGCTCGGTAAGTGATCTACCTGATGCTGCCCGAGCTCGTGTACATCGCCGAGCGCGCCACCGGCGGCGAGATCGTCATCCGCGACATCGGCTTGCTGGAGTCCGCGGCGGCTAGGCCGCGGGCCACGGCCTTCGGCTCAGATGCCTACCCAGAGCTGCACGCTAAGGCAGCAGCGCTACTCCATTCGCTGGCCAGGAACCATGCCCTGGTAGACGGGGACAAACGGCTGGCGCTGGGTGCTCTCATCGCGTTCTATGGCATTAACGGACGCCGCCTCACGCTCACCAACGATGCTGCCTATGACCTCATCATGCGGGTGGCTGCCGGGGAGCTTGACTCAGTCAGTGAGATCGCCGCCATCCTCGAGAAGTCGACCGATCCCCGTTCGTGATGCTGAGACAGAAGGATCTTCAGCCAGCGAGGGCGTCGCCTGGCGTGCGGTGAGGTCATCGGCAGCTCCCAGCCGAGCCGGGCGGCTCACGGTGCGTCTAGGAAAGGTGGGATCATCATCATTAGCATGTCGGCGCGGCCGGTGACCCCGATATGCGAGGTGCCCGCTCCGAGCAGCCGGAACATCGCCACCGCGTGCTCGGGTGTGACGATGTCGCTGTCGCCGATGATCAGCAGGATGGGGACGTCGATCGCGGAGATGGCCTGCGGGGTGATCTCGGGCAGTTCCATCGCCTGGACCTTGGCGAGCAGGGTCGGCCACTTACCCGGGTCGGGGGCCAGAGTCCGGTATTCCTGCTCGAAGGGAATCTGCAGGTCGTGTCCGGGCGGATCTGCGGACTCCCCGGATTCTGGCCCGCCGAACATTTCAGGGTGGAGGCCGGTTTTATCGTAGGTCACCGAGGCGAGCACGGCCTTGCGGACCACAGTGGGGTGGTTGGTGATGAGGTTCAGCGCGATGCCCGCGCCCAGGCTGTAGCCGAACAGGTCGGCCTGGCCGATGCCCAGGTTGGCCAGCAGGGCCAGTGTGTCATCGGCCATCGTCTGGACCGACATGCGCCGGTCGATGTCGGCGGTCCGGCCATGGCCTTGCTGCTCCACGGCGATGACCTGACGGGTTTGGGCCAGCAGGTCCGGCAGAGGCCCGAATGAGGTTCCAGTCGCGGAGATCGCGCCGTGCAGCAGCACCACGGGGACCTTGGCGGGGTCTGATGTGCCACGGATCTCGTAGAACATCTTCAGGCCGTTGACGTCGGCGTACACGGCCTGCCCTCCTACGCGATCCCGGCCAGGACCGTGGAAACCCGGCCGAGAACCGCATCGACACTCTCTGTGACCATGGTGTGCATGGACTCATCGACGTCGAAGGCGTAGGCGATCTGCGTGGTGTCGTCCGGGGCGGGAGTCAGCGTGATCGCGGTGACCGCATCGCCGGGGATCGTCATCACCAGGCGGCCCGGCTCGGACACCTCGTCGTAGCGGCCGGTCAGCGCAATCTCGTCACCCTGGGAGGAGATGACGGTCGCCTGCCAGGACCCTCCGGTCCGCACGTCCAGCACCGCCGTCCCCGGCTTGGCGGGCAGCCAGCCTTCGAATTGGCTGGGCTGCGTGAGGACCTGCCAGACCCGCTCACGCGGGCCCTTCAGGGTACGGGTGACGGTGAACTCGCTCATCGGAATCCTTCGTGTCGTCGGCTTTGCTGGCCGCGCCCAAGATCGGGGCGCATGAGCTATAGGTCAGGGATACACCTCGACCCTGACAGGAACCGGTCCTGTTGATAAGGTCCAATCCGATGCATAGATCCAGGACCAATTCTGCCCTGCTGGTCGTGCTCCAGCGGGGCGAGCAGGTTCCCCTGCACCGGCAGGTCGCCACGTCGATCCGTGATTCGATTCGCGCCGGGCGGCTGCCGCGCGGCTCGTCGCTGCCGCCCTCGCGCGTCCTCGCTGCCGACCTTGGCGTCTCGCGTGGCGTTGTGGTCGAGGCCTACCAGCAGCTGGTGGCCGAGGGCTATCTGGCCAGCCAGGGCGGCGGGTACACGCAGGTGGCGGCTGGCCCGGCCCCGCCGGCGACGGCGCTGCGCCTGGCCCGCCCCCAGCCGCCGCGAATCGACCTGAGCTACGGCCGCGCTGACGTGTCCAGCTTTCCCCGGGCCGCGTGGCTGCGGGCGATCCGCAGCGCGCTGGCCGCCGCGCCGAACGACGTCTTCGGCTACCTGGCCGGGAGCGGCGTGCCGCAGCTGCGGACGGCGGTCGCCGACTACCTGAACCGGGTCCGCGGTGCTCTCGCCCAGCCGGATAACATCGTGATCTCCACCGGATACGCGCAGGGCATAGCTCTGCTTATCCAGGTGCTGGCGGCCGCTGGCGCGAAGCGACTTGCGCTAGAGGACCCCTCGTCCGGTGACGACGCCCTCCCGGCAGCGCGAGCCGCCGGGCTCGAGGCAGTCGGAGTGCCCGTCGACCGTGACGGTATCCGGGTCGACGTGCTGCGGGAAACTGATGCCGACGCCGTCGTCCTGACGCCTTCGCATCAGTGGCCCACCGGCTCGGTTCTGTCGGCCCAGAACCGGGCTGCTGTGCTCCGCTGGGCCAGCCGGCGCGGCGCAGTAGTGATCGAGGACGACTACGACGCCGAGTATCGCTATGACCGGACGCCGGTCGGCGCCATGCAGGGCCTTGCCCCGGATCACGTCGTCTACGCCGGATCGGCCAGCAAGACTCTCGCACCCGGGCTGCGGCTCGGGTGGTTCGTGCTGCCGAGCCACCTTGCCGGCCCTATGGCCACCGCGAAGATCGCCGCCGACCGGGGCTCTCCAGCGCTGGAGCAGCTGGCGCTCGCCGATCTCATCACCCGCGGAGAGTTCGACCGCCACCTGCGGCGCATGCGCCCGGTTTACAGGCGGCGCCGCGACGCGCTGCTGGCGGCACTGGCGCGGCGGCTGCCCTGGCTCGAGCCGTCCGGCATCTCCGCCGGCCTCCACCTGGTCACCTGGCTGCCGCCGCACCTCGACGAGGCCACGGTTGTCGAAGCGGCCCGGTGCGCAGGGGTGGGCATCGACGCAGTCGGGCCGTATCGCATCGCCAGTCCAGGTCCAGGCGGTCTCATCTTCGGCTACGCCACCGCCAGCGAACAGGCGATTGCCGAGGGTGTAGACATACTGGCGCGTGTCATCAGCCAGCTCTAGCCGCCGACTGGCCCGGCCGCGCCCGCCGGATCTGCACTTGAGGCGGCCGAGGACGCCGGACTGCCCGCGCGCGGATGACCTGACGGTCTGCTCCAGATCCGTGCGCCGCCGGGCCTCTGGGCGATGGCAAGACGCAGGTGGCCTGCTAGGTTGAAGTTGCACGACGGATCCCCGACTTGCGGAAATGGATACGGCCCCGTCGACGTCGGTCGGCTTGGTCCGCGCCGCTGCATGTAGCAGGCAGCATTCCAGCAGGAGAGCCTATGTCAGCGCCAAGCCAACCTGATCCGGGCGACGATGAACTGGGGCCGGTCGATTTCCTCGCGATTGAGTTTCCGGGCGGTCGGCTCACCGCTCCGGGCTTTGAGAAGCTGCTTTCTCTGGCCGACCAGGGCGTCGTCGAAATCCTGGACATGGAGTTCATCGCCAAGGACGTCGACGGCAGGAGCAAGAAGGTTGACGTCTGGGAGTTCGCCGTTCCCGACGGTGTCGACCTGGCTACCTGGGCCGGGGCGTCGTCGGGCTTGCTGGATGACTCAGACGTTGGCGAGATCTCCGCGGCGATGCAGCCTGGCAGTGTCGCCGTTGTTGTGATCTACGAGAATCGGTGGGTTCTCGGCCTGGTGGACGCCTGGCGGCGCGACGGCGCGCGGCTGATCGCCGATGGTGGATTGTCTGCGGACGACGTTGTCGCTGCCCTTGATGCGACCGACTCCTCCTGACCCCCGCAATACTCCCTGACTGACCCAGCGACGAAGCCATAGACGAGGAGGGCATCGTGGGCCTATTGAAGACCGCCGCTACTGTCGCGGTCGCCAGCTCCGTGCACGGCCGGGTTCAGCGTCGGCAGCAAGCCCGGTGGGCTGCGCAGGACCAGGCCTTGCCGGGCGCGGCCGCCCCGCCACCGCCACCGCCACCGCCACCGCAGTATGCGGCCCCGGCACCGCCGCAGCAGGCCTACGCCGAGCCCGTCCCGTCGCCACAGGCACCAGCCGCCCCGGCGCAGCCAGCCGACATAGTGACCGGCTCGCCCAGCTGAAGCAGCTTGGCGAGTTGCTTCAGGCGGGCGTGCTGACCCAGGCTGAGTTCGAGCAAGAGAAGGCCCGGATCCTGAACGGGTGACGGTGACGCCAGCGGCATATCGGGCGGTAGCGACCACAGTCCGCCCACTCCTACGGATCTGTCCGTGACAGGGCCGGAGGAGCAGATGGCGGCGGGCGCGGCGGGCCGCGGCCGCCTCCGGGCGTCCGACGCCGACCGCGAGCAGGTGATCGACACCCTCAAGGCCGCGTTCGTGCAGGGTTGGCTGACCAAGGACGAGCTCAGCGTGCGAGCGGGCCAGGTGCTCGCGTCGCGGACCTATGCGGAGCTGAGCGCAATCACCGCCGACATTCCCGCCACCCTGACCGACGCCCAGCTGCCGCCGGAGCCCGCCCAGGTACGCACCTGGAAACCGATTAACAAGAAGGTAGTCGCGTGGGGCGCAGTTGTGATCATTGTGTCCCCCGCGCTGGCGGCCGCTTTTCTCACCTATTATGGCGGATTCATCGTGCTGTTCTTGTTCGCCTTTATCGGGCTGACGGTGACAGCCGAACACTGATCGCTGAGGCATGGGAGCATCCGCACTGTCACGAGCGTTTGCATACCGCGGCGCCGGACGGCGCTGCGCTCAAGTGTTGACGCACTCGATGACCTGGAGCGCCCGTTCACCGATTATGACCGTAGCCGCTGGGGCGAAATGAGCCGGGAACGTCACGTCACTATGTAACCGGGTCGGAACGGCCTCTAGGCTTCTTCGAGCTCGTAGATCATGCTGCGAATGCCCGGACTCCATTGAGCGAGATTGGCTACGTCACGCGCTGTCGCCTTACCCTGTGGCGAGGCGAATGCTTGCTTGAGAAGATCCATTTCGTCCCAGTCCAGCTCGGCAACCAAGTAGAACGGCTCTCCGCCTTGGATGGGTGTCATATGCCGGCTAAGTGTGTAACGGCGAAGATCGGGAAGCTCCTTGGCCAGCGGAATATGCACCTCCCGATAATGCTGCTCGAACTCCTCCATATTCGAAGGCTTGTTGTACAAGACAAGAAACCTAACCATATAAGCGCCCCTTAGGTGATAGGCCGGGCCTCAGCCCTTGCCATTGACGAAGGCTACGATCTCCTTGAGCCCAGGTCTATAGCCGTCCGTGGTGTCGATCTCGATCCAGGGAGCCTCCACCGAAACCCGGTCGAACGCGTTGTGACCCAGGGTGTGCTCCGCCGCGTCGTTCGGTCCAGGGTCCGCGTGCGCCAGGCGCAACGGATTTTTCTCTCTGCGTCGCAGGCTCCGCTCAAACGCCACATCAGTGTCTACCATGCAGTGCACGATGCGGAGCTGGGCAAGATTCCGGAGCGGTTCAAGCCCAGGGCGCCATAGCCGGTCCTGGAATGCCGCCTCTGCCACGGTCGTCACCCCGGCTCTCAGCAGCAACTCCAGCACACCGAAGAAGACCGGCAACGTCCGCATGGTCAACTCATCGCCCGGCCCTGGCACGAATCCCGGGGTGGCATGCACCATCCCTTCCTTGATCTCGTCCCGGCAGATCGCCGGGCACCCCACCGCATGCGCGATGTTGTGGGCCAGCGTCGTCTTGCCTGACCCCATCGGACCGCTGACGACAACGAGTGTCGGAAGAGAAGTCACTCTGGCAGTTATAGCCAACGACGCGCTTGGCAGAGTTGATCAGACGGCAGCTCACCGGGAATGGGTCGTGGCGGGCAGGCCCGATGCGGTCTCAGGGCGTCCTGGTCCGGTGCTGTGGGCGCGGGACCGGGTTTTGCCTGGCACCGTGGTCCTCGCGGCGGTCCAGGAGCGCGTGCTCAGATCGAGCGGATGGCACCGCCATCAACCGGGATCATCGCGCCCGTGGTGAAGGACGCGGCGGGGGAGAGCAGGAATGCGGCAGCTCGCCCGAACTCGACGGGCTCGCCGTACCTGCGCAGCGGGATGTGCTCAGACTGGCGGGCGCGTTCCTCATCGGGATCGCCCTTGCGGGCATCGAACTCACGGACCCTGTCGGTGGCGATCCTGACCGGCAGCATCCCGTTCACCCGGATCCCGGCCGGCCCGAGTTCGTCGGCCAGCATCTTCACCACGCCGGCGAGGGCTGGGAACAACCCATTGGAGATGGCGAGTTCGGCGAGCGGCACACGCACCGAGGAGGCCAGCACGAAGACGATGGAGCCCTCGGTCCCGGTGAGGGAACCGGCGGGACCGCCGTCGCTTTTACCGCTCAGATCTGCCGCCAGAACCCGGGCCAGCCGGACGGCACCGAGGAAGACGCTCTCGAACGCGGACCGCCAGGCTTCGTCCGTTGTGGTCGCGACGGTCCCTGCTGGTGATCCGCCCACGCTGATCAGCGCGCCGTCCAGGCGGCCGAAGCGATTCCGGGCGGCGGCGATCAGCCGGCCTAGGGTAGCGGGATCGGCGTTATCCGCAGCGACCCAGGCGGCGGCGCCGGCCGCGGCGTCCTGCGCAAGGCGTGCCGCAGCCGCTGAGGCCGTACTCTCACGCGGAGCGCTGATCATGACGCGGGCCCGTCTGCGATGAGTGCCTGGGCCGCGGCGAACCCAAGGCCTCGACTGCCGCCAGTCACGAGATAAACCCTGTCGCCCAACCCAAGATCCATGCGGCCATTCTGCCCTGGCGGGCGGAAGCGAGGGCGCTGCTGCGGCAGTGTCCGCCGCCGCTCAGTCGTTGGCCGGGGCTGCCGGTGCAGGTTCGGAGCCGTGCACTGCCACCGCGTAGCCATCGGGGTCCTGGAAGACGAAGGTGCGGCCGAACGGCGTGTCGAAGGGATCGATGAGGATCGGCACGCCGTGCCCTTTGAGGCGGTCGTGCAGTGCCTGCGCGTCGTCGGCGCGCAGAGACAGTGACACCCCGAGCCCGACGGGCCCGGCAGCGAGATCGGTGCCAGGCAGCGGTTCGCGGACAGCGAAGGGGATGGTCGAGGTCTGGAAGGCCACCACGCCAGGAGGTGCGCCTGGAGAACGTTCAAGGCCGAGTTCCCGCTGGTAGAAGGCCGCTGCGCGGTCAAGGTCGCGAACCTGGAGGGCAAGGAAGTCAGGGCCAGAGACATGGGTCATGGCGGAATCTCCTCATAAGGATCCACGGTGGCGCCGCGTGCAGGCGGGCGCCATCTGTCGGCCGGGATCGTGCTCGCGCTCATTAGACCCGCCGAAGCTCGCGGACTCATCGCTCCATCATCGCGATCCCACCGACCCGGTGTTCAGGCAGCCGGGGCAGGCGCAGGCTTCGGGTTCATCCCTAATGAACCCTTCAGCCCGCCCGCGGACCGGCGCAGGAACCGGTACAAGATCTTCGGCGCTGCCCCGCACTGCCCAGCCCTGCACCGCCCTGCACCGCCCGGTGCCTTGACCGGCGTGGCGGTCAAGGCACCGGCGTGCGAGCCACCTTGCGCAGGACCTGCCAGGACTGTGTCGCTCACTCGTGGCTTCCGGTCTCAGCCCGTGATGTCAGTATTGCGGCTCAAAGGTGAGCTTCACGATTTTCGAGAAGCTTTTTGTCGAGACGAGCTTCATGTTCGCGGTCTGACCGTCGCGGAAGAGTGTCTTGCCGGAGCCTATGAAGACGGGATGGATCGACACGTCGAGTACGTCAAGCAGGTGCTGCTTGACGAGGGTCTCCGCAAGCATGCCGTGGCCGTACACGAGAAGGTCTCCGCCGTCCTGTTCTTTGAGCTTGGCTACTTCGGCCGCGACATCGCCTCGCAAGATGGTCGAATTGTTCCACTCGGCTCGTTCCAACGTGGACGAGAAGACATACTTCTTGATGGCATTGAGCCTGTCGGCCCACGGGTGGATCCTCCCGGGCCAGATCGTGGCGAAGCTCTCGTACGTCGTCCGGCCCATCAACATCGCCTCGCACGCCGTCAGCTGGCCTAGGCCGTCCCGCATATAGGCGTCGTCCCGGTAGTCCATGAATCCCAGGACTTGTGGTCCTGTGAAAACCCCGTCGACGGAGACCAGTGTGTATTCAATAACTTTCCGCATGAGTCCGTTCCTTC
>WNFE01002681.1_pt1 | contig 13148 bp, 10 predicted proteins | sample 5400451 | NCBI WGS metagenome assembly WNFE01 (sample SAMN13153344, study PRJNA577476) | soil metagenome | isolation source: 200 cm saprolite under Douglas fir tree site 2 hole 2 | place: USA:California | collected 2015-04-18 | reverse complement strand
ATGCGGTAGAAATGGTCGAGCGGGCCAGGACCCTTGCCGATCGAGAATCCCTTCTCGATGGCTTTCGTCACGTAGGCCTTTGCGAGCAGAACGGAATCTCGAAGCGGGCGCCCAAACGCGAGCTGCGCCGCGATAGCAGACGCAAAGGTGCAGCCCGAGCCGTGCGTGTTTTCAGTTTTTACATGTTCGCCGCCGAGAGTGAGTATTTCCACGCCGTCAAAGAGGACGTCGATCGCTTTCTCCATGTGTCCGCCCTTGACGACAACAGCGCGCGCGCCGCGCTCGACAATCTTTAATGCGGCCGCTTCCATCGTGGCGTGGTCCTTGATAGTGATCCCGGAAAGAACTTCGGCTTCCTCAATATTCGGCGTCACGACTGTCGCACGCTTCAGCAACTCTTCCGCCAAATATTTTACGCCGCCTGCATCGAGCAAGTCCGCCATGCCGGACGTCGATTTCATGACCGGATCGAGAACCACGTTCGCGACACCTGCCCGGTCCAAAAACTCGGCCACCACCACGGCGTTGCCACGATGACCCAGCATGCCGATCTTGATCGCGACAATTTTCACGTCTTCGAGTAACGCATCCAGTTGCGCGCGCAACTCCGCGGCCGGAGTCACATGGACGGATTTCACGCCCTGCGTCGACTGCACCGTCAGCGCGGTGACTGCCGCGACCCCGTAACAATTATGTGCGGAAAAAGTTTTGAGGTCCGCGGCGATTCCTGCTCCGGCGGAAGGATCAAATCCGGCGATCGTCAATACGATCGGCGGCGCCGGGTTGTGATGGTTCAACAAAGCGATGGTGCCCTCCGCGCCAAAGGCTCCGAAGAAAACTGGGCCGGCTGCGCCGAATGCGCGCGCGAGCCGGCAAGTCGAAATGTACGCGCGTCACACGCTGCACGCAAGAAATTTTTATTGTCAATGTTGCCGGCCTGTGGAATCTCGTCCGGTCACGCTGTGAACGAAAGAGAATGGAAGCGGCAGAACCCCGCGGCTCGGCCTACGGGAAGAGTCCTCGAACCGTCATGGCTTCGGCGACGCGCCCGACGGCAAGGATGTACGCCGCGGCGCGGGGATAGACGTGGAACTTGCGCATCGTCTCGTAGACATCACTAAACGCGCGCTTCATCACGTACTCGAGCTTCGAGTTGACTTCCTGAACCTGCCAGAAGAAACCCTGCAGGTCCTGCGCCCACTCGAAATAGCTGACGGTGACGCCGCCGGCATTGGCGAGAATATCCGGCACGACAAACACGCCCTTGCGGGAGAGCACTTCGTCGGCGTGCGGAGTGGTGGGGCCGTTGGCAGCTTCCGCCAGGATCTTCGCCTTGATTTGGTCGGCGTTGTGCAGCGTGATGATGTTTTCCAGGGCCGCCGGAATCAGAATGTCGCACTTGAGGGCGAGCAGTTCGTCATTGGAGATGCGAGACGCGCCGGGCATCCCGACCACCGTGCCGGAGCGCTCTTTGTAGCGGATGGCGCGCAGCGGATCGATTCCGCGCGGGTTGTGCACGCCGCCGCGCGAATCGCTGATCGCAACGATCTTCGCTTTCTTCTCGGCGAAAAGGCGCGCCACGGCCGAGCCGACGTTCCCGAAGCCCTGAATGGCGACCGTTGCGCCGCGCAGCGAAATTTTCTTAACCTTGCACGCTTCCTCAACCACGTAAAGGCACCCGCGCCCGGTGGCGTCGGACCGCCCTTCGGAGCCGCCGATCGATACGGGTTTCCCCGTCACGACGCCCGGCGACGCGCGGCCCACGGTCATGGCGTAGGTGTCCATGATCCACGCCATCGTTTGCGCGTCGGTGTAAACGTCGGGCGCCGGGATATCGACTTCGGGGCCGATGATCGGCTGAATTTCAGTTGCGTAGCGGCGCGTCATGCGTTCGAGCTCGCCCTTCGACATGCGCTTGGGGTCGCACACCACACCGCCTTTGGCGCCGCCATAGGGTAGATTCACCGTCGCGGTTTTCCACGTCATCCACGCGGCGAGCGCCTTCACTTCGTCGAGCGTAACGTTGGGATGATAGCGGAGGCCGCCCTTGGCCGGGCCGCGCGCCACGTTGTGCTGCACGCGGAAACCGGTAAACACTTTCACCTGCCCGTTGTCCAATTTCACCGGGATCGAAACTTCCATCACACGCTTCGGCGTGCGCAGAATCTGCCGCAGGCCCGCGTCCAGCTTCAGGTATTCCGCCGCCATATCGAACTGGATTTGCGCGATGCGGAACGGATTCAAATCTTCACGCGGCGCCATCCGCGGAACGACAGGTTGAGGAATCGGTTTTACCACCGTGGCCATTGCTGTTTCTCTCCTTGAGTGGCGCGACTAGGCGCTTGCGGCGCGCTGCGATGATTGCTGGTACCGCGTCCGGCATTCGGCCGAACAAAAGTGCATGACTTGGCCCGCTTGCTCCAGGGGAAATGAAATCTCAGGTGAGACATGAGTGCCGCACCACGGATCGCGATGCAAAGGAATCGCGGACCGGGTCATGTCCGGACGTGGCCGGGTGCCGGCTCCATTATTATGGGGCCTCCAATTAGGGCCCGCGCCCGTTGGGCCCACCCTAAATGTGGACATCGGCTTAGCGCTCCGCAAAAAAATGGCCCTCAGCTTACGTACCAGCCACGCTATCCTTCGGCCCGTCCATCGGTCTATTTGTTCTTCTAAACTCACCCGCCCGACGCTTTCCAGCGGCTCGTCGTGGCCCGGCCTGCCGCGCATGTTCGCAGGACGCCTGAATTTTTCCGCGTCCGGGAAGCAGGCCGGCCGTCGCCACCTGAATGATCGACTGATTGATGCGCGGCTGCCGCTCGCGCAATGGACCGAGTGTAGTCAACCGGGAAAAGCGGTGTCAACCAAAGAACGTCCCGAATGTTCGAAGGTTGGCCCGGAAATCACTGAAAACTGAGCTCACACGGAGTCTTTTTGTATGTAAAGTGCTCATTCTAATAGCGTTAGTGGTTTATAGCGTCTTTTTGACTGTATGACCTGGCCAAGGCCGTTCCGAAGATAATTTCGCCGCTTAACCTCGTCCGATTGCCACTTAGATTCGTAATAGACCGTGAGGGTCTGTAAACCTCATCTGTTTCCTTTTGCGAGACGATGAATGTTTCAGGGGCCCGAAAGGACCGCTCGGGGGTGTACAATTTCCGCGGGGTCGGTCTTGGGATAGTTCAATTGGAGGGAGACATAAATGCGAAAAGCAATCAGCCTTATCGGTTTGCTGGCGATGGTGTTCACGATGGCGAGCATCACGACAGCCGCAAAAGATGAGAAGACGATGACGTGGACGGGTTACATCAGCGACAGCGCCTGCGGCGTCAAGAACGCCAATACCGCCGGCGGGAAACAATGCGCCCTGCAATGCGTCAAGGAAAAGGGCGCATCATGGGTCTTCGTGGATGCCAAGTCGAAGAAGGTTCTGAAAATCGACAATCAGGATATCGTGAACACCGATAAGGACCTCGGAATGACGGTTGAGGTGACGGGGCACGTGATGGAGGATGGCAAGCTGCATCTAGACAAGGTCGTGATGGGGAAAATGTAATTTCGGTTCGCACGCCAAACATAAGGAAGGGCCGCGCACTGTCATGCCGCGGCCCTTTTTTTGACAGCCAAGATTCGCTTGGCTTAGAGCTTCGCGGGAATTCGATCCGCGCCCACATAAGGCCGCAGAGCCTCCGGGATCGTCACCGAACCATCCATTTGCTGATAGTTCTCCACGATGGCAAGCCACGTGCGCCCCACGGCCAGCCCGGAACCATTGAGCGTGTGCACGAATTCGCTCTTGCCGCCTTTCGGCTTGAAGCGTATGCCGGAACGCCGCGCCTGAAACGCCTCGGTATTCGAGCATGAAGAGATTTCCATGAACTCGTTGGCGGAGGGCAGCCACACTTCAATATCGTATGTCTTCGACGACGCGAATCCCATGTCGCCCGTACACAACCGCACGACGCGGTAATGAAGGCCCAGAGTTTGCAAGACGCGCTCGGCGTCGGCAACCAGAGACTCCAGTTCTTCATAACTTTTGTCTGGCCGCGTGAACTTGAACATTTCGACCTTCTGGAATTGATGCTGGCGCTTCAGGCCGCGCGTGTCCTTTCCGGCTGCCCCGGCCTCGGAGCGAAAGCACGCTGTCCAGGCGCAGAGCTTGATGGGCAGCGCGTCGGCGTCGAGTGTTTCCTCACGATAGAGACTGGTGAGCTCAACCTCCGCCGTCGGCGTCAGCCACAAGTCGGTGCCCTCCAGATGAAACATGTCCGCCGCGAATTTCGGCAATTGACCCACGCCCGTGAGCGCCGCTGTATTCACGACAAAGGGCGGCAGAATTTCCGTGTATCCGTGCGCGGCGTGCGTATCAAGGAAAAAAGATGCCAGCCCGCGCTCCATCCGCGCGCCTAGACCCCGGTAAAGCGCGAACCGAGTGCTCGCCATCTTCGTGGCGCGCTGAAAGTCCAGAATGCCCGAGCCTTCCGCGATTTCCCAATGCGGCCGCGGCGTAAAATCGAATTTGGGCGGCGCGCCCCATCGCCGCACTTCGATATTTGCGCTGACGTCATGGCCCACGGGTACGGAGCTGTGCGGCCGGTTGGGTACGGTCAGCATGAAATCCGCGAGGCGCGCGTCCAACACAGCGGCGCGCTCACTGGCCATCTTGATTTCGTCCGAGACGCGTTTCATCTCCGCCAGCAACGCCGACGCATCCTCGCCCGCCTTCTTGCGCCGCGCGATTTCCTCGCTGGCTTTGTTTCGCTCGGCTTTCAGCCGCTCGGCTGCGGTGATGCGCTCGCGGCGCTCATGGTCGAGCGTCCTGAAGCCATCGAAATCAATAGTGACGCCGCGATTGGCCGCCATCTGCTCGAATTCTTTCAAGTGTTCGCGAAAATATCCCAGGTCATGCATGCGGAGAGAATACCTTAAGAGAAGTGATTCGTGACTCGTGAGTTGTGATTCGTGTGCTGGGTTGAGAGTTGACCGTTAACAGTTGATAGTCGACAGTTGAATGGTGGCAGGTGTTAGGTGACGGGTGGCAGGTGGCAAACCGGACCCCCGAGACAGTCTGGTACGGATTTTAACTTTCAACTCTTGACTGTCGACTCTTAACTTCCGCTCCGGGGAGCTACTGGTTGGAGACGTCTTCCGCCGGCCCAGGCGTTCGCACGGCGCGGGGTGTGCTAGCATCTAAGAGAGCTGACCATGCCAGACACGGTCCAACCCCAGGAACTTTACGGCAGGCCCCCGCGGCGGAGCCCGGAACAGTTCGAATTCGTCCGCTATCGCATCGATGGCCCGGTCGCGCGGCTCACGCTTAACCGTCCCGAACACAACCTATTGAATGAGCCGATGCTGCGGGAACTCGCGGACAGCATCGGGGCGCTGACGGAGAAGTCTTCCGTGAAGCTGATCGTGCTCGATGCGAATGGAAAGGTGTTTTCGGGGGGCGTAGATATCGGGGAGTACACGGCGGAGCGCGCGTTCTCGATGCTTGACGCATTTCACGCCGCGTGTATCGCGATGGTTGAAGCGACGCAGCCCGTCCTGGTGGTCGTGGACGGCCCGGCAATCGGTGGAGGTGCGGAGTTGATCGCCTACGGCGACTTGGTTGTGGCCTCGCCGCGCGCACGCTTCGCGCTGCCGGAAATCACCATCGGGATGTTTCCTCCGCTGGCATCCACGATGTTTCCTCACATCATCGGCCCGAAACGCGCGCTCGAGCTTGTGCTGACCGGCGAAGCCATCACGGCCGAGCGGGCGCGCGACCTGGGCCTGGTGAACCGCCTCGTCCCCGAGGCGCAGTTGCAAACCGCGGTCAACGATCTGGTCGCCAAGATCACGGCTCAGTCCGGCGCCGTCCTGGGCATGGCGAAGAAAGCCGTCATTGCGGGGATGGGACTTTCGCTACGCGATGCCCTGCGCAATTCCATGAGCATTTTCTTGAACGAGCTGTACCGTCTGGAGGATTCACAAGAGGGCTTGCGCGCTCTTATTGAAAAACGCAAGCCAGAGTGGAAGAATCGCTAAGAGGCTACTCGCGCTACCCCCGCCGCGCGGACGATTTCCATGGACGACCCACTGCATATTCGTCCCGGACCATTCGAGGACCCACAGAAAGAACCTCAGGAAAAGGAGCAGGAATCCGCGCCTGGCGACGACGCAGAGCCCTCTCTCCAGTCATCTCCGGGATTTATTTCCGCCGTTGCGCCGCAATGGATGCCGCCGCAACCGGGCGCGCCTGGCGTGGAAGAGGCGTCGCGCAAACGGAGCTTGCGGCACAACCTACTGCTGCTGCTTTCTCTGACTCTGGCCGCCTTTGTAGTGACGACGTGGATCCTGGTTCGCGTCGATTCGCCCCTCGGCAGCTTCATGAACGGCCCGCAGGAAATCGTGCGAGCGCAGCTCCGGGCGCTCGATCGCGGCCAACTCCGTCCGGCTTACGACATGTTCTCCGTGCGGTACCGCCAGCAGGTTTCTTTCGACGTATGGCACGAATTGATCGTCACCCATTGGCGGATGTTTCATGCGGAGGTGTTGCGGACGGGAGAGCCGTCGCAAACGGGTCCCGGCGTAACGCTTGAGATCCACCTCCGCGGCTCCGATGAAAGAGAATACCGCGCGCGATTTACGCTGATTCGCCTCGCAGGCCGCTGGTGGATCGATGACGTCCACTGGTCGGAAGAAGCCGACGAGCAGAACACCGTTCGAACGTAACGCGCTGGGGTGAGGCCGAGTTGACACCGCGTACCGCGCGACATAGACTGCCTCCCGACAATGAGCAGGCATGGGAAACGGGGGAAGGCCGTGCGAATCGGCCACGGTCCCGCCACTGTGATCGGCGAAACGCCGTAAGTCAGGACACCCTCCCAGGCCGTTTGTGCTGACACTCCTCGCGAGAAAGGGTGTCGCGTCGCGCCCCATTTTCTCGTGGGGCTTTTTTATTGGCGGAAAGCGAACCCATGGAATTCAAAGCAACGCGGCGCGCATTGAACTTCGTGAAGACGCGTCCGGCCGCGCTACGCCCCTGGTTGACGATGTTCTCTCTCCTCCTGTTCGTCATGCCGGCGCGTGCGCAAACACAAATCGTAAGAGCCGCGTCCGGGTCGCAGGATGCCGCTCCTCTTTCTCATTCGTTCATTGATGAGATCGGCCGGCGTGTGGAAGTTCCAGCCGCCGTGAAGCGTATTGTTTCGCTCGCTCCGAATCTTACAGAAATCGTTTTTGCCTTAGGCGAAGGCGACCATCTGGCTGGCGACACGGATTTTTGTGACTATCCAGCAGAAGCAACCCGGAAACCCCGCGTGGGCGGACCCGTGAATCCAAATCTTGAGCAAGTTGTAGCGCTGATGCCGGACCTGGTCCTCGCGACGAAGGCCATCAATCGGCGTGAAACCGTGGATGGGCTAGCGAGAATCGGGGTGCCCGTTTACGTCACCGATCCCCACTCGGTGGACGGCATGATCGCCTCCATCGAACACATCGGTAATGTTCTTCATGCCGAAAAAACTGCCGCGCCGCTGGCGGAAGACCTTCGCGAACGGCTTTCCAATCTCGACCGGCGCATCGCCGGCACCGTGCCGCGCCGCGTGCTCTTTGTGGTTTGGACTGATCCGCTGATCTCGATTGGCCGCGGCACGTTTATCGCTGACGCGCTGCGCCGCGCCGGAGCACGCTCGGTGGTGGACGCAGCCGCCGAATGGCCTCGCATCAGTTTCGAAGAGATCGTCCGCCTGCAGCCAGAATTCCTTATTTTTGCAGGCGCGCACGCCGCAGACACCCAGCATGACATCGATTCGCTGCGCACCCGGCCGGGCTGGCGGGACCTGGACGCGCTGCGCCGCGGAAACGTCGTTATCATCAGCGACGCCATCAATCGCCCGGCGCCGCGCATGGTGGACGCCGTCGAAGAATTGGCGCGCGCGTTCCATTCGGAATCGTTCGCGTCGCATGACCGCCCATCGCCAAAGCCCGCGCAAATCGCCGAGGAGGCCTGCACGTGCGCCCTCTGACGCTCAAGAGATTGCTCTGGACATGCGGCGCGCTGGCAGTTGTGTTGCTCGCCTGCGTGGTCCTCGCGCTCAAGTTGGGCGCCGTGCCGATTTCCGTGACAGACCTGGTATTGAATCTCGGCCGGATCGCCATCGGACAGAGCGACCGGCTTCCCACGGATTACCGCCTCATTATTTTCGAACTTCGCCTGCCACGCATCTTGCTGGGAGTTCTCGTGGGTGCGGCGCTTTCCGTCTCGGGCGCCAGCTTCCAGGCTCTGCTTCGCAACCCGCTGGCTGATCCGTTTGTTCTAGGGGTCTCGAGTGGCGCGGCGTTGGGATCTCTCCTTGCGCTTACCATCGCGCCGGAACTCCCGCTGGTCACCCCGCTGGGCGCATTTCTTGGGGCCCTCGCGACCATTGCCGCGGTTTACTTCCTGGGCCGCCGCGAAGGACAACTGGACAGCACGACGTTGCTGCTCGGTGGCATCATTTCCGCGTCGTTTCTTTCGGCGATGATTATGTTCCTAGTGACGACGCTCTCCGGACGCGATCTGCGAGGCATCGTCTTCTGGCTCATGGGCGATCTCTCGACGCCGGTGCCCACCGGCCTCCGCTGGATCTTCACAGTTGGATTGCTTGCTGGATTTGGGGCGATTTATACGACCGCCGCCGACTTGAACCTGCTGCTTACCGGCGAGCGCGAGGCCATTCACCTCGGCGTTGAAGTGACGCGCGTGAAACTGGTCGTGTATGTTTCCGCCTCGCTGTTGACGGCGCTGGCCGTCTCCGCTAGCGGAGCCATCGGCTACGTCGGCCTGCTGGTGCCGCACGCAGTGAGATTGTTGTTCGGATCGGATTACCGGCTGCTGATTCCCGCTTCCGCTCTGTGTGGCGCAATCGCGATCGTCCTGGCCGACACGCTAGCGCGCACCGTTGCCGCGCCCACGGAATTACCGGTCGGCGCCATGACGGCGATGGCCGGTGCGCCTGTATTCATTTATTTACTGCGACGGGGGATGCGGTGAGCGCCCTGGAAACGAGGATCCGGTGAGCGCGTCCGAAACTTCGACGCAATCGCCACGCAGCAGCGAGGAAGCGGCGAAGGGCGCCCAGACCGTGCGCCTCAACGTCGAGCAGGCCAGCTTCGCGTATGCCGCGAGCGCGGAGTCCGCGCCAACATTCACGCTCGGCGCGACAAGTTTTCAGGCGCGCGAGCGCGAACTTGTCGCCATCCTTGGCCCGAACGCGGGTGGCAAGTCGACACTCCTGCGGCTGATTTCAGGAACGATTGCGCCGCTTTCCGGGCGCGTCGAGCTCGATGGCCAGGAAACGAGCCGGCTCGACTCGCGAACTCGCGCGCAACGCATCGCCATGGTGCACCAGGAAAGCCCGATCCTCTACGCGGCGCGGGCAGGTGATTTTGTTTTGCAGGGACGCTACCCGTACGGCCGGGCGTTGCGCCTGGCGAGCGCGGAAGATGTCGCGATCGCGCGCAACGCGCTCGCCCAAGTGGGCGCGGAGCATCTCGCCAGCAGGACGATCGGGGATCTTTCCGGCGGCGAAAAGCAGCGCGTCATTCTGGCGCGGGCTCTGGCGCAGCAACCGAGGCTGGTTCTGCTCGATGAGCCCACGCTGCATCTCGATATCGGCGCGCAGGTGGAATTGCTTGAACGCCTGCGGCAACTGGCCGAAGAAAATAAGTACGCCGTCGTGGTCGTGACGCACGAACTCGCGCTTGCGGCGGAATTCGCCGACCATGTCGTGTTGCTGCACCATGGCACGTGCTTGCGCGTTGGCCCGCCTGCCGTGGTGTACCAACGGGAGTTGCTCGAGCAGGTTTTCGAAGCGCCTCTCGATGTTGAGTTGGGCCCCGCGGGGCGGCCACGGGTGTATTTGCGCGCGCGACGCAGCGAGGACGCGACGTAAAGTGCACCTCGGCTTACAACATTAAAGTTGCATATTGGAATTGCGTCATGAATTTGCAGCTTTGCGGATGGCGGAGGCAATCGCAAGTTTCGTGGGCGGAGAAAGTAGCAGGGTTTGTGGGCAGAGAAAGTAGCAAGGTTTGTGGGTTGTGCCTCCAGGCACGACATAAGGGCTGCGTATTCTTCGGGGGTTTTAACCCCTGAAGCCCGGGACTATATTTTCTCGCAGCCGGTTAAAAATTTGTACCGCGGAGCGCCGAAGCCAGCGCGCTCCGCAAGATCGTTCACCCGGAGGATGCAGCGTCCCGGCCAGGTCCGGATGCTGAAGTCCCCCGCCACATTCATCGCAGACTCCGTGCCGGGAAGACGGTGCAAACCCGTCGCCGACGCGCGACTGTAAGGCGGAGTAATTCCGCGCGAGCCACTGCTCCGAACGCTGGGGCGGGAAGGCCGCGCGGCGTAGTGCCGCCGAGCCAGGAGACCGACGGAGCCCGCAGCCGCGAAGCCGGAAACGATCCCGGACACGCGGACAACCTTTAGCTCCCGCGCGAGACGGGAGAGGGGGATCCTCATGAAGACTTCCGTTCGTGTTTTGCATTTTCTTTTCTCCGTCGTTTCTCTGACCGCATTTTTCCTGGCGCCATCAACGGTTGCACAAACGCAAAACGTCGCCACGCTGACCGGAACAATCACCGATCCGCGCGGCGCGTCCATCGCCGGTGCGCAAATCAACGTGGAACAAATTCCATCCGCAGGTGAGCCTGTGCGCACGGTTTCCGGGGGCGAGGGCCGCTTTTCGCTCTCACTCGCACCAGGCCGCTATCGCGTAACGATTTCGCGAGATTCTTTCGCGCGGATCGAACAGGAAATCACAATCGCAGCCGGAGAATCACGAGAGCTGCACTTCGGCATGACGCTAGAGCCGCTCTCCTCGAAAGTTGTTGTCACCGCGCAGTCATTACCACTCGATGCTGATTCATCTCCCGCGCCAGTCACCATCCTCACACACAAGGACATCGAACAGCGCAGTGCGACGTCGCTGCCCGACCTGCTCGCCACGCAGCCCGGCTTTAGTCTGGGGCGCACGGGACCCGAAGGCGGGCAAACTTCGCTCTTTCTCGACGGCGGCAACTCGAATTACACCAAGGTGCTCGTGGACGGGGCGCCAGTCAATCAACCCGGCGGCCTCATCGATTTCTCTAACCTTACGCTCGACAACGTTGAGAAAATCGCAGTCGTCCACGGGGCGGAAAGCGCGCTCTACGGCTCGGACGCGATGGACGGAGTGATTCAGATTTTCACGCACCGCGGGACAACACGCATACCGGAGCTCACTGCTTTTGGCGAAGGAGGAAATTTCGCCACGGGCCGCGGCGGCGCGGAACTTTCCGGCCTCCTGGGCCGTTTCGACTATTCTGCTGCCGCGTCTGACATCGAAACAGTCGGACAAGGCATGAACGATGCCTTTCGGAATCGCACTGTCTCCGGCAATGTCGGCTGGCATTTTCATGATGCCGCGCGGGTCAGCCTCGCTTTGCGCGACAACGTCAGCGCTGCGGGCACTCCGGGCACGACGGTGTTCGACGCGCCTAATCCCACGGACAGCATTGGCCTTCACAATTTCAGCGGGACCGCCAATGCGGAGTTCACCACAAGCGACCACTGGCATCATCAGGTAAGCGGCACCGAGTTTTACTTTCGCGAACTGAATATCAACCCGAGCTTCCCTACCTTCTATCAATACAACCGCTCCAGTTTCGCGGCGCAGTCCACGTACCTTATTCATGGCCTCGGCGTTACTGCCGGTTACGAATACGAAGTCGAGAATGGATTCATCAGCTACGTCGGCTTTCACGCGCGTCGCAACAATCAGGCAGGCTTCCTCGATGCGCGGTGGCAACCAATTGCACGGCTGACATTCGGCGCCGGCGCGCGCGCCGAAAACAACGCCAATTTTGGGACGCGAGTCGTGCCTCGTGCCGGGATCGCATACGCGTTACGTATGGCCCAGGGCGCGTTCGGCGACACGCGCCTCCATGCCACGTACGGCCAGGGCATCGAGGAACCTAGGTTTGATCAATCTTTCGGCACCGATGCCTGCTTCCCCGGCAATCCCAATCTTCGCCCCGAGCAGAGCCGGATCGTGCACGCGGGAGTCGACCAGAAGCTTGTATCGGACCGCGTGCGCGTCACTGTGGACTATTTCGATAGCCGCTTCCGAAACATAATCAGTTTTCAGGATGTCACTCCTTCGGCCGCGTGCGTGGCTGCCAGTGCCCCGTTTCCTGCTTCTGCCGGCACATTCTTCAATACCAATCTGGCGCGCGCCCTCGGCGCAAACCTTTCAGGGGAAGCGCGTCTCACTCGGTGGCTCAGCGCAGACGCGAACTATATGTACGACTCCACGCGCACCCTTTCCGCACCCAATACTTCAGACCCCAATTACATTCCCGGCAGCCGTCTGCTCCGCCGCCCTGTGAACTCCGGAAACATTGTGCTGAATGCGGCGTTCCGGCAGATGAATTGGAACCTGTCTGGTTACTTCACCGGCCGACGTAACGATTACCCTGTTCACGGCCTAACGAACAACCCAGGCTACGCGCGCTTCGATCTGGCAGGATCGTACAATCTCACTCACGGCGTCAGCTTCTACGGCCGCATCGCCAATCTCGCCGATAAGAAATACCAAGATGTCCTCGGCTTCCCCGCTCTGGGGCGCGAATTCCGCATCGGCGTGAAGTACACCACGCGTCGTGATTGAGGTGCGCATGACGGAAGACGTCCTGTTCTGCTGGAGCGGAGGAAAAGACAGCGCGATGGCGCTTCATGCGCTGCAGTCGGCGCACGGCCATCGCGTCACCGCGCTGCTCACCACCGTCACCGAAGAATACGACCGCATCAGCATGCACGGCGTTCGCCGCGTGCTGCTCGAGCGGCAGGCCGAATCAATCGGCCTGCCGCTCCATGCGGTTCTGATCCCCCCGCAATGCATCAACGACATCTATGAAGCACGAATGAAGGAAGCTCTGAGCGAGTATCTCGCGCGCGGCGTGCAGCGGGTGGCCTTCGGCGATATTTTCCTCGAAGACCTGCGCGTTTATCGTGAGCGGAACCTCGCGCAGCTTGGCATGGAGGCGCTGTTCCCCATTTGGAAGCGTGACACGCGCGAACTCGCCCGCGATTTTCTTCGGCAACGTTTTCAGGCGATTGCGGTCTGCGTCGATCCGCG
>WNFE01002680.1_pt1 | contig 13154 bp, 7 predicted proteins | sample 5400451 | NCBI WGS metagenome assembly WNFE01 (sample SAMN13153344, study PRJNA577476) | soil metagenome | isolation source: 200 cm saprolite under Douglas fir tree site 2 hole 2 | place: USA:California | collected 2015-04-18 | reverse complement strand
GCGGGCCCTATGCAAATTCAATTGAGGGAAGATGCGGTGTCGAGATGCACCGGAGCTGTGCGGCAGAGCACGACAGACGACAGCGAGAGATGAAAAAGTGACGAAAGCGCAAGACTCTCGCGAAGAAAAGACTTGAGAACGTAGAAACACGCGATTTGTAGAACGGCAAGGCACAGAGAGAGTGAGGGTGCTGACGCACACAGAAGTTTCGCGTGCTAGAGAGTCGTTTCATGCGGCAACAGTGACCAGGGCAGGAGGAGAACGAAGTTGCATCTCGGCAGCAGAGAGTCTTTCGATGACCTTCATCGGTCCGCCGCATTTTGGACAGCGCCAAAGATCACTTGAGTCTTTGCTGCCTAATGTGTCTTGCTCTGTCTGGGGCGCCGAGCCGAGCAGATGAGAGCAGAGTGGCATCGAGACAGGCAAACACCTCGAACAGGTCGCCGCGAAGCATCGCGGCTTGCGCGTGGTCGAACGCAGCCTGAGGGGTCTCGCGGCTCATACGGGTCGAAACCTACCACTGAGGCTACAGAACACAAGAACTTTTAGGTAAGGACTTGGCTTGTTGAATGTGCTTACGCAACGCTGATTAGCTGCTCGCCACCGGCTGCCAAAAATGAGGCATGCACATTGGATCGTTGTATTTCCGCGTTGCGCATAAGTTCTAGGTAGTGAGGCGAAGAGCGCAGAGATACAAACCATGGATCGAGCGAAATGGCCGTCGCACAGAGAAACCCGCCATCGATCACGCGGGATAGCATTGTGATTGCTCGTTCTTGCTCGTTAATGCGAGCGAGATGGCGTGCCATGTAGTACAATATCTCCGGATCGCTTTGGGTCAGAGACTCGCCGATTTCTATGGCGTTGAGACATTCCTGGAAGTCACCTTCGGCAAAGGCGCGCAAAGATCGCATGATTGCTCGTATTGGGCCACCGGCGCCAATCATTCGATCGCGTTCGCGCAACCTCGAAAGAGCTGTTTTGTTCTCACCAAGTGTAGCCAAAGCAGCGCAATCCAGGTAGTAGCCCGCCTTTTTCACATAGCCCTCGAGCGTCTTGGAATAGTCTCCGAGTAGAAAATAAGTATGCTCAACGCTGGTCACCAAGTTGGGATCGAGATGTCGCCCGCGATGGTGAGCAGCCACGGAAGCTTCCAACTCGTCACAATAGCGACAAGCCTGAACCAGGCCGGCAAACAAATCGGGATCGTTTCGCCGTAATCGTGCTCGATCGAGTAACCTCAGCATGGCGTCTTGCGCGCGGCCCTGGTCGCACTGAATCGGAGTATAAAGATTGTGGGCGATCGCGAGGTCGGGGTTAAGAGCGAACGCACGATTGAAGGCCTCATCAGCCCGCTTCAGATTGCCCTCATTATCCTCGCCGAATTTTTCGATGAATCGGTAAGCGCGTCCCAGTCGTGCCCAGGCCGGCGCGTAATCGGGGCCCTCATCAACACACTGGAGATACATGTCGCGCGCTAACCTCATGTCATCTAGAGTTTTTTTAGCTGCAATCTGGTTGGCCCGAAGATAATACTCGAAGGCCCTGGCGCTAGTGGGCACGTCCCGGCGAAAAATGGAGCGTTCGCGATCGTTCAGAGGCAACCTGAGGGACTGCACGATTCCGTCGCACAATTCGTCCTGGATCTTGAAGAGATCCTGAATCGAGGAAGTTGCCGTGTCGGACCAAATCACTGAGCCACCCGGCGCCTCAACGAGCTGGCAGGTGAGGCGAATCCGATGCCCGGCCCGCAACAGCGAACCTGTCAGGATAGCGTCAACGTCTGCCTCAACTGCCACTCGTTTTGGATCTGCGATACCCTCGAACATCGAGCCCATCTGGCTGGAGCGCACGATGAGGCTATCGATGCCCGACAGTGAACTGCTGATCGCGTCCGGCAAACTGTAGGCAAGAAAATCCGTCTCTGCGTCTTTTTTCAACATGCGGAATGGAAGGGCAATCAGGCGCGTCACAGTTCGGGCTTGCGAGGCAATTGCTGTGCTAACCGACAGCGATACAGCGTTAACTGCGTCAAGCATCTCGCGAGGCGAAGAGTAACGATTCTCAGGACGCTTGGCCATCGCCCGCCGAATGAGTTGATCAAGTGCTTCGATTTGCGGAGATCCACTGAGCGGTGGCGGATCGTGATGCAAGACCGCGTACAGGACATCGACGAAGGAATCGCCGGCGAACGGCTGTTTGCCGGTGAGCATTTCATAAAGAATACAACCAGCCGCGAATATGTCCACGGTCGGACCCGCGGGGTGTCCACTCGCCTGTTCCGGCGCCATGTATTGGGGAGTGCCCACAATCACCCCCGCGGCTGTCACGATAGTTGCTGTTAGGGCCTGATCCATGCCAGCCGCAGCGGCAGAATCGGCGGATCGTGCCAAACCGAAATCAAGCAGCTTGAGGCCGTGTCGAGTCAAGAAAGCGTTGGAGGGTTTCAAGTCGCGGTGAACAATGCCGAGGTCGTGCAGTGCTTGGAGGGCTTCCAGAATCTGCCGCTCGATGCCAACAGCTTCCGACGTGCTGATCGTGCTACGCCCGAGCCTGTCCGCCAGCGATTACCCTTCCAACAATTCCAATATTAGGACTAGAGCGTCGCCGTCTTCGATAACGTCGAAGACTTGGCAAACCCCGGGATGATTTACGCGCGCAAGCGATCGCGCTTCGCGCCACAAGCGCTTCCGAGCATCTCTGCTTTCGTTAGTCTCGCGAATGGTCTTAATTGCTACTGCTCGTTCCAGACGTTCATCCCAGCCCTCGTATACAACGCCCATGCCACCTTCACCGATTTTGCGGCGGATACGATAGTGGCCGATCGTTTCGAACATGCGCATAATCGTAATCGGTCGGTTAGCGACCCGCAACGTGATTACCCATCCCATTACCGCCAGTGCAAATGCGTGTCTCGAGGTGATGGAAACGGTCTACAGGGGTAGGCGTCTCGGACAAATATGCCCTCCCGGTCCATCAGGGGATTCGAGGAAGTTTCGTACTGAAGGCTCGCGGCATCGTGGACGATTAACGCCGTTACTGGAGGAGTGGTTTCACACCTCCTTCGCGAGGTCATGCAGGGCTTTTTGCTTGAGGCAGACAGTTCTCCAGTCGTCCAAAAATGTGGCGCCTATTTTTCGATAGAACTCGATCGCTCCATCGTTCCAATCGAGAACATTGAACATGATTCCGAAGCCGTTAGCTTCTTCCACTATTTGGGCAAGACGCGCCAACAACGCCCGCCCAACACTCTTCCCACGAAACCCTGGTCGGACAAAGAGGTCTTCCAAGAAAATGCCCGGGCCTTGAAAGGACGAATAGTAGTCGAAGAAGAGGGCGTAGCCCGCCGGTGGGCCGTCGATCTCGGCAATCAGTATTTGAAACTTTGGCCGGGTTCCGAATCCATCTTGGCGGAGTTGCTCCTCGGCTACTACCGTGGGAAGCCGCTCGTATGTTGCAAATTCTTCGATAAGGGTTTTAAGCAAAGGGACATCATTTACGGTGCCGGAACGAATCGAGAGCATCGCCTACTCCTCGTTCAGCAGATTACTACGGGTCTATTCGGAACTTGCTTCTTAAATGTGGCGATCTTGGACATTCGGTGGCGCAACCGGGCGCAGAGGCCCGACACCGTGGTTGGCCGGTATTCGGTGATGGCCTTTCCTGCCAACCACGCACCCGGGTTGGGAGCGATGCTGTATTCGATTCAAGCCAACGGCCGCGCTATCTTCTACGGTACGGACACTGCGACGCTGTTCGAACACACTTGGCAGGCTTTCCGCGAGCACAAGATGCGGTTAATGTTGTTACCCTGGATCACACCTATGGTCCCGAACAGCGTGGCGGTGACCATCTCAGCGCCCATCAAGTGATTGAGCACGAAGGGATGGGCTAGTTCTCACGACTTAGTGGCTGGCCAGCTCAGACGACGTTTCCGGCGCACCGTCTAGTGCTTCCGGTCGATTCACGGGCAATACTGAAATAATCGGCGAGATCCCAGTTTCCCAATCGGCGACCTGACGGCAACTAAGAAGTTCCGGTGGAGCTACAGCACTGGGCCGAGACAAAAACAAACTGCGGCGCAATTCCTTTACTGTCGTGGCGACTCGCATGAAGCAAGAAGCACTTAAGTTCGCCGTTAGGGGGATACAGAAGGGTGTCGCCAACGTTCGATCACCTGATCAACGGCCTCATGAATAGAGTCACGGGCGTCAGTTCGGCTGTAGCCGCTCATATGGCGAAGATCGCCGACGCGCGGTACTCCGGTTTCATAGGCCATAGCGTCGAGCGCCTTACGCGGCAAATGGAACATGAGGGAATGAAATGGGTCTCTCACGTCCGCCACTGGGTCGAGTCGCAAATCGTAGATAGACGTCGCGCCAGGGAACCAGTTCATTGGTTTGATCAGCCGTCCATCGAAATATAGATCGTGATCGTGGCATGGCAAGAACTGCATGCGATAAGGTAGCCGTCCTCGCGAGGTATCGGCGCAGTCCTGTCGACCTTCGGCCGGCCGTACTTGAGTTCGGTAACGACCAGCGTGGACTTGCGCAGCGCCCTCGTGTATTCGGCCAAAGCGCGGCCGCACACGGAAAATATGAATCCCAAAAAAACTAAATGCTTCGGCATCTGGGCGAGCGAGGAACGCAAACGTGAACCGCAAAGTATTGATCACCGGCGCGACCTGGACACCGGCCGCGCTGCCGCTAAGGAATGGCCTGACGATGCATTTTCTCCGAGGCTTCTCGTTTCGTCTGCAATTTCATTTGAGAAAACTTTTTGACGACTTTGGCGTGGCCTTGCCTGAGGAGCAGTGTAGCCCGCTCGTCTGCAACACCGCCAGCGCCGAGTGGAGGCAGTTTCATGGCTCTAGTGCGGTTGCGACTCCGACGTTCTTGTCCGCTCCACCGTAGTAAAAGAACCAGCGATTCCCGTCCCGTACCATTCCTTCGACAAAGACTACGTTGGGGACTTGACCAACTTTTTCCCATACCTTTTCAGGCGCAAATACCGGCACTTCTGATCGCGCAAGAACTTTGGTGGGATCTTTCTTGTCGAACAGGACCCAGCCGGTTGAATAAACCAGTTTGTCATCTGCGCCGTTGTAAATCAGGAAGATACCCTGCGGCGTTATGATCGGTGGTGGTCCAGGCTCAACAACTTGCGAATCAAACGATCCTGAGCGGCTCGACAGCACTGGGTGGTCGAGAGCTTCCGTCCAGTGGAGCAAATCTTCGGAGTAAGCTACGCCCATTTGACTTTCTTTGCCCTGCGCGTCAGCCAGATAGTACATCCAATACTTGCCATTTATTTTCTCTGGAACAATTGCGCCCGACTTCGTCCACTTCACATTCCATTTACCCTTGTAACTGGGAATGATGATGCCTTGGCGCTTCCATTGAATCAGGTCCGTGGAGATCGCTAGGCACAGTTGAGCATCTTTTTTGTCCGCAGCCACCCCATCAACGTTGTTGTATCCGGTGTAGGTCAGATAGTACGTATCTCCGATTTTTTGCAGCCGCGGGTCTTCAACGCCACCCCCTTTTTCATACGGCGCCTCCGAAACCATCACCGGTTCGGCCCGGCGCTCGAAACGAATGCCGTCATCGCTCGTGGCATATCCAAGCGACGAAGTACCCTTATGGTCTTGCGCGCGGTAAAGCATCACGAATTTTCCGTCTTTCTTTACAACGGAGGGATTAAATGTTCCCGCGGATTCGAAGCCCTCACCCTGGGGAGACACGATGGGGTCGGGGGAAAGCCGCGTCCACTTCCCAAAAGGTGGAGTAAAAGGAGCGGCGGCAACGGCGGCGAGAGCGATGAGAACCACCACGGAAACGGTGAATGTCCGCGCCGCGCGGGTTGCGACAAACGATACTTTTGCCATAGCAGGAATTCCTTTCCTTACGATCGAACTGGACGCGATGGAAAACTTCCAAAAAAGTTCTTCTTCGTGTAAATACCGGCAAAAAATCTACTGATCAAAAGTCGGCCAGCAACCGGATGAAAGACTGTCTCGGGACTTGCACCGTTTCACTGGTGGTCTTGCCATTCACACTCAGGCGAACGGGTCGCTGGCTCGCTACAGAAATCGCCATGGTTGCAGATCGCGTAACGGCTGTAGGGTTGTACAAGATGAAATTTAGCTGTCGCGGTGGAAACTCTTTTGCAAGGGCGGCGTCCAAGAGGTCCAGGTTCAACAGCATCAGTTCCCGGTCACTGACCTGCCCCAGCGCTTCAAACATCAAATACATCCAAATCGATTCACCCGCCCCGTAGATTTCCTTGCCCACGTTTCCGGTCATACCACCGAGTTCCAGCGTGCCCAGATTTTCGAACGGAATGAACGCGGAGAAACCCCGCTTGCGGTTGGCGGAGCAGTCCTCGAAAAAATAGAAGTTGTTGCGCCGCTGCTGGTCCATGAAACGCAGGAGACCTTCGAAGACAATTCCTCGTTTCATGACGCCGGTCCACGGCAGAATGGCCTCGACGTTTTCTTTGAACGCAGGATAAAGAATAGAAGCGGCGGCCTGCACCATCCCACGGATGTCATGAGATTTTTGGCTGGGATCGGAGTACCAATAAAACATGCGTAGCTGCTGGTACAGCAGATACTTCGCTTCTTGCTCCATGCCGAGTTCTGTGGCCGCGAGCGCCCCATAGGCCAGCTCCTGCGGCTCGTGGAACAAACGCTCTGGAGGAACGGTGTACAAAACATGGATGGCGCGGCGTGCTTCTTCGAGGTACTGCAGGTCTCCAGTCAATTTATTCGCCAGGATTGCCGCCCATGCGTACAGCCCGCTCACAGCGTAATTTGTGCCAGCGCCCTCAGCTTGAAGAGAGGCCACCTGGTAATAAATCGGAAAAAGATAGTTATATTGCGCGGCCATCTTTTGCGCGGTGCGGAAGGCGTCAAGGAAGTGATCTGTAGCCTCCTTTGATCCAGCGAGAGATCCGATCATTGCATATTTGATCAGCGAATTTTCGAAGGGATACCACGAATCGGCCCGTTCGTCCTTATGGCGCACGAGATCGTTGCTAATGCTGTGGGTGTCCGGGTGATAGAAAACGGGAAGGTCCGCAAGGAGAGCGTCGCATTCACGTTGGAAAACTGCCGCAGGATGCAGCCGAAGATAGAGGAGCGAAGGCCAAAGAACATCGGCGATGGTCATCAACTCGAAATTGTCGGGCGCGTCCTTCCAAAGTTGCGAACTGGCCTTTACATATGCGCGCAAACCAGTGTGCCCCTGAACTTCGATTTGCGCCGAGGTCTTGTCCTGGAGATCTTCCACTGTACCTGCTGCGAATTCTTTCCAGGACGTGGCGCAACCCGGCCAAGTCAGTTTTTCCTCGAATAGGGGAAGCAAAGCCTGCATCCATCGCGCGACTGATTCTTGCGCGGTCAACAAGCGGGTCATGGGCCGCTGAAGCAGCCAGTAAGTGAAACTGACGTCGCCCTCGGGAAGGATATTTCCAGTAGCTTGGTTCGCCAGCAATCCTATGCCAAGACGCTGAGTGCCATCTTTTTCAATTCGCGAAATATTGGTGCAGCGATAAACCAGAAAGCGCGGAAGATTTTGCGTGGACATCCAACTCATCTCGCTGACATCGAAGTACATCAACGTCTCGACGCCAACGTTCTGGTCCAGAAGATAGACTGCCGGAAGATCGTTGCCATAGGTGCCCAGGGAGTTCCGCGTTGGCTGTTCCAGCAGCACGCGCCGCCAACTTCCGGACTGGCCTTCCATTAGGGTCGACGAAGAACTCAACCAGGTGATGATCTGCGGCTCAATGTGGGTGTCCTGGCGGAGCCTAACCGGAGCGGGCAGATGAAGCGTGGTGCGAAAGCGAAACCAGGGGGCATCCGTTGCGAGGCTCACAGCGCTGATTTCTGCATCCCAGTTGTAGGAGAACGATTTACCGTCGGTTCCTTCCGCTTTGCCTTGGCCGGTGCAGTGAATACCGGCGGCCTCACGCTGTATTTTCGAAGTGACCAGTGAAAAAGAATCGCCGGCGATGAGCGGATTGTTGGGAAGGGTCGCGGGCTTCCATTCATCGTTGATTCGAAGGAAATTTTGAAAGGCAAGAGGCGAACCGGTTTGCGAGATACGGAGTTGCTGAGGACCGTGTTCAAGGTTGGAGGAGGAGGAAGAAAGATCGGAATCGAAAAAGGGCCAGGCGGATTTATTGGAAATGTTGGCATGAGCCGGCACAGCACCGACAGCGGTGACGAGCAGCGTTCTCATAAAGCCACGCCGATTGAACTGGCTCATATGGCTGCTACTCCGGTGTTGGAGGAGAGGATAGAACTCGGCCCAGCAGGAGGTGCTGAGCCGAGTTCTTCGATACTAATACGTGATCTTCAGACCAAATTGAATGATGCGCGGTCCGCTAGAATTGTTCACGGCGCCGAAGCCGCAGGCGGTCGGCCCAGGGCAATCGACCTTTCCCGAAGCGTCCTTATGACCCACAGGAAGGAACGGCGTCTGCAGGCTGGGACCAAATACGTTGCTCGGAGTGGAATAGATGTGCCGGTTGAACATGTTGAAGAAGGAGGCCTGGAAATCGATCGTAGCCTTCTCGCCGATCAGGCGTGTTTTCTTCCCAATCGTGAAGTCTTCATTTTTTCCTCCAAACGAGCGCGCAAGCGGTAAGGATCGGCCCTCATTGCCGAATGCACATGTCGTTGCCGACGAAGCGCAATTCGTCGCCGGCGTGAAGGCGGCAGGATTCCAGAAGGGCACGCTAGCTGTATTGAAGTTCGATTTATTGGTTTGCGGTACGCCGGGAACGACGTTGACACGCGCGCCCGCTCCCGTGACGTTACATCCGCCAAACAACACGGCACCCGCAGTTCCGTTGCAGTCTCCGTAAACCTCTGTTGGCGTTCCGGAATGGTAGCTAAGAATGGTGGAAACGTACCAGCCACCCACGACGCGATCCTTCATGCCACCGCTATTCAAGTAGCGCTTGCCGCGTCCAACAGGCAGTTCATAAAAGAAACTGGCAACCAAAGATTGCGGAGTGTCGAGCTGGCTGACCGCCTTCTCCGCTTTCCGGTTGTAGGAATTCTCACCGATGAAGCTGTTCGTCCCGATAAAGCCAGAAACACCAGGGCCGGCAGAATCGGCATCGGTAATGTTCTTCGAAACCGTGTAGGAAACCAGGAAGCTCAGCCCCTGGGCAAAGCGCTTGTTGACCTGCAATTGCATCGCGTTATAGGTGGAGTTGCCCGTGCGATCCGGAGTGAACGAATTGTCTTCCTGGTTGAAGGTGCCGTATTGAGGGAATGGCCGCAGCAGCTGGTTGATATTTCCCGTGAAACCCGCATAGGGCAAGGTGAGGCCCGCGGCAACGGATTTCGGACAGGTATCCGCGGCAAGACAAGAAGAGGGCATCGTCAATTCGCCACCAAGCGAAAGAAATGAGGGATTCACCTGGTTGGGAATGACGTTCAATGCTGGCAGATGGGTTCCTTTGGAACCGACATACGCCACACTGACCATCAGGTTGTTCATCACCTGCCGTTGAATGTCCAGGTTCCAGGTCTGGATATCCGCGGGACGCCCAGTGTTAGCCGGAACCAGGATGACTCCGTTTTGATTGTTCTGCGCACCTGGGATAAGCGGCCCGGTGGGCGGGAAGATGTGTGTTATGCCGTTATCGATCTGGGTGGGGCCGCCGTTGGTGACGTTCACTGTCTGGCGATTAAAGAAACCGAGTCCATCCTGGTCGGCAAAGGATCCTTCCTTCATTGATTCGTAAAAAATGCCATAGCCGCCCCGCAGGACGGTCTTATCATTAATGCTATATGCGAACCCGACGCGCGGTCCGAAAGCCTTGTGGTAGACGTCCTGCGGACGCTTGTGCCCGTTTCGTCCGGCTCCGGAACCAAAATAGGTGTAAGCGCCGAGGATATTTCCGGCGTCCGGGTTGGGGAGTTTTGGATCGACCGCAGAAAAGCGATCAAAGGCTTCGCTGGCCGGCAGATCGATATCGTAGCGAAGGCCGTAGTTCAGGGTAAGTTTAGAACTGAACTTGTAGCTGTCCTGCGCGTACAGCGCATAATCCTTGTAACGGACACCACTGAAATTTCCATAGTTTAGCGTGGTGGTATCGGACAGGCCAAAAAGGCTGCTGGCCACCGAATAGCCGCCCAGTCCAGAGGCGTCGCCGGTGCTACTGGTCTGTGCGGAACCAAAGTCGAATTCGCCCGAGCCTTGCGTCAGTCGCCGCACGTTGAATTGCAACATGCGGACTTCTCCTCCGAACTTGAAGTTGTGTTTGCCCTTGACCCAGCTTACTGCATCGTTGATCTGGAATACGTTATCGGCAAATTGCGAGTCACCGCAATTGTTGACTTGATAGTTGGTGCCACCCCATTTTATACATGGAAAGGTGGTGTTATTTACGCCTGTGAGCCCGATCTTGTCCGGGTATCCCTGACCGAGACTGTTTGCAACTTCACCGCGGTAACGGCGGCTGAAGCCGACAAGGAACTGATTAACGAGCGATGGGGTGAAAACGTAATTGTCGCTGAAACGAATATAGCGAGTATTCTGGGGAAGGCTGGAGCCGAAAATGGGTCCGAGATTGGAACTCCCGCCTGTCTTGGTGTTATCGTAATCGAATCCGCCGGAAATACGGTGCTTTTCAGAAAAGGCGTGATCAATCTTCACGTCGAACAAATTCGCAGTGGTGCTCGAAACAGTGTGGTCGACTACGTTGCTGGTCAGGCCTCCATTTGTGGGGGGCAAGAGAGCAAACACATTGGTCATTACTTTGCTCGGCGTGAAATTTGGGTCGTTCGTCAGAATGTTGCCAGGGATCGCTGCGTGCGTGGTGGGATCGTAAAGCTGTACGCTGGGGAGTAGCGCAGAGAAGTCGCCTTTGCGAAAGTTTTCATTGGGGAAGTCGTCGAAACTGGTACCACCATTTTTGAGCCGGAATCCCTCATACGCGAAGAAAAAGAAGGTTTTATTTTTTCCATTGTAGATTTTGGGAACCCAGACCGGACCTCCAAAGGTAGCGCCGAAATCATTCTGCTTGTCCACGCTTCTCTTTGAGCCGCTAAGGTTGTTCACCCAACTGTTTGCGTCCAAGCCGGTATTCCGGAAATAATCATAGACAGATCCGTGCACCTGATTGGTGCCGGATTTCAGTGTCAAGCTGACGATGCCATCGCCAGACTGTCCGTATTCCGCGGAGAAGTTGCTCTGCAACACGCGGAATTCATCCACGGCATCCGTGGAAACACCCTTGTTCCATTGCGTATTCGGAGACACCAGCGAGATGGATACACCGTCGACGAGGATGTCGGTTCCACCCTCCTGACCACCATTCACCTTAAAGTCGTCGCTTGAATTGCTTCCGGGATTGTTGTCAACGCCGCCCACAAATCCGGGAACCAACTTGATGAATTCCACGGGATTGCGAATCGTGCCGCCTATCGCGAGAGGCAAGTTTGCAACCAGGACGGGTTCCACAGTCGATCCTATTTCGGAGGTTGCCGTTTGCAGCTGACTGGCGTCAGCAATAACCGTTACGTTTTCGGAGACGCCGCCGACCTGCATCGGGATGTCCAGTGAAACCGTTGTGCCCGTTAAAACAGTGACGCCTTCCTGGGAATACTTTTTCAAACCCGGCGCCTCTACAACTACCGAGTAGCGACCCGGCGGGAGGTTTGGCAGAGAATAGATGCCGGCATCCGTCGTCGAGGTCGCTTGGGTAAGTCCAGTGTCCAAGTTTCGACCGGTAACGCTGGCTCCGCTGACTGCTCCACCATTTGGGTCAGTTACTGTGCCCTGAATGCCGCCGTTTGTAGTTTGGGCGTGAAGCGATCCTACCGACACCCAGAGAACGAGCAAACAAGCACAAATGAAACTTTTCATGGACTCTCCCCTTACGTCAGAACAACCCGAGGCTCAGAAACTTGGCACTCAAAAAATCCAGACCTTCGAACCGGTTATCCCAGACAGACGGTTCTGCGGAATCCAAGTCCCAGCGCCCTAATGGTTTTACACTAGTGTGCGCATAATGTGCGCAAGCGCACATTTAGAAAAGGGTGTCACACGTGAATTCATTGTGATTCACCAGAGAAAAGCTTGTTTCTATGGTTGGAAACGTGCGCCAGCGTTGAAAATTCTACGGAATACCGGATTTTCTTCCCAGACCCGCAACATAGTCGGGATCCATGCTTGGATGGCGGAGGCCCACCTGCTCAAGGGCCTGAAAAATGAACGAGTTCCATGCAAAGACGCGATGGTAACCAAAAAAGGGGTGAGCTGGGTCAGTGGCGAGGTATTCCTGGCTTGTCGGGAAGTCTGAAGCGATATTAAGTTCCGCCCATAGACGGTTGGCGATGGCCATTTTCGCGCCTCTCCATCCGTGGTGCTCGCCGGTGACATAGCCGCAGATTTCGATTCGCATCCAGCTGCCGCCGTTGTAATAGATCCCGTCCATGGCGCGATTTGCGTAGTTCAAAGCAAAGGGGTCGCTGACCATAGGGTGCCAGTGCTCGTCGAAGTAGCTCCACTTCTTCCCCCCTTCAGGAAGTCCGATCAGTATCGGCCGCACCGTGCCACCCGCTTCAGGATAGGGGCAATCTTTCCTCGGCATCATGACCGGAATGCGATCAAGATGGTTCACAACCATCTCGTCGGTCAGGATTTTTCTGCCAAACAGCCAAAGTGAAAGATACTCCGGGAAAATCTCTGCAAATCCGATGGCATCCGCGATGTCGCGCGCCGGACGCATGAATTTTCGCACCGGGTCGTAATAGCTACGATAAATTTCCTCAGCATGCCCGATATGTGCTTCGAGCAGGATTTGACTTACGCCGGGAATCTGCAATTCCTTAATCACTCTCAACAGAACGGCCAGCATCCCCTGGTTCTCGCAGATGACGAAGGTGCCCTCGGGGTACCGGATCACGTCGAGTTGCCCCATGACAAACTGCGCCCGGCAAACCCCGTCACTGCGCGCATCATACGTTTGCAGACAGTACTCCGCCGCCTTCCGGACCTTATCCATCGGCAACTTGGTGCCGAAGCGCCGACGATTCAAGAATGCCCACAGCAGCCAGAGTGGCGTCGAATCATTCGATTTACGCTCCACATTGGCGAGATTGGGTTCCACCAGCGTGTTGATCGACC